>Ga0193742_1000255_pt1 | contig 38566 bp, 68 predicted proteins | sample L2c1metaG_FD_165511 | JGI IMG/M metagenome (GOLD analysis project Ga0193742, IMG submission 165511) | Soil microbial communities from a riparian zone of the East river system, Colorado, United States - L2c1 | ecosystem: Environmental > Terrestrial > Soil > Riparian zone | place: USA: East River... | reverse complement strand
ATCTTAGTTTCATGTAACGCTTGGCCATAGGGAAGAAATCTAGAATATCTTTCCCCTTTTTCTTTTTTATATTGAAGTTTTTCTTTAACTCTAGATCTTAAAGTTTTTATTTCTTCTTCTGCCATACCAGCATAAATACCAAGCATGATCTTATTCTTTATTCCTGGCTGATCAACTAATAGAATTTCTGAACCATTTTTATCTAAAATATCTATTAATTGAAGTGTTTCATATATATTACGAGATATACGATCTAATCTAATAGAAATAATAATATCACCTTTTCTTAAACTATCGAATAATTGTTTTCCGCCTTCTCTATCAAATAATTTCTTTTTAGAAGTCACTTTATCTCTAAATATTTCATATTGAAATTCTCCTTGTTGTTTAGTTTTAATAAAATTCAAACAGTGAGATAATTGAGTTTCTTCATCTTGTTTATTTGTTGATACTCTTAAGTAAATTAGGTATTTCATGAATTCTCTTTAACCTTTTTCTTTCTAGGCAGTTTTATATTTGGCATCATAGCTTTTAAACTTTGTATGATTTGATCCTGATTCAATTCAGTTCTATCAAGAACATTCTCTATTTGTGTTTTATATAGGGCTATAAGTCGTTGAATCTCCCAACATATAGTTTTACCTGTCTCAGCTTCATCTTCATCTAATAAACCTTTATTGAAGGCTGCAATATGAAAGCTTTCTAATGTCTTTAATGAGATTAACGAACTAAGTAGTGCAGCCCCATATTCCTCTAAATTACTCAATTCTTCTGCATTTACAAACTTAATATCTTTCATTTTATAACCTATAATGCTGTTGTGAATCTAAAACATATTTGTGATAAGTCGATTGAACCTTTGTCATAAATTACATGCTTCCCACGAAAAACCACTAGAATATCTATATATTTTCTTTTTGGTTTGACCGGAATTATGCTTATTACAACATCCATATCTGTATCGTTTGTAAATACGGTAACATCTCCACTTTGTGTAATATTGAAATCTAATAATTCTTTATTCATTATTATCTTTTGATTTATGTTTTAGATTCTCTAATTTCTCTTGAGAAAGATATCCAGGTTTACTTATTCCATTTTCCCATCTATTAACACTTAAGTATGTAACCCCTAATAACTTACCAAAACCCTTTTGAGATAAGTTTAAAGACTTTCTTAACTTTCTAATTTCTATTTCATTCATGTAATGCCTATTTATTTAATATTCTTAACAATTCATCTGCTTTTCTAGGTCTATATTCATAATCTATCTCCACTCTTTCTCCGTGTTGATTAAATAAACATTTGATAGCGCTTAGATACCATCTTTCAACAGTGGCTTTCTGATTTCTAGAAACCTTAACAATGCATTCAATTTCATCATTATCTTCTGGATTAAGTGCATAGATATAGCATTCCCAGGAAGAGAGAGGGTCGTAAACCCTCACCTCTGCAAAACAATCCATTGAATCAGATTTATCACCCCAATTAGAGGTTAACCTTTCAATTTGATTATTATTTAACATTTCTCGATTCTTCAATTTTACAAATTCTGTTTTTAAATTCTTGGTCTTGCAAAGCAAGTTTTATATGAAAGTCTTTAACTTCCTCATGAATAGCTTTAACAATTTGTGTTGTTTCTTTTCTGTTTTCTTCAAGCTTTCTATCAAGATGTAAGAAATCTGTTCGAGCTTGTCTTGTACTCCAGAGGATCATACCAATATTTCCCCCTAGAATTGTTAAAACTTGTGGCCAATCCATCTCTTATTCTCCATGTTCTATTAATAGATTATTCAATTGATTTAAATATTGCTCATGAGTACGACTTAGTACAGGATCATATCTGTATTTCATTGCATTATCCCATGCATTATCTCTTAGTGTTTGCAATATCTGAATTGATATGATATTCTTAAGATTAGTATTGTTTTTCTCAGCAGTACTTCTTGTGGGGATGTTGGTCGCATCCCTCTTTTCTATATTGTGCATATTCACTCTTTCCTCTTTTTAAGTTTACTCTCTATCACGGTTGGTAAAGCTTTCCCATCTAGCTCATATACTATTTTGTATAGTTTCATCTATTAACTTGTATCTTTTGTAGTATGTAAACACTATATATTATGATGTATATAATATGTATCTTTTTCTCTTGTTTCACTAAATTAAAATAAAGTATTGACATAAATATATAGGTAAATGTTATGGTGATTAGTATAATCAGTCTTGAACACAGCCAGGCCACGGCTATAGTGGCATATATAATATCTAAATAATCTATGTGTGTATATTATGGCATATCCATCTCTTAAGAAAGGTAATAAACTAGGCGAAAAGGCTAAGCATCCTCGTCCTGGTATTCCATTGAAGAAGGAGCAAGTTGAACCTCTTATACCTCGTTTGAATGGTAACCTAAGCAGGATTGCTGATAGTTTAGGTACTACAAGAGGATGTGTTAGAAGGTTGATTGATAAGCATGATGACCTAAAGCAAGCTCTAGAAGACTCAAGGGAGAGGGTGCTTGATGAGTTAGAAGATGCAACTTGGCAAGATGCAATAGAGAATAGAGATCCTGCTATGCGCTGCTTCTTACTTAAGACACGTGGACGTCATAGAGGATATGACCAAGATGATAATAAGAACATGGCTAAAGATATAGCTACCGCAGCATTTGACTTCATAGTCAACAAGTCTAAGAACCCAGCTGAATCATAACATAGACCATTATGCGTACATGCGCAATATGGTTTCATAGTACACTAATCATAATACACACTCACACATGTATGTAGATCATTAGTAGCAAGAGCATATAACTCTACATAGTGTAATACAACCAGCTGGATGGTTACGTAACTCTTGGTTACTATAGTCTTAGGGTCCCATCTAAACAATTCCAAACGAAAAAGAAGAAGAGGGGTAGTGACCTTAAGTAGTACCGGTACTATGTTCTTATTTATCCCTGCTCCGTTTCACATTTAACTTACTTTTCTAAAAAATTTACATATTATATTGTGGTGATTATGTATATGGGATAACACATAGAATTTTATAACTTACTATGAAATATATAACTTAAACCCCCAACTATGCTAACTCATCTTTTATAAAAAAATTTACTAGTAATAAAAATGAATAAAATTCTTGAAGATTATCTTTGGTCAGAAATATCAAATCCTTCAGAAGAAGAAATTTGGAAAAGTGAATATAAAAGATCCCCAAGAGAAGTTATAAAAGAAATGATTGATAGAGGATGGATTAATTCTCCTAAACAAGGTTACTCAACTTTAAAGAAATGGTTGAAGAAAGGAATTTATGAATATGGAAGTTGTTTGGATTTAGGATGGAAATGTAAAAGATATTAATCTTAAATTTATATTAAACATTATTGCTTATCTTTTATCAAAAAAATCTCCTATTACATTGTGATGATTACGTATATCCGATAATATTAAGAAAAGCTCGGATTTCTAATCAGCTTTCTTCGAACCCGCGTGTTAGCGCACGCGGACTCGCTTTCCTTTATCTTCTATATTTGCTCATCTACCATGTGTGGAAGGAGTTTGGGGCCCGTCTAAACAGCGGAGCCCTCCATTTCACATTCAATCCACTTTTCAAAAAAATTTACCTATTACATTGCGATGAATATCTATATTGCATAAGTAAAATATCTTTGTTAGATTTTATAAAAATATTTTTTAGTATATTTTTAAAGAGAGGTAAAATAATGAGCAAATGGATAAGAGTTAAAGATCAACTACCAAAAATATCTAATCATCCTAATGATGATATCTACCAATATTTTCATGTTTTGGCCTTTTGTCCAGAAAGACCAGGTGTTTATTTTGTAGCTTCGCTGATGCAAATGAATGAAGAAGAAAATTGGACTACTGAGGATTTATATTGGGAAGTATATGCACCTGGAGTAGATAATTATTTAATAGATGTTAATTTTGAAGATGTAACTCATTGGATGGAGTTACCTGAAAAGCCAAAGGAAAGCATTTAAATTTCTATCAAAAAATCTTATGTTATTTTATTTTGAGTATAAAAGGGGATAACATGGAATCAATAGAAAGTAAATTATATACAGTAAAAGACTTTTGCGCTAAGCAACCTTCGTGGCCTTCAGAAAGCGCATTGAGAGCCTTGATTATTGGTGCAGCATGGGGAGAAAATAAATTCCAATCAGCATTCAAAAGAGTAGGACGCCGCGTTCTAGTTGATGAGGCAGAGTTTTGGCTATGTGTAGAACACATGCAAAGTGAACCAAAAAAAATCAAATAAACTATTTAATAGTGGATATATAGATGTATAAAGATTCCGAAGATTTAAAGAACTTTCTTGAGAGTATACGAGATGAAGGCAACGGTTATATAAATATTGCTAAGGCGTTTTATATTCTTTGTGAAGAAGTGATTGCCTTGAGAAAAGAAGTGTGTTTATTAAAAGAAAAGGATAGTTCTATTTCGGAAATAGTAAATGAGTAGGGATCTTATTTAATTCATAAATATTTCCTTATGCAGTATTACTCATCTAAAAAGTTTCTTTTTCACTTGTTCGAAAATCCTGGTAAAAATATAAAAGTTTATTAAAAAATTTGAGGATTTGTATGGGGTCCGTAGTTAAAGTTTATAAGAATAAAAAACATATAGCTTGGCAAGCAAGGATATGCAGAGTTGGATTACCCAAATTTACTCTTTGTTTTAATACTTATGAAGAAGCAGCTGATTGGTTAAATGAGAATGAGGAAGTTTATATCTCTAATCCTGAATTTATTTTACAAAAGGTTAATAGATTAAATAATCTTAGAGATAGGAAGAAGAAAAGAACAGGTAAGATTTAATAAGCTATGGTAATCAGTTAGTCTTAGTATTGAATCAGTGATTGATATCTCCTCTTTTCCCTAGACAAAAGGTTATTCATAAATAAAATATTCAATTCTATAAGGAGGTCATATGGATAAATGTGAAAGTTATATAAAAGAAGCTAGAGTTTTAAGAAAATATTTTAAAAAGATAACGCTACAACTTTCTATAAACCGAATAAAAGAAAACATAAAAAAAATATCAAAAGCTGGTGATGAAGATGAAGTGGGTAAGTTCAGAAGATAAACCTGAGCCATTAGAACCTGTAATATTTATCTTCAAAGATAAATATGGAATTTATCCACTTATAGGCTGGTGGGATGAGTTAAATAAAGAATGGGTTTGTTATTCTATAGGTTTTCTAACATCATGTGGATTTGATCATAGTAGTGAGTTAAGGTTTAAGGATAGGTATGTGAATTATTGGATGCCAATGCCAGAATTACCAAAGGTTATAATGTGAGTAAAAAAGAAGAAGATTTTACTAATATTAAAACAAATAAAATCTATGCACAAATGTGTGAATGTGGACGTGCATGTAAAGATAGAAGAGACAAAAATGGTAAAACGATGTGTGCGCTTTGTTATACAGGATATTCTGTTGAAGATTTAAATAGATTATGGGGTGCCCCTATACAAGGATATCATAAGGAATAATATTTCTTTGGATTGATAAAAAAAGTTTACTATATTAAAAATTTTATGATATGAATATCTGAAAATATGTTTTCTTAATTATAAGAACGTGTTGATAGGATATTTACATTATGAATACTGTGAAATGGGTTATTAAAGTAAAAGATGTTAGAAAGAAAATGATTTTTAGAAAATATCCTACCTTAAGTGTTCCTGAAGATATTCCAAGTGTATTAGTGGTAACTTTATTACGGTTAGATAAAATCAATCAATTAAGAAAATTAGGGTAATAAAATGAAATTAGTAGAAGTAGATGAAGAGTTAAAGACTCTTTTAAAGATATATACTGAAGCTGAAACACATCTGAAAACAAGGGAACAGTCTTCTTTAGATACATTAAATTATTATATGAAAAATTATATCGATACTCATGAAGAACGAAAAAGTATTAGTGAAAAATTATCTACTTTAAAGTATAAATTATCTCTTGAAGAATCTTGTGAAGATGAGGAAGATGATGACTAAACAATATTTACTTATATGTGATGATATTGGAAGAGCAATTTTAAGTAGTGCTTTTAAAGAAAACTCAATACAATTCTTGGAAGTTCAAGGATTTAATTTGAATGGTGAGAATAAGTTTAATCTAATAGCAACACCAATTAATACTGCTGAAACTGATGTATTTGAGCCATCACAACCAAATGTTTCTAAGATAGAATCAGAATAATTAATGGAAATAAAATGATTGAAGAAGATGAAGTTTTAGTTGGTGAGAAAATGCAAGATATTACTAATAAAATTGTTGATATGTTGAGAGAAAATGATCTTAGTGGTCAACATAGTTGTTTTATTTTAACAACTATATTAATACAAAGTTTTTTAAAAAATCATATTGAAAAAGAAGCTTTTTTACATATTATGTCTAACATCTGGGATGCACATAAAATAAATATTTAGGATTAATTATAATGAGTAATCTTTCTGAAGAAGATAAGTTTAAGGAAAAACAATATTTTGAAGATCAAAAAATTATAAAAATAATAATTGTAAAACTCACTAAAATGTTAAAAAAATATTCTCCTAAACATGGTGGATCAGCTCTACTAGGTATCTTGATAGAAACTTCACAACTTTTTAATGATTCCAAAGAATTATTTATGCAAGATATGTCTGATGGTTGGGATCATTATGCAAAACAAAAAGATGTTATGAATTATTTATCTCAAAAAGGTTTAAAATAGAATGTGTGAATGCTGTGGTGGCGATTGTCGATTATGTACAGGACAAGTGAATCAAACATTAAATGAATCGAACCAACTAGAAAATAAGATCATCTCAAGAATTAAAGATCTAGTAAGAGTTCAGGAAAGAATTAAAGCAATTCTTGATGATGAGATTTTTGATACATTATCTAAGCATAACGCCTACTGGCATTCAGAATTTGATCTAGAATCAGATAAATTAGACGATTTACTCAGAAAATTCTCTTGTATGAACGATAATCTATGGGATATCATGGGGATTTTAAGAGATCAGGAAAATGAATACTAATTTTGGTCAGACGATTTGGAGTGTATATTCAAATACGTGACTATGTTTGATAGGGGCTTGGGAAGAAACTATCCGCATATGGTGTTACTGCGTTAAAAGGACACCCATGTATATTAACTTTAGAAAGTGAATAATGTATCAATTTATGAAAAAAAAGATATTCCACAAGATTATGTATGTTTTAGTGAAAATGGGTTTCTGCAATCATATTGTTATGACTGCAGAAAATGGAGATTGTTGGAGTTCTTATATAGATAAAGATGATGTAGATACACTGTTTGAAAGAGAAAAATATTAAACTTTTTCTACTTCTGTAACTGTTCCATTACCTTTATCGGTTTCTTTTTCATAATCATCTTCATAGATTACTTTCTGACATTTCTTACAAATTATTTGTCTGACAATTTCTACAATTTTTTCATTTCCTTGAACATTATGATTACATTGAACATTCCTAAATGGAAGATTTAGTTTTATCCATGCATTGTCTAAAATTGTTTTCATTTTAGATTTTCCAATATCATGTACTTTTGTGCTTACTAAATATAGACTTCCAAAGAAAATTCCCCAGGAAACAAATTTCCCAAAAAAGTTAGGATGGTTTAGTCCTTTATCAACGAAAGTAAAAACATTCATACTTATTTCTTTGACAGGATTTAACATATCTTACTCCTAGATGAAAATATTGATAGACATAAGAAAAACTAATAAGGAACTGATTTTCCAAATACACCTGCACGTTTTTTATCACCAGATTTAGTTGAATTAGTTTTAGGAGTTAAACTCTTAGGCTTTGGTGCCTTAGTTTGCTTGCTTCCTGTGACAAATTTAGCTACTGGATCATTTTTTGTTTTGGCCATGATAATCTCCTTGGTTTTTTATCTTTTTCTCATTAAGATGAATTTATGTAAAGAAATTACTTTAGGTTGTTATGTCAGAACTCGATCCAATGCCTAATCCTCAAAATCCTAATGATGCTATGTATCAGTTTATTGATACACAACCAGCAAGTGCTTATCCAAACAATCCTGATTCATCTTTAAGTCATTTTACTATAAGACAATTTATACCAGAAGGTATTACAGCAGCATTACCTATAGTTGTAACAAAAACAGCGCATGGTTTTCAGAATGGTCAAGCAATTAGGGCGACTAAATTCATTACTGTTCCATTAAGTCTTGCAACTGGAATGGAACAGCTAAATAATCTATTATTTTATATTAGACAGGTAACTAATGACACTTTTCAGTTGTGTGATGCTAATACTCAGCCTATTGATGGTAGGAATTTTAGTTCTTATATTCAAGGAGGACAATTCACTTTAACAGGACCTGATCTTCCTGTGGTGAATCCTTCTCATTTTCCTCCTGATGGCATTCCAGTATTATAAGACTACCAATATAAGAGATATTCATCGATTTCTTCCTTAGATGCAGGTGGTCTTTGTTTATCTAACACTTCTGTAATTTCATCAACACAATATTGTAATCCATTAAAAATTAAGAAAGCAGCAATAGAATGTTTTGCAGGTATATCAAAAGGAATCATCAATATAAACATTCCACATAGAGTGGCTGTTACTCCTACCATTAATCTATAAGTAGGTTTTGGAGCATGAGTTTGATTTCCATATTTTACACTTGCTTCAAAAGCATCATATTTTAATCCATAAAGTAAACATTCAGATTTATATTTTTCATGGGATTTTGATTTCTTAATACTTTTAGTGATATAATCATTAATAAATTCCATTTCTGATTTGTGTAATCCAACTCCTCTTGCATTCAATTGTCTGAAAACATTTTTTAATGCACCTTCTAGATCAATTTCAATTTCAGTAAGAAATTCTACATCTGATTTAATTTTATATAGATATTTAAGACATCCTTCTAAATCATTTTTCTTTAAGCATTTTTTTGTTTTTTCAGCATTTTTTTCAACTATATTTGCTAACATCATATGATTGTAATTATAAGGTACAAACTTAGCTGTTCCGGTATTAGAAGCTATAAGGAAGCTAGAATTGAGAGTAATTGCCAATATACATAGAAAAGCAATACACTTATTGAAAAAATTAACCATGATAATCTTTTGATTGAATGTTTTTGATAATTTAAAATATATGAATTAATTCTATAGGAAGATAAACAAGAAATAGATGCTAAACATGTAAAAGAAAAAAACAATTTAAGATATTTTAATAATATGATTTGTGAGTCTATATTCATATATAATTTATTTTTCTTATAGGATTATTCGAACAGGTTTGTTTACAGGATTATATTCTTCATCCATAATTGAAGCATTTACACATATAGTCGATGCTAGATCCATTTTCTTGCCACCTTGACTATGAATATGACCAAACACATGTAGTTTAGGTTTAATTCTGAAGATTGCCTCACGCAACTCCTCACAACCACAGAATTTATCATCTACTTGATCTAGAACACCAAAAGGAGGACCATGAGTAATAAGAATATCAGTGTCATCAGGAATGAGGTTCCATTTTTCTTTAATAGAAGAACCTCTATCCTTCATAAAATGCCAGTCATAGAATGTAGGTGTCCAGGGAGATCCCCAGATTTTTAAGCCTTCAAACTCACATCCAAAATCTTGAAGGTATGCAACTTTAGCAGTCCTATCACAACTATCAATATAAAGATCAGATCTTTTCTCTATATAACCATCATGATTTCCAGCTATGAATATGATCTTTTTGTACGGAAGATAATATTGCCAGTAACAATATTCTGCATGTTGAATATCAGTATTTCTAGCAGTCAAATCACCAGCAACAATTAATAGATCACCACCTTCTAAGTCAGGATAAAAACCATGTAAATCTGAAATACAATCAATAATCATTAATAAATTCTATTTAAAATGTTGGTGGATTTGGTTTAACTAAGGGCATCCAATAATTTGTCCATACAACATTATTATCAGTAAATGTAAACCAGCCCTCTTCAGGTGATCGAGAATTAATCAATAAAGCTCTATAACCTATAATCACTTCATTATCTTTATGAAATATCCATACAGGATGAAAAGGTTTAGGAAGTCTTTGTCTAACACTAATCCATTTCATGTTTCTTCTTTATTTTCATATTATAAACACCATTTGCAGCAATAAATAAATACAAACCAAATAAAAGGCATTGTTGCCATTGTCCAATTATATAGTTGTTAATCATAAAAACAATGTCTGTAGCTATCCAAATTGCAAATCCAACCCAATTTCCATTTGAAACTAGAAATGCTCCTGTAAGAGCTGCAATTGTGCTTATAAACAATAATGTTTCCATATTTCATCCTCATCAAATATTTCAGAAGATTTTATCTCTATGTAATCCTGACCCCTTAAGTTATTTTCAAAAACTTGGTCTATGGATATTTGAAATTCTTGATCAATAGATCTTATACCATCATCATTAATAGGTAAGTCTGGTCTAACAAAAATAAGTTTGTCATAAAGTTGTAACTGATTTATGGCTAATTTTCTATATCTATTTATTAAATTATCTTGTATTTCAAAATATTCTGCATATGCAAAGGAATCATATACTGACCTATCACCTATAACAACTTGATTTTTAATAGCTTCTAATTCCTTTTTTGAATGTTCTAAAAATATCCATTTAGCTGCTTCATTAGTCATTTTTTCATTTATAGGAAAAGGGCATGATCTAGCAACTTCTTGAATGATTTTAACACTTCTACCAATGCTTTTGTAATATGATGCTAAATGATAAGAAAGAGTAGTCTTACCTGTACCATGAGTTCCAATAATTGCAATTTTCATTTTAATTCCATTAATTAATCATTATCATAGAAATCTTCATCAATATGTTCACTTTGTTGATCACTTGGATATTTATGCATTGTAATATCATTATCGAAATAGTATTTAGTTCTTTGAGGATCAAATTCTAACATAAAATTCTTAAGTGAATCAGTTTGATGATCATAAATCCAGTTATAAATTTCTTGGCAGATTGGTTTAAATTTTGTTCGAAATTCATTTTCAATTGCAAATTTTAGATTATCAAGAATACGTAAGAATGTTTTTTCTTTAGCTATGTTAATAAATGAGACTGCTTCATCTTTTGTTTTATTTTCTTCTAATGACAAATTATTCATATGTTCTTTGCAATTATCTAATAAATTCATAATTTGTTTTTCTGCATAACTAAAACATACATGATTAGGTTCACTAACTGTAATTTTAAAGACTAAATCACCTTCTGACGTATTTGTCCGATCAACTTTTATCTTCATTTCTATCCTTTTATCTGAAAATTATCAAAGTTTTATTTATATAACAATAAAAATTTATCTGTAAAGTATTTTATTTAAATGTTAAATAAATATAATAAATATTTTTTTAACTATGGAACATAAGTTTAATGACAGTAACGCATGATGAAGCATTAAAATTATTAGGGGATCAGGATTGGCGTCTTAGGAATCTTTATAAAATCAAAGATAAACAAGGGATGATTGTTGACTTTTCTCCTAATTGGGCTCAAATAGAATTAAAAAAACCGCATTATTTAAATATTATTTTAAAGGCTAGACAACTTGGAATTACTACTTATCACGCTATATTATTTCTCGATACTTGTCTTTTTAATCACAACGTTAATTGCGCAATAGTAGCTGATAGTAAACCGATTGCTAGAGAGATCTTCATAGACAAGGTTAAATTTGCTTATGACAACTTACCTCAATTCGTTAGAGATATGTGTCCAGCGCATAGGGATAACGTTCATGAAATGCGTTTCGGAAATGGTTCCGTATTTCGTGTTGCTACTTCTCTAAGAGGTGGAACCTTACAGCTTTTACATATTACTGAGTTCGCAAAGATTTGCCAGGAGAATCCATCAAAAGCTAATGAAATTGTCTCAGGTGCGCTTAATGCCGTACAAGCAGGTCAGTTTGTTTGCATTGAATCAACAGCTAGGGGAAGAGAAGGACACTTCTTTAATTTATGTAAAGAAGCACAAGCATTACAAGATGCTAGCAAAGAATTAGGTAAGCTGGATTGGAAACTTTGGTTCTTTCCATGGTGGAGACATCCAGATTATGTTATAGATTCAAAAAATGTCTTGATAAGTAAAGACAATGACAAGTATTTTGTTGAATTAGAAAGTAAAGGAATTATTTTAAATACTGATCAGAAAGCATGGTATCAAAAAAAGTCATTGACTATGGGCGAATATATGAAAAGGGAATTTCCTTCTACGCCTGAAGAAGCTTTCGAATCAGCTAATGAAGGGTTTTATTTTGCGAAACAAATTTCTCAAGCTAGACATGATAAAAGAATTTGCTACTTACCTTATGACGAACACGCGAAAACTTATAGTAGCTGGGATATTGGTATTGGGGATTCATGCGCTATATGGGTATGGCAGCTGGTTGGTAAAGAAATTCACTGCATCGATTATTATGAGAATTCCGATGAAGCTTTATCACATTATGTTAGATGGCTTAAGACGAAGCCTTACATTTTTGAAAAACACTTTCTACCGCATGATGCAGCCGCTAGGGAAAAAGGAAGTGGAAAATCCTTCGCCGATATTGCAAGAGAACAAGGACTTAAAGTTGACATCGTTCCAAGACAGTCAAATGAAATCTTCGGAATCGAATGTTTAAGAAATATGCTTCCAAGATTCTTCTTTGACTATTCTAAATGCGAAAAAGGAATAAAAGCCATAGAGAACTTTCGTAAAGAGTGGAATGAGAAGCTTGGTTGCTATCGTGAGAGAAGTTATCACGACTGGGCATCTCATGGTGCTAAAGCTCTTATTTATGGAGCTGAATCATTACAGCGACTGATTGGTGGTTCAGGAATGTCTGCTGAAGAGTGGAATAGAATGAGAAAAGAATGGTTATAGATATCTGATTGTTCAAAAAATTTTGATCAAAATGACAAGTAATTTTTATAAATCGATATAGCAGGAAAGCTGAATGTTTGCAGCTCAATATGACGGAAGCAGTGCTTATACATTAGATCACAATAATAAAGTGTTTCAATGGCAACAATTTTTCTTTGATGCTTATCGAACATGGGGTGTTTTTTATGCACAAGCTTACAGAGATTTACGTGCATATGCGGGAGACAATTGGACGAATCTTGAAAAAACCAAACTTGAAAGACAGAATCGCATGGTTCTCGAACTCAACAAAATTAGAAGAGTTGTCAACCTTTATTCAGGCTACGAACGTGAGAACAGAACGCAAACAGTCACGGCGCCCGTTGAAGGTTCCGATGAAATTACTGCTGATCTTTTTTCAAACGTTATGTACTACGTATACGACAAAGGAAATGCAGACTATATATTCTCAGAAGCCTTTGAACATGCACTTAAAACAGGACTTTCCATTGTAGGAATCTACATGGATTATTCCAAAGACAAAGTGAATGGAGATATCAAATTCTATTGGAAACCATTCAATGCTCTTATGCTCGATCCTTACTTTACGAAAAGAGATCTTTCAGATTGCGATCAAGCATCTACTAGAGATTTACTCTCAAAAGAACAAGTTAAAGCAATGCTCCCATGGATTGATCCAGAAGAGATTGATAGAATCCCCACAGGAATAAGAGATAATAAATATCAATATTTAGGTATCTATCGTCAGTATAACTCTACATACATCGCGCATAATTTAGTTACTTATGATCAATATTGGAAACGTATTACTAAAGTTCAGAAGTATCTAGTTGATGAAGATACAGGTGTTTCAGAAGAGTGGTTTGGAACTCGCGCTGAAGAGAAAGAACTAAAAGAAACATTACAATATACACCACAAGTCAAATTAATTACTGCACATAAGAGAAGTGTCGAATTGAACATCATTGTTGGTGGTCAACTTTTATACACAGGTCCTGATCCTACCGGATTAGATAATTTTCCTTTCATGCCAATCATTCTTTATCATGAACCACTAATAGATACATATGAACTTAAGATTCAAGGAATTGTCCGTTCAATCAGGGATGCTCAACGTCAATACAATAGAAGACACAGTCAGATTATCGACCTCATGGAGTCAATTATCAATACGGGCTGGATTACTAAGAACGGCGCAGTCCTTGATCCAACTATGCTCATGCAAGCTGGTCAGGGTAGACAGATTGTGGTCAATGATGGGTATGATGTCAATGCGGACGTTAAAGAGATATCACCACCGAATATCCCACCTGGATATCTTCAATATCAGGACATCATCGATAAAAACATTATGGAGATCCCTGGAGCCTCTGATGAGTTACTCGGCTTATCTTCAACAGGCGACAGTCAAGTATCTGGAAAGTTAGCAGAAGTCAGATCTTCTAATGGACTTAAGGGAAATCGAGGCATATTTGATAATCTGGAGCAGACCAAGAAATATGTTGGAATGCTTGTACTAGAAGCAATTCAAAAGAATTACCAACCTGGAAAAATTCAAAGAATAACAAATAAAGAACCTACTGAAGAATTCTTTTCAGGTCAATTTGGCGAATATGACTGCGCGATTAAACAAGCAGTTAAAACCGCAACACAAAGAGAGGCATATTATTATCAACTGCTTCAGTTAGTAGCAATGGGTGCTCCAATTCCATGGGAAGATATTATGGAAGCAGCTCCATTACAAGGTAAGACAGAACTCATTGAGAAAATGGCTCAAGCATCAGAACAGCAACAAGCTCAACAACAGAAAATGGATGAAGCTGAGCAAATTCAAAAAGCTCTTGAAATGTCACAGATTGATCAAAACACTGCATTAGCTGAAGAGCGTAGAGCAAGAGTCTTGGCAGATATTGGCTTGGCTCGAGAAAGATCTAGCGAAAGCGAGCAAAATTATGCAAAGGCACTTCTTGATAACGCTAAAACAGTTAAAGAAATCCAAGACATGGATCGAAAACGTTTACTTGATGTTATGGCTTTAGCAGCCGACATTAGTAAAACTCAAGAACAGAAGTTTGAAAGGCAACTTACAACTGATGCTCAGAGAATTGAAAGCCCTATAAATACAGGAGTTTAATATGGCAAAGATGAAAGGAATTGCATCTTCTAACAAGATGATGCCAAACATGAGTACTTATGGTGGTCAGGAAAATCCTGGTTATAAACCACCAACTGGAAATGCAGGACGTGCTGCTAGAGGTGAATATTCTACAAAGACTAATCCATTATCTGTTCCTAAAAAAGGATCTGAAATTGGACCTGGTTATGGAAATTCTGATCGAATGAAAGCAATGCGCAGTAAAGATGAGCAAGCTGCAAAAGAAAATCTTAGAGGACAAGCATGCTAAACGAAGCCATTAAACAAGAACCAAGTATTGGAGATATCCATATTTCTGCAAGAAAACGATTAACAGATCGTCACATGAATCTTATGGATAAGATTATGAAAGAAAATAGTCATAAAAAAAAGTACTGGATTCTTGGAATGGCTCAATATAAGCGTAAAAATGGACGTACATCTATTAGACCTTTTTTAAAGGCTTATGATACGCAACCAGAAGTGCAAAAAGAAGCTTATCTCTATGAAGTAGATAATATATTAGGTACTAAAGATTTAATTTGGGTCATGCATCCAAATGATAAATTAAGTCTTCCTACTATAAATAAAACGATTAACGTCTCCGGCGTATCCGGTGAATAAATCTTGGCACCGAAGTATCAGGTGTAGAAAAACGGGAGTTTTTAATGAGTGATGAAGTTAACGAACAAGACGATCTTACTGCTGCCTCCGAGCAAGTAGAAGTTGAGTATCAGGATGAACAACAAGAACAAAAGATGGTTCCTTTAGCAGCTTTACAAGCAGAAAGAAGGAAACGACAAGATCTTGAAGCTCAAAGACAAGTTTATGAAGAACTTATGCGTTCAAGAGATGTTGATACAGTAAAAGAAGAAGATGATGATCCCAATGCTTTAGTTGAGAAACAACATCTTCGAGAAAATACTGCTCACACTAAGAGAGAGATTTTGGAGACTTTGTATCAAGATATGAATCCTGATGCTGTTCAAAAAATAAATAAATATTTGAAACCAATTTTAGAGAAAAAGCCTTGGTTGGCTAATTCGGTAGACACAGCTCAGAATAGATATGCTCGCGCATATGAGATTGTTCAAGATTATCTTCATCTGGTAGAAGAAAAACCATCGATAAGACAATCCCAAAATACTGATGGTCAAAGGATAGTTCAGAATGCCCAAAAGCCTAGATCTCCAGCTGAAGTTGGAAAATCTGCAAGGCCAGAAGGAATGGAATATCTTAAGAGCATTCAAGGTAAAAAGGAGTTTCGTGAATACCGTCAAAAAGTCCTCCGAGGAGAAACTTAGAGACAAGACTTAAAAAAATTTTGTCTCTAGTGTCAAATAATTTTTTGATCAGGAGATTAAAATGGCTAATGGAACAACAACAACAGTTCAAGTAGACCCAGAAGTCAACTTGTTCTTTGATAATATACTCCTAGATAGGCACCAGCCGTATTACGTGCATGGTTACTTTGCTCAGGAACGTAGAATACCTCAGAAGAATAGTAAGACAGCTATCTTCCGTCGTTTTGATAATTTGGCTGATGCATTAACACCTTTAACCGAAGGAGTTACACCAGCATCCGAACAAGTTACTAAGTTTGATATTACGGCTGTTGTCAGCCAATACGGTAGCTCAGAATGGCTGTTAGCAGCTTAAACTTTGCCGTATTAAAACTTTTGGTGATTACTTGGAAACCCTAAACGTAGTATACTAAAACTGGAAACAACAGTGAGGTAAACTATGCATGGCAACCAGAGGCAAGCGGTTCTATGGGCCTATCTTGCAGGACTAATAGATGGAGAAGGATCTTTCGTGATACAGAAAACAAGTGTTGAAAAAATAGCTAAGAGCTCTAGGAGTAAAACACCTAAATATCTTGCTTATTTCTGTATAGGAATGGTTGATAAATCTCCTCTTGATTTGATTCAAGAAACTATTAGTGCAGGAAAAGTCTATGAAGAACGTGTTCCTGATAGACGATCTATATGGAGAATAAGATTTGCTGGAAGGCTTAAACTTATACCTTTTGTAGAACAACTTCTTCCTTACTTAATAGTAAAGAAGAGACAAGCTAAATTGATCTTGGATTTTTGTAGAAACTGGGAAAAACCTGGTAGAAAAGAACATGGTTATACTGCTTGTGTATCGGAGAAGGAACTACAACGCAGAGAAGAGGCATATCTTAAGATGCGCAAGTTCAATGCAGTTGGAGCAGCCGCAACGACTGAGTCCAGAAGCTGCCGAGAGGCGGAAGCGACAGTCTGAACTTATAGGAAACTATAAGAGGGAGATCCGAAGAGTTCCCCCCGCAACTAAAAAATTTTACTATAGTTATCAAGTAAATATTTTAGTTGTCATAAAGTAACAGAGAGAAAGTAGTTGAATTAAGCGATGACGTTATCATCACAGTGCAAGATCAGACAGCTAATGAAGTGGCTGATATGTTAGCACAAAACATGGCATCTACTTACGACAAAATCGTTCGTAACATGCTTGTAGCTACTGCTGCGCAGATTGACTGTCTAAATGGAGTTAATGGAAATGCGATAACAGAAGTAACAACTACTGACTTAGAGTTAGCTGTAGATTACTTAGAAGGTAATAATGGTAAGAAGCTTTCTCCTAATCAAGAAGGTACAAATGCATTTGGAACAGCTCCTGTTTGGGCTTCATATTGGATGATCATATCCACAGACCTACGTAGTGACTTTAAGAATCTTTCTAACTTCTTGCCAACAGCTGACTATCCACGTCAACAGTCAGTTCTAGAAGCAGAGTTTGGTTCTTGTGATGAAGTGCGTTTAGTAAAAACATCAGAAGCATACAAAGACGTTTCTGTGGTACCTGCTGTTTATTATAATCTACTATTTGCTGCTAATGCTTATGGACGTATTACTATTGATGATCAATCAATGGAAATGATTATTAAGCCACTAGGAGCTGGGCAAGATCCATTAAATCAGCGTCAAACTATGGGTTGGAAGGGTCGTCTAGGATCTGTAATCCTTGATGATAGCTGGTGCGTAGCATTAAGAAGCACTAAAGGTTAATAAAAGGAGATTATTTTATGACAGCACCATTAGGTAATACAGCTAATCGATTCACAGGAATTCGTGAATTCGGACAAGTTACTGATAGTTATGGCGGTTATTTGCAATCAGCGGGTGTCGCTTATACTTTAACACTTCCATTCCTACCAGATAAGTTTGAATGGTTTAATTACACAAAATTTGCAACCAACGCAAATAATGTTCAAGGAGTTTGGTATAGAGATATGCCAGCTGGAGATGCATTAATCATTTCTAGAGGTACTACTGATTTAACTTCTACATTAGAAGCTACAAACGGTATTACTGATGCAACTACAGTAGGTGGTTTTTACAATGAACATTTGGTTATTACAGGTATTACAACTGCAAGTCCAAGTGTTGTAACAACTTCTGTTGCTCATAATCTTTCTGATTATGATCGAGTTGTGCTAACTAAAATCATTGGTACAGCTTCTGCTCAGTTAAACAATAACACTTATGTAGTTCGAGTTCTTTCGGCTACTACTTTTGCTTTATATGACGTTTATGGGCTTCCTATCAACGTTCTAGGAACTTATGGATCAAGTGGACAAGTAACTAAGGTTGGGCCTCTTTTAGGCGATGTAAGTCAGCCTATTAGTCCAGCATATCCGCATAGAGCAATTATTGATTACCCACCAACAGCACAATTGACATTAGGTACAGCTATCATGGGAGCAGATAATGATATTATCTACTTCACTGCATGGAGATTTAATGATTATGTGAATCGTGGTGATGTAGTAGTTGTATAAAATAAAAAGGAGGAACTTTTAGTTCCTCCTTTCATAACTAAGAGGAAATATGAGTAGAAAAATTGAAACTAAAGCTGAACAAGATGAAATGGCACTTCCATTTGACTTTGACACTTTTGAATTAAATACAATTGAAGATTATGCAATTTGGAATCTTCATGCAAGAAAAGCATTTAGAGAAGCAAAAAAGACTAATCCACGTTGTGATCCACCAATTCCCGTGAGAGTTCCAGATGAGAGTTTTCATAAGAAAATTAAAGTAAAATTTCAGCGTTTTGATCAGCCAGAAAATGTTTTAAAAGTAAAATGCCGTAATAAAGATATTGATTGGCAAGGTCAATTAAAACCTGGTTGTAGTTACGATTTACCATTACCAGTAGTTAAATTTCTTAATAATCTTTCAGTACCTATTTTCGCAGAAGTTAAATCAGAAAATGGTGGTGATACAAGAACAGAAACAAAACAGATTGGTGAAAGAAATCGATTTTCATGTCATTTACTTGAATTGTCATAAGGGAGATTTATGGCTAAATCTGCGGCTGATCTAATTTTGATTCTTAGAAATGTTACAGGAAGAGTTGATGCATCTGATCCTCAATTTACTAACGCAATCATGCTTCAGTATTTACAGGATTTTATTCAGCTTCAATCTACACAAGATATAAGAATATTTAAAAATAAAACATGGTGGGAATTTACATTTGGGCCAACTGATCCAAATCCTTATCCAGTTAATTTGCAAAATATTGTTTTGGTAGATGGACAAGTTGGAGCATCAACTATAGAACCTCCTGCATATGCTGATGGTTTTTTTGTATTTTGGTATCAGAGTCCACAAGAATTTTATAGACGTTGGCCTGAAACACAAATATATCAGCCGCAAAGACCTCAGAATGTTTTGTATTATAATAATGAACTAACGTTTAGAGGTCCTCCTGATAAAGAATATCTTATTAAAATTGCAGCTTATCAAGTTGAAATTCAAATAACTAATGGTGTTTTAGATCAGGATTACCTCTATCGTTATATTTGTTATGGAGCAGCATTAGATATCTTTTCAGATTTTGGTGAGATGGATAAATGGAGAGAAATCTTCCCTGCTTATCAAAGATATAGAGCATTAGTTTATTCAAGAACTTATTCCCAGTATCAAAATCAACGTCCAGAACCGGAGTTTTAATATGACTTTTGATCCAAACATTCCAAATGCTGCTCAATCACCAGGATTATTTCCTCCGCAGAATGCTACAAATTTTACCAGATTAAAAACAATTATTAATGTAGATCATGTTTTTAATGATACAGCACAATCAACTGATGGCGTTCATAAACAAATGACTATGATAGCAAGAGCTTTAGCAACTCCTGCTGATTTACCTACAGGAACGCAATCTTTAGCCTATTCATGGATTGATTCATTAGGAAGAACGCAATTAAGATTTTATAATGGAATAACAGATGCTCAATTAACACCTCCTGAAGAATTATATCCTATACGAATTGTTGGATCAGCTTCATTAAATCCTAATCAAACTGCAGTTGCATATGCAAATCCAGGTTTTAGATGGGCAGGTACAGGATGGTCAATTGCGCAAGGAACTAATATTTTTAGATATTATAACTTACTAAGAAGTGGTGCGAATGACTTACATGAAATCGATAATAATAGTAATGGAATCTCTCGTCCTACTCTTGAATTTTCAGGAAATGATGTATTAATTAGAAATCAAGATAGCAGTACAAGAGTTTGTGTTTGGTCATTAATCATTAATAGGATTGTGTAATGACATATTCTCCTTATCTAATAGCTAATTATTCTACAGGTTTAGATAAACGATTACAACCATGGTTAATACCAGATGATGCGCAAGAGCAATTATTTGATGGTTTTGTTTATCGTGGAGTAATGTCTAAAAGAGAAGGATATAATTATTTTGCTATTGGTGAAAGAGGTGGAGCTCCATATCGGGAATCAAGAATAATGCATACGCCTCCTGCCTCTCCAATGGTTGGAGTTATTGATGGCGTTAATCAAACATTTATTCTTGCAACTGCAAGTCAAATTGTCAGAGGAAGTGTTTTAGTAGTTGGTTCTGATCCATCTCAAGTTTTAGTAGATAATGGATTAGGTGGATTTACAGGCCCTGGAACTGGAAGTATAAATTATATAACAGGTTTTGTAACTGTGACATTTAATGCACCACCTGTATTAGGTTCATCAGTAACTCTAGGTTATAGTTTAATGCCTGGCAATCCAGTTATGATGATTGCTAACTTTGTCACTGCTTCTAATATTAAAGAATTAATTGTTGCAGATACAAGATTTGTTAATAGATATAACCCAACACTTAATATTCTTGAAGATATTAGTCCCACTACTCCGTATTCAGGAACTAAATTCGATTTCTTCACATGGGTTAATTATGAAAGTGCAACTAGTGTTCCAAGATTATTATTTTCTAATAATGTCGATCCAATACAACAATATGATGGTACAGTCATAACTGATTATGTATATGACATGTTAACTGCTACCCCTATACCTGTAGCAGTTACTACTCTTACTTGTTCCTGGATGACGCAAATGAAAGATCGTTTGATTCTTCTTAGAACCAATGAAAATGGAGTGATTTATCCAAAAAGAATTCGAATTTCTGGAACAGGTGTAAATTGTGATGACTTTAGAACTTCTGCAACAGGTGCTGGTTTTATTGATATTCCAGATGGAACATGGATTCAAGGAGCATCATTTAATAGAGATGACTTATTAATATTTACTGAATCTTCAATATGGATATTAAAATATACAGGTAATGATACGACTCCATTTGTTTTAGATAAAATTGATGATACTAGAGGATCAGACGCTACATTTGGAGTAATTACATATCTCAATAGAACATCTGCCGCTTCCAGACGAGGTTTAATTATTTCTGATGGATATAGAATTGAAAGACAAGATGAAGCTTTACCTGATTTTTCTTTTAATGAAGTTGATGGTGTAAATTTTCCTCTCTGTTTTGCAGGTTCTGTTGATGCTGATAGAGATCATTATCTAATATATCCTCCTGCTGGATCAGATATCTCTAAGAGAATTTTAACTACTAATTATGATGAAGATAATTATTCGATTTATCGATTGCCTCTTTCTTGTATGGGAACCTATATTACTGCATTTACAATCACATGGAATGATTTGTTAATCTATCCAAATTGGGATTCTTTTGCAGCTGCTTATGGAAATTGGAATTCTTTTTCCTATAATTCAGGTGTTCCTTTCAGTTTAGGAGGAGGACATAATGGTGAGATTTGGCGATTATCTGTAACAGAGTCAGAAGATAATCCTGTTAGAATTTATAACATTACAGTAATTGATAATGTTACAATTGAAGTCACAACTGATTGGAATAATTATAGTATTAATTCTGATGATCCAACTATGGGTGCTGATTATATCTATCTGACTGCAATTGTTGGAATGGATCAAATAAATAATCAACAATTCCCAATAGTTTCTATAATTAATAATAATATATTCAGGTTAGACGTTTCAAGTGCTGTAGTTCCAGCCAGTAGTTTTACTACATATTCTAGTGGTGGAAGAGCACAAAGAGTTATTCCGTTTACTGCACTATTTAAGAAATTTAATCCTTTTATAGATCAAGATAGAAAAGTTAGATGTGGTTGGCTTTACATGTATGTTGACTCAACAGGAACATCTTTACAAAGAAATATTCTTATTCAAGATATATCTCAATCTAACCCAGGTATCGTAACAACTACTGTAAATCATAACCTTACTACTGAAGATCAAGTTAACTTCTTTGATGTAGGTGGTATGTCTATACTTAATGGAACATTTGCTTTTGTCACAGTTTTAACTGAAACAACCTTTTCTTTAGATGGTATTGATACTGGTTTATTTCCAGCTTATACATCTGGAGGTTTTATTGGTGTAGATGACCCAGCTAAGATGAGTATAGATATCATTACTAATGATGTTGATCATAAAACTCAGTTAAATAATTTATCTCCTGACCCTTATCAAGGAAATATGACTAATATGACTTTTGAAGATGGTAGTAAGAAATGGTATAAAGTTTTCATTAATCAAACAGGTAAATTTGTTCAATTTCGATTGAAAAATGTACAAGCTGGAGCAAAGATTAATATACAAGCAACAATGCCGGGATTTGCACCTGTTGGGAGATTAATCTAATGCCATCATTAATCAATAATTTTAACTGGGGTTCATCCCTTAAAAATAATAATCCTGAATTAACTAGACAACTTTCTGAAGCTTATACTGATACTGCTAATGTAGTTAATACAAAGATATCAAAATATTTTACTAATGGAGTTCAAAAACCTCATGTAGATCCTCCAGCAAGTAGTGATTTTAATATCAATTTTGAAATTGGAGATGTATTCGTAAGAACTGATACTAATAGTGCTTGGATGATGACTAGTAGAACTACTTCAACTGATGTGATATGGACATTAATAACTTAATTAATACTTATAAAATTCAATGTAAAGCGGATTTACATTAGGAGTAAATATGGCAGTAAATTTTAGTGCAGGACTTGGAAATGCAGCTTCAGGAGCTATTTCTGGTGCAAGCTTAGGATCAATAATTCCAGGAGTTGGAACAGCAGTTGGAGCTGGAGTTGGTGGTTTAATAGGGGGAATTGGGGGATTATTTGGCAGTAAGAAGAAAAAAAAGCCAAAAAAAATGAGTACTTTTGATCCTCAACAACAAAAAGTTTATGATCAACTTATAAGTGGTCTTAGAGGAAAAGGTTCTTCAGCTGATTTATATAATTTTGATGCTCAAGGTTATAATGATATGTTTGATCAAAACACTGCAAGACCAGCATATAGAAATTTCCAAGAGAATATTATTCCACAAATTACAGGGCAATTTAGACAAGGTAATCTAATGAATAGCTCATATACTGGAGAAGCTTTAGCAAGACAGGGTAGAGACGTTCAAGAGAACCTAGATGCACTTAGATCAGCTAATATTTTTCAAGGTCAACAGCAGGCAAATCAGAACCGATTAAGCGGTATGCAGAATGCTTTAGGTATGAATACTTTTGATTATAATCAACCTACAGCTCAAACACCTAATGTTATAGATCAAATTTTAGGCTCAGCTGGGCCAGCAGCAGGACAATGGTTTTCAGATTTCTTAAATAAAAGAAAGACTTCTTCTCCTACATCACCTGAATTCCCAACAGCATCTCTGTTTAACAGATAAGGAGTAAATATGCCAAGCCCAAGAGTTTTAAATCTTAATCCACCTCCTCGTACTGAATATACACCTTTAGAACAAACGCTTAGTAGTTTTTCTAATCGTAATAGAGAAAATGAGCTTAATCAAAGAGAAACTGATGCATTAAGAGATATTTATAGCCAGTATCAAAATGATGGCCAGAATATTGAAAATGCGATTATGGCAGTCCAATCTCGTCCTGATATCTCTCCTACATCAAGAGTTAATACTGTTAATCAACTTTTACAAGTTCAAAAATATAATCATCAACTTCAAAAAGATTCTGAAAAGAAATTATTATTAAATCAAAGAATTGCAGATACAGAAAATAGAGCACGTTTAGAAAAAGAAGAAAAAGAATCCGAAAGAACTCGTGCTCGTGAAGCTTTAGAATTAAGTAATGCTACTGAAGAACAAAAAGCTTTATATGAAGCTTCTCCAGTTGGTGGTCAAACTAAAATTGTTGAAGATATTCTTGATAGTAATAATAGAAGAAAAGCTCCTCCAGGATTAATTTCTAAAGAATTTGAAGATTATGATACAGGTTTAACACCTAAGGAAAGAGTAAAGCGTCAGGAATCAAGATTTACGGTGCAAACTCCTCTAGTAGTTAAAAATTCATTAGATATCAATTCACTTGAAAGTGAAAAACTATCTTTAGATTTATTAGAAGAATTAAATAATTCAGGAGCTGTGGGACAAGGTTTAAATAATTTAAATATAAATCCTTCAACAGGTTCTTTATTCATACCTAAAAAGGCTACTCCTGAGGAACAATTATTTGTAAAAACCGTTAATGATTTTACTGTTAAAGCAAAAGATTCTTTTGGAGCTAGAGTCACCAATTTTGAATTAGATAGGTTTATGCAAAGATTACCAACTTTAGCTAATTCTGAAGATGGAAGAAGATTAATTATGACACAAATGAAAATAGTTAATCAGATTAATGGTTTAGAAAAGAAGGCGCTTCAAAATGTTTTTGATCAATATGGTGTTAGAAATATTGATTATGTAGATGCTGAAAACATCGCCAGAAATCAAATAAAAGATCAAAAAGAAAGTCTAAGAAAAGAATATTTTAAACTCGAACAGTTAGCTAAGAAAGAAGATCAAGAACTTGTAAAAAATGTTAAAGAAAATCTTATTCCTGGTTATACAGCTATGAGAAAACCAGATGGAACAATAAAACAATTCCCCGATAAAAACGTACCTAATCTTGAAGAGAAAGGATATAAGAAACTATGAACTTGAACTCCCAACAAGCTTTAGAAGATGAAGAATTAGGTGAAGAAGAACTTGATGAAGATATAGATTATGACGCGTTATATGGCGGAATTGATGTTAACTATGAATCTCAAGAAAAATCTCCTGAAATTAAAAAAGGATATAGGGAAATTTTTGGAGATGTGGTTAAACAAGGTACTAAAGAAACTTTGATAGGAATCGGGGGTGCTTGGGGTGATCTAGCTGAATTAGCTGGTTTAAATGAAGAAAGTGATAAACGCTATCGTAAGGAATTTGAACAATTAGGAAGATTAGAACAAGGAGAACAACTCTCTCAAGATGAATTAGAAAATCTTGGAGAAGATCCAAATCTTTCAAGAGAATTTAGATTGCCTACATCTGAAAGCTTAAGAAATGTTAATGAATCTATTGGAGGTCCTGGAGAAGCTGAAACTACACAAGGTAAATATGCAGGAAGAATAGGGAAAATATATGGACAAGGATTAGCTTTTGGGCAAGTAAATCCTGTACCTGCAGCTGTTGCTGGTGGATTAGGTCAATTAGCTGAAGAAGAAGGGTATAATCCATTAATACAAGCCGCAGCAGAAATTGTTGGTTTATTATTAACTCCATCAGGAAGAGGAAAAGCTTTAACCTCTTCTAAAGAAAAAGTTAGAAATCTTATTAATGAATTAAGAAAAACTGGATATACCGATGAGCAAATCACATTAGCAATTAATTCTGCTAATAAAAATTCTAGAACAGCAAAGATTGCTTCGAAAGGTAAAAAAACTGAACAAGCATTTGAAGATTTTGCAGAACATTCTGATGATTTAGTTAATAATATTCTTACAAAAGAAATTCCTGGAATTGAAAAGAATATACAAGAAGTTCATGAATTAGCTTCTGATGCATATGGAAAAGTTGCACAAGATGCATCGAATATAATCATAAAAGATTCCTCGCCATTCACAAAATCAGTTAAATGGATTGAAGATCAGTTAAATAAAAATCTAGGAACTTCAGATGAAGCAAAAGGTTTTATTAAAAGAATAAAAGAAGCTGCTGATTCTTCAACTAAAAATCCTACAGCTGAAAATATGATGAATTTCTATAAAGAATTAAATAAAGCTGGAAAATGGATGGGACGAAATGAAAAAGATCGTCTTTTAACTCATATGAAAGAAGGGGTTAAAGATACTTTTCGCTCTCAAGGAAAAGAAGGTGTTAAATTAGCAGAAAATTTTGAAAAAGCTAATAAAGGTATTCGAAAAGCCTATCTTGCAGAAGATGTAAATGACATTATAAATAAATCAAAAATTGAAGGAAAAATTGACTATAAAAAGTTGAATAAATCTTTAAATAATGAAAAGAATACAAAACTTTTTGAAGAAGTTTTAGGTAAAACTGAATCTAAGAATTTAAAGACTATTTCAAATATAGGAAAACAAGTTAAAGATTTTGATAAATCTTGGAAATCTGCTAATTCATTTTCTAGTGGTACTAAACTCGATACTCTTCAAGGAGGAGCAGCTTTATATTTCATGTATCAAGGAGATTGGAAGAAATTAGCAGCAGTAACAGGAATGAAAGGCTCAAGTCAAATCGTAAAGAAAATAGCTGAAAAATCTTTAACTGATCCAAAATTTCAAAATTTAATTATCAAGGGATTACATGCTATTAAAACTGAATCTCCAAGATTAATGACAACAGCTAATGAAGGTATAAAAAAATATTTAGATGAAGAAGGATTAAGCATCCCAAATAGTGAAAATAAGAATAACTAGAGTTCCTAAAAATATTTTAAATATAAATTCCATAACCCATCTTTTGTTATTAGGTTTTTTTGATATTCTTTTTAAATTTTCTTGTAAAATACCAAGTAATAATCGTTACACTTAGGATTGTGTGAATGTCAAATTCTTTTAAAAATTCTAATAATTTATCCATAAGTATTTCTTGTTACCTTGTTTACGCATTCAATATATCACATTAGATAAATAATAGGAATACCATGAATTTTTTTAATGACTTGTAAATAGTTTTAGCGTTAAATGTAAAGTAATTATTTTAAATCTCTGGAGGGGTTATGGCGAAATTAAACTTAAGAACACCAAATTCATATGATGGGCAGCCTGGTACACAATATAAAATGGGAGCAGTTAGATTTGCTACTGATGTAGAAGCAGCTGCTGGTATTATGAATAATGTAGCCGTAACTCCTGCACAATTATCTGCTTCAGGTGCAGCTGATTTTGCTTCTCCTCCTGTCATTGGTGATGTTGTACCAAATATTGTAAATGCATCTGGTTTACAAGTTGTTGAAGGAGCTAATGCTAAACAAGGTATTGCAACATTAGTTGCAGGAACTGTTATTGTAGCAAACACATCTATCACAGCTACTTCACGAATTCAACTAACTGCTCAAACACTTGGAACTGTAACAGTGCCATCAGCATTAGCTGTATCTGCAAGAACTCCTGGAACTAACTTCACTATTCTAGCATCTGATGTTACAGATACATCAACAGTAGCTTATGAAATTTTTGAACCAGCATCTTAATCTAGGAGATACCAATGTCAGTTAAAAAAGTTAATTTTGATACGTTAAGAACGCTTGCATTTGGAGATATTTCTGGAACCTATGCAGCTGTTGGTACAGCATTAGGTAATAATCCTAGAATTATTTGTATAACTAATGCAACTGATGCTGCAATGATCTTTAGTGATGATGTTACTAATGCAGTGGGAAAATTATATCTTCCTGCTAATTCATTTAAATTGTTTGATTTTACTGCAAATATTAATCCTGGAAATGATGATAATTTTGTAATGGCTAACATGACAATTATGTATGTTAAGCAATTAACTGCTCCTACCACAGGGGCTGTATATATTGAATATGTTTATGGAACCTAAATAAAAAATATTATCATTTGGAGGGAGCATGAGTCAGGCTGGAGCAATTAATGTAACAGGAGGAGGCGGTGGTGGTGATATTACATTTATTACTGACACAGGAACTACTACAGGAACTGAATTTGGTTTACAAGGGCAGCAATATAAAGATGTCCCTGTTATGGAAGTTACTAATCAATTAACAGATATGTTTGTTGCCAATAACTCATGGCAAACTCCTTATGTAGTAGATATCTCTACAGTTGATGGTGAAAAAGGTACATTCGCAACAATTCAAGATGCTATTGATTCGGCTTTTGCAAATTCTGATGCAAGTGGTGGGAAGTTTGCAACAATCATTTTAAGAAATGCTGCAATAGGTACATATCAAGAAAGTTTAATTTTTCCTGATGGAAATTTTCATATAAAAAGTTTAATTCCAGCAAATATAAAAAACACTCTTATAAATTTTCTTTCTGGAACTCATACTGTACCTGAATCATCTGTTGTTATTTTTGAAAACTTAGGATTAATACCAGAATTAACAGGTACTTTTTTAAACTCTGGTAAAGTAATTATATATAATTGTTTCTGGCAAAGTGCTAATGACAATGTTACTCCTTCAGCAATATTTTATGCTTATGATTCTAACATCATAGCTTTAGAATTAACTTCAGGAACTTTCGAAGCGTATGGATGTAATATAAGTTCATCAGGAAGTTTAAGTAATGTTTCGTTTGTAATGAAAGATTGTGATCTTCTTGTTGGAGCTGATTTTGAATTGAATGGAGTTGCAACAGGATTTTTTATAAATTGTAATAATTTAGCGCTTACTGGTGATACAACAGGAAATATTTCCTTAGATTCTGTAACAATTTATCATACTGTAGATTTGGTTAATGCAAATATTCTTTATAATAATATTGGATTTTCTCCTACAGGTTCAGGAACAGAAATATTTTCAACTATTTTCACAAGTCTTTTTAAAAGACCTACTGAAAGTGGTAATGTTTGGAAAAGAAGGGTATCTGATGTAGAAGTAGATTATATCGTAACTATTGATCAATATATAGGAGTAATAACCGCTAATAATAGTAGTTTAACTTTTGTAGATTCAGGATTTGTAAAAGAACAAGTTTGGTATGTATTTGATGAATCTGGTACTGCTTCTACTAATCCAAGAACTATAATAGCTGATTCTCCAAGAACTATTAATGGACAACCAAATTTAATTATTGATCAAGATTTTGGATGGGCAATCATTACATTTGATGGTGATAATTACTTTGCTTTTACACCAAATCCTAGTGCTGCTCCTGCAAATGGTTATGTAACTTCATGGGAAGTAGCAACTACTGCTACACCTGTTAGTATGCAAATTAATACAGGTTATATAAATGAATCTGGTGGTAATGTTACTTATACACTTCCATTAACTTCTCCTACAGGTGCGATTATTAGAATTACTCAATCATCAGCAACTGGTGATTGGACTATTGCACAAAATGCAGGACAAAGTATCCATTATTTAGGATCTCCAACAACATCAGGTACTGGTGGTTCAATAAGTTCTTCATTAGAAGGTACTTCATTAGAACTTGTCTGTACAATTGCTGATACTAAATGGGTAGCTATATCTGATGTAAGTTCTAATTCATTTGTAATCGTTTAAAGGAAATATCATGGCAAGCTCATCATTAACCGGTTATAGTCCTAATAATCCTCGTAGATATCTAGGACCTAATGTAGCAATTACAACCATTGTTACAAGAAATAGAGAACCTACAGGAGCTGATATTAAACAGCCTAATACAGGTAAATATTACCCTTTTGGGACATTATGGTTAATTGGTGAGAATCCAACTACTGGATCAGTTGGAGATTTATGGTACTTATCTCAAATACAAGCAAATGTAGCGTATTGGATTCAATTTGATTCAGGTGATACAGAACTAGAAACTCTTACAGGAGATTCTGGTGGTGCAATTCCAAGTGATGCAAATCATAATATCGATATTAAATCTGATGCAAATTTTACTGCTTTAGATGGCACAGGTATCATTACTGGAGCTGGAAATCAACTAACATTAGATTTAACTCGCGCATTAGCATCTCCCCAACCAATTGGTACTACAGTGCCGAGTAGTGGCAGTTTTACAGGACTTGGATTAGGTGTTATTCCTCCAGTTTCTGGTATAGAATTAGCAAATACTAATGGAATTACATACGATACTCCAGCAGCAGGCGCTGGTACAACTCCTACATCTAATACACAATTGATTTATGAAGAAGGAGAATTCACTCCAGTAATGTTTGGAGAAACCACTCCTGGAACTACTATCTATACTGATCAAGTAGGTAGATATGTAAGAATTGGTAACTGGGTATGGATACAATATTTCGTTGGAATATCATCAGCAACTGGTACAGGGAATGCTAATTTCTTAATGCCTTTTGTGTGTGAAAATACAACAATTATTCCTCAATCATTAGGTTCTAAGCAAGCAGTCGCTACTAATGAATTAAATTTAATGCAATCGATTATTAATCCAAATACTTTGATTGCTCATTTAAGAGCTGAAGGCGCAACAACTGTATATCAAGTTGAGAATGTAGCAACATTTTATAATGGAAGTTTATTTTATAGAACTGTGTAATAAAAAAAACTGATGTTTTGCATCAGTTTTTATAAGAGATAAAGAAAATCAATTAGACTTTTTACCTTTTACAGCCATCTTTTCCATTTTCTCTTTACCATATTTTGCCATACCAGCTTTTGCAGCTACCGCTGCTGGATTAGCAGCTCCTGACTTTGCAGCAGCTCTTTCTACAGCTTTAAATCTAGCGCCTGATCCTAATTTAGCTTTTGCCATGAATAACCCCTCTTTGTTTTTTAAAATCTTCCATCACTTCTTTAAGAACTTCTTTTTTTTCTACAGCTGTTAGGCTGTTTTTTTGGAATATCTTGTTTAACCAAGATACTTTTTTTGCTTTTTCTAACTGTTTCGGGTCGTTTTCCATTATCTCCTATAAGTGTAATTTCTTCTTCAGTAAGTAAATTTATTACAAAATCTTCTATCTCTTCTTGCTCTTTCCTGCTTTGCTGTAGGCTATCGCAGCTGCTTGATTCACTGGTTTCCCTGCGCGAATTTCCGTTGCTATATTTTGAGATATCACTTTTTTCGATTTTCCTGTTTTTAGGGGCATAATTCCTTTCCTCATATTTATTCATGTATTTTTGACACTTCTTTGAATGCATAAATTTCCTTAATGTAAATCCGCTTTACATTTGTTTTCTTTTCCAAGATAAAATATTGTCACTTCTTTTAATATTGCATCCATCCCAGTTTTGTCCAGTAGACCAACCATGACAAATATCTTTACCTTCGATTTTAAGAAACACTAAATCATAATCTTCAGGTAAATATTTACTTGCATCAGCCCATCCTTCTTTATCATAGATAACATCTCTATAAAAAAATGATGGTGCATTATTTTTTAATCTTGTTAATCCAACTTTTTTAATCATAAATATGGAATAGATGTTAAAGATGATGGAATAGTAACATTAGTAGATGGAGTATTTGTTTGTGTTTCATCAACTATATCAGTAGCCATACCTTCCGTATGAACCATTGTTATGGAATAAGTACAGCTAGTTAAAATGAATATTATAAAGAAGATAATCAGTTTCATTTTTCCTCCAATTTTTTACTTTTATTTTTCCAAATATTAAATTTTTCAAAGAGTTTTTTCTCATCAGATAATAGTTCTTTAATAGTTTGAATAACTGACCAATCAAAGTGTTTTTTAACAATTTTAAGATATTCCATTGCTAAATGTTTATCTTCTTTATCAAACAATTTAAAAAATCTTTGAATATATTCATTTTCATTTTCTTTATTTGAATCAATTAATTCAGACTTTTTACTTTTGTTTTGTTGATCGTATTTACCTCTTCCAACTGCAGTTTCTCCATCATCATCTTCTGATACTAATCCGAGTAATGTAGATATAGAGTATCTACGCATATAGGTTACTGAAGCACCAAGTCCTTGACTATCGGATTTAGGATTTAAAATAGGGAAATAAGATTTAAGCCATTGTCCACTTTCAGGATGAATTAATGTTGACACCATCATTGGCTCCGTGAAGCTACCATTACCTGCTTGAACTAGTATTAACCCGTTATTAAGTAGATGTTCTTCTGATGCGTCTATATATGCGTTTAATGATGCATAGTTTGATTTATGGAAAGGGTTTTTAGAATCTTTTTTTACCGTTCCAATTTCTTGTTTAGCCTTCATTAATTTTTCTAATACAATATCAATTTTAACACTTGTTTCAGGAAACAAATTCATATTCATTTTTACTTCCTTGTTTGGCTTTTTTTTGCTTCTTCATTCCAATCTTCAAGAGTCATAGCATCACCATAATCATTTTTTCCATTTCTTCTTGATACTGGAGTTTCTCTTTCTTTTTTCTCAAGATCTATTGGTTTAGGATTTTTTCTCCATTTATCCAATCTTTCCTGCATTTTTTCTGTGAGATTGTTCATTTTTTGTTCCTTATGGTAGAAGTGGATATATGTTGTGTAAATAGCAAAAAAAAAATAATCATTAACGTCATATTCATAAATCTTTGGTTCTTTACCTTGTTTATTTAGATGTAAGAAAAATATCTTCTTGATGTCATAGCCAGATTTTTTAGCTAGATAAGCATATGCACATCCTTGAGCCGACCATGTTTTTGAGGGTTTAGAAGAAGTTTTAATATCTACAATAGCAAGTCCTTCCTCTGTTCTTATGATAAAGTCTACTTGGCCAGTAAAACAAAGTTGATCGTCCCAGAATCTTTTTTCAATTTCTATTATTTTGATATCAGTCTCAAACCACTTTTTAAAGGATTCAACATATCCCCATGTTTCATCATCAGTTCCTATTTCACCAATCCCAGAAGCAATTCCTTCACATATCTTATGAACTTTAGTGCCTCTTCTAGCTGCATTTTCTAAAACATCAGGATTTATATGTTGAAGACCAGAGAACGGATACAGAACCTTGGTAACTCTTAAGTAGTTTTCTCTAGACTTTTCTTTCTTGAACATGTAAAGTTTCTTCGTTCTATGATAAGGAAGAAATGTAGAGAAAACATAAAGTAGCTATGAGCAGGAAAAGCCCTACTCTTATTGAGCATTTTATGAATAACGGATCAATGCCATTCAAAATCTCTTTCCAAACTTCTTTCATATGATAAAACCTAAATTAAAATTTTAATTATATTATAACGTAACAGAATTAGCTCTCTGTAACAAGTTTTTTTTAAAAAAAAACTTTGAATATATGTAGATTTTTTATGAAAAAAATGTTAAATAAATATTTGATAAAAAATATTTGTTATTCTCAAGAAGAAAAATATTTATTTTTAAGAAAAATCTGGATTTATTTTAAAGAAAGAATTACTTTGATCAGAAAAAAAATACCCCTCATTAGAGGGGTATAGCATCTGGGCTCTATATAGAAGAGCAGATAGAACAAAAAAGTATAAACAATTCTAATGATAACTAATTTCCCGTTACTATCAAAAGAAACAATCTTGAAAGAGATTTATACGAAAAATTCTATCTCACTTCTATCCATTTTGTCCAGAGTAAATTTAATTTATGAGGATTATGGATCTATTCACCATCGTTACACAAGAGATTCTAGAACGTATCTCAAGACACTGCCCCGAGTCACTTTCTGCTTATCTTCAATGCATAAATAGGGCCGATTCTAGCGGAAATATTTTTTTCTCAAGACACATGATTGAAGTCGATCTTTCGGAAAATTGGGCACCTTTTAAGAATAAAATAAAGAAACTTGCTAGAGAAAATCTCCTAGAATGGCAAATAATTAATAATGGAATCTCAATAACTTTGGCGGATATTCATGCAAATGAGTAAATATTTCATTTGTTGCGAACAATGTTTCGAAACAATTTGTAGAAAAAATACAAGAGCTGGAAAAGTTTGGATGGATATTTGTGCGATGCACATGTCAATTGGTGAAATATTTCTAATTGAAAATACAGAATCTCAAGAATTAAAATATTTAGAAAATTTAGGTTTTCTTATTTCAACTGATACAAATAATGGAATTTTATTACGCATCAAAGGACATATCTTTACCGATGATGGGCAAGATTTCTTTTGTTTAAAGGGTGGAAATCATGTCTAATTTTAAAATATGCACTAAGTGTCATGAAGCCAAAAAAGCATTAGAAGAATTCTATCAATGTTTAGGAAAGTATAGAAGTGAATGCAAATCATGTACGATTAAAAGAAATGTGAAATATCAAAGAGAAAATAAAACCTCCAAGAGATATGATTATGCCTCTCGAAGGCTTTACATGAGAAAATATTATTATAATAACAAACTCAAATTCGCCCAGTATCGTGCCGAATTTAAGAAGCGTTATCCAAACTATTATAAACAATATTTCAAGAAAAACAAGAAAAATAAAAATGAGGAGCAGAAGCCCCTCATTAAAACAAGTTTAACAACATGTATTCAACATAACAACAATCAAACTAACCTTAAAAAGTAAAACTTAAAAATGTAATTATAAATTCACATAAGGATAACACAATTATAAATTCACATAAGGATAACACAATTATGTCAGGAAAAGAAATTTCAGTCAACGAAGATATTTTCGATACAGTTTCAATTGATATTGAAGATGAATCTTTAAAATATACAATTGTTCCTAATTCTCTAATAAGAGATATGGAAATTTCTCCAAATTGTAGATGGTTAATAATTCATCTACTTAGTCTTAAATCAATTCGCATAATTAAATTATGTGAATTATATGAATATACCAAGAAATTTATAGGAAAAGATCATGTAAGAAAAGCTCTAAAAGAAGCTATTCAATCTGGTTATATCGAAAAAACTATTGATGGAGCTTATTATGTCAGATGATATATCAGTCAAGATGAGTTGTGACTTTAAGGGAGTATGGATTCCAAGAGAATTATGGGAAAGCCGAATTCCACTTAAGAATTTAGAAGAAATTGTTAATTCTTATTATTTTGAATATTCACTTTCAAACAAATCTTGGAGTTTTCTTAAAGATAGAGAATGGTGTGAGAGAAACCCATCTTTAATTCCTTTTTATAGATTCTCTAAAAAATTTGAATCTATGATGAAAGGAGGTCACCGTGAGTAATCCTTCTCCCCGTTTTACTGGTTTATTTATTCCTGTGGAAGTACTTAATCATCCTGAATTAACACTTTTAGAGCAAATGCTTTTATCTTGGGTAGATGCTCTTTATTCAGAAGCTAAAGGAGGATGTTATGCAAGTAATGAATATTTTGCCACTAAGTTAAAGGTAAAAGAAAATACTATTGCTAAAGCATTAACTTCTCTTCGTCAAAAAAAACTTATTGAAGATGTTTCGTTTGATGGAAGACATAGAATTATTCGAGCAAAAATTGGATCTTATGTAGAAAAATGTCAATCCAACTCTGCATTGGATTTAAATCCAATAGGGGTTGGATTTAAATCCAATGCAGAGTTGGATGAAAATCCAAAGCCCACATATATAAGAGATCAAAGTATAGATCAAAGTATAGATACTCCTCCTATACCTCCTCAAAAAAATCCCGTTATCCCCAAAGAAGAAGCTATCGCTTCTGAGGAGATTTTAAATTCTTCTTCAGTTGAAAAGAAAAAACGCATAAAAACTCCTTCTGAATTTTCCTCCAAAGTCAAAGATCTCGCCGAAAAAATAGTAAACTCCTTAGTGCGAAAAAAACCAAATTACATTCCACCTCGTAATTTCTCAGATTTTCTAACGCATGTTGACTATCTGCTTCGATTAGACAATCGAGATCCTCAACTAGTAATAGACGTCTTTAACTGGGCATTAGCAGATTCTTTTTGGGCTGATAAAATGTACAAACCTAATCCAGCTGAATATCTTCGAAAACAATTCGATCAACTTGAAATGAAAATGAATGCAAAACCTCCCAAAAATACTAATGAAATTGATCGAAGAATGAGACATAAAGATGGAAGTTTACTCGATGGTTCTAAGGAGTTTGAGTTTTAATGAAAACAAAAAAGCTATTAAGTCACGAAGTTATTGAAGATTTAAAAGATTTTGTACTCAATCCTAAAGGTATTATTTTGCTTGTTGGTGAAAATGGGAGAGGAAAAAGCTATGCAGCTATGAAAATCTATGAACAGCTTACTCCCTTCAAACTTCCTTCTTACGATAAAGATTTAGCATGGTTTATTACGCAAGCTGATTTAAATATGCTTTTTACTGAACACAATCAAGAATATGGCCATTCTACTATGCTTCTTCATCAAAGTTATAAATCTAAACTACTTATACTTGATGATTTAGGTACAAGACCTCCATCACCTGCATTCTTAGATTTCCTTTATGCTGTTATTAATAAGCGATGGAATAATAGAGATTTTCTAGCAACAATCATCACTTCTAACCTTGATTCCACAAAAATAAAAAGAGATTTTGGAAATGCTATATTTAGCAGAATTGCTTCTGGAAGAAACTATATTGTTGTTGGACCTGATCATAGATTCACAGAATTGGGCTTCTAATGCATTATTTTTACTTTTATGAGTCTAAACTCGTTTTTAACCTAAAAACTCAATGGCGTCCCTTTAAAATGATAAATAACATAAACAAGGAATTATATGTCTAACTTTAGTTTCGTAAGTTATGAAGAATTTGTAGAAGACCTTTACACAAAAGAAATTGTATACTTATTATTTGAAAATAAATATCGAGTGGCTTATGTGAGGAAAATAGCTAAAAATGGTGGAATGTTTTGGGATGTAGCTTCTATTGGAGTTACAAAAGATGGAACTAAGAAATATTTTGAAGCTTTTTTGCAGGATAGCTCGTTCTTAGACAAAGACATTAAGCGTTTTTTAGAAGATAGATCATGGGAAGAAAAGAAAATTATAAATGAAGAAGAAATGCCATTTTAAGGAGCCTTTATGCTTCATGAACATGCAATTACATACAAAGATCGGCTATCAGTAGTCGATCTAGAATATTTGGCTATTAAAGCAAATAAACTTGGTCAATCTGGTAGAGGGATTATAAGTGTTAATGAAGAAAAAGATTTAAATGGAACTCATATTTATTTTGATGTAATAGGACGATATGATGGAGAAAGAGGATGTATGGAAAAAATTCAACAACGCAGTAAATTATTTACATAGAAATATTCCTCCTGATGATATTTATTTATTTGCACAACAAACTTTTGTAAGTGCTCTTTATTTATTACTTAAATTAAAAGAATCAATAAATATTGAAGAAGAATGTGAATCAAATGAAACTTTGCAGAAAATAGTAACTAATATTATGTATTTTCATACTCATCAACAAAACGACATTAAAATAGAAATAAATTTAAACCATAATGAAGATGAATGAAAATAATATTAGATGGTGAACCAGTTTCTCAAATTAGAATGAAATATTCTGGACGTAATGGAATTGGGAGAATTTATGATCCTCGAGAAAAGATAAAAAAGGAAATCAAAAAGAAAATTGAAAATCAATTTAAACTACATCCAAAGTTTATCCATCCTCGAGTTTCATTTGTTTTTCATATGCCTATTCCTAAATCTCTACCAAAAAAGACTTTTTCTCTTTATAAATCTGGTTTATTTAAACATGAGAAAAAGCCTGATGTAGATAATTTTATTAAACTTTATCTAGATTGCATGGATACTATTTGTTTTGATGGAGATCAAAAAGTTACATTGGGACCTAGTATTAAACTTTATCATTTGAATCCAAAGACTATTATTATAATTAATGAGATGCAAGAGCTTCTTTCTCCTCTTGAAGTTGATCCTCTGACTTGGGAAGCTCTCTTCGGGAAAGAATGCGGTAAATGCTCATTTTCTGAAATGGTTTCCCTTCCCGATTCTTACACCCCAAACGATTTAATTCATCTGCGATCTTCTGATAACTTATGCCCGTATCAGAAAGTTGATACATCTTTGATAAAATCTGTTGTTCCTCATATAAAGGTATCAGAATCCCTCTCTTTAAAACAACCTCATCACCAACTCTAATAGGTACCATCTTAGTTTCATGTAACGCTTGGCCATAGGGAAGAAATCTAGAATATCTTTCCCCTTTTTCTTTTTTATATTGAAGTTTTTCTTTAACTCTAGATCTTAAAGTTTTTATTTCTTCTTCTGCCATAC
>Ga0193742_1000254_pt1 | contig 38637 bp, 40 predicted proteins | sample L2c1metaG_FD_165511 | JGI IMG/M metagenome (GOLD analysis project Ga0193742, IMG submission 165511) | Soil microbial communities from a riparian zone of the East river system, Colorado, United States - L2c1 | ecosystem: Environmental > Terrestrial > Soil > Riparian zone | place: USA: East River... | reverse complement strand
ATGCAAAAGATCGGGCAGCATGTGCACGTCTGACACCGAGGCCGCCGAAGTGCAGACCGCGTGCACGATGCCTTGCTTCGAATCCACGCCAATGGGCGCTGATTTGCAAATGTTGTCTGCCGCATCTCGATCTTTAACCTGCTTCAACTTTATCCAATCACGACGCGGTCGCGCGACTTGTGCAAACGTTCCCTAATGCTCCGTAGAGCAAAAACGTGAGAATGTTAACCGACAAGCACCGTTGATTTTTGAACAATGAGAGCGGCATTAGGGCGTTTTCTCGCCGCGCCTGCGTTGCAAGAAATGCCAGGATCAACAACAGCCCCGCCATGAAGGTGCCGCTGATTCGGAGATCCATCCCCCGTACTCCGAGGCAAACGACAATGAGTAGACAATGGCCCCCAATCCCAACGTATTGAGGAGCGTTCCTCTCAGATCGAGCTTCCTTAGACTTCCGAGGCTAAAATCGGATTAGCTCTCGCGAAGCTTCGGCAGGAGAAAGAAGATCCAAACGGCAACTGGCAGGTTGATTGCAAATGCCCAGCGCCAATTGAGAGACTGGATCAACCACCCTCCGGCCACTGGCCCCAAGGCTGCGAAGACGCTGGTCCACGCCGACCAGGTGCCGATGGCTGCGGCACGATCCTCAGCAGAATAGGCCGCCGATACGATAGCGAGCGATTGCGGAATGAGAAGCGAGGCTCCTATTCCTTGCAGAGATCGCCATACGATCAGGAACGATAGAGAGTTCGCAACGGCACAGCCAAGAGAAGATGCCGTGAAAAACGCCACGCCCAGCACGAAGATCTTCTTTCTGCCAAATTGGTCGCCAAGAGCTCCACTGAACAGGAGAAGTGCGGCAGAGAAGAGCGCGTAGCTGACGCACCAGCTTGGAAGGCCCGCTGAAGCGTTGGCAATGCAACGTTCACAATGGAGCCGTCCAATTGCCTTCACGAGAGCAATACACTCTTCAACATCAGAGATATCTGCCTGAAAAGACCTTGACCTTCACACCATAGCTTTCGCGAATCTGCTCCGCCAATTCGTTTAACAAGGGAAGTGAGCGCGCTGTCAGCACAAGGTTGGAACGTCGTCGTGCGAGCTCTTCAGCATACGTAGCCGCCAACCCTTTGGAAGCACCAGTTACAATGCGTAACTGTTGGAATAATAAAGCATCAGTTCGCCTCTCGGTTGTGGCCTTGGTTGGATCTTAGGCAGCGTATCCAGAGTCGCGGCGTTGCTTCAAGGTTGTGACCGTCGATATCTTCAGCCGACTAGCTATACGTTTCTACAGGCGGCAATGGTGGCCGTATCTCCAAACTAAGATTCTCGTGGCGCCGCTGAAGCGACGGTCACTTGCAAAGTTGTGGGACGATAGTGTGACGAGGCATCTGCGTGAACCATCTGTATACCGGGCTCTGAAGTTTGAGTAGTTGCTAATATGCGAATAAAGACTGACCAATCGAAGCTGAAAATTAAGAGGTGAAGCTGATGGATAGGGAAATCGAAGCGATCATAGCCCGGGAAGCTGGTTACGGACGGGTAAGCAATGACAGCGAACGTTGTGAAGATGAACTGGTAGAAGAGGAAGAATCTCGTAGCGACGCTTACAGCGATGCAGACGCTCGCGAAGAGATGATCGAACTGAAAAACGACACGATTGACACCCTCGTCAATGACAGCCAGGATGCCTCCACGGAAGGTATTGACAATGGCGGTTGGAACCACGACGACTAGGGTGCTGAACTCTTCAATCGAGCACGTTTCCCGCTGATGGACTTACCCCGTGGAGCACCCAAAATGAAGATTTGGTATCAATCGACGCTGGACTTCGCCCAACACCCTAATTACGCGAAAGCACTGGCAGCACACTTCCAAAAAATTGCCAGGTCAGAAACCGCGGTCCTTCTCCATGGCCGAGTTGGCGATCATCGGAATCATCTACCCGCCTCCGAGATCATCGGCTCCCCGTCGTCTATCAGAGCGTTGTCGATCCGGCCTTTATTCGAGCTGTACTGGCGTCAGAGGAGGCGAACTCAGACGCCCTTTTTCGCTGCTTCCTTCAGCGAGCCCATTCTTCCAGGGCTACGTGGTTTGGCAAAGATCCTAGTGGTCTCAATGTCGGAGGCTTGCTTCGTGGCGGCGACAACGAGCGCCCCAAAGGTTGGCTTCGTTACCCTCAATAAACACATCATTCATTATATCGAAAAATCGATCTCGCTCCACAAACGGAAAGACCGTGTTAGTGGCATACATCTCATCAACGGCGATACTTCTGAGACGGAGCTCGATGCCAAACTTTCAGAGCCAGGCCCGTTTTTAGAGCGGCTCGCTGCGCGTGTCCGCGACGCAGTCTCCTCTGGAGCACAGTCCGTTATTGTCGCCGAAGGGGTACTCGGCATGATGGCGGCGGAGAACCGGTGCGCGAATGTTTGCTCTGATAAATACAGCTATGGCTGATGCGGCGATTTCCGCTTGGGAGACAAAGTACCACTATCAGTATTGGCGTCCAGTGACTGCCATTCGTTCGACGGATCAAGGAGGAAACAAAGACGTTGTTCCGGCAGAAGGGTGGTATCCACTAGGAGTGCCGGCTACGAATTCGCGCGGGCCAAATTTCACACCGCCCTTCCCCTCCTATGTTTCTGGTCACGCCACCATCGGAGGGCTCTCTTTGAAACTCTTCGTCACTTCTATCCCGATCCAACCCCATTTGTCTTCATCTCCGATGAGTGGAACGGAGAAAACAAGGATGTTGACGGCCGGACTCGGCCTCTGATCCCAGGATACTTTAACTCTCTAGCAGATGCAGAAGGCCAGAATGCGGAAAGCCGCGTATACCTAGGCGTGCATTGGCAATTTGACTCGGATGAAGGGATTGCTGAAGGTCGTAAAGTCGCAGATTGGACGTGGGACCACGCATTCCAACGATTGCAGTAAGCCTTCGTGTCGCAAAAGTAAAGGAGCCTACGTGCTCTACAGATTGGTTAGAGGATCGAACTCCTGGCCACCGGGGATGACGCACCAGATCGAATCTCGGCTTCGCGGTCCGCGCGGAGCAAATTGCTAAGCTAGGTGATGAACTGGTCAGGTCGCCATCGCGACATACCAGCCTTATCGGATCAGGCAGCTTAAGCGCAGGAAGAATGAGACAGTAGGCAATCAGTCTCGGAACAACATCAGCAATCCCAATTGTGAATGACGGTCAGTTCCCGGCCACGTGTGAAGATCTCTTCGGCATATTCGTACGCTACACGCCCATGGTCAGTGAGAACTAGACTTCGACCTTGCTTCTCAAACAGCTTCACTCCCAATGACTCTTCAAGACTGCGAATCTGCTCGCTAATCGTCGATGGTGCAATGCAAAGCGTTTCGCTGGCTTTGATGATGCCGCCATCGCGCGCAACGGTCCAGAAATAAACCAGGTGATGATAATTGAGCCATTCCATGCATCTTCTCCTTGAAGACTCGGAAGAGTATCTTTCCGAGTACGCTAGATCGCCCAATTTGGCGTGCTCGGCAAACTCCTTAGATTTATTCCCAACATCTTCGCGGAACGCGGCTCTATCGCATTCCTTGGAGTGGCGAAGCGCTTTCAGCTATTGGCCCAGACCTCAATAGGCAGAACGCTGCGTAGGTAAGCTGCATGCTGGTCTAGTAACTCCTCCATTTTTAGGGAGCAAGGGCAAGCACAGCGTCTATATGCCGGGACACTTCCTGCAAAGGGTTGTACTGAGCAATATTCTTCTGTATCCGCTGCGCCTGTTCCTGGTAGCTTCTATTTGACAGGACAGCATGGACTGCGGTGTGAAGCTGATCCACGGTGGGGCGCCCTGTCTCCAGATTGATTCCAGCCCCGCTCCATCCCAAACGCGCAGCGGTGAATGCCTTGTCTTCGGACTCTCCACAAATAACAAGTGGAATGCCGAAACTGAGGCACTGCTGCACTGCGCCAAATCCTCCATTTGTAACCATCACATCTACTTTTGGCAGCAGATGCACAAAAGAAACAAACGATTAGACTCTCGCATTTGCGGGAATAAGAAGACCTGCATGGTCGGAGCGGCCCGTAGCTGCGATCACAAGAACATCGTCGTTGGCCAAGGCAATCAGGGTCGGCTGAATCAAGTCATCTAAGTTGCGATTCGCCAAAGTGCCCTGGGTCACCAATATCACGGGTTTGGAGCCGTCCAACGCACTCCACCACTCAGGCTCCTCGAAGCCATCGACTAACGCAGGTAATATCGGGCCTACAAAATGGAGATGCGACTGCATGTCACTACGTGGAAACTCAAACGCCTCTCCACTGAACTGCAAAACCAAATCCGGGAGCATATAGATGGCATCTAACCAAAACTCAGACAATGCTGGAACGGAGCACTGATTGAGGGCGCCATCAAGGGCTTCCTGCATTGGTGCAAATGCCATCTGAGTCTGCAGGTTTGCCTCTCGGATGCGTTGACGCCCTCCCGGCGTATTGTCAGGGGGAGAGAGAGGTCCGCAGTCCACACTGCTCAAACTGAGCGGATTGACACCACAGTCTATGACTGGTGGCCTGCGTTTTCCAGACCTCAACAGCAATGGAAAGGTGCCAAAATACATCACGGATGTCAGGATTAAATCTACTGGATTCTCTTTTAGAATCTTCTGCAGGTCACGATCCAGGTCAAGCAAAGCTTCGGCAATGGTTTGCTTCAGAATATAGTTGGTCTGTTCCAAGAACGTTGTGTTCTCCCGACCCTCCATATTGACTGGATTTCGATAATCGATATCGGCCTTTCCCGTTATTCCAACAAAGCGGAGACCAGCCTTCTCCACCTTCTGGCGAAATACCTCCGCCGTATGAAACGTAATGGTATGACCAAGCTCTGCCAGATAAACCCCAACCGCCAACATAGGAGTGACATTGCCGGGGTTCGAGTAGGCGCAAATAAGAATGTGACTCAAAATATCTCCTCGGTGGTATGAGCGATGGGCCTTTCTAACTACGCCCAGTCGCGAGGTGGCATCGGGAGCGCCGCCCGGCAGACATTCACTGTGCCCCAGAAATTCACATCGATCTGTCCGGCGAACTGCTCCGGCGTCTGCTCCTCAAAGGCGCCCATGACGCCGTTGCCGGCTTTGTTTACGCCTAAATCGAGACGTCCAAACATCTGCACCGTCTCTTCTACGACTCGCTTTGTGTCTTCGGCTCTGGTTACGTCGAGCGTTGCCACCTGAACCTGCTCCCCGCATCGAGTTGTTAATCCTTGAAGGCCGCCCGTGTCGCGTGCGGTCGCTGCTACCAATTTCCCCCGCTCCAGCAGGTCCTTACAATCGCTCGTCGTAAGCCTCGCAAACTTCCCGTCGCCATCCAGACTTTCCGATCCGTCATATTGCTTCTCCTCTGATATCCAACATGAGGCTTAGAGTATCTAAAAGCAATCAGGTACCTTTAGGTAACAAAGCAACGAGGAGGAGACAACGATGTCAGTCAAACCTAAGATTTCCAAGGAGAGCGGCGCCGTCCAAGCAACGAACGTGCCGTCAAAATAAAGTTTCGCTAAGCCCGAGGCAAGCCTGCGACGACACGTTCGTGCGGTAGCCAACCCGCGTATGGAAGTTTGAGCGACTGTCACTGAACGTTGCCCGGTCCTCGACCCAATGAGAACAAACAACGAAAAGCTGCGGCTTTTAAGAGAAAAGGCTCAGTACGTAGATTCCTGCGCATAACACTTGCAAAACGACATGGAAGGAGCGTGTACCGGAACATGCGTTGCATATTGGACCGGTGACAGAAGCTAGTTACGGATTTGGCCGCCAAGCGACGCAGATCGTTGTCCAAGAAGACATTGAAGGCGCGAGGTAATACGTTTGCAAGAGACATGAGACCAACTATCGCCGCGCCGGCATACAGAAAAGTTGAGGTCATTCAGCCACTGACGCCCACACCTGCGCGCTGCGCAAATGTCGTTCTCGTACCAAACAACACAGCCGCCACCAATGCAAATGCTGCCCACGAACTGCAGGTAGTTTCTCGTTAAGATCGTCCCAGATTACGCCAATCCGGAGTGTCCGCAAGACGCATGCAAATCGTGATACCAATCGTCCCGGTTCGCAAGGCCCACGTCATCGTTGGAATACCGACCGATGAGCAATTTCAGAAATAGCGATCACAGCAGGATGTTTAAATCGCCGGTCAAGTGAAATGGCATAGAAGCTTGCGACGATGTCTCGTGTGCGGCCAAGTACGGACAAGCCGTGCTGACGTTTGGCCTGCGCTTCTGTCGGCGTAGGTGCGACAAATGCTCCCGCTCCCGCTTCGCTGAACACGCTAGCAAGGGCACTGTCTTCGAACTCGCCCACTATGATGGGACGGACGCCCTGAACATCAAGCCAATGTTCCAGGGAACGCCGCAGATCGGTATTATCGGCTGGCATAAGGAAGGGAAGGCCATCGAGGCATCGTGGAAAGCGCCCCTTCAGCTGTTTGGCAAGCCGTGGGTGAGCGAAGAAGGTAATACCGGATTGGCCAAGCATATGGGTGAAAGCCTGAATACGGATCGAGCGGTCGAGCGGAGCGTCGGAGATCACTAGATCAATTTCACGAATTGCAAGTTGCGCGATAAGTTTGTCAGGGTCACCATCGCGGCATACAAGCCTTATCGGATCGGGGAGCTGCAACGCAGGGAGAATGAGGCGGTAGGCAATCAACTTTGGAACAACATCAGCAATTCCAATTGTGAATGGCGGTCTTCGTTCAGCGGTGCCCCCACTCAGGACCTCAGTCAACTCCCGGCCACGAGTGAAAATCTCTTCAGCGTATTCGTACGCTACACGCCCCTGGTCAGTGAGAACGAGGCTCCTGCCTTGCTTCTCAAACAGCTTTACTCCCAGCGATTCTTCAAGACTGCGAATCTGTTCGCTGATTGTCGGCGGTGCGAGGCGAAGCGTTTCGCTGGCTTTGATGATGCTGCCATCGCGCGCAACGGTCCAGAAATAAAACAGGTGATGATAATTGAGCCATTCCATGCATTTTCTCCATGAAGCCCCGGGGAAGATTATCTTTCCCGAGTGCGCCAGTTTTCCTCGAGCAGTTTTCCTGTAGGTGTAGAGCGCGTCTCAGATCTAAACGCCTTTTTTCAAGAAAAACTGCACTAGCATACTTTATCCACTTCTCAGTACTAGGGAAATGCTCTCATTGCAAATTCGGCAAAGTCCATAATTTTTTCATAACGATTCGGTTTTTCCGAATCTACAGATAGGATCTTTCTTATGGACGCCCTATGGAGATAATTAGTACAAACGTAGTGGGGTTACGAACGTATCCTAATAAGGCAAAAATTTATGGACAACTCAGGTAAATCAGAGCCTCCGAGTAGCTCGGAGGCGATTTCTTCCTGCGTACTTCCGGTTTGCGACTAGCCGTTTCTGGTTTCTCACTCGTGTACGTAGGGTCGATCTAAAACGAACCCGGCGAGTGGGAATATCTCCTCCTACCCTCCAATACCCAATTGATCTGCATGGCCCACGTGTGCCTCGTCGCATACCGATGCTGCCGTGCGGGAAGGAGGAATCATGCTGCAAATAACGAACAGAACCTATCTAAACGCCGCAACACTCCGTTGCGTTGCGTCTGGATACCATCCCATGCAGGTGCGAACTCTCCACTCACGGCTGTCTGGATTGAGGCGCTTCAGTGCATGCCATCCCCTAAAGAAAAGCCAAGTCATGTCAACACGGAGGGAGATTCATGGCCATGTGCTGCATGAACCAGCAAGCTGAGGAGCAGAGGAAATGACAGTTATAGAAACAACCGGGACAAAGCACTCCGGCATTGTGGTCAACCGACAATGGCAAAAGAGTTTTCTCACGTTCTTCATGGTGTTTGGCCCCGGCTTGATCGTGATGGAAGCAGACAACGACGCTGGCGCTGTCTCGACGTACATGCAGGCCGGAGGTCAATATGGCCTCCATCTGCTCTGGATACTCGTTGTTCTTCTGCCAATCTGTTATTTCGTGCAGGAGATGGTTGCGCGGCTTGGCATTGCGACAGGCAAGGGCCACGCGGCGATGATCTATGAGAGCTTCGGCAAATGGTGGGGTCGCTTCTCGTTGATCGACCTGCTGGCAGTCAACTTCCTGACACTCATCACCGAGTTCGCTGCGATCTCACTAGCCTTGAGTGCACTCGGAGTCAGCCCGTATATCTCCGTCCCGGTGTCGGCACTTGGTCTCATGCTGATGGTTGTGACCGGGAGCTACCTGCGCTGGGAACGCATCGTGATTGTGCTATGCCTGATGGACCTGACCTGGTTCGTACTCGCATTTCTGGTGCATCCGAACTGGGTTGCTGTTGCGCACAATACGGTGGTTCCAAGTCTTCCTCCGGGCAAGATCACAAGCGGTCTTGTCTTCCTGATTATTGCGATCGTCGGAACCACGATTGCTCCGTGGCAACTCTTCTTCCAACAGAGCTGTGTCGCGGAGAAGAGGCTACGCTTCTCGGATCTGAAATGGGCGCGTCTGGACACGCTGATCGGCGCGACCTTTACAGTCTGTGTCGCAGGTGCCATGATGCTGGTCGGCAACTATGGCTACCAGCACGGCATCCTGTTTCAGTACCCGGCACAGTTGGCCCAGGCACTCGGGCCTTTAGACGGGAAGTTTGTTCGCAACGGTGTGTTGCTTCTGATGGTCAATGCCGCTGTACTCGGCACCACGGCGATCTCGCTGGCGAGCGCGTGGGCATATGGAGAGGTCAAGGGCTGGGAGCACTCCCTGCACAAGAAGCTCTGGGAAGCTCCAGGCTTTTACGCCACCTATATCGCTTGTGTTGGAGCAGCAGCGGCCATCGTTCTCATCCCACATGTGCCGCTGCAACTAGTCATCATCAGCGTGCAGGTCTTTGCGGGACTCATCCTTCCTTCGGCCATCATCTTCCTTCAACTCCTGTTCAATGATCGCGAGTTGTTGGGCGATCGCTGGGTCAATCGTCCCTGGAACAACTACATCAACCGGACGATCATCGTCGTCCTCTTCGCCTTGTCGCTTCTTCTGGCGGCGCAGGTCATTCTTCCCAATCTTTCTCAGTAACGAGGTGTTTTATGGCAACGACGCAGGTAACGCATGAGATGAATCGCATACCTGTCGTACATCCGTTGAATGATGTCGCGGAGCAAAAGCGCTCGACCGCCCGACTCGCCAAGATCAAGATGCCGCGCGCGACCCATGTCTCGCTGCACAAAACGCGCTAACAGTTTTGGATGACGAAGGAGGAACGATGGACGACCCGGTAGCAAATGAACCTCCGCATAGCCGAGGTAGGTGGCGATCCAAAGCAGCCACTGACGTCACTCGATGTCACGAGTTCTTCTCAACCTGTTTTCGTAACGAGGTAATTTATGGCGACCATGAATGCATTCCCCGAATTTGAAGATTTTTCACGTCATTCATCCACTGGATGATAAGGCGGAACAGAAGTGTTCCAGTGAAGGGCTCGGACAGATTGCAATGACGAAGACGGTTCGAGTCTCGCTGGGCATCCTGAGAGGCTACCTGATTGTGATGACGCTAATGCTGGGTTATCACGTACTGGATCTGGCTGGCGTATTTCGGTCGATCCACTAACCGCGACAAAACGATGTCAGAAGGAGAGCGACGATGAATGATCCCGATACTGATGAGCCTCCGCAAAGCCGGAGGCTGAACCCAGCTCAAACCCGCTGTTAATCTCTCCTTCTGATTAACTCGCCGGTCGAAGCGCGGTTCCCATACAACTGTGCGAGTTGCCTGTACTGAACTCCGACAATAAGTGCTTGCCGAGGGTAACTCCCTCCAAGTGAATGAGTCACTGGCGAACCGTATGACGGTTCTGCCCAGAACGCTCGACGTGTGTCACAACACGTTGCGGAGGCTTTATGTCCTTTTTCGATAAATTCCTGGCCGTCGTTCACGGCGATCATTGCTTTCCCCAGCCAAAGACGCACCATCATGCTACGACAACTGAACCGGGTTCCAACAATCTCCGTGCCGAAGATGGTTTCGTTTCCGCATCTCGCATTGGGTCTCGTGGTTTCCTACGAATCTTCGGCATCCTTGCCGCAGCGGTTCTTCTATCAAAGGCAAGCTTCGCTCAGACCGGGGGTAAGATCTCCGGGGAGGTTAAAGACAAATCTGGTGCGGTTATTCGGAGCAGCCAGGTTGTGCTGCTAAACCCTGCCACAGGCGTCAAGCAGAACACCGTAACCGGAGGTGATGGTGTCTTCAACTTCCCCGTAGTTCCTGTGGGCCAGTACCAGTTGGACGTCACCGCAGATGGATTCAATCCGTATAGACAGACCAAGAATTTGAAGATCGACGTGAATACGGCGCTTACGGTCGATGTCATTCTCCAAATTGCCGATGCGAGTCAGACCGTCACCGTAACGGAAGACACGGCTGAGGTCCACACCACCGACACGCAGATCGGCGAGACGATCCAAAGTAAACAGATCGTGGACATACCATTGAACGGACGCAGCTATACCGATCTATTGGCGGTACGGGCTGGCGTCGTCCCAATCACTACCAGCAGTGCAGGGAACACCAGCTCCGGCGGCGGCTTCGGCACGGTTGCCGCTGCAGGTGAGACGAACACCGGGCAATTCTCCATCCACGGACAGCGCGAGTCGGACAATGCCTATTACCTGAACGGCGCGAGCGTGCAGGAGACGATCGGTCAGCAGGCAGGCATCATCCCCAACCTGGACTCCATCGCGGAGTTCCGCATCCTCTCCAGCAATGTTGATGCGGAGTATGGCAGCTTCACCGGCGGCATCATCAATGTCGTTACCAAGTCAGGTACCAACGGTTATCATGGCAGTCTCTTTGAGTTCTTCCGCAACACCAATCTTGATGCGCGGAACTACTTCTCGCCTGAGCGTGCTGCCTTCAACCAGAATCAATATGGAGGGACGTTCGGTGGCCCCATCAAGAAAGAGAAGATCTTCTTCTTTGCCGACTACCAGGGAGAGCGTTCCGCACAGGGAATTGAAACTGGAGAAATTGGTGTGCCGACGATGGCGAACCGCTCCGGCGATTTTGGTTCCGCCTCTGCGTTCACAGGAATCGTAAACGGGCCATACCTTGCTCAGACACTCACTGCCCGCCTGGGCAAAACGGTATCCCAGGGTGAGCCCTACTCTCAGGTCTTTCCGGACGGGAAAATCCCCACGCGGGCCTGGGGCGCAGCACCGAGGAAGATGTTGCCGTACATTCCGATGCCAAATGTTGGAGTCGGCACTTTCTCCACTGGCGCTTACAAAGAGACGCTTAATGACAATAGATTTGCCGGGCGCGTCGACTTCAATTCCGGGCGCTTCGGAACCTCATCCATCTACTATTTCAACGATCGCTATAACCTCGACAACCCATACCCAAGTACTCTGGGCGGTTCAACACTTCCCGGCAATGGATTCGCTTATGACGCTACCTCCGTTGGTATTGACCAGACGTTGATCTTCGATAACATCCGTACCTTCGGCCCAAAGACGGTCAACGAAGCCAGGTTCGGCATCACCCGTCTCGATAACAAGATCGGAGAACCCAAGGGCGGAGTGGGGGTCTCACTCGCAGACCAGGGTATTCAGGCTGGCGGCCAAGGTATTGTGCAGGGATTTCCCTCTCAGGCCGGTGTTGAAGAGATGTTCTTCAATGGCTTCTCTGTCGGGACTAACCCCTTCTCGATCGCACAGGTCAACAGCACGTATGACCTCTATGATGCTGTGTCGCGGACGATTGGCAACCATACCATCAAAGCGGGTGGCCGCTACATCTGGTATCGGGTGAAGCAGGCTCCCAACCTCGTTGCGAACGGTACGTTTTCCTTCTTCGCCTCGGGAACTCAGACAACCGGAAATGACTTCGCCGACTTTCTGCTCGGTACCCCGGACTTTTACTCGCAACAGTCTACCCCGACGTTTTACGAGCGTGCCTCCAATGGCGATCTCTTTGTCCAGGATAGCTTCCGCATTCGACCGAACCTTACCTTGAACTACGGTCTCCGCTGGGACTATGTCACGCCGTGGGCTGAGAAGTTCCACCAAATGACTACCTTCGTGCAGGGAGTTCAATCTGTCACATTTGCGGGAGCGCCGCTTGGGTACCTCGTGCCTGGCGATCCTCTGCCGGGGGGCGGACGTGTTCCTGACGCCATCGCTCCGACACCGCATGATAACTTTTCACCGCGCCTTGGAATCGCGTATTCGCCTGCTTTTTCAGATGGATTCCTCGGCCGCATCACGGGCGGACCAGGCAAGGCCAGCATCCGGCTTGGCGGAGGCCGCTTCTTCACGTCCCCGCAAGGATTGACGGTGGCTTATCCGACCGGCAATCCACCCTACGGACTGACATACACCAGCCCGGAGTCGCCTGTGATGGAAACTCCCTTCATCGGCGCATTGTCTGGAACGCAATATATCCAACAGTTTCCAGTCAACGTACCGGCCTACAATGTCTCGCCCACCAACCCCGACAACAACATCAATTGGAACCGCTACTTCCCCATCAGCGGAGCCGGCAGCGTCTACTACAAGAACAAAACTTCCTATTCGATGCAGTACGACCTGACGATCGAGCGGCAGATCGGCGCGAACTCCGTTTTCAGTATCGGCTACATCGGCTCAATGGGTAGGCACCTGCTCACTGTCCACGGTGCAAACCCTGGTATTCCGGCACTGTGCCTCAGTCTCAGTCAGCAATCTGAGGTTGCACAGGGATCGCCCGTATGCGGACCACTTGGTGAAAACCTCGTCTACACGCGCGCCAATGGCCAGGTCGTCAATGGTACGCGGGGGCCTTTCCCGAATCAGATTGGTACCGATGCACGCTACGAAAACATGGGCAACTCCCACTACAACGGTCTTGAGGCTACTTTCAAGCGCACGGTTGGCCCCCTCTCGTTTCTGGCGAGCTATACCTACTCCAAGTCCTACGATCAGACCTCAAGCATTCAGGAGCAGGTTGACCCCTATAACTATCATGCGTTAGACGGTATCTCCGCCTTCGACCTGAAGCATAACTTTGTCGTCAGCTACAACTACGACTTGCCCTTCGATCACGTCTTTCATCCGAATCGTCTCACGAAAGGCTGGGCTCTCTCCGGCGTCACGCGCTTTTCCACCGGCATCCCCGTGACCTTCGCAAGTTCTGGGGACAACTACCTCGTGCAGGTGCAGAACAACGGAGTCAATGCGACCAGCATCGATATACCGAACTATGACGGCACCGGGTTCCAACTCAACCATAACCCCCGTAACGGAAAACCGTACTTCAACACCGCAGCCTTCACCCCGAACGCCCTTGGGACACAAGGCAATTCAAAGCGCCGGATGTTCTATGGACCCAATATCGACAACTACGACATGGCTCTCCACAAGGTCACAAAAATTACTGAGTCGAAGGCGCTCGAACTTCGTCTGGAGATGTTCAACGTCTTCAACCACGCACAATTCGATCAGAACGGTTCTGTCGACGGAAACATCGGCGACGCTACCTTCGGGCAGGTTCTGCATGCTGCGGATCCACGCATCGGCCAGATCGCGGCGAAGTTTTCTTCTAACTCCTGTAGGCGAAGTCTCACAGCGAGACTTCGCCTGCAAACCTTCATCCGGCAAGATCGCCGGTCAGCGGAGCAATGTATGGCAGGCATAACGACATTTCAGTTCGCCCTGCGACTGGCACTTGCTATTGGCATGGGCGCGGCAGTAGGCCTCGAACGGCAATGGCGACAGCGCATGGCTGGAACGCGCACCAATGCACTTGTCGTGGCAGGCGCGGCTGCATTCATTATGAGTGCGCTGCTTCTCGATAATGATCCCTCTGCGCGGGGACGGATTATCTCCTACATCGTCTCCGGCGTGGGCTTTCTCGGTGCTGGTGTGATCTTCAAGGAAGGAGCCAATGTGCGCGGGTTGAATACCGCAGCCACAATCTAGTGCTCGGCCGCAATCGGCGCTCTGAACGGACTCGGCGCAATGCATCTGGCTCTGGTTCTGGCGATCGGAGTGCTCTTAACCAACACTGTTTTGCGGCCACTCACCTACCGCCTGCATCCCGTTCTCCCCGAGGCTGCTCCACTTGAGATCAAACTAGTATGCCGCAACTCCGGTGTCGATCATGTACGCGCCCTCTTGCTTACGACAATTTCTAACTCACCTGTTGCTTTACAGGCCATTCACAGTGAGGAAGACGAAGCAAAAAAACAGACGGCGGTTCGAGCCGAGTTGGCAACCATTGGTAGAAATAACGAGGCCCTCGAACAGATCGTTATGCGGCTTTCGATTGAAGATGCCGTCGCAACCCTCAGCTGGTCCATAGCCCAAGCCACCATCGAGTGATTGTTATGAAAAGCACAAAGCATCGACCGTAACACCGAGCCAAGATGTCCGCACGCGTTAAGCGAATCCAGGGACAGGTCGCCGCAGTTTCTCGTTCGTTAGAGGACGGCAGCGATTGTTCTATCCTGCTACATCGCGTCGCAGCCGCGCGCGGGGCCATGAACGCGCTCATGGTGATGCTGATCGAAGACCGGCTGCAGGCTCTATTGGAAGAACGTACGGAATCTCAATCCTTCCCCGATGCGATAGAGGAGATCATTGAGATCATCCACACCTATCTCAAGTGACTCTGGGCGAATAGATTCTGTTAGCAATGTCCGGCCGCGCAGATTGCGACTCTGAAAGGTTTCACCCGGTAGGCAAAGTCTCAAAGAGAAACTCCGCCTGCTCATTACCATCCGGCAAGATCGCCAGTGAATCTGCCCGCTCTGCGGGTGCAAGCGCCCCGCTCAAAGGAGCCAACTGTGACCGTGGATGAACATTGGGAATCTGCATTGAAAGGCCCACTTTGCTGCCTACTATCAATACTCGCCTTCAATTCGCGGCCATCGTGCTTGCTGAAGAATTGCATTACGGTAGGGCCGCACAACGGCTCCTCATTGCCGTCCCCACACTCCGTGAACATATTACGCTGCTCGAGAAAAAGCTGGGTATTGTCCTGTTCCTACGCAATTCTAAGGGGGTGGAGGTAACGGAAGCAGGAAGAGCCTACTTCGAAGAACCTCGCTCTAGTCTGGCAGGAAAAAAGGCCATCAACGGAGCACACGGTGCCGATGAGAGGATGAATTATGTGCTCACCATTGGCCATACCCCGTACACCGATCCCAACCTGATCCGGACGTTATTAACTGTGCCGTTGCCGTTCTATCCGAACATCAAGGTGCAACTTCACAGTGACTTCGCGTGCCTTCTCCACGTTCAAGAAAGGTCCGTACTGTTTTCCGTCGTAGGTAAACAGGTAGTTTCGCTGCGCTACGAGATCGATCAAGTGTTTGAGCTTGTAGGGCAGGCCAAAGTTCCACATTGGCGTTCCTATGACAATTCGATCCGCGTTCTGAAAGCGCTGGATCAATGATTGAATACGCTCCCATACTTCGGTCTCTGCCTCGGTCATCGTTTCGTGCTTTACTGCTTTGTACTTCGCTCCAATTGCCTCGTAGTCGAACTCCGGTAGCTGTTCATGCCAGACGTTCAAGGTATCCACTACGATCGAGGCGTTTTCGGATTTACATGACTCGATTAATGATCTGCTGAGCGTGATCGAATCGGAAGATTCGCCTCTTGGTGACGACTGAATTTCGAGAATTTTCACTTCGTTCCCTTCGGGTGTGGGGACTTCATACGGAGTCCGGGCTACTTCGAAACCGCCCGCGCTGCACTCTCAATTAAAGCGGTAACTTCCGCGGGACGCGAGGCATAGACTGCGTGGCTGGCGCCGGCGACTTCGACCGTGTGACTTCCCGCCCGCTTGGCATACCAACGTTCCAAGTCTGGGTTGATCGCTCGATCGCTTCCTGCCACTAGCATCCAGCTCGGTTTGGTTCTCCAGGATGCCGTGGTGATCGTCGCCGCGAAGTTGTCCGCAAAGTTGAGCACCTGCGAACGCGCCATGAATGCGGCTTGGTCGCTGGGAAGATCAGCTGCGAATAATTCATGAAATAGCGCCGGGTCGACATAGGTGAAATTGTCGGGTGTTTTCTTTATGGCGCCCGATTTGGCGAGGTCGCTAGGAAAGCGCTTTCCGTCCTCTGACTCCTTCTCTCCGGCATCCGGCATGTGTGCTGCGATGTACACCAGTCCGGCAACCGATGGATCAGTGCCCGCTTCCGTAATCACGGCTCCCCCATAGCTGTGTCCGACAAGGATGCTCGGCCCGCCTTGCAATGCAAGGGTACGCTTTACGGCGGTCACGTCATCCCGGAAGGACGTCTCCGGCTCCTGGACGATGCTGACGTTGAAGCCATCCCTGACAAGGTTGTCGTAGATGCCCCTCCAGCCCGAACCGTCAGCCCAGGCGCCATGCACGAGCACAATATTTTTCACTTCGGGCTTCTGAGCTTGTAAGTTTGGTGTGCTCGATAAGGCAGCAGCACATAACATCGTGGCGAGTGCGGTGAATCGATTCAACATACCTATCTCCAGTTTTTTTTGAGGCTTCAGCGTGCTCAAAGACCAAAAACGTTACTGCCGTCGAGGCTCTCATCCGGCGGATGTGTTTGTGTCCTTACGCAATCGTTAGACTCTCGGAGAGCGATTCGCGAATATGATTTCTTCTTATGACCGTGATAGGCGCTGCTAATCAAGGCTGTGGCAGCCGGGCATTGAATAGAAAACGTTTGGGGTCGCGTCCTGCGAAATACGCAAGACACCCCGATCTTCAAGAGTGCGGAATTAAGTTCGAAAACGCTATCAATCGCGAGTATCTGACGGAACAGGGAGGCCGAGAAAACGCTGTAGTTACCGTCACCACCCGTTGATCTGAACACTAATGATTCAGCGACGTGCGAGCGAATTCACAAAATCGGCGTACTACCGCCGCAGTGTTGTGCCGCGCGAGGGCCAAGCCGATCTCGGACTCCGGCAGTCGATCCACAATTGAACACACGGTCACCTTAGAAATGATTCTTTTCGCGGCAGATGCTGGGACAATCGAGACGCCCACGCCAGCATCGACGAGCGAGATGAGTGTGGACATCTCTCCTGCTGTTTGGACCACATCAGGGACGACTCCAGCATTGCTCAGGATTCCAGTCAATAGATCATGGAATCCAGGAGCGTGCTCTCGCGCATACATGACAAAGGGATTCCCCTTGAGTTCTCTCAGGCGAATCTCTTTCTTTGCGGAAAGGGAGTGCCATGACGGCAAGACTGCGACAAATGGTTCCCTGTGAACCGTTGTCACCTCGATCTTTTTACTATTTTCAATGGGAAGACGAAGAAAGCCTACGTCTAACAATCCATCGTCGATCATTTCCAGTTGGGCGCCGGTCAGGATGTTTCTTATTGAAAATTCAACATCCGGATAGCTCTTCCGAAAGCGGCGCATCAAGTTCGGAACGATCTCAAAACCGGCAGTTGATATAAAACCGATGCGAATATGGCCGAGTTTGCCTGCTGACGCCCACTGGGCTTTTCTCTTGGCAAATTCAAGTTTTTCCAAAGCAACCGCCGTATCTTCCCGAAACGCCTTTCCAGCCTCCGTAAGCACCGTGCCCTGCCGGTTTCGACTTAGCAGCTGTACACCCAATTCTTCCTCAAGCGCTTTGACTTGAAGACTAAGTGCGGGCTGGCTCAAGTTGAGGAGCCGAGCGCTCCGACCGAAGTGGAGAGTCTCAGCGATGGATAAGAAAGAACGGATGTGACGAAATTCCATGAGGTCTCCTGATTACATTGTCGCTAAACGACCTGTTCTTGTGTGCATCATGTGACAGGGCGTAATACATTACGCGCGATCAAATCGAAACCGAGAGTCGCATCCGGCTAATTTTATCCGTTTCGACTCGCAAACCTACCAGGACCATGAATTCGAGAGCTCTTAGCCAAGGTCGACCCTCTCGATATAGCGATGCATTTCGGTGTAAAACTCCCCCGCTGAAGATTCGACTCGTCGCGACAGCCTACGACATTTAGCGAGTTCGCGGCTATGGCTCCGGCCGAAATCGAAGTAAGCGGAGGTCTCCAGCATCTGTAGCTTGGCAAGCTCTCTCGATACCTCGATACGCATTGATGATAGCTCGCTCACAGACAGATTGTTCCGCTTCGTTACTGGCTCTCTTAGAGTGATGGTCGCACGGTGAATCCGTTCAAGCATCTTGTGAAATACGTCGGATGTTCTCGTAGGCCAAAGCTGATCAAAGATAAACCACATCACCAGAATGCCAAGCGTAACTCCAAGGACCCGGTCTCGGGCCGGGGAGATCTGAGTGACGGCGCTGAACCCCGGTAGAGCAGTCAGGAAGAACGCAAACCCAATCTGGATGCCCAGGTAGCTTGCGTGCGGACTCCTCATGATCCACGCTGCTAGCAGAGAGACAAGACGGACGATGATCATGAGAGAAGTGATCGAATCCATATTCGGAAACAGCAGCGATTCCGTCGCGATGCCGAGAAAGCCCCCGATAGCAGCGCCTGAGATACGATAGAGCTGCTTCTGTTTCATCGCGCCTGTGGAACTGAGGCCAGTAAAGAGAACTGTGACCACGCAGGTCAGAATGCTTGGCCATGCGATGGCGCTGTAAATCGTGTAGCAGATCATCGCGGAAAGTGTCAGCTTCAACGCATAGATGGCGGAGTCAGGAGTACTGAATGCACGCGGAAGAAAAAGAGAAAATTCCAGATCGCAGCGATGAGGTGGCGGTTGAGTCTCTTTGAGAACTGAATGTTGCTGCCTGGCGTTATTGGAATATTGCACTAACTCCACATAAATATCGTTCAGGTGCTGCGACGTCTCTGGAGGCAGAGTCTCTTCGGTTGGTTGAGATTCTCGAGCTTCAATCATCTGTTCGCAGAGCGTCGCGACTGCGATGTAAGCGCGATGTTGGTCTTCGGCCGCCTCATGTGCAGCGCTAAAACCGACGAGAACACTCTTTTCGATTACTCGAGTAATAAGCCCGATCCGGAGGTGGAGTTCTAGCGGACAGACACCGTATCGATGTCGTCGCTCAGTTCCTTGTAGAGCTCGTTCATTCGAAGGTCGCCGGCGTGGGCGTACTGGACCTGCCGGTGGTGAAGTACTGTCATTCGTTCAGCGCGCTGCGACGATTGTCTTTTAGCGAGTTCATGAAAGAAATCCGCAACCAGCCTGAGGCGCCTGTCCATCTCCTGCCGCAGCTCTGTCTTCGGATGCCGACTGCGAAATATTTGTTCTACCGCGATGGTAACGCCAATGACAATGCAGAGAGATGCGAGACTGTTGAGGATGGCTGCCACAATCCAGTGAACGCTCTGGTGGGCATCCCATAACGAAAGATCGACGAAGCCATAGAAGCCGAAGAGGGTAAAGAAAAGAGGATACCGAGTAGCTTCCATGCAGAAGCCAGCCATGAAGATACCAAGGATCATACCCAGGAAGCGTGCCACCTCCGTGCCATCGGTCAGTTGAACCCAGAGCAGTGTGGCCGCACACGCAAAGGCACATCCTCCAAGAATCTGAAGACCGCTACGTAGAGTCAGAGCAGGCCGTTCCCGTTGTAGAAGAAAGACCAGCGCGAGCGCCAGAGCAATGCCGGGCACATGCAACGTCATCACAATCGTGACGGCGATTACGATACCAAGCACATCGCGCAAACTACCGGACAACCTTCCGGGAAAGGGCGCTAGCTCCAGGCGAATGAAATGCAGGACGCGGCCAGTGCTGGATCGATGTACGGTCACTGGACTACTCCTAGCGGACTACGGTGATGGCGGTGGCTCCGACGCGAAAGGCCTCCGGATCGGGGTCTGTAATGCGGATGCGAACAGGAAATCTTGCAGACAGGTGGACCCAGTTCAATGTCCGGTCAACGTTCGGGAATCCTCCGGCTACGCCGCCATCTTCTGGAAAGACCCCGCGCCCCAGGCTGTCAACGACTCCATTGAACTGATGGTCCGGATGCTCCATGAGGTAGACCTGTACATGCATCCCAGGTCGGATATGCCTCAGCCTGGACTCACGATAGTTGGCCAGAACCCACCATGTGCTTGTGTCGATGAGAGTGAACATTGGCGTTCCGATATGTGCATAAGCGCCCAGCGAGATATTCATATTCGCGACGTACCCGTCGAACGGGGCATGGACAGAACACCGCTGAAGATTAAGCTGAGCCTCTTCGACCTTGGCTGTGTGGCTGGCGCGCTCCGAGGTCAGGGTCTCCAACGTATCTACCGTGTGTTGTGCCTCTCCAAACTTCGACTGAGAGGCTTCGAGATTCGCGCTTGCTGATTGTTTCGCCGCGAGCGCCATCGACTCCTGCGCCTGAGACTGCAGTAGCTGCGACGCAGCTTCGTGCGAAGCCTCCTGGGATACGCGAACCGCAGTCTGCGCCTGATCAATCTGCTGCGTCGTCACGAAGTGCTTAGCCAGCAGAGGGGCAAGACGCTCGTAGTCATTCTGGGCAAAGTGAAGCTGGGCGTCAGCCGAGGCTTGCGCTGCACGTGCCCGTTCGACAGAAGCCTGGGCAGCCAAATAAGCCGCCTGAGCCGCGCTGATTCCGCTCCTGGATCCAGCGATGCCTGCATGAGCTACGCCAACCGCGCTCTGCTCGGCGGCAATGCGTCGGCGCTCATCGTTAATCTGTCCCTCCAGTGTTTCCTGGTCCGCCTTTGCTTGCTCCAAAGCATACTCGAACGGACGTGTATCGATAACAAAGAGCAGATCGCCCTTGTGGACCTGCTGATTATCCTTGACCATCAGGCTGACGAGCCGGCCCCCTACCTCCGGGCGAACTCGATCGAGTTCGCACGCACCGTGGCATCGTCGGTGCGCGGATGGCGATCCACCTGAGATATAGAGATAAGAAGCAGCAGGATGGCGAGCGCGACAATACCGTAGCCGAACCTGCTGCCTGGTCTAAATTTTCTGTTGGACATATTGGATTCCTATCTAGGCAAACAAACAAAGCCAGAGCAGACACGTGAAGAACAAGACCATACCTGTGTACACCACTGCTGGATGGCCGATGGAGTGATGCTGCCTCCTTGTGCGAAGAACAGCATAAGCTGCACCGGTTAGCGCAACACCGACGCAGAGGCTGATCATCCAGCCTGGGAAGTAGGATCCGACGACCTCGACGTTCGGATTCCGGCCGCATCCGACGACCAGGAATAAGGCAATCAAGGTATAAGGGTGCGCAAATGGCTTCGCGGCTTTACTCCTGAGGAAGAGGCACTGCTTCGCTGTAGTTGGCCGGTGGCATAGCTGATGGCGATGGCGGACTGAAGCAGTTCTGCGTTGGATTGAACTGCGGTGACGCGAGCCTGTGCAAGTTGCCGTTCAGCCTGAACCACATCGACTAGAGACCGGACACCATATTTGTAAGCTTCCAGCGATGAGCCGTAGGAGGTCTCCGCTGCTTTGAGATAGCTTAGCGACGATCTCTGGTGCTCGACCGCGGTTTGATAGTCGACATAGGATCGGCAGACCTCGTTGGTCACTGCGTCCTGTGTTGCTCTCTGTTCTTCGGTAGCAGCCTTCTGTTCGGCCTTTGCAGCGCGGACCTCGTGACCTCTGGCTCCATTTGAAGAGCTCCCATCGCAAGGTTGTCTGGACTGTCCAGGTCGTCTGGACTGTCCAGGTCGTCACATTCGCATATCCAAGCTGTGCGAAATCCGCCGTAGGCCTGGTTGCGGTCTGCCCGCCTGTGGCGACGAAGCCAACAGACGGAAGATGGGCAGAATGAGCCGAGCGCGAAGCATCCTGCGCGCGACGCGTGTCCTGAACACGTGCCAGAAGGTCCGGCCGCATCTTCCATGCCACCTGAAGCAGTTCCTTGACGTTGATACTGAGTTCATCGGGAGTCTCCGCCTGCTGTTGAAGCGGTATCTGGATTTCGGTGATCGGCTCTACCCCAATCGACTGGGGCAGATCGGAGCTTGGCTTTCTTCACGGCGCCTTCTGCTGAGGCGAGATCGAACTTCGCCTCCGCGACACCAGCCTGAGCGTTTTGTACATCAGGAAGCGTGGCGCGTCCGTTGTCGTACTGCGACTGGGCGTTGGCCAATAATGTCTCTGCCGTTTCGACAATCGTCCGCGCCGCGCTGAGTCTGCCCATCTCAAGTTGTGTCTTGTAGAACTGGGTCGCAGTGGTAAAGGCGACCCGCTGAGTTGCTCTGCTGAAACGTAACGTAGAGGCGAGTTCGAGAGCCTTTCCCGCATCCACCTTCGGGCCGCGTGCGAAGTCGAGCAGGCTATATTCCATCTGAAGTTGCCCGAGGGCGGTCGGCTCCTCTACCGTGACGTATCCGCGAGGTGCACTCGGTTTGGGGAATGGATCGATGAACCGTATGTCGCTTCCTTGTACCGCCAGGGTAAGGATAGGAAGGTACGTTGCGCGATCCGCCGCCGCCTCTTCGAGGGATCGCTTCGCAGAAGCCCACGCAATTCGAGCTTCGGGGCTGGCCATCTCGGCGATGTCAGTTAGCTCCGGAAGCGTGTAGATTTTGTCCTGATCGATCGTTGGAACCTTGACCTCCGTCGAGATGGATGCAATGCACCGCGCCGCATCATGGGTCGTCGCAATCGTGTCGCAGCGCGTGGCAGCCTGCGCCGTCATCCTCGGATTGCCGCCTCCGCAACAAAGTGCCACCAGAAGTGCCGGCTTGAGCAAGCACTTGAGCTTGAGTCTTCGATCAATGTTCATAGCTGCACCGCAAGCCGCAGGAGTCTATCGAATGTCTCAGGAGTGATCACATGGGCCTGAACTCCTGGCAGGTTCTCCTGGGCTAAATCGCTCAAGGTGTGTCCCGGGAGGTACTCAGAACCGATCGCAGATCCTGATGGCGATAGGATCTACAACGATGAAGCCGACCGAAAAAGGCAGATTAGTATTTCACCGTTACGGAAACAAGTACTTTCTCCACCAGATTTGGTCTCCCGGTGCAACGAACGGTTTCGAGCTTCCTAAGAGTCATGCGGAGAAAGAAACCATTCGGGCCGCAAATAGCCCGGTACCTACGAACACAGAACTTGCACTTAACATGCCTCACTGACTCTGACAGCCGGCCGTAGATTTCTTCCATCGGCCGGCTGCCGTTTTCTTCTGGAGAACTGGCTCCCCTAACCTTCGACATCCCGGGAGGTGCGTGATGCTATACCCAAACCAACATCCCGACCAATCCTGCTCGCGGACCGAATCGCTTCTGCATCGCATCATGGCTGAATGCGAAGGCTACGGCGCTCGTTACCAGTACTCTCCCCGAATGATGTTCGCAGGCGCGGTGTTCACCGCGATCCGACTGTCCAGATCCACCTCTAATCGGTGATGGGATCGCTCCAGCTTCTACAGCCTGCAGCACTACAGGCCAATATCGCACAGATAAACATTCACCCCTCGGGCATTCTGCCAGGAGGGTAAATAACAGCGACGATATCAGCTGGCATAGGACAGGGTCTTCATAAGCGAAGCGTTTCGCTTTGAGATCTAGGACTTTAACTCGTGGCGGAAGACTTCTACAAAGTCTTCTTCCGCGATGTCGAGATCGGCGAATTTCATGTCGAAGCCCTGCGATTCAGGCCGGTGCAGGCAAAAGTAGTCACCAGCATTCCAAATTATCCGTAATGAATTTGCCGACGTAGACCTAGAATGATCGCAAACTGAATAATGTCTTACTATATAGAGCAGTTGGAGGACACAGATGGCGTTTCCTCAGATCCAGATTGGCGACGGGATGATTGGGGATGCCCTTTTGTCTTCGGTTGAGATTGTGCAGGAGCTGAACCAGCACTGGTGGTGCACGGTCGTGTGCCGCAATACGGAAGACCAGCGCATCCAGATCGAAGAACTATTGGGCAAACCGGTCGTGGTGAAGACGGTCGACAACCAGGGCGCAGAGCATGTTCATTTCTCCGGTTTGGTGCATGACGTGGAGTTGGAATATGAGGTTTGGGGCAGTTATACGGCTACCCTGATCGCCGTGAGCGACAGCTTCGGCATGGACGTGACGGCGCACAAGCAGTACTACTCTGGACAGACCCTTTCCTCGATCGCTGGCACGATTGCATCCCGACACAAGCTCGACATCGCTGTAAAGGCATCTGACGGTAAAGCCATGAATTATGTGCAGTATGGTGAGTCGGACTGGAGTTTTCTAAGCCGTATTGTGGACGACTCGAGCGCGTGGATGCGTCCAAGCGAATCTGGTGTAGAAGTCTTCGACAGCTTCCAGTTAGGCAGCACCGTCGAATGGCGAGGCGAAGGCGACCTGATCGGATTCCGGCTGCGCGGCCGCCGAGTCAACCCCAGCATTTCCGGCTCGCATTATGACCACCATGCGATGCGGTCGAACACGTTTGAGCAAGTGTCCAAGTTGCCGCAGTTTTATCCGGCGGCCCAGCAACTCACGAGCGCTGTGCATGCGGCCTCGCAGCAGTTGCCGCCGGGCTTCGAGCCACAACGTGCGCGAGCGATGACGCTCGACAACTACTCGGACCAGTTGCAATCCGAGAGCGAGCGGAGCATGGGCAGCGCCGTGACAGGCACAGGCTCGTCGCGTAACCAAACTCTGATGGCCGGCAATACGATAAGGATCAACGGCGTGCTTGACGCCAAAGGCACCTACGGCCTGGTGCGAGTCGCCCACCACTGGACCCGGCAGGGCTACACGAACAGCTTCGTCTGCACCCCATGGAAGAACTACCGCGACCCCAACCCACCTACCGCCCGAATCTGGAATGGCATCGTTTCTGCCCGTGTGGTTGATCATAATGATCCGAAGAAGATGGGCAGGATCAAAGTGAAGTTCTTCTGGCAAGAGGATGGCTCAACCCATTGGGCCCGTGCCACAAGTCCTCATGCTGGACCCGACCGAGGCTTCATGTTCATGCCCGAAGTGGGAGATGAGGTTGCCGTCGCGTTCGAGGATGGTGACCCGGAGCGGCCAGTCATCATCGGCTCTTTATGGAACGGCGTACAGCAAGCGCCCCGCCTTGGCTTCTTCGGGGATGACGTCCCGAACAATGATGTCAAACGTGTCCTTACCAAGAGCGGAAATCGTTTGCAGTTCGCTGATAAGGAGGGGAAAGAGGCAATCGTGCTCGCAACTCCAAATCACTCTAATCTCATGATCTCGGAAAAGCACGACTCCACCGGTAGACCCATGATCACATTGAGTACCTCTGGCGATATCATTCTCAGTGCACCCTCTGGATCCATTAGCTTAATTTCAAAGACGTTCACGCGGGACATTGGCTGAGGGACAATCTAAAGAGGTTGCTACATGGCCCAACTGAGCTTCCATGTCACTTTAATTGTTCTACAGGGATTTACCATGAAACGATATCTGCCTCACCTCTTCACCCTGCTCATCCTGGCGCCATTCGCGTACCATTTTTTGTCAGGATACTTCGCCTCGGCCTCGGGTAAGAACAAGTCCGCGCTAGTCGGCGAGTGGGTTGGCACCGTTAATGTTCAACTGCTATCCGACACCCCTGAGCCTCCGCGGGAACGCTATGGCAATGCCGTGATGCGTATCACTTTCAAGCCCGTTATTTTCTCCTTTCTCACCAGACTAGGCGCTCAGGGAGAGGTCACAGGTGATACTGGCAAAACAAAAACATTCAAGCTCGAGCCGTTTATGCAGCCTTTCGACAAAGCACAAGGTACTATCCAGGCTCGTTCTTCAGGCGTAAGCGACGACTCGATGACTGGCGTCTGGCAGGACGTCTCCTTCACACAGGACAACATCATCCTCAAACGCGTCACAGGCGGCGAACGGTACCTTATTACCGGCATACTCCACAAAGGCGACGACGCGAAGTATGACAGCCTCGTCAAGGCGATGAAGCAGCTTGGCTCAACGTTCGACAAACAAAAGTAAAAGAGGGTTCAAATGAACGAATCGGAGAATGGACCGCAAGAACATTCCAAAGGAAAGGCCCCCTTCGAAGGGGAACTCGAGCTGAAGACGCGTCCTCACAAACTCGACCAAGATCACCTTCCACCGGAGTTTGGTCTCCTCAACGCCGCTGCCATTAGCAATCCCAACGCGCTTGCCGGCACCCCCCCAGGGGCAGAAACCGCCTACATCAAGGGCACGCAGACTGCGCATGTCACGGCAGACCGAACGACGATCGTCGATCGCAATGAAGATCGTACTGTCTTTGGCACACAGCAGGAGACAATCCACGGGAAGACTCAGCTGACGTACCTTAATGGCCGTGACGTCGTTGTCGGTAACGCAGACCAACTTAGCGTCAATGGGACCCAGGAGATCTTCGTCCTTGGTGAAAGTGAGGAAACTTACGTTGGTAAGCACGAAGTGCATGTTCCATGGGAGTTTGAGAGAAAATCATTCGAAGCCGGCCTGACTATTTCGGAACTTAAGTTCATGGGAGGCGCAATTTCTATTCGCGGCCGTGAAGCTGCCTACACAATTCAAGATCTTGAGTGCGCTATCTTCAAAGCAGAGGAGCATGTCCTACACGAAAAAGCTAAAGCGCACGAGGGTACCGCTGCTGCACTGACGGACACCGCAGCAGCCACCGCTGACGTCAACGCCCGTGTCGACGTTGCTCCTGATGTCGGATTAGGCACTCCCCTCCGCTAAAGGAACTGCATGTCACAAACACTCGATCAGTCGCCATCGTCTTCCGACCCCTTGCGCCGCCGCCGCATCATTGCAGACCACGACTTCCACCCATGGATACGTGCAGAACACCTGGACGACTGTTTTCTCTTCTGGTTGCCCGTTGGAGGCTTTCCAATAACCCACGATGAAAAGAAGTGGGTGACGGAGTTCCTGAACCACCTCGCCCTACTTCTCGACCAACATCGCGACCTGCGGTGTGAAATCTTTATGCAGTACAAATGTGTCGGTGGCGACATAGCCAACGACTTCATGAAGTACCGTCGGAAGAGCTTCGCCCTTATGGGCCTCGGTCGTCGTCCAGGAGCCAGCATTACCGCGTTGCCGACAAGCGAGCAGTTGCAAGACATCGTCAAGAACAATAAATCCTTCGAGATCGAGGAGTGGGTCGGTGATTATAGCTTTTGGTTCATTGCTAAACAGCCTGAGCGACAGCGTGAACTGTTCCTTGGACTAGGTGGTATGACTACGATCTTTCTGCCTCCCGATCCCAAGACCAAGGCTCCTCCGCTACCTTTTACTCCGGCACTTCGCGCGGCCCATCCAGCCTTTCAGAAGTTCGATGTCGACGCCACGCACGAAGCGACCTATGCCATGAGCGACGCCTTCCTTGATAAGAGCAAAGCTCTTTTCGGCGTCGGGCTTGAAGAAGAGGTCCAATATGAAGGCCTGGCTTTTATCCTACCCTTGCTCGATAGCGGACATTTCTTTGCCGCCGTCCCAGAACAACGTGCGCAATGGTTCGATCTCTTCAACGTCTACGTCAATGAGAGTAAGACCGACCGCGGCATTGTGCTTGCCTTCCGCGAAAGCTACGACACCATACTGCTCGAAGTACTCGAATCTATGCGCTCCGAAGGTCTTACCTTCCCCGGGGATCGCCGATGACGCCTGGCAAACAGATCAACCCCGGTAACAAACCGCCCATTCACATACTGCCTGCACCCGCACCATGGGAGGCAGCCTTGATTCCAATCGCATCCTTTCCCTTAAGTGCAGAAGAAAACAGTAGCGTTATTAGCTTTCTTCGCATCTTCTCCGCTTTGCTGGTCGAGTCCCTGCAACTTGAACACGAGGTCGTACTCCAGGTTTGGAAACTTGGTCCCGGAACTGGAGCCGAAGTAATCGACGAACATGTTGCAGATTGGTGGCCGACCCTCGGCATTGGCATTTGGCCGGATCGCCAAGCACCACGTGCCTGGACTGATGAGGCCATGAGCGACGCTGCTGCCGCCATCTTTCGTGGTGACGAAATTCCCCTCGTCTCGCACAAGCTCCTTCATCTCGGTGCGACACGGTCCTCTCGTCTGCAGGCCGCTCACGCCCTGCGCGGCTTCGGTGCGCTCACCGAACTATTCAGCCGCCGCAGCTTCGAGGAGCTTACTCTACAAGCTCGGGAACTTTACCTCCCCAGCATCAAGGAAAAGCGCTTCCGCCACGCACGTTTCTACCTGCCGGTACTAGACGCCAAAAGTCTTGCGGCAGCCAAAGATGCGGAGCAACTCGATCATTGGACTTGCGGAGTGGAGATTTATATTCGAGAGAGTGCTGAGGATAAAGGAGTTCTGATTCTCTCTCGGATGCCGCTCTATCCCATCCTGAAACGGGTTGCGGAGCAATCCTCAAACGTAACGAACGAGCAAACGCATGATTGACGGTAGGCAGAGCAATGAGTCAGGGAGGTGTTATTTGGAAGCCCAAGCGATGGGGATGAGTTGGGCGACATGCTGAATGGAGGTTTTGTTAGAACGGCGGCGAGATATTCGCGCACCGGGATCTTCATTCGGCGGCAGCTCTCTACCACCGAGAAGATGGCGGCGATCTTCGGTCCAGCCTGCGGGCCGCCGAGATGGATCCAGTTCTTTGTGTCGGTCGCAATGGGGGCATATAGTTCTCCGCAAGGTTGGTGGATAACTCCTGTTCCGGGTGTTGAAGGAAAATGGAATGGTCTGGATACTCTTCCCGTAGGAAGGCGATCGCTGCGCTGATGTCGTCGCCGGTGTGGGTGGCAGGCTCTACTGGCACAGCAGACTCCACCGGCGTCGAGGCCACCTCGGGTAATACATCAGCGGATTCAATTTCTCCGAAGGGGGAGTCCCATATCTAGGAGTTGCTACCTGTAGCGGGACATACCTTCTTGCGAGCGAGCAACATGGCCCGGGCGTAGTCGAACATGTTGAGCTGATGCGGCTCGACGAGGCCACAGGCGTAGATCAGCGCGGCAAGCACACGCGCCGTATAGGCTCCGCGGGAGAAGCCGAACAGATAGACTTCGTCGCCTTCACGGTATTGCTCGGCGAGGAATCTATATGCGCTTTCTACCATGCGCTTCAGCCCCCAGCCGAACGCAAGTCCGCAGACGCGTGCGGGGATCTTCTGCCATTCAAACAGTCTCTTTCAGTCCAAAGGTACCGACACCCTGGTCGTAGTAGGCCAGTACGTTGTCTGGATCGAACGAACGACGAATACGAAGAACATTGGTGGGCGTGTTGCAAAGTCGGATCCAGTGCCATACAGGCAAACAACTAGCTGATGGTCATATCGTTCCTCGCAGGTCAAACGGGAATTTCTCAGTTGCCCGAGTCTAAACCTGAATTCGCGCACGGCGTGCAAAGTATCGACACATGCCGACTTCGGGTTCCAGCTCCGCGTGACTTTATCAATCGAGGGATGAAGTTTATTGTCCAGAGGGTAAGGTGTACCTAAACGCTGTACATTGGCTTCGCCATGAAAAAGTTCATTAACCGTACGGAAGACGTCGTGGAAGAAATGCTGCAAGGCATGCTCGTGCTTCACCCGGGCTCGGACCGTTTACTGGGATACAAAACCATAGTTCGCGGAGATGCGGAGCGAGTCTCTGATCAATGCGTTGCGGTAATCTCCGGTGGGGGAAGCGGCCATGAGCCGGCACATGCAGGCTACGTCGGCATGGGCATGCTGAACGCCGCCGTTGCCGGAGAGGTCTTCACCTCGCCAAGCAGTGATTCCGTCCTTTCCGCTATCAAGGCGGTCGCTACAAAATCCGGTGTGCTGCTGGTGGTCAAGAACTACACCGGCGACCGGCTAAACTTCGGTGTGGCCGCCGAAATGGCGCGTTCTGAAGGCATTTCGGTCGAAATGATCATTGTGGATGATGACGTTGCCCTGAAAGGAACGGATCAGGCCACGGGTGCACGCGGTCTGGCCGGCACGGTCTTCATTCGGGGGCTGCCGCGGCCGAGGGCAAGAGCCTGGCGGACGTCGTGGCAGCGGGCAAAGCCGCAGTTGAGTCTCTGGCAACCATGGGTGTTTCATTTTCGGCGGGAACTTCACCCGCAGTTGGAAAGCCCAGCTTTGAGCTCGGCGAGCGTGAGATGGAGCTTGGCCTCGGTATTCACGGAGAACCTGGAGTGAAGCGGACGGAGTTGCAGCCAGCGGATGAGCTGACAGAGACGTTGTTGACCGAAATTCTGAAGCACGGAAAGTTTTACAACGAAAAGCGCGTAGCTGTGATGGTGAACAATCTGGGGGCAGTCACTGAGATGGAGTTGGCGATTGTGGCGCGCCATGCGACGTCCTTTCTTGAAAGCAAAAGATTTATGGTGGAGCGAATATATGCCGGAACATTCCTCTCATCCCTTGATATGGCGGGGATCTCGATCTCCGTTCTCGCTGTAACCGATGAGTGGTTGCGCTGGCTCGATGCAGCTACTACGGCTCCTGCATGGCCAAACGTGGCGAAACAGCGGCCGGGCAAACCGGAGCCGCGAGTCGCAGCGGAGGTCAACGCGCAGGTGATTTCGCCGACCGGCAAGGGTGCGCAATCGGAGGCAGGCAGAAAAGTGAAGCAGGCCATCGAGTCCGCGTGCAAGGCGCTAATAGACGCCGAAGGTGAGCTTACGGAGATGGACCGTGTAACCGGCGACGGCGATCTAGGCACCAGCATGGAACGTGCAGCCAAGGCCGTGCAAAGCGCCGTGAACTCGTATCCCTTGGACGACGTTTCCGCTACGCTCAATTTGGTTGGCCATACTCTCCGGCGCGAGTTGGGCGGAACATCTGGACCGCTCTATGGGGTGCTTTTTCTTCGTTGCGGCAGCGTTCTGAAGGGCTCTAACATTGCCGAATTGGCGGAGTGGGCCAAAGCGCTTGATCAGGGCTGCCGGGCCATCAGCGAGCTAGGTGGCGCGAAGCCTGGCGATCGGACCATGCTGGATGCGCTCGATCCATTCGTGATGGCGTTAAAGAAGAGTCCTGACGGGAAGGCGACGCGCGAAACAGTCTTGTCCGCGGTCGAAGCGGCGGAGCGCGGCGTCGATGCGACGGCCCAAATGAAACCGCGCCTGGGGAGGTCTAGTTATCTTGGGGATCGGGTGCTCGGGTATCCCGATCCAGGAGCGAAGGCCATCACCATCTGGCTGCAAGCCGCCTGCGAAGCACTCTTCCCAGGCTAAGCAACTTACTGAAAATCCCGTTTTGCAGGAGGTCCCGTTTGAGTCGATTTCAATTGATTAGACACCTTTCGGCACCTCGTCAATGTGGACGACATTCGGTGTGAGTTTGCGCCGGGTCTACTTCGGCACCATAACGCCCAAGAGTCTCAGTTGATGATAAATCGCCGAGTCAGTGCGCCGGGATAAACCGGCATGAAGCAGGGAATGAAAGAGTCCTACGAGAAAGGAGTAGCGAACCGCTCGGCCCCGAGTTTTGCGTTGCACATCGCGAGGTGTGCAACGAAGCGTAAACAGGGGTACAGGCAGGCTGGGTATTGAGCTTCGAAAAGATGCAATCAGGACGCCGACGCTTTTGACTCGGCGGAAGGCAACACGAGCAGGGGCGACATCGCAAGTCTCTGCTTGGTCCTGCGTAGTCGTAGACCCCAGACATGCTTGGAAGCTTCATGCACGAGAACCGGGAGACCTCGGAGACGCCTGCTGCCAACCAGTAGCAGGACGGCGGGTGAAGGCTTAGGCCGCAAGGCCCGCATGAACGTCTCCGAGGAGTCGGACGGTGGCATAGTACCGATGAATCATTCGAACAAAGTCGAGCAGTCGATGTCGGAGAGTGAGGAGGGAAGGCCGCTGATCAAGGAGAACGCCCATCAGTCCAGCACGCGCCCGACACAGAGCGGGGCACGCGTGTCACAGGGGCTGGCGGGTGTGCGGAAAGTAGCAAGGGATCACAAGGAGATGAAGTTCACCGCTCTTCTCCACCATGTCACGGTCGATCTGCTAAGGGGCAGCTTCAGTTCTCTGAAACGCAAGGCTGCACCCGGCGTGGACGGGATGAAATGGCAGGAGTATGAAGCTGGGCTGGAGGGTCGGCTTGCCGATCTGCACAGCCGGTTGCATCGCGATGCGTATCGGGCGCTTCCATCGAGAAGGGTCTACATCGAGAAAGGCGACGGACGGAAACGTCCGCTCGGGATCGCCGCACTGGAGGACAAGATTGTCCAGCACGCGGTGGTTACCATCCTCAATCAGATATATGAGGAGGACTTCCTCGGTTTCTCGTATGGATTTCGTCCGGGACGCAGCCAGCATCAGGCGCTGGATGCGTTGTCTTTTGCGCTCGTGAAAAGGAAGGTGAACTACGTGCTTGATGCCGACATCCAGGGCTTCTTCGATAACCTCGATAAAGCGTGGATGATCAAGTTCGTTGCGCATCGCGTCGCCGACCGCCGCATCCTGCGTCTGATCCAGAAATGGCTCAAGGCTGGGGTGATGGAGGAAGGGAAATGGTCGGATACGGAGACGGGTACTCCGCAGGGGTCGGTGATCTCGCCGCTCCTTGCCAATATCTATCTCCACTATGTGTTCGATCTCTGGGTGGACGTCTGGCGCAAGAAGAGTGCGCGAGGCGAGGTGATCGTACTCCGCTATGCGGATGACATCGTCCTCGGCTTCCAGTGGGGTACGGACGCAGACCGTTTTCGCAAGGACTTGGGAGAACGGCTGGGGAAGTTCGGACTGGAGCTGCACCCGGATAAGACGCGCCGGATCGAGTTCGGGCGGTATGCCGAACAGAACCGGAATCGAAGAGGGGAAGGCAAGCCGGAGACCTTCGACTTCCTTGGCTTTACGCATATCAGCGGGAAGAATGGGAACGGGTCTTATGCTGTGCGGCGTATGACGATCCGCAAGCGCATGCGAAAGAAGCTGCAGGAGATCAAACAGCAACTACGGATGCGCATGCACGATCCCGTGCCGCAGACAGGCGCGTGGCTCAGGGCAGTCGTACAAGGGTATCGGTACGCGAGCCCGTATTGTCGTTCCGACACCTGGTGTGGACTCGATCGCAAATTCGCCTCCGAGCAGATGCATTCTCTCCCGCATACTTATTAAGCCCAACCCCGCTGCAGCTCTCGTTTCTCGAAGGTCGAAACCAACGCCGTTATCACGAACGAAGAGACAAAGTTCCTCGGTTGCGCCAGTCACCTTTACCTGAACATCTTTGGCGTGGCTATGCTTTGCAATATTGTGGAGAGCCTCCTGAACGATTCTGAGGAAGCCAAGTGCAACCTGATTGTCCAGATTTGCAGGAATGTCAGTACAACAGCACTCCATCTTGATGGCGTACTGTTCGGAGAACTCCCGGCAAAGCTTTGTAATTGCAACCGACATACCAAGGTACTCCAATTCCGACGAATGCAGCTTATGGGAGAGACGGCTGACGTGAAGGCCTATGGAGGCTAGGTTGGTGGAGAGGTTCTGAATGGCGGGATATATTTGTCCTGGCTCGGTCGTAATAGACACAACGGCTCTTTGCATTTGGATACTCAATAACGCTATCTCTTGGCCGATACCGTCGTGCAACTCGCGTGCGACGCGGGACCGCTCTTCCTCCTGAGCAATCATTAAGTGGCGAGCTAATTCCATTCTCGCCAGCTCCACGGCTTTGTGATCGTGGACGTCAATAGCGCAGCCAATGTATCCGGCGAACTGGCCATCGGGGAGAAATCTGGGTGAGCCAGCATCATTAATCCAGCGGTACTCGCCATCGTATCTTCGCAGACGATATTCCATGGAGAACGGCTTCCGCTTGTCAAAGGCTTCAATATAAGTTGACATGCATTTCTGCAGGTCGTCAGGGTGGACCGCCTCTATCCATCCATTACCGAGCTCCTGTTCGATTGAGTGCCCAGTAAACATGAGCCGCCCCCGATTAGCATCCGTGCAGAGCTTATCGACTCCAGACATCCACATCATGATTGGAGCACCGTCTGCCAGGGAGCGAAAGCGCTCCTCGCTCTCACGTAACACTCGTTCTGCCCGTCGTTGGTCGGTTATGTCAAGCAGGGTACCGACCATGGAAACAGGTCTTTGTAGTGAGTCGTATTTGGGGTGTCCTGTCTCCAAAACAATTCGTTCTTCTCCATCTGGTCGCACGATACGGTGCTCTGCAAGATAGGGCTGCCTGGTATCCGCCGCCTGCATCATTTTGGCGATATAGTACTGATCGGAGCCCTGATATATCAGGGCCGTTAGTGGGGGTTACGGACTGCGGAACCAACCCCATGATGCAATACATCTCGTCGGACCAATACGTCTTATTCTCCGTAAGCTTCCACACCCAACTTCCACACTGCGCAATGCTCTGGGCTTCGCGAAGAAGCGCTTCGCTCTCGCGCAGATGGCGTCTGATCAATCTCTCTTTCGCACGTTGTCTCAACAGATCAAGTATTAGAATCAGCTGCGCGAACAACAGAAGCAGTCCTATAGAGACATAGCGCCCATACTGTTCCATGAGCGTCGGCTGGCGGTTCAGCACAATACTCCCGACTGGTAAATTGCGTTCTTTGAGATCCCAGCGTTTCAATGCCCGCCAATCGAATAAATAGGTGTTTGCGCCGCTGGCGATAGGTATGTTTTGGGGCTTCTCGCCGCCGAGAATCTTCATAGCGTCTCCGGCTGCAAGCCTGCCTTGTGTGGCATAACTGCTCACATATCCTCCCACCGAGCCTTGTCCCACTAACACATCGCCCAACACAAAGATGGGTGCATTCGCAGCACCGACTACCATGGGAAGCGATTGAGTGGCAGGGATGAATCGTTTTCCTGTCGTATCCTGGGAGATGGAGCCATATAAGATGATCGTATGGTCCGGTGCATGTTGGAGTTGGGGCAACAGAGTGGACATCGGCAATCCGCTCAGATAGGTAAAATTCACTCTGTCCTCATAGCCACGAAGGGCTCTTCGGAAGGAGGCCTCCAGGGCCTTATCTAACGCACCAATGCCATTCACCACAAGGACTTGGCGGGTATCCGGTTGAAGCTTCAATGCCACATCGAGGGTCTTCGCAGGATCCAGATCCAACCAGGTGCCCGTAAACAGAGAGTCGAGCTCTGGGAGCTTTTCTGATGTTATTCAATCATGAAATGAATAGGTGTACGACCGGCAGTAATGATCACGTCTGGTTGGTGGTCTCGGTATTTTTGCAGGTACCACTCGCGAATCTTTTGCTGTGAGACTGGATCAGTGAATAGGTTCGTTTCCATGTACTCAACGTACAAGTCAATGTGATATGTGGTTTGTTTCTCCAAGATCGCGCGGATCTCACGATCGATGAGGGCGACACCGGGCGAGGACCGTCCTTGCTCATAGATGACCAGCACGCGACGATTGCCTTCAGCGCTTATACTAGCCGTCGCCTGTAAAAATACGCAGCAAGTGAACAATAAAGCGGCTAAGGAATGCCGCTTATGGGGCTGCGGTACCAGCGTCGGGATGAATGCGGAGAGGAACAAGATCTTCACCGGCCAAGCTAAACAAAAGATGCAAATCTATCTGAGGCCCACAACTATTGGCAGCGCGCAAAGAAAAGGCCGGCTCTGTCTTCGGGGGACGGGTTCACCTCTTGTGCTGATTGCGATAGGTAACATTGTGCCACAAAAGAGCCTAACGACGTTCTTTGTAGATAATTTCGAAGGGCGGACTGTACCTCTTATCCGCCAAGACTTGGGACCAGAACAATAGACAGCTGAGCGGACAATATGGTCTGCAGCTAAACTCTTCCAAGAGTTCCGGGACCGTGAATTCTTTCCGCGAACCGACTATTAATTCTGCTAATATCCGCCCTGCCAAATATCCGCTACATTCTTATTTACATCGCAGGGGCGCTCCTCGCCACCTATTTCCGTCTTCGTGTAAGTTTGTTCGTTAGCTGGTGAAGATTATTATGTCCAATTTGGCAGCTGTCCCGTCACTGCTGTTGGCTGACGACAATCCCGCTTTCCTCCAAGTTCTCATCGAGATCCTTGAGCCAGACTATGAAGTAGTGGCAGCCCTACATGAGGGTGCATCGGTACTGGATAAGGTCACCGCGCTCTGTCCAGATCTCGTCATTCTGGACATCTCTTTAGGTGACATGACAGGCTTGGAAGTGTTGAGACGCGTCAAGGCAGCTGGTTGTACCGCAAAGGCCATCTTCGTCACCGTGCATGAAGACATCGATTTCGTGAATGCCGCCTTTGACATTGGTGCGTCGGGCTATGTGTTTAAGGCCCGCATAAGTGAAGATCTTCAAAGGGCGATAAGTACAGTTTTTAACGGAGGTCGATTTGTCTCCGGAGGTCTACCGTTGCCCCCTCAAGCCGAGAAGTAGTCTTTTTGCACGCTTCTGTGTGTTCCTCTCTCCAAAGAATATGATGGTGGGGTTATGTGCTAACCTCACCACGACTCGGAAGTTGTCAGCGATCCACTGAGGGGTTCACTAATAGACTTGGCGCGCATTTTGAACGGCTAAGGCTCGGGCCTCGCGGTCGTCGGAAGTATCTCAGATCGCTGAGCTCTGCTTGGTGGGGAAATGACTTATAGGGCAACAGGATAGCGGGGAAACTAGAGAAAATGACAGATCGGTGAAACTGTCAAGCTAGGGAGAAATCATCTGGTGTTTGATGGCGTATCCCAAAAGCTCGGCGTTGGTACTGATGTTCAGAGTCTCCATCATTCGGTACTTATGGAAAGCAACTGTGCCTGGCCTCACATGGATTTCGCTAGCTACTTGCTTCATCGATAATCCTTGGGCAAGTAGTTGTAGAATCTCGGTTTGCTTTTTCGTGATTCGCTTTTCCTCTGAGAAACGTTGCCCGTTGTTCAGAAGAGAGTTCACTGCTTCCTTTGCGATAAGTGGCGAAAGGTAAGACTCGCCTCGGTTGACCTTGCGGACCGCAAGCCGAAGCTCTTCTCCTGCTGATTGCTTGAGCACATAACCTGAGGCGCCGCGACGGAATGCTTCAGCCGCTACGTCCGCCGCCGACGTCATGGTAAGGAATACCAGTTTGATGCGTGGTGTTTTCTGTTTGACTTGTTCGCCTGCATCGAGCCCATTCAAACGTGGCATGTAGATATCGAGGATAATGATGTCTGGTTTGAATTGACCGACTGCATCTGCCAGTTGATGACCGTCTGTGACTACGGCAACCACTGAAAACTCAGGTTCCAGAAGACTCTTGCATGCGTCAGCAAAAAGTAGGTGATCATCGGCGATGATAATGCGTGCTGCTGGTCGTTGTTCTCTCACGGTAGACCTCCTGAATACGTAGCTTCAAAGTGACCCGTGTGTGACCTAGTATCGACGGTGCAGATATATTGATTTCGGCCGTTGTCGCTGAAGAACTGAATTCGACGGCGCTTCAGAACTAAAGACGAAGACGTTCATGCAGAACATGGACGGTAGAGTACTAGTGTCATTCAAAGCTGTGAGCCGGGACAACTAGTAGAACTTCTAGGTTACGTTAACTCCCCCAAGTGGCAACATTAATGGCGCTGATCAGTTTCCCTTTCTGACGTAACGAAGCGTCCCGCTTGTGAGGATGTTCGTAAACTATGCAAAACACTATACATTAGCCCCGCGACCGAGAAGTTCAGCACTCTTGTCCACTTCTGTTGTAAAAATTAGGTTTTGTCCGCTGGGTTTCAGATACTTGTTCGCTCTCACCTTCTGCCTTCGCTCCAGTCGGTACGAACGTTGATGTCGGGTATCCGAACAACTTTGATCGATGCTGCTGGCGTTCCTCTATTGTGAAGATCAAAGAAATTCGTGAGGAGTTATGAGGAATAGTGGTTCGAGTCAGTTGGAAGGGCTCGTTTTGAGTCTGGTGGTTCTTTTTAGTGGTCCCGCGCATGGTCAAATGGGACCAAAGAATGGTCCAGCAGCACAAAGTACTCATGAGTACTCTGTTGACAACTTTCCTTATCTCTCTTTTGTGGAGTTGAAGGAATTGTCCGTGGACATGCCTCTATCGCCAGAGCTGACGGCGAAGCTGCAGAGTGTTTTGGGCAGTGTCATCGTAGGTCGCGATGGGACGGCGGCGGCTCAATTTCCGGAGAGCAGGGCGGGCTCAACCGGTCGATGCAACACTGGCTTGGAGTTTACTCGCCGGGGTTTCAAAGCCCAAGGTCTTTCGCGGGCGTTGATTGAGGCGCAGAGCTACCTTGTTGAGATCGGCTTGAGAGTAGACGGACAAGTCGGTTTTCTTAGGGAAGTACTGTCTTAGTAGGCCGTTGGTATTTTCATTGGTGCCGCGCTGCCAGGGACTCTGCGGATCACAGAAGTAGACTTTCACATTCGTGTCCACCGTGAAGCTCTTGTGTTTTGCCATCTCGTGCCCTCGGTCCCAGGTCAACGAGCGCCGCAGTGTCGCAGGGAGTTTAAGCACGTGCTTACTCAGCGCAGCGACGACCGTCGTTGTGTCTTTGCTGGACACTTTGATGAGCATGGCAAAACGCGAATGTCGTTCCACCAGGGTTGCGATATGACTGTTTTTGCTGCCTGCGAGCAGATCGCCCTCCCAATGACCGGGAATAGCGCGGTCTTCAACCTCCGCAGGTCTTTCGCTAATAGAGATGGCATCGACGATCTGACCTCGAGACTGTCCCGCAGCCCGCGAGTGTCGTGAGCGACGTATAAGCCGCTTGGACCTGAGGTGCTGAACCAGCTCTTTTTTCAGCACTCCCCGGGCCTGGATGAATAAGCTGCGGTAGATGGTTTCGTGGGACACACGCATGCTCTCGTTCCTGG
>Ga0193742_1000253_pt1 | contig 38800 bp, 91 predicted proteins | sample L2c1metaG_FD_165511 | JGI IMG/M metagenome (GOLD analysis project Ga0193742, IMG submission 165511) | Soil microbial communities from a riparian zone of the East river system, Colorado, United States - L2c1 | ecosystem: Environmental > Terrestrial > Soil > Riparian zone | place: USA: East River... | reverse complement strand
ATCTTTTTGAAGGGTATCTCAACCCCCAGCTGCACAAGAAAGCAAACTACCCAGCTACGCGAGGTAGGCCTAGCGTCCCCCTTTGCCGTTACCAGGCTCACCAACAGCAGCATCGCTCCCCCCCCCCGGTAGCTCTCACGCTCACCATGCCCGATTCTGGCTCATACGGGCTCACCCAATCGCGTAAGGGCTCAGTACGACAGCAGTTATTGCGTGTATGACTATGCTGGCGCGTATGGCGTCATCCCGACACACATTGTGGATCTCTGACGAAGACTGGGCACAGCTGCGGCAGGATGCCCGACATGACTACGTCACAGTGAGCGAATTGATCCGCTCCCGAGCTATCGGCCACACAGCGCAAGGCTCTACCGGCCCACAGCTCCACCTAGCAGCTCCGCCCACACCACAGAGCCCCAGCCCAGAGCTACACGCCGCATTCCTCCGCGTCGCAGAGCTGACCGCGGAAGGCCGCACAGCTCCGCTCCTGGGCATGTTCACCGCAGCTCCGGAGTACGCCCGCTGGGCGCAAGCTCAGGGCCCCGAAGCAAGCTCAGAAAGAAAATCTCACAAATCTTCCGAGATCACTTGACACTCCGAAACAAGCCCTGTAGATTTCTACTTACCAGCCCAGAAGGGCCAGAGACCACAGGAGTCGAAATGACCGAAATCATCATCACCATCGCAGCTGTCGCCCTCCTCGCCATCACGATCCTGATCGGAGCCATCCGGGTGCAGGACTCCTCCAAGGTCTCGACCCTGGTCGGCTGGAGCGTGGCGATCCTCACCACCACGGGCGCTGTCTGCGGAGTCCTGGCCACCACGGTCTTTGCCTGACCCGCACGCTCAGAGACTCCGGAGAAATTCTCCGGAGTTTTTTTGCATATCCACTTGACACTCCGAAACAAGCCCGGTAATGTTCTACCTACCAGCCCGGAACGCGGGCCAGAGACCACCAGGAGATTCTCATGATCAAGACCACCGTCACCGCCGCAGCCGCAGTCCTCGTTTTCGTCGCCGCGGTCACCACCGTGATCGTCGGACTTCCGGTTCTCCTGGACGCGATCGGCGACACCACGGTCCTCCTGGTCCCGACGTTCGGTTTCCTTCTCCTGCTGGTCGGCGTGACCGGATGGGCCGCCGGTAAGGCGCTCGCCCAGCACTGACCCCCGATTCCCCGCAGGGCCCTCCACCACGGAGGGCCCTTTTTGCGTACCCCCCACTACGGGGGTACCCCTCACAGGAGGCCCAGGAAGGGCCCTAGGAAGGCCTATAGGCCCTTACCCCATACGCACGTACCCCTAGGGCCCTACTAGGCCCTTACAGGGGCGCCTATGCGTACGCCCATAGGGCCATCCCTCACGCACACATCCCCTCGCACAAGGGGGTACCCGCATGCGGGTAGGGGTCAAGGGTGATTTCCTACGCGAATCTTTCGAACGAATCACACAGAATCAATTGACAATGCGCAACTAAGATGCGATGATTGACCCATGACAGAGACCGAAATCCTTCTCTCCAGCGCATCGCTGGCGCTGTTCGTGATCGCCGCATTGATCATGATCATCGGCACGTGCACACGTAGCGAACATCCGGAGGGATACGTCGGTCGCAATCCCAAGGATCTGCGCTAGGGGCGCGGAGGAAAGGCAGGCCCCATGAGTCGGGCGCGCTACGTAGCGCGTAGTCCAGTCGCTATGGGGCACAGCAAGCCCTAGGCGCCTGCCTGCAGGCCCAGTAGGGCCAGACCCTCACCCAGAGCTACCCCCGACCCAGTCAGGAGCGCACAGAGGCACGCAGCACCACGACGACGGGCGCAGCACACCACGGAGGGGCGAGCTTCGAAGCTCGATTCCCGCGCACGGCCGCGGGTCCCATCCGCCCCCAGCGGTAGGGGGCGTGGACGAAAAATCGCAGTGGCTAGGAGTAGGGATCGCATAGTCAGAAGTTTCAAAAGATTGACGAGCGGCGGGTCCCATCCCGACCTACGGAACACGGAAGGAGGAACGATCCATGTCGCTGCACGAGCTGACCGAGGTCCGCTACCACCGCGGATACGACGAGCACGTGGCGAGTTGCGCCTGCGGGTGGACCGGGTCCTACCTGAGCAGTGCGGCGGGGGCGCGTCGGGAATGGGAGACGCACCGGGACGAAGCGGCTGCGGGTCCCATGTGGTGCAAGTACTGCGGGCCGGAGTTCCCGCTCCGGATCGAGCGTCGGCTGGAGGCGCGGCCGATCGGGTCGTTCTCGCTGGCGGGGGCTCAGATGAAGCTGAGCGCTCGGGAGTGGCCCTATGCGGTCTGTGACGGATGTGGCCGGGAGTCCCGCGGTAAGTGGGTCCCATCAAACGAAGAGGAGGTGTCGGAGTCATGATCAGCGAAGATGACGACAAGCATCGGATGCAGGAGCAGGTCCGGCTGTTGACCGAGGCGGCGACCTTGACCAACGACTGGTTGGCGGATCTGTCCAGGCGGCTGACCGCGGCGGAGTTGAAGATCATCGAATTGGAGAACAGGGCGTCGGTGGGAATGGGACCTGACGCCAAGTTGCCGAGCCGGAAGGGGAGTGGGTCCCATGGCTGAGCGGTTCGAGGAGACGAGGTTCTCCGAACACCTGTACGTGGACGACCACACCACCTGGGTCGGGCTGAGCGACGTGATGCAGAACGGGGAGGACCAGCTGGAGATCATCATCGACTTCGAGCCGAAGCAGCTGTCGATCGTCCTGGACGCCGCCGCGGTCCGACGGCTTCGGCTGGCGCTGGTCCACTACGAGAAGTTCGTCAAGGAGGAGTGATGACCGATTGGCGCGGAGAGGGCGATCCGGAGGTCCAAGGCGGGGAGACCTCGACCCACAACGGGCGCCGGGGCTGGATCATCGTGGCTGGGGACGAGGCGCCGTTCGAGTACGCCTACCGCTGTGAGGTCTGCGACTACGAGGGCGAGGACCGGATCACCGAGGAGGGCGCCAAGAACGACGGCGCTGCGCACGAATCACGCCGGGTCCGAGCACGGCAAGGGCCTGATCAGCGGGTCCCATCCGAGACTCCGGTCGAGAAGGACTGGTCCCAGATGTCGGGGTCCGAGCGTTCGGCGCTGGTGCGCCGGACACTCACGGAGCATTGGGATGACGAGCCCAGCGCGCTGGGCCCCATCGAGGGGGAGAGTCTCAAGAGTCTGTCCCGGACCTTCGAGATCGAGAACTTGTCCTACACCCTGACGGAGCTGCAGGCGTTGAACATGCCCGAGGCGAGTGATGCCGAGACCGCGGAGATGGTCGATCAGATCAACGTCGCAGCCGCGCGCGGGGAGGACTTCGGTGAGAGAGAGGAACTCCTGAGCGAGATCGACGCCGCGGTGGCAGATTTCCGCACGGTCTACCCCGAGCCCGCGCTCCTGGCGCCGAATCTGGACCTGGCGGTCCGGGCGGCGGAGTTGATCAAGGGTCCCATCAAGGTCTGGGCGCTGATGTATCAGGAGAACCCCGACTACCACGACGGAACGGGTCCCGACCTGGTCGAGCTGTTCGCCACCTTCTGGCTGGCGCAGGCGGCGCTGGACTCCCACGCCGGGGACGCGAAGTTCAGCCACTACCACATCGAGGACTTCGAGGTGACTCAATGACCGAAGGGAAGTGGAGCGTGTTTGGCGCCAGCGAAGAAGAGCAGATGGTCGAGGAGGCGCTGGGTGCGGCCGACGCCGGTCATGCGGGGCACTGGCCCACGGTGGCGGGAATCCTGGCCCTGGAGGTGCGCAGGCTGCGGGAGGTTCAGAATCGCGTCCGTGGATATGTGACCGCGGGTCTGGGGCGCTCGTGGAACGAGACCAAGGAAGACCTGACCAAGATCCTGGACGGAGACTGATGAGCGAGTTGGGGAAGAAGGGGCGGTTCTGCTCCACCTACTGTGAGCACAACGCTGAGGCGGAGTGCGACTGCCAGCCCTGCACGTTCATCCGGACCCAGACCGGGTTCGAGCACGCCGAGGGCTGTGGGCACGACCCGCAGAAGTGGGCTGACGCGCGGATGCACCAGGTCAGTGAGGAAGAGGCGCAGCGGGCGCCGTTCCAGGAGCTGTTCCCGCCCGACGTGGTGGCCTACGCCTATCGTGTGCTGCCGATCGAGACCCGGACACCGCAGGAGCAGGCGATCCGTGAGCTGGCTGAGGTGGTCGCTGGAGACTTCGACACCTACGGGCCGGACTTCACCATGGCGTGGGCGCTGCTGAGGCGCCTGGAGCACCCTGACAGCCGCGCGGCGGCCTACCTGCGCGAGCAGAAGGAGGACAGCGCCAGGCCAAAGTGCCGGGAATGTGAGTCCGATCTGAATCGCAGTGGCCTTTGCGAGACGTGCTCTCGGCAGGAGGACTGATGAGCCTCTGGCACGCCATGGAGTGGTCGTTCTTCGGGCTGGTCCTGTCGTTCGCGGCCGCGGTCCTGCTCGGCGTCTGGGGTAGGAGAAGTTGATCATGGCGACGCTGAACCAGGCGCGGGTCCGGGCCAACATCTTCCACCTCACGGTGTTGCGCGATGTCCGGGACGGGACCAGGGCGACCTATGACGGAGTACCGGCCGACGTGGCCTATCGCCGGGCGCGGCAGACCGTGGCGAAGTGGGGAGCGGTCAAGGACGGCGCCCTGACCGAGTTCGGGACCACCCTGCTGGCGGAGCTGGAGGTCCGCGGGGTCCACGGCCAGGTGTCCGATCCGCGGCAGGAGCCGCCGGTCTCCAAGCCTTACGTCGAGCCGACCGGCTGGCGGTGCCGGATCTGTGGCTGGACCTGGGAGGTCCAGGAGAAGCACCAGCGGTTCAAGATCATCAAGTACGGGGCGAAGAAGGACGACTACGAGCTGGTGGACTGCGCCAGCAACCGTTGGGAAGGACTGACCGATGAAGCCTGAGGAGTTGACCCAGATCCGGGCCCGTGATGCGGCGATTCCGCGGGTGCCACACACCGACTCCGCGCATGACCGACGGGTGCTGCTGGCTGAGGTCGATCGGCTGCAACGGATCATCGACGGCTACGACCGGACCCCCGCGGAGGAGCGGGCGAAGGCGGCCGAGACCGAGCGGGACGACTGGCACAGTGTGGCGCGAGCGGCCCGCAGGGACCACGTCGCACTGCTGGACCCGATTCGTGACGAGCCGGAGATCGCCGACATGAAGCGACGGATCGATGCGCAGGACCCCACCATCGTCAACCCGCTGGCCGAGAGCGTCGGTGCGCTGATCGAGCGGCTGATGGCTGAGAAGGACGACCTGGAGCGTCGGCTGATCGCTCGGCGCCGGATGAGCGACCCGAACCGGGAGATCTACCCATGAGCGAACACACGGCGGAGATCGACGCCGCGGTCCAGGCGCTGGTCCTCAGGCACGCGCGCGAGGAGTACGGAAACTGTCCGGCCGCGTGTCCTGAGCTGGTGGTGTCGGCGCCGAACGCCTCAGACGGCTTCTACGGCTGCGACACGGGTTGCCACTACCTCAGGCTGACCGCGGGTCCTGTCGTGCCCGCACGCGGGCCCTGAGCCCTTCTCGTACGGGGAATTCGGCGAGCTGTGCGACGAGATCGACGCCATCAAGGGGTTCTACGCCCCGGACGACTTCGAGGAGGACTGATGACGGTCAACCCCGACGAGAGCAGCCACGTCAAGTGGCACCACAGTGAGGAGGGTGACTTCCCGCGGCCATGCCGCTGCCTCAAGTTCAAGGACCACACCTGCGAGGGCTGCAGACAGTGGTGTGGTCTCCAGCCGGATTACGACGCTCCGTACGTCGACTGGCGGAACACACTGAGCCTTGAGGATCTGCTCTACGAGGAGCTGCGGGAGGTCCGCGGGGTCGGCAACAAGATGGCCGAGCGGATCGCCTGGTGGCTCCCGCAGACCTGGTGGTACCGCCGGGTGACGCTGAACGAGTGCCCGGACGATGGCGACCACATCCCCTGCGAGGTCGAGGAGTGCACCTGCCAGTGCCACCGGGCCCAGCTGGAGGGTCTGTTGGCCGACGCCCAGAACAAGATCAAGGAGCTGGAGAGCCGTGAAGATTCGTGAGCTGATCTCCGGAATGCGGTTCAAGATGCCGTGGGGAGGATCGTCGGTCTACGTCTCCCAGAGTGCGCACCCGCTCTACCGCGGCCTGCAGTTGGTGGTCTGGATCGATGAGGAGGGCAGGGTGATGCTGGACGCGCTCGACGCCGAGCAGGACATCGGAGACCCGCGGCCGGACTGGCCTGAGGGTTGGCAGCAGAACGTCAAGCTCGCTTTCGATCAGTGGCGCCGCAATGCCTGAGAACCCCACCGTGATCGAGCGCCTGACCGAGCTGGAGAACCAGGTGCTGGAACTCACCCAAACGATCCACCGCATCAACGATAAGCAGCACCAGATCAACGCGTCGATCAATCGGACCATTGAGCATCTGCTGGTGATCACCGAGTCCGAGGATGGCGGTGACTGAACCAATCACGCTGTGGCGCTGCACCCAGTGCGGGAAGTGGAGCCACGCGGTGAAGCGACCGCGGAGGCACCAGCGCTGGGTCCCCTATGGCGAGCCGACGCCGGACCCGGCGACCGTGATCAGGCAGGAGCCAGGGGTCTATGACCACATGAACGGCTTCACTAGTGAGGGTGGCTGGTTCGTCGTCTGTGGGCCGTTCGAGGAGTGGCTCGCAACGAAGGCCCAGCCTAGTTGACAGGCCGAAACCAACGTGCGATGATGGCTCCAAGATTTCAGAAGAACGGAGACCACCATGCAGCTCAACGGGACGCAGCGAGCCAAGCTGCGAGATCTGATGGACGCCTACGTGGCGACCAAGGGGCCGGACCGCTACCGCGACGCCATCAACTACGACGAGATCGAGGCCAAGTCCGACAACGCGGCGCAGGCTCTGATCGACTACGTGCAGAGTCTGGACCCGGAGCCCGAGAAGCCCAGTTCCAACGATCTGGATCGGATCAACCAGCAGATTCGGCAGAGCCGAGGACCGGGAGGGTGGCTGTGACCAAGGAACCGTTCGAGAAGCTGATCGCTCGGCTGCGGGAGTTGAACGCCGAGTTCGAGACCGCGCACGCCGAGGCGTTCCGTGGTCAGCCCAACCGGATGCCCCAGATCGCCTACGAGGTGATGGGCAAGATCGTCGACCTGCTGGATTACCTCGACCCGACCACTCCTGGAAAGGTCCGATCGATCCATCTGCCGGGGACTCCGGTCACGGTGCTTCGGCTCAACCACATCTACCAAGGCGTGGTCGAGAACGTCTCGCTCTCCCGCGACGAGCCGCCGTTCTACACCGTGAGCGTCGCGGGAGGTCGGCTGGGCGTGGTCGAGCCTCACGAGATCGTCGCCGTCCGCAAGGAGGAGCCCTGCGAAGTGTGCTCCCACGCGGTTCCGATCGGTGATCCCTACAACGGGTTCTGCGGCCCCAGCTGCGCGATGGTGAAGGGGATCTGATGAACCGTCACCTGGGTGTGGTCCGGGCGCTGTCCGAGCCGAAGAAAGGCGACTGGGTCTGCCTGTGCCTGCACCCCAACCCCGGGTACACCGGGCACCTGAAGGGCAAGCTCATCCTGATCAAGGAGGATGCGGTCGAGCCCTACGTGGTGGAGACCGGCGCCGCATACGTCTACGGCAACACCAAGCAGGTGACCACGTTGATGGACAACGGCCACTGCCCCTACGACGACGAAGCTCGCGACATCGTCAAGCGGGAGCAGAAGGCGATCGTGGAGCTGGAGTGGGCGGTGGAGTACACCGAGCTGTCCGGCCCGGACCGCGGTGACCGAACCACCCTGGCGTTGCAGTCCGAGGACCGCGCCCGCCTGATGTATCGCACCTATGTGGCACAGGACAAGGTTCACAAGCGCGGGCTGAATCCCGTTCTGAAGAGCCGTCCGGTCGGCGCCTGGACGGAGGAATCGTGACCTGGAATCGCGAGGAGATCGAGAAGACTCTCGACCGGCGCACCGTCATTTCCCGAGAGGTTCATCGGGTGATGGACCTCGCCGAGGAGGAGATGGCCAACCTCCACCTGTACTACGCCGCGGAGCTGGAGAGCGAGCGGAAGGGTCGCGTGGCTGAGATGGTCCTCGCGTCCGAGGAGCAGAAGAAGATCGACCAGGAGCGCGCGGAGTTGATCAAGGTCGCCGCTCTGTGGAAGGAGCGGATGCAGCTCCTTACCCAGCGCACCGTGGTCGACGGCAAGCTGTCCATCGAGCTGACCCATCCCGGCCAGGAGTATGACGACTACACCGGCTGCGCCTCCGGACCGCGGTGGTGGCCCCTGGCCGAGCTGGAGGAGGTCTTGACCAACCTGCGGATGCAGGGCGCCGACGACAAGACCCAGGTGATGGTCGACGACGAGAACCTGAAGGTGGACATCCCCGATATCGGCTTCATGCCGATTGCGAAGCCCAAGACGGTGGTGGTCGTTCGGAAGAGCCCGGTCAACGTCGTCGCCGTCGTGATGACGATCCTCTTCGCCCTCGCCTTCATCATCTCCCTGGTGGTGTCCTGATGAGCCCCTACGAGGTGGCCGTGAAGATGGCGGAGATGGGCGCGTACCCGTCCGGAACCCCGTGGGGTAACCAGGTGATCCAGACCGAGGGCCTGAGGTTCCTGAACGTGGGGTCGGTGGTCGTCCGAGTCCGGGATGGGCTGGCGTTCCAGTCGCAGTACTACACCCGCGAGATCTACGGGACCGGCCCTGACCGGATCGAGTGGAGCGAGGCCGACTACAACAGCCGGACCTGGCGAACCGCCGAGGGCATGGTCGAGGACTTCCCGGACGAGTGGTGGGTTGTGGCCTGGCACGGGCAGATGTGCCTAATGTGCGGCAACTTCGGCACCCACAAGTTCGTCGTGATCGGAGGCCCGGACGGCTGGCTGTGTGAGGAGCACAAGGACGACCCGATCGAGCACGAGGGAATCGTCTACGGAGAGATGCAGAGAAGGGTGAGCGCTGATGAATGACACCGTGTTCGGCCTGTTCATCGGAATCGGCATCGGGGCGATCCTGATCGGCTTGGTTCAACTGGCCCGGATCTACATGGAGCGGAAGTGGCCCACCGATGATCGATGAGGAGAAGTCGTGAAGCGCTGGTTCCTGGGACTCAAGCGGGTCCAGTACGTGGTGGCGTTCGTCTTCCTGGTCGCCGAGATGGGCGAGTCCGACTACAAGCGATTCTCCGATGTCCCGTCCGAGGAGCGTGTCCTGATGATGCAGAAGGCGTCGTTGAACTCGTCCCTGTGGCTGGCCCTGCACCGTGGGGACGAGATCCCTCCGGCCGCGGTGCGCTGGTACAACGGCGAAATCACCCACGCCGAGATGGTCGCTGAGGTCGAGCGAGTGACCGGAAAGCCGTTCTCGTGATCATCAACGACACCGCCGCGATCGTCATCTTCATCGTGCTTGGCGCCCTGTTGCTGATCTGCTGGATCGCTTGGGGAGTCCTTTCCCTGATGACCAAGCAGAGGACCGCCAAGATGCACTACGAGCTGTACAAGCTGAGAAGGGATCGTCGCCATGACTGATGTTGAAGCGATCGTTTCAGGAGCTATCGGCGTCGTCGGACTTATCGTCATGGCGGCCATTGTGATTGCGGCGATCAGGAGCAGCTGATGAAGCAGACCTACGGGGAGTACCCCGACGATTTCGCCTTGGACCATCTGGTCTGCATGTGTCGGCGCACACCGCCCGCGGACCCGGAGGTCGAGCATGTCTACGGCCGGGTCGTCCACATCGAGGAAGAGGACCAGAACGGGCGCTGGTACAAGATCGCCCCGTGGCCCAAGAATGGCTTGGGGTGGGTCTGCGTCCGCAAGGATCTGACTCTGTTGGACGAGAACGATCGCTGTCCGCTGGAGACCAAGAAGTACCAGTGCACGACGTGCGAAGAGATCTACCTGAAGCCGGTCCCACACCACGGTTTGATCGTCCGCGGGAACCCGGAGTTCGATCCACAGCGCGCCTGCGTGAACGAATCCTGGAGGGAGGCCTGATGGCCGGGAGCTACCACCACGCGGTGGCTGACGACGGACAGCTGCTGGAGAACGAAGACTTCAACCGGATGGTGGAGAACCTCGGTGACGCCTACGAGACCGTCGAGGAGATGTACGGGATGATCTGGTGGCTCGCCGACTGGTTGGCCGCGGGAGAAGGGACGTCCACCGCCCGTTGGGTCGAGGAGGCGCGGAAGAACTACAAGCGCGGCCTGGAGTTGTCCCCTGGCACTGAGGGCCGGATCGTTGCAGACCCCGATGACATCTAACCCGCTGGACACCACGGCGGTACGAGAGGCGTTCATGTTTGCCGTCGGCCAGCCGGAGGAGTTCGACGCCTGGCTCCAAGATCACGACGCCGCCGTTCTGGAAGCCGCGGCCGAGGACTACACCAACGTTGAGGGCGGCAGCAAGGCGCGCCCGCACGCGCGTACGTGGCTACGCGAGCGCGCGAAGAAGATCAAGGAAGGAACGAAATGAGCGAAGCGGTTGAACCGCAGGTCATCGGCGCCAACGAGGAGCCGATCCGCCCCAACAGCCTCGGAGGGACGGTCGTGAGCTGGGACGGCGACTTCGACGCAGGCGTGGGCGAGGTGGTGCGGGTGATCAACGAGCCCACCTACCTGGTCCGTACTGAGCTTGGCCGGGAGGTCTTCGTGCGCGCGAGCACGGCCCAGCCGGTGTCTCAGGAGGAGCGGCTCCTCTACTGGCGGAAGCGCGCGAGCTACGCCGAGGGAAGGCTCCGACGATGATCAGGCGCAAGCGGAAGAAGCTGCGTTGGGCCGAGCGGGCCATCTTGATCGCGGCCGCACTGGAGGCCGTCGGGGTCACGGTCGGCCTGGCAACGGGGTACCTGCAACTGTGAAGCGAGAATGCATCGTCGGCAGGGAGACTCCGAACGGGACGCAGATGTGCCGTCACTTCCCGCAGTATCAGATCGGCACTGAGAAGACCGGCTACGTGGCGGTCTGCCCGCGGCACTTCCACGGCGTGATGACCAAGATCGCGGTGATCGGCCAGGAGACACCGGTCACCATGATGGCTCCGGCCCAGCTGAAGGACGCCTTCCCCAGCGTGAAGAAGAAGCCAACGCCAGCCCCGCCGAAGGAGCCTTCTCTCACCCAGGAGACACCACCGACCAAGAAGAATCTGCTCACGCCTTGGACCCGTGACGGCGAGGTGTTGCGCGCCCGCGGTCGCAACCACAGTTACAGCGTGTTCCAGGCCGCGGGGGAGTGGTACTTGCATGTGGTCGGCCCCGCGGGGACGCGGGACTTCATCTACCCCGGTCAGAAGAAGGCCAAGGACTACGCCGAGCAGTACGAGCGTCGCATGTTGACCCACTCGTAGGCGACAATCAGTTGACAGAAAGAAACTAGAGCCAGTAGGCTGCTAGCTCAGACCAATCTTTTAGGAGAACCGTGAACCCGATCATCGTCCTTGCCCTGTCGAAGGCTGCCGGAGAGGTCGCCAAGTCCTTCATCCGCGAGAACGCTCTGCTGCACTGGACGCTCATCCGTGAGTCGGAGCGGACCCTCGACACCGAGAAGGAGCGCTACGCCGAGAAGCACGGTGAGGACTACGACCGTGAGAACAGGCCGGAGAAGGAGGAATCCGCCACCGAGGCGGCCAAGAAGTTCGCCGAGGAGCTGAAGAACTTCACCGGTGGCCGTTTCGGTGACCTCCGCTAGTGAGCTGGCCGCCGAATCCGGCGTCGGCACGTCGTAATCGACTCATCGCCAACGGCTTCCTCATCGTCCTGGTTGGCGTTCCGCTCCTCTTCGCGATCGTGGCGATCATCTACAACACCTCGGAGTGGAACCGCGGCTGCGAGGCCAAGGGTGGCTACGTCGAGAGTGGCCGCGGGATCACCCTGTGCATCAAGGACGGAAGGATCGTGGAGACGCGATGAGTCTGGTCAAGAGCATCGTGACGTTCCCCAGTCACACTTGGGAGACTTTCACCAGCTCGCTGGAGCCGGTCCGCACCAAGACCTGGTTCTGCCGTGAGCAGGGCTTGTTCCCTGACCAGGACGAGTTCTCGGTGAAGAATCCGGAGCCTGAGCTGCTGTTCGCCCCTGGCCCATTCGAGGATCTGCTCATCCACACCATGCGCTACCCGGACGAGGACCCCCATCGGCTCACCTGCGCTGCCTGTCGCTTCGCCCGGATCTTCTACGTGGAGCGCGAGGGCGGAGGCGCCGACAAGTACCTGGAGCTGACCAATCCCGACGGCGCCGCCTGGATCTGGAAGCTGGTTGAGTATCTGGAGCATGATCACGCGTTCCGCATGATGTGGCCGGACTGAGGAGAGAGCTATGAGCGCCAGTGAGCCGCCCGCAGGATTCCCGACCGCGGAGGACGAGAAGTTCTTCGTCGAGTTCCGAGACGCCCCACAACCCGAGCATTGGCGGGTGCCGGTTCAGCACCGCATCCCCTGTGAACAGTGCGGTCAGTTCATGACCTCACGGCGGATTCGATACACCTTCGAGGGCGACTACTCGATTGGGACCTACAAGCTGGAGTGCCAGCACGGGTGCACGGTCACGGCCGAGATCGTCTATCGGGAGTATTCACCCAAGAGTTGACACACCGAAACTAGTTCGATAGAGTGGTCCCAACACGGAACGGAGACCACCATGAACGAAGCACAACTGGCGGAAGTAGCCAAACTCCTCCAAGAGACCGACAACGTCGAGGACTGTTGGGAGAAGGTCAGCGAACTCCTGGCAAACCAGGACGCTGACGAAGTCGGGGAGTCGAAATGAAGTGGCGTCTGCAGATGATCTGGGTCGTCGCCATCGCGGTGATCGCCCTGGCCAGTAGCTGGATCTTCACCGGATGCGACATGGGTCCGACCTTCAAGGAGCGGTGCGAGGCCGCGGGTGGTCGCTACGAGGACGACACACGGGTCGAGTACCGGTGGGAGACCAGCTACAACCCGACCACCAAGCAGGTCGAGATGAAGTACAACCCGCATTGGATCTACGACTACCACTGCTGGGACGAGAGCGGACGTGAGATCGATGTCTGAGTTGCAGTTCACCACCCTGATGGTCGGAATCGGGCTCATCTGCCTGATCCAGTTCGTGGGGCTGGCCTTGATCGCCATCTCGCTGAGGGTGATTGAGAAGACGCTGGAGTTCCAGTATCGAGAGCTGCAGTCGATCGGCCGTTGTATCAACACGGTCAACCAGAACCTGGACCCGATCCAGAGGGTCGCCGAGAAGAACTTGCGAGGGTGGTGAGATCGATGTCTGAGTTCAGGCTCACCTCACCCCAGGCCGAACGGCTGCACTTCCTCGCCCACATGTGGGCGACCCAGGCCGACGGGACCAAGGCGAAGAAGCGCTACCTCACCGAGTTGAGCACCTGCGTCGAGAGCTTGCTCTCCGAGCCCAAGGAGCATGAGGCCACGGTCGTGCCGGACGAGCATCGCGGCTTCCGCGGAAGCTGCTCCTGCGGCTGGAATGGTGAATCGGTCTATCTGTTCGAGGTCGCCCTGTACGACAACCGCAGGCACAAGGAACGAGAGGAGTTCCTGGCGAGATGAACATCACCCCTAGTCGCATCGGGTTTCTCGGGGACATGCATGGCAACGCCAAGGCGGTGACCAAGGCGATCCGCCGGGCCCACATGCTCGGCGCCGACGTGATCGTGCAGTGCGGCGACTTCGGCTACGACTTCTCACCCGGCTTCCTGCGTGTGATCGACGACGAGTGCGAGCGGTTCAAGCTGCCGCTGATGTTCGTCGACGGAAACCACGAGGACTTCGACTGGCTCTATGCCCAGCCCAAGGATGGAGGCGTCAGGCCACTCACGGACTGGATCACGCACCTGCCTAGGGGCTACCGCTGGGAGTGGGCTGGAGTGACCTTCCTGGCCCTGGGCGGGGGCGTCTCGGTCGACCAGGACACGCGTACGCCCGGCTACTCCTGGTGGCCACAGGAGACGATCACGGCAGGTGAGGCGTTCAAGGCGGCTTACCCCGGTCACGTGGACGTTCTCGTGAGTCATGACTGCCCGACGGGGACGGATCTGAACCTGGGAAAGTCCGACTTCCTGGCGTCCCTGCTCCGTGCCTCCGATCAGCACCGGGAGATCCTGCGCGAGGTGGTCAAAGAGGTCACTCCGAAGTTCATCTGGCACGGGCACTACCACAAGAGCCACACCACGATGAGCGACGGAATCCGGGTCCGCGGTCTGAACATGGACGGGACTCCGTGGGATCAATCCATGGAGGTGGTCGACCTGGCTGACCTCAAGAAGTCTCCAGAGACTCTGGAGGTAGCCAGTGTCTGATTACACCGAGGAGGATCTGGCTCAGAAGCGGCGGGTGATCACCGCGCGTACGGAGGCGCTGTTGTTCTTTCGGCGCTACCACGTGGAGGTGTTCACCTGCTGCGGCCAGCCACTCGACCCTGGCTCGGGGGAGTGCACCCATCGGCCACACCACGCGACACCCGCGCGCGAGAGCATCACCGGCTACCCCGAGTCCTACAACGAGCTGGGGAACTACATCGAACCGATCGAGCGGGTCGATGGCACGGTGATTCCGTATGAGCCTCCAGCCAAAGACATCCCTATCGCCCACCCGATGATCGTCGAGGAGGGTGGTGGATTCTCGGTCATCTTCCCCAGCCTGCCAATCGCCGCGGACGGGAGCACCCTGGAGGCGGCGGTCCGGGAGGCTGTGGTCGCCCTGAGCGAGTACGCGACTGACTGGGTCGATCACCTGACCGAGGCGCCCAACCACCGGCTGAACGAGCCCCTGGTGGAAGCGGTGATGTCGATGACGACCCGCGAGCTGGAGGAGTGGATCTTGCAGAAGGCACACTGGAAGTGAAGACGATCAAGATCAAATACACCAAGGCCGCGGAGAAGTCGTGGGAGACCGTGCGCTACGTCTCCAGCTCCCGGTGCGAGGGAAGCGAGCTGATCATCGTCTGCCATCCCACCCGTGGTGGTGAGGAGATCGAGCGCCACTTCCCCCTGATCAACATGCTGAGCTGGAGCGTGGTCCGTGGAGACTGACCCGTTCCCGCTCTACCACTGGAGCCCGACTGAGCGCCGACCGCGGATCAAGCGCTACGGGATGATGCCCGGCTCCCACTCGGTCGATCGTGCCTGGCGTCCACCACATACCTGCTGGTCGGACAGTCCCTCGCTGGCCTGGTCACTGTCCGGTGACATCCACCGCGACGTTCCCAGCTGGGATCTGTGGATGATCTGGAGCAATGTCCCCAAGGGCTACGAGGTGATCCCCTTCGACGACGGGAAGCCGAAGGAATACCGGATTTTCGAGAGAATTTTCAAAAAGAACGTGTGGTACGTCGCCACGAGGGTAGTTGACAACCCGAAACTAGCTCGATAGTCTGGTCTCCTACATCACAGGACGGAGACCGAAGTGGAAAGTGCACCAGAGATTGATCGGAAAACCCTGAAGGAAGGCCAGCAGGTCATCCTGTGCTGGCCCAGCCAGTGGCCGCGTGGAGAGGACCGCTACAGCGACTGGGTCACTCTCTACCGCCCATCGCCCGGCTACCCGTGGTTGTTCGCTCAGGTGGACGGTCACGAGGAGCACGTCATCCAGACCTTTGACTGGTGGTACGGCTACGTCCCACCTGTGGTGGTTGTTGCTCGGAGAGAGGCCTGATGAAGATCGAGGAGCTGATCGCCTCTCTGCGGGACTTGTCCGACCCCTACGACTTCATCGATCCGCCTGACATCGACCACAAGGCTGTCGGTGAGGCCGCGGAGGTGATCCAGCGGATGATCGATTGGGAGACTTCGCTGAAGAAGGAAGGCGGCGTGGGAATCTTCATCGCCAAGGAACTGCGCAACCGACTGGAGGGACCGAATGGCTGACGTAACCGCATCGGGCTATCTCGTGCTGAAGGCCACCCGGAAGAACTATGGGAGCCCGGACCCCGAGACCAGGCTCCGCGGGGTCGAGTCGGCCAAGATCACCCAGGCCCGGCAGAGCCGCCCCAGAGCGCTGGAGAAGGACGAGATCCTGATCAAGGTTGCCGTCCAGATTCCAGCTGCGGTATTCGATCCGATCACACCATCCGCTCTCATCATCGTGCCGGAGGATCTGGTCCTCGCTCGCCACGAGATCGAGGTCACCGCGGAAGAGGAGAGCGGAGAGGAGGTGAGTGATGGGAGACCCATCCAGTAACGCCAGTGGGAACTGGGGACTCAGCTGCCTGCTCGTGTTGCCCGCCCTGCTGGCTGTGCCTGCCGCGGTGGTCATCGGCATCATCGGCTTCGTCAACAGCCTCTGACGTATCCAAACGAGGGGAGGCAGGTCACACCGACCTGCCTCTCTTTCTTATTGACACCGCGAAACTAAACCGATAGCCTTGAGCCATCAAACCAACAAGAACGGAGACCGCTCATGGGAACACGTGGCGTCTGGGGATTCATCGTCGATGGTCAGAAGAAGATGGCCTACAACCACTGGGATTCTTACCCGAGTGGGCTGGGTAGGGACCTGGCCCAGGATCTCGCGGACTATCCCGGCACGTTGGACGAGCTGAAGGAGGAAGTCCGCAAGATCAAGATGGTGAGCGAGGACGTGGAGCCGACCGAAGAAGAGATCGAGAAGCTGCTGCAGCACGCCGATCTCGGTGTCTCGACCAAGAGCCCCAAGGAGTGGTACGTCCTGCTGCGGGATCTGCAGGGCAAGCTGGCCTTGACCGTTGAGGCGGGTTACATGATCGAGGGCTTCGAGTTCGGTTACGACGGTCTGTTCTGCGAGTGGGGCTACGTGATCGACCTGGACGCGGCCAAGTTCGTCGTCTACGGCGGTGGCTGGACCGAGCGGACCGAGAACCACGGCGACGGGATCTGGTTCGAGGCTTCCGGTGACGAGAAGGGCATCCGCCCGTGCGCCGCGGCGTACGACCTGGAGGACGCTCTGATCGGCCAGCTGGGGGACCAGATGGACAAGTTGGAGGCCTATCTGGGAGGTGACGATGCCTAACGAGAATCAGTCCATGACCACCAGGGTGATCGCGACGATCAAGAAGGCCAAGCTGCCGTACTCGCCGATGTCGAGCAAGCACAAGTCGGGGATCTCGGCTTGGACCTCTGGCCGTCACGTGCACGTCGACTGGCGGATGCCTCTCGGAGGTGTCCGTCTCTCGGCGCGACAGCAGGGTGAGTTCCTAGACCAAGCGCAGATCGCGCTACGAGCGGCCGGATTCGTGGCTGAGTACGCCAGTATCGGTGGCCACCTGATGGTTCAGGAGGACGTGGAGGCCCCGCGGTTGGCGATCTTCGAGCACCACGCGGTGCTGCAGCGGCCGGGCATGCTCGACGCGCAGGTGGAGGAATACACCCCGGCGCTCGGAGAGATTGACCTGATCGGGTTGGACGACGGCAAGAAGGTCCGATCGACCCGGCTCGGCAAGACCGAGGTGATCCTCGCCGCGGGCGCCCGACTCTATTTCAACCGTCTCACCGTGACGGTCGAACAGCCTGTGGAGGCGCAGTGAAGCTGACCTGCGGACACTGCGGCGGTGAGAATCTCAGGCCTCACTGCGGGAGTCCCGGCTGCACGTGGCTGAAGTGTCGCGAGTGTGAGGCGATGAACGCTGGACCGCGGCACTCTCACAAGGACGACTCCAACGGACTCTGTACGAAAGGGAAGAAGTGACTGACAACCAGAAGGGGTTGCTGGAACGCCTCAGACGCGGCGAATCACCCTGGGTGTCTCCTAGGACGGCCCCGCCCAAGCGCGCCCGTGAGAACCACCTCCAGAGGCTGTGGCGGCTATTCCTGGATCGGTTGGGTCTGTGAAGATCGATCTGCACCACCGCGGCAAGGTCGACGCCCAGCATCCGTGGCCGGAGCCGACTGACGAGGAGGAGTCCTACCTCCAGGGAGGTGGCCGCGGTCTGGTCTTCGCCGGGAAGGACACGTACACCACCGCGTTCGTCGAGGCGTTCGTCGCCGGGACGTTCATCCGCGGTGAGGGCTCCACGATCGAGCTGGCCGAGGACGCTGCCTGGACGAAGTACCAGACGCTGGTCGGTTGCCCGGCACACCCCGATCACGGGCCGTTCGAGCGCCGGAGCTACACCAACGGAGCTGGCTATTGCACCCAGTGCGGGACCTGGTTCTCCGGTGTCTTCGAACCGATGCCCGAGGACCCCAACCGAGAACCCTCCACCATGGAGAAGTTCTTCCAGAAACTGATTGACGCGAAGGATGACGAGAAGTGATGACGCCGCTGCAGCGGTCCCTGCGGATCGATGAGGACTGGACGAACGAGGCCCATTGTCTTGGCTTGGGCGACCTGTTCTTCGCTGCACCTAGTGAGAAGAATGACCTGGACCAGCTCCGGACCGAAGAAGCCAAGGGGATCTGCGCGAAGTGCCCGGTGCAGAAGACTTGTCTGGATGAGGCGCTGAGCAATGGCGACACCCACGGGATCTGGGGCGGGATGACTTACGAGGAGCGCCAGGTGGAGGCCCAGTCGCGAGGGAAGGTCGTCTCTCGTCTGTGCGGCCGCGGTCATCGTGTGCCGGAGAGCGGGCAGTGCGAGGCCTGCTTGACTTCCTGGAACAAGGAGTCCCGGCGTCGCCAGCTTCTCCGTCAGAAGGTCAGCGCATGACCGAGGAGCCAGTTCGGCCAACGAATGTACGACTGCGTCGGCCGGACGGCCGGGAGATCCCAGTGGTGCTGAAGTACAACGGGCTCGTTCCGCAGGAGGGAGAGTTCCTCCACGAGTGGATGAGCATCGAGCGCTTCGAGCCGGTCGCACGTGGCTGGGCGCTCCTGGTCGACTACCTCCCTCCACAGACCACCATCGTGGTTCTCACTTGACACACCGAAACAAGATATCTACTCTGATCTTATGAGAACAGAGACCAACAGTACTCAAGCCGTCTGCTACACCGCGGGGCGCATCATCAATGCGCTCGACCGCCCGGCCCTGTCTCTGTACAAGGAGCAGAGCAACACACTCTCCGAAGATGGCACGGGCGTTCTGATCAGTCTGGCCGACCCCACCGCGCCCAACGGGTTGCGGATGCTAGTCGTGAAAGTTGAGGATGTCACATGATCGATGGAGTCCTGCTGACCTTGTCCGTCTACGGTGCAGTCGTCGTAGCCGCGGTGGTGTGGATGTTCGTCTACACCTGGCAGTGGAACCACAAAGATGATGAGCTCCACACGGGTCCACCTCGGTGGAAGCGTCTGACCGCGTGGGTGAAGAGCCTCAACCGCGGCCTGGTTATCAGTCTTGGGTTGAGCGTCTTGCTGGTCACCGTTGCGGGAGTGGTCGGGTACGTCCAAGCTGAGCTGAAGCTGCAGGAGCAGATCCGTCAGCTCGACGTGGACGCCCAGAACGCCAGGCGCCAGCTGGAGGCTCAGCGCGCGGAGGATTTCGACCGTAACGGCGACCGCAGTGATCTCGGAGATCCTGGCATGGACGGAAATCCAGGTCCACAGATCGAAAAGTTCTACTGTGACCCTAAGACCCAGCGCTGGGTCGTGATCTACGACGATGACAACGCCGATGTCTTGGGCTCCTGTGCCTCCGGTGAAGCGAAGCCGCGGCTGGGGGGTCAGTAGACAGAGCGCAACTAGAGGCGTAAGCTGGACAGCCTCCTCAAAAAGAATGGGAGCCGACCAACGTATGACGGAGTACGTGGTCACGGTGGCTGCGGTGGAGTTGAACTCCCCAACCATCTCCTTGCGGGTGAACGCTGCGAATGCCGTAGAGGCACTGCATCAGGCGGCACTCCGCGTAGGCCGACACAAGTTCGAGCTGTGGGAACCCGCCCACCCCTGGATGGGCCACGGCTTCACTGATGGGACGACAGGATGAGTATGACCGACGAAGAGATGGTGGCGTGCGCGCGGAAGGCTCTCCACCAGATGCCGTACTTCGGAACCGATGAGGATCGCGCCCGGATCGTGGTGCACGCCGTGCGGCCCCACATTGAGGCTGAGCACGACCGGGCGCTGGCCAAGCGCTATTCGGCCTACCCCAAGGTGGCCGCGGACCTCAGACAGGAAGCTGAGCGGCTGGACCGCCGCGGTCGGATGGTGGAGCAGTGAACGAGCCGTACGAGGAGATCTTCATCGCGGGCTACTACCTCAAGATCGAGTGCCCGACCTGCGAGAAGGACATCTTCAACGGGACGAGATGCATCGGCGGGATGGAGACCCGCAATGGTCTCCCGGTGATTGCGGTCGACTTCGCGATCTCCCAGATCACCTTCGACTGTGACAACTGTGGTTGCCAGGTGGGGACTGGCGATTGGGAGCAGATTGCCGACGTGTTCGAGGAAGGCGAAGACCCAGACGACCTCGACGAAGAGGACGAGAACGACGACGATGACGCGAACAAGCCGTGACTGATCCCTACTACCGTTTCCACAGATCAGAGCACCGCGACCTGGCCAGTCTCCAGGTGACCGCGGTTCTTGACGGGATCTACCAAGGTCAGCGCGAGGATCTGCGCGATCACATGTTGCACCTCATGGCCAAGGCTGAGCGGTACTACGTCGAGCGTGAGCGCGTCCGGCCAGGAGGCCGCTACACCGGGAAGGAGAACGTCGTGGGCAAAGACGAGATTAAGGAGGATGCTCCATACTTCGAGCCTCGACGGTACTGGAGTTCGAAGGACCCGGAGCAGCCGAAGATGCGGGTCTATGTCGGGATCAAGGGGCGGGCGACGCTGGCTGACCTGATGTCCTACGTCGAGGAGAACAGCCCCGGTGTCGGCCCTTCGCAGATCGAACTGAACTTCGCCTCAGCCGTCTGGACTGAGCCACCGACCGCGGAGGAGATCGAGCAGAACCGGGAGTGGGAAGCGACCCGCGAGCTGAACCGGGAAGAGTGGGAGCGCAAGCAGTATGAGAAGCTCAAGGCCAAGTTCGGTAGTTGACAAGTGTCAACCAAAGTGAGATGATTGACCTATGACCAATCCCACCACCCTGACCGATCTGGCCGCGATCGCCAGCCGCGTCGGCCAGGCCAAGAAGCACAGTGTCGTGTCGAAGCAGGAAGGCATCCAGGCGGTCAAGGACCGCGAAGTCCTGATGGCCGAGCTTCTCCGCCTTGGTGGCATCCATTCTGTCTGGACCACCATCCCGGTCTCCGCACCTCCGGCCAACACCCCGTGAAGACAGGAGAAAAATGACATCGAAGAAGGATTCCCTGCAACTAATCAAGCAGATACGAAAGCAAGGCTTCGACTGCGAGATGCAGAACTCCGGACACTGGCACGTACTAGTCCAGGGGATACGGATACTGACCATCGCCGCATCCCCCTCAGACTGGCGGGCCAGCCGCAATAACATCGCGCGTTTACGGAAGTTCGGGTTCGTTTGGCCGCCGCGGAAGTGACCCCGCACCGGGGTAACCTCGCTAGTTGACAAGTAGAAACTACCCTGGAAGACTGAATCAGATGGAGTGGTGGCACGGAACCCTGACCGGATACACCGGTAAGGGTTGCAGATGTCCTCTCTGTAAGAAGGCCAGAGCCAAGTACCAGAGGGAGCACGTGAAGATCCTTCTGGAACGGCCGATCCCGGCGACTGTCAAGCACGGAACTCTCAACGCCTACATCAATTACAGCTGCAGCTGCCGCGACTGCAAAGCGGCGAATACCGAGTACTACCGCAAGCGAAGGCAATCCAAAAAGAACGGAGCAGAATGAACACCACACTCGTGGTCTTCTTGATCATCATCGCTCTGGGCGCGATCGTCGGGCTCGCCTTCATCCTGAACGACCGGACCAAGAAGTCCCAGGGTCGACGGATCGAGGAGTTGGAGGCCGCGCACGAGCGTGATGACCAGAAGATCAAGCGGTACGAACACACCCTGATGCGCATCGGCGCTGGCAGCGAGACTGCGGCCATGGACGCCCAGGATGCGATCGGCTTCTACAACACCGACAAGGAACTCAACCGATGAAGCGTGTCCTCTCCGCGGTGGCTCTCGCTGCCGCGCTGGTGGTTGCAGCTGCTGGCTGCACCATCTCCAACACCGCCCCGGACTTCCGTGGCCTGCACTACACGGGTGGGGCGTTCAGCTCGACCAACTTCGTGAAGTGCCAGGACCCCGGCACCCGCGTCCAGGACGGCCCCGATGACAAGCATTACTACTACCCGATGGGTCAGCGGACGTTCAGCTTCACCGACCGCGAAGGCGCGGAGACCCCGCCGATCGCCATCAAGACCAAGGATTCGCAGGAGATGACGGTCAAGGGATTCGTCACCTTCGAGCTGAACCCCGACTGCGACACCTTGAAGCGGTTCCACGAGGTGATCGGCCTGAAGTACCGGGCCTTCTTCACCGAGGACGAGATGGACAACGGCCAGCTCTCGGCCGGATGGCTCAGCTTTCTGGGTGATTACCTGGCGGTCCCGCTGAACTCGACCATGGACCGTGCGGGTTTGCAGAGCGGGTGGCGCACCCTGTACACCTCCAACGATGCGATCAGCGCCTTCGAGGACTACGCCGCGAAGAACCTTCCCGCGGAGGTCGACCGGGCCATTGGAACGCCGGGCCTGGTCACGGTGAAGCAAGTGAATATTGAAACCCCACAGCCGTCCCCAGAGCTGCTCGATGCGTTGAAGAAGACCGAGGTCGCCAAGGCCGAGAACGAGGCGCAGAAGCAGAAGAACGAGGTCGCACGGACCAAGTTCCAGTCGATGCAGGACTGCAAGGCCGCAGGTCTGTCGGAGAACACGTGCCTGCTGATCAAGCTGGCTGAGGACGGCAGCATCCCGTTCCTGCCGATTGGTCCGGGTGGCATGGTCGTCACGCCTCCGGCCGCGAAGTAGGTCTCGTGCCTCGGTTCTTTTATGACTCAGAATTCCTCGACACCGGGACGACCATCGAGCTGATCTCGATCGGGATCGTCGCTGAGGACGGCCGGGAGTACTACGGGGTTAACTCCGAGATGCCTGAGAAGGAGATCTCCAACAATCGCTGGCTGTGTGAGAACGTCGTGCCTCACTTGCCATTGAGTGGTCGTGACAAGGTCGTGCATCGCCACGATTCGGGCAGCTACTACTGGTCCCTGGACATGAAGTCCACGTTGGTGAAGCCAAAGTGGGTGATTGCCAACGAGGTTCGGGAGTTCATCCTGACTCCGCAGCCCTACCCACAGTCCGGTCTGGTGCTCCCTGAGGACTTTCCGACCGAACTGTGGGCCTACTACAGCGCCTACGACCACGTGGTGCTGGCGCAGCTCTGGGGAAGGATGATCGACCCCCCCAAGGGCATCCCGATGTGGACCCACGATCTGATGCAGCTCTGGGAGACCGCGGGACGGCCGGACAAGCCCAAGGAGTCGGAGGACCAGCACAACGCACTGGCCGACGCCCGGTGGAATCGTGACCTCTACCGGACCTGCATGCGGGTCACCGAGACCAAGCACAACTGAAGGAGCACCATGTTCGTACGAGTGGACAAGATGCAGGACGGCAGCCTGGCGATCGACGCCAGCCAGGAGGCCGAGACCGACGAGATCATTGCGGTTCTGGAGCGGGCCACGGCCAGCTTCCGTGACAGCTCCGACAACCAGAGCAACCTGGTGAACCACGCCCGGCGTGAGCTGGAGCAGATCGGCGAGGAACCGGAGACGATCGAGGGCTACCTCAAGGTGATCCAGGCCTTCGCCGATATGGGTCACTCGGGTGGGTCGGCCTCGGTCGCCATCCCCGTGATCCACGAGCTGCTCCAGTTCAAGAATCTGGGGCCCATCACCGACAACCCGGACGAGTGGATGCACGTCGGCGAGGCTCAGTGGGGCGAGGAGGGAGGGATCTGGCACAACAAGCGCAACAGCGAGGCCTTCTCCAAGGACGGTGGGAAGACCTACTACCTGCTGTCGGATGGCTCCAACGCCAGGGTGCAGAAGAAGTGGCACACTTCGGAGGCCCATAGTGCCTGAGACTTCGGAGACTTTCTCCAATCGGCATTGGGAGATCGTCGTCTTCGACAAGGTCGAGGACGGAAAGTGGGTCCATCAGGTGTCCGGGGGCAGCTTCATGCTCCGCGGTGACGCTCAAGGCAAGGTCCGGACCACGGTTCCCTACCTGCTGGAGAGCATTGGCGGGACGGGACTCGGTGCACAGATCACCGGGCTGGCCTCCCTCGGAAACCCGGTCACCTTCCATCAGAAGCAGTATGACGAGGGTGCTGCCGTCCCGGTCCCACAGGAGTGGTTCTGGCACAACTCCGACCAGCTGCTGGCCGCTGAGCGGACGGAGATGCTGGACAACATCGCCCGTGAGCGCCGGGAGCTGCTGGATCGCTACCGCGACGAGTGGACCGAGCGCGAGAAGGCCCTCTCCGAGCCCCTGAAGGCCCGTCTGGCAGCTTTCCACGCCAACGGCGGGGAGAAGTTCGAGTTGGAGGGATGGGGCTACGAGCTGGTCGTCTGTGAGCTGGCCGAGCTGTACCACGCCTCCGGTGGCGAGGACAGTCCTGAGGTGATGGAGCTGGCCGACCGGGAGGGAACCTCTGGCAACCAGCACTCCTTCGCCAAGGCGTTGGCCTGCGCGTTGACCGAGGACCCCGCGGCGATCAAAGGCAGCGTCTCCGCCCTCACCCCGCTGACCGGAGACCCGCACTACAAGAAGTAGTTGACACGGCGAAACCGAGTCGATAGAGTGGTCTCACAATCACGAACGGAGACCATCATGGAGCAGTTCAAGCGCGACGCGGTCCTCGCTGAGATGTCGGTCGAGGACCGCAACGCCTACCTCGAAGAGGTTGCAGGGGAGGCGCGGGCGTTCGCCCGCTTCCAGGACCGCGGCCTCGACGAGATGTACGACCAGGGTGCAGGTGTCGATGAGGATGCCCGCATGGATTCCTACGAGGAGCAGTTCGGGTGGGGACGATGAAGGCGTGGCTGCGCCGAGTCCTGAGCGACTGGCTGAATCCTCCGCACGAGCACGTCTGGAAGGCCCAGAACGCTCAGTACTTCGGACGGGCGAAGAGCTTCAACTTCTGGGGCTTCGACGACGGTCTGGTGGAGCGGCTGATCTACGGGCAGACCGTGGCCAACTTCCGCTGCGAGCGGTGCCACGACTACAAGCAGAGCACCTACATCGGCCGGGTCAACATCGAGGGCCTGGAGTCTTGGAAGGACGCGGCATGAGATCGGTACGAGTGTCCACCGCGGTCTTCTTCATCGTCTTCATGGTCACGTTCCTCCTGGCCGGTTGTCGTCCGGAGAAGCAGGTCACGACCTCCCCATCCACTGGGACCGCTGAGAGTTCCCGAGACAGCGTCCGGACGGTCCAGGCTTGCGCGACCTGGAAGAAGAGCAAGAGCCCATCGGACTGCGAGGCCCTGAAGCCAGGAGGCTCCTGGCGCAACGTCATGGCCATCTGCGCCAACAAGGGATCGGCCACTGTCTACAAGAAGCGCTTCCTCTCCCTGGAGAAGCCGGGAAAGAAGCTCAGCAAGGGCCAGTGTCAGCGGGTTGGCAGGGGCGAGATCTGGTACGTCGAAGCAGGATCGAAGAAGGCATAGTCATGAAGAAGCTCATCATCGCCGCGGCGATCTCCTTGGTCGTGCTGACCAGCGCGTTCGAGTGCGGGGCGAGCACTGATGGCAGCACGACCAAGAAGAACCCTCCTCAGGTCACCACCGTCACCGGCAACCTGATCGTCTCCAAGTCCAACAGCACCGTCACGGGCTACAAGAAGTGGAAGACCAACTTCCTGGATACCGGTCCCTACGGTGAGGACTTCGACGCCGGGAACGGTAGCTACCGGGTGGCTGGGTTCTGCGTCCCGGCGAACCGCGAGGTCAAGGGCAAGGTGACGAACGGATTCGGCTTCGAGTTCGAGTTCACCATGAAGCCCGGTGACTGCAAGCAGATCTACAACCTCGACGAGGCCCGGATCACCGTGAAGGAGACGTGATCTTTCATCGCGGATGATCTTGTGCTTATGATCCAAACCTTCAACCGAAGGAGTTTGCGATGAACACTGCGGGTCGAAGTGAATGAGCTGGAGTTTGCAACTGCATTCTTTTTGTCCTACCACGCGGCGGTCTACACCATCGGAGCCCTGGGTACCGGATTCCTCATGATCCGGGAAAGACCCTGGAGGCAGCATCCACAGCAGCTCTTCCCCCAGCGGTTCTGGATGAGCACCCTCGGAGTGATCCTGGCGATTCCGATCAACATGGTGATCTGGCCGATCCTGGGGATTCTCACGCTGATGTTGTTCCACCCCAGGACACGAACCTGGGTCACGTAGTAGTTGACACTACGAAACTAGTGCGGTATGGTTTCCCTTATCAGAACAGAGACTGCGGCGTGTTCGCCGCACCAATCGAAAAGGGGAAACCTATGCGCAAACTTCAGAACGACAGCAAGGGAACCGCGGCCTTTCTAGACCGCACCGCCAAGGGCATGGACGAGCGTCAGCTCTACCGCGAGTTTGTCCAGAACGGGATCGAGGCCGGAGCCACCTCGGTCGTCATTGACGGCTGGCGCGATCCGGACACCGGCCACACGCTGACTCGGATCACTGACAACGGCTGTGGCATGACCGAGGACCAGCTGGTCACCCACCTGTCCACGCTGCACGGCCAGTTCAAGTCCGACGGCAACTACGGGATCGGCGCGCGGATCGCGTCGCTGCCCAGTAACCCGGCCGGGGTGACCTTCGCGTCCCGCACGGCCAATGGTGTCGAGGCCGCGGTCCAGCTGATCAAGCACGAGGGCGAGTACGGCTTCCGCGAGTGGGAGATCGAAGGTGAGGACGGATACCCGACCTCCACCGACGTGGTCGCCCCCGACTCGGGGATGCTCAACCGGCTGAGCAGCAAGTCCGGCACCGTGGTGATCCTGCACGGCGACGGCACCCGATCGACCTGGGACAACACCGTCTCCTATCAGGTGCAGCGCTTCCTGAGCTATCGCTACTACGACTTCGCAGGCAAGGTCGAGGTGAAGGTCCACCGCGCGGGCAAGGCGGATCAGTCCCGGCTGGTGCCGATCTTCCCGCTCGGTGTGGCCCTGGAGCAGTTCGCCGAGGCTGAGGGAGACTTCCGCTTCGAGGACGTGGCCGGTCTGTCCGGCGAGGTCTGGTGGTGGCGCCTCCAGGCCGGGGACAAGAAGCTCCGCGACGTGAACCTGGTCGGTGGTGTGGGCCTGTTGGCCGAGTCCGAGGTCTTCAGCTACTCCAAGGACTACCTTGGTGACTTCGGGGTGATCTACCCCAAGGTGAAGGCTCGCGTGGCGATCCTGATCTGGGTCGACGGCGCCGAGATGAACACCGAGCGCTCCTCGCTGCACCTGCCCGGCCGCGGTGACCAGGGCGTCCCCTGGAAGGCTCTGGGCGCGTACTTCGCAGCCAACATGCCTGAGGAGATCGAGGAGCTGCTGTCCAGCGCCACGGTCGCCTCCGGCGACTTCGATGCCGACATGGCCAAGCTCCTCGACGAGGACTGGATGAAGAAGCTCGACCCGGTCAGCGTGAAGGTCCCAGCCAAGAAGGGTGTGGAGAAGACCGGCGGCGAGAACGGAACGGGCGTGAAGCCAGAGCGCAACCCCAAGGGCAGCACCTCGAACAAGCCGAAGAAGCGGGGCGTCCAGCGCAAGGGTGAGGGCAACGAAACGGCCGAGTACAAGATCCAGGTGGTCCTGCCGCGGGTCGAGTTCATCGAGGGTCTGGACAGTGAGTTCGGTATCCGCTGGGAGCCGAGCCAGGGCGTGCTGCTGATCGACGAGGAGTTCCCTCCGTACGTGCGCGAGGTGGCCCGTTGGGTTGAGCAGACCGTCTACCCGCGGTCGATCGTCGAGCATGCCGTTCGCAGCGCCTACCAGGTGGAGTACGCGGCCGGAATCATCGACGCCAACGGCCAGGATCGGTTCAAGCTCAACGGCCAGCTGATCGGCAAGGAGATGGTCGAGCAGATGAACTCCGAGGCGTCGCTGTACCGGGCTGCGCTGGGCATGCAGGCCCTGCACGACAAGATCGGAACGTTCATCCGTGACGCGGTGAAGTCGGCCGACGTGGTCGAGAAGGAGAGTGATGGCGTCCCCAGCTGATCCGAGCTACATGTCTCGACGACAGCTGGAGGTGGCTCTGGAGCTGGCCAGCTACGAGCTGACCGGTATGTCGGAGCTGTTCGCCGCGGTGGTCGCCAAGGTCGGCTCGGTGGAGCTGACCAGGGCGGACCTCAAGAGCGCAGTGGATCTGGAGATCCAGCGCGAGACCGTCACTGGCGGCTACCGCATCTCCATCAAGAAAGATCAGGGTTGACGGTCGCGATAAGATTCACGGCGAGCACGCTCGCCGGATTCGAGAAATGAGCGTACGGAATGGGTCTGGACATCAGCTTCTACGAGAAGATCGAGATCGTGGGTGCTCACCCCACGGAGTGGCAGAACGAGGACGGCTCCTACGACGAGTGCTGGTCCGAGACGCATAGCACCGCCTACAGCCACAAGATCTTCCCCTTCACATCTCGTGGTCTCCCCGAAGGCGTCTTCCATTTCGACCACACCGGTGAGAAGCACCACTGGCAGGACGCCTACGGTGGCTACAACCGGTGGCGGGAGAAGCTCTTCTCCCTAGTCGGTCAAGGCAGCATCAAGGATCTGTGGATGCGGGAGTGGGAGTCCGAGGAGGTTCAGGAGGCGGTCCCGTTCCTGGAGATCCTGAACTTCTCCGACTGTGAAGGTGCCTACAGCGGCGAGGTCGCGGCCGACCTGCTGAAAGACTTCCGAGACTTTCAGGATGAAGCGAGCGAGACCGACGAGGGCCTGGAGAAGTTCCAGGAACGGTACAGCTTCTATTCCCAGTACCGTTCCTACATGGAGGGGCTGGAGAAGGTCGGACCAAGCGGGCTGGTGACGTACGGGTGAGCGTGGATCTGCTGAGCAGCTCACAAGAACGGAAGTGGTCGGCCGCTGGCCGGGTGAAGAACCTGGTCAGGGTCAGGCTTCCGCTGCTGCCGGACTGGAACTATGGCCCCTGCCAGCACCACACTGAGCCTGATCCGGCCTGTGCCTACCGGCTCTGCGGCGGTCCGCTGTTCGACCACCAGACCGTGAGCGCGACGTTCCACTATATTGCCGAGAACTCGATTGACGCGAGTCAAACTGGCACAGGCAAAACTGGCAGTCTGTTGGCCACCCTGTGCCTGGCCAAGCACCGCGGAGAGGCCCTGAGGGCCGTCCTGGTCGTCCCGACGAATACCGTGGCTCAGTGGACCGCGGAGACCAACCGCTTCGCCCCAGGGCTGCACACAGTCTCGGTCACCTCCGGGCTGAGCAAGCAGCAGCGGCTGGTTCTCTACGCCGGGCACTGGGAGTGCCTGATCATCGGCTTCCACCTCATGACCCGAGACATCTCCGCGCTGGAGCAGCTGCGCCCGGCCCAGGTGATCTCCGACGATGTGGACCCGATCCTGCAGGTGAAGAACGCGACACACAAGGCGATGATCCGGCTGACCCGGAGCGCTGACCGGGTGATCATCGCCAACGCAACTTCGCTCCAGACGAGATTGGAGCAGCTCTATGCTGCGTCCCTGCCGCTCGGCGGTCGCGACCTGTGGGGCTCGCTCACCAGCTTCCGGGAGCGCTACATCAAGCGGGAGCCGGTCTACATCTGGACCACCGATAGCCGCGGCCGTCGGGAGAGCCGGAAGGTCTTCAAGAGCGTCGGCTACAAGAACCTCACCCACTTCCGGGAGAAGTTCAACCCGATGGTGATCCGGCACCGCTACGACGACCTGGTCGATCTTCGCATCCCCGAGATCGTGGTCGAGCACATCTACGTCGACCTGCATCCGGCCCAGCGGACGAAGTACACCGTCCTGCAGCAGGGTGTGCTGGAGCTGATGAAGAAGGATCAGCCCCCACAGCAGAAGCGTGTCTCTGCGCTGGCCGCCTGGACCCATGGAGCCCAGATCTGCGCCGGTCTGCCAGCTCTCGGCGAGGAGGACGGCCCCCAGGCCAGCTCGAAACTGGACTGGGTCCTGGAGCACGTGACCGGTGAGTGGGTCGATCAGAAGATCGTCGTCTACGCGCGCAACCGCGGGACCATCTCTGCCTTGCAGGCGCGGCTCACCGAGGCTGGGGTCGGCTACAGCACGATCTGGGGCGCTGAGGCCGACAGTCAACATCGCGCTGAGGAGGTGCGCCGATTCTGGGAGAATCCAGAGACTCGGGTGATGATCCTCAGCGCTGCCGGTGAGCGAAGTCTGAACCTCCAGAACGCCTCAGTGTTGGTCTCGATCGACCTCAATCTCAACCCAGCTCGGGTGCAGCAGCTGATGGGCCGGATTCGCCGTGCGGGCTCGACGCACACGCGCGTGTTCGCGGTGAACCTCCTGGCCAGCGACTCCCAGGAAGAGCGGTATTTGCTCAGTCTGGCCAGTCGTCAGGCACTGGCCGACTTCGTCAACGATGAGGACTCCGGAGACTTGTTCGAGCGACTGTCCACCGAGGACCTGCTGAAGATCATCTCCCCCTGACGCGGCGTCAACGTCACCGAGCAGTGGCTCTTTCTGACAACTTCCGGCCCTGTTCGGATCGATGGGCGGAGAGCCGAAGGTTACTACTTTCCGGCCTTTGGCTATGACCCGTCCAGCGCCCGCGCGAGATCCCCTGACAGCGTGGTTGGGGGATTCTTGCTTGTTCTAGTTTCGGCCTGTAAATTAGGTCTCCCTACTGAACGGAGACTCCCAATGGAAGAGTTCCCCTACGCCCCTGGCGGCCGGTTCGCAAGACGTACCGACCCGATCACCTCCAGGATTTCCGGAGAGGGTGACTACCGAGCCCAGAAGGTCCGCGCCGCCGTCCTGCTCCATCTCCTCGACCGCGGCGTCGGATTTACCAACTACGAGCTGGAGCAGTACAGCCTGCTGCCGGAGGTCCAGCGCTACTTCGGCAAGCGGAGGCCACTGGGCACCTGCCCCTGGCACCGGGTGACCGATTGCCTCGACGAGGGCTGGGCCGAAGTCCTGCACGATTCCAACGGTGACCCGATCGCCCGGATGGGTGGCGAGGGTAAGTTGCAGCAGGTCGTCCGGGTCACTGAGCTGGGTCGGGTTGAGGCCCGATCACACCTGGGTAGTTGACACGACGAAACTGATGTCGTAATCTTGATCTTGCACAACCTACGGGCTGTGGGGAGGCGAAGGCGGGATCTCCTGCTGATCGTCGAAGGACCAGCAGGATGGCTGGACGGACACGGCGCTCCATTCCGGTTACCCGACACGGGACCTCCCCACGGCCCTCCAACTTGTACCCCAAACGATCGGAGAATCTACATGAGCCAGATGACTTGTGCTGGGATGAATCCTCCGGTCAAGCGGCAGCGAGCTGGCACCGCGGACAAGACGCTGAAGGAAGCGATCCTGGCCCTGCGTCAGGTGACCGGCCCCGGCCTGTCGAAGAAGGATGGTCGCAGGCTGCTGGAGCTGGCCCGCGAAGAGTTCTATCGGATCGAGGACGAGCTGTGAGCAAGTCGTTGGTGGTCCACCCAACCGGGTCCGTTGAAGAGGTCACACTGGTCCAGGGCATGGAGTTGGAGTTGATGTATGCGTGGCTCGGCTGTGGCACCGTGGACGTTGTGACGCTGACCGATCAGCTGGATATGTGGCTGGACGACGAGGGCATGTTCCGTCAGCCGGTCAATCCTCTCGCGACCCAGCTGGCCAAGCAGTACGGATACGGCTTCCAGGACTACTACGGCTCGGCCTTGCTGTGCACCCACAACGCCGACGGCGAGAGTCGCGACCTGACCGATGACCAGCTGACCGCGGTCCGCTCCCAGCTGGTGTTCGGATGACCACCAGGGAGCAGGTGATGGAGATGTGTCGCTACATCTACCTCCTGCTGAACCAGAGGAAGTGGTGGTGGACCAGCAAGGACGAGCGGATCAAGATCAAGCACATGTCGGTCCGGCACAAGCGCAACGCCCTCAAGATGATGGAGCGTCACGCCTCCGACCTCGCTGAGATGTACACCTTCGGTGAGATCGAGTTTGGCTTTCCCCGCGGCGAGGTCGCGCAGGACGACTTCGATCTGTTCGCTGTCATCGGCGCCCGCTCCCGCGAGGCCGAGCCCCTGGCGTGGCTCCGCGGAACCCCACTGGTCTCTCGGCTGGCCGAGGATGTTCGTCAAGCAGAGCAGTTGACACTCCGAAACTAGACCGCTACTCTGTTCTTATGAGAACGGAGACCATGATGACCAAGCCCCAGTACTACACCTTCCCCAGCGAAGCAGCGAAGAACCTCTTCCGCGACCTGCTGAAGAAGAAGGACATCAAGCCCGAGGACCGTGACCGCGGCCTGTCCAAGCTCAACACGATGGACAAGACCCAGATGTCGCGTTCAATCTCCTGGCTGATGCACCGCAAGGACCGGCCGTCGATCGTCAACGGCGAGGGCGTCTACATCGGCGCCAGCGAAGAGATCTACAGCTACTTGCTGAAGAAGGACAAGATGGTCTGGCGTCGTTACGCGCGGACCATCGTTGACGGCAAGAAGGACCTGAAGGCTGTCGCCGTCCACCCCGCAGTTGCTCGGCTCGACATCAACGATGGCGGCCGGAAGATGACCGAGGAAGAGGTGCTGGCGTTCGGCAAGGCGTACAAGTTCTGCCTGATCTGCGGCCGGAAGCTCACCGATCCAACCTCTGTTTTGGAAGGCATCGGGCCGGTATGTAAGGATCGTACCATCTGGGCATAGTGAGATAGCATCCACACATGAAGTACATGTCCAGAGAAGGTCAGTGTTCGGAGAAGGAGTGTGAGCGACCTGTACGGTCACGAGGGCTCTGTTCGCGTCACTACGACCGAGCCGTCCGTAAGGGGGTCTGCCCGAAGTGTGGAGGAGAGAAGTCCAGGCGAGACTCCTACGTCCTGTGTGGGTCGTGTCGAGTCTCCTTGTGGGATGAGTGGCCGGAGAAGAAGACCTGCCCTTCCTGCCAGCAGGAGAAGTCCTCTACTGAGTTCGGGATTCGACAGGATCGACGAAGCAACAAGAAGCTCCGGTCGAGGTGCAAGGAGTGTGAGTCGAAGGCGACCGGGCAGTATCTGTCCTCTCTTGACCCCGAGGTTAGGGCTGAGAGGAGGCAGGTCGCCAGGCGGCGCGAGAAGGAGCAGCACGCTGCGCTTCCCCCGGAAAAGAGGTTCTGGAAGTCGATTCGACTCTCAGCACGTCACTTGGGGTTCGACCCAGACGTGATTGTCGAGTACGTGAAGCAGCAGGGGAACGTCTGCGAGGCGTGCTCTAAGGAGTGCACGTACGAGAGGTTGGGGCGAGTCGTGCTCGATCACAACCACGAGACAGGGGAGTTCCGCGGCCTCCTCTGCGGCTCCTGCAACTTCGTGGCGGGGCACTCTTACGACAACCCGGAGATCCTGCGAGGGGTGGCCGATTATCTGGAATCGAGAGGAACCGATGATGGATCACGAAACCAACAGCGTTCACTGCGCGGGCGATGACTGCGTGGAGTCGTTCGAGAACCACCGTTGGGGCCGGATCAAGGCCCACGACGCAGGCTGGTTCGAGCAGAAGGACGGCATCGCCTGGTGCCCGGAGCACAAGCCGGACTGGGTCGACGCGTGGCGCGCCCGCGAGGCGGCCAAGAAGGGGAAGGCGACCTGATGGTCTGGCTATTCGTGCTCATCATCATTGTGGCCATGGGTGGCGCCCTGGTCGCCGCGGTCCTCTGGATGATCGTCTATGGCGTGCTGTTCCTCGTCCGCGCGGGCTTCTTCGTGACCACGGTGGTCTATGAGCAGGCCAAGGAGAACCTGGACCGTCAGCGCGCTGGTGTTGAGGACAGGCACCGGATCTCGCTGCGGTTCATCTGGCGAGTCTTTCGAGACTTCCGTGCCGGGGTCTACGACCGCGAGCTAGAGGATTCCGATAATCTGCGTTGACTTTCGGTGTGTCAATTGCTAACGTGGTTCTCACGAGTGCCGGTTGAGCAATTGGATGGCTCCCCTGGCTGTAAACCAGGTCTTTCGGGCGTGCAGGTTCGAGTCCTGTCCGGCGCACTCTCAGGGTCTGGGTTAACTGCTGAACAAGCTGTTACCAAACGCACCAGATCCTGGGTTCAAGGGCTCGTTAGGTAGCGACCCTGCGGAAAACCGCACGTCGGAACCGCAGGGAGACGAGGGTTCGATTCCCTCCGAGTCCACGGAAGGTGACTTCAGCGAGCGCTGGACCCGGATTCGAAACCCGGTGGCTGGTAACACAGTGGGGATCAAGACCTCCGCCTTCCGCGAGGTTCGAGTTAGAAGGTATACTCGAACCATGACTAGTCCTCGGGGAATCGGCCCACAGATCCTGGAACTGCGGGCCGAAGGTAGGAGCTACAGGCAGATTCAGGCCTTGCTTGATTGTTCAAAGGCGACGATCTCGTACCACTGCGCTGAGGGTCAGAAGGACAAGACCCTGGCTCGGGAGCGGGACCGCCGTAGCAAGGTCAGGAAGTACATCCAGGAGTACAAACGAGGGAAGTCCTGCATGGACTGTGGTGAGCCGTACCCGTACTGGATCTTGGAGTTCGATCACACCGGAGACGACAAGCTGTTCACTATCAGTGATACCCGTCTGCGAAACCGTGGTGGAGTGTCGTTGGAAGACATCGTCAAGGAGATCGAGAAGTGCGATTTGGTCTGCTCCAACTGTCACAAGAACAGAACGCACTACCGTAAAGTCCGGAGCGGAGCCGATGTCCTCGACATCGCCGAAGACTACAACTGAATCAAGGCTGGTGACCCAGGCATGGTGCTGGGGCTCCCTGCTAAGGAGATCGCGGGTGACACCGTGGGGTTCGATTCCTCCACCAGCCGCATGGAGCCGAACTACTACGAAGACGACGCTGACTTGCTGGCGCAGGCCCGGCGAGATCTCCACGACCCACTTGTGAATCCGGATCTCGTCGTTCCTTCTGAGGATTGTGCTTCAAGCGCCGATCGCTTGGCTGACTACCTCAACAGCACCTACCTCACACTGGGTGGAGATAGCGGGGTCACCTTGAAGCAGGCTGGGCAGGAGATGGTTGACTTCGCGGCCGAGATCGCTAGGTCCGACCCGGAAATCGTAGCTCAGGTCTTGGCTGAAGCTCTGATCCTTACAGAGTTGGAAAGGAGAAAAAGGGCCGAGTTCTTGCTCGCTAGAACCCCGCTCAGTGTCGAGGAGATCGCTGAAGTACTGGACATGAATGTTGATGATGTCCGAGCTGCACAGGCCGGGTCTCCTCCCTCCTGGAGACGCCCAGCTCCGGCCGAGGGGATCAGCTACTACGAGCGTAAGGACTTCCACTCTCTATTCAGAGACCCAAGCTGGCTATGCTCCTGTCCTGCAAGAGATCACCGGATATTGGACCCGGAATGATGCTCTACGGCTTGCATCTCCTGGAAGGGAAGTGCGCCGCCTGCGGCCAGTTCTACGTGAAACGAGCGCTGCGGCCGATGAAGGCGCAGACCGCGGAGTGCTGGAAGTGCTCCGGGACGATCGCTCTGTTCAAGATGAAGCACTGGGGGCGCTACGTCAACGTGATGGAGTCCGGGACCGCGGTCCTGATCGATGGCAACATCTAATTGACACGGCGAAATAACATCGATAGTCTGGCGTTCAGACCAAATACCAATCTCTGAACGGAGACCCATGAGTCATTTCACGACCATCGTCGTGGTTCGCGAGGCTACTGACGCCAAGGACGCCGAGCGTCAGGCTGAGGAAGCCCTCGCCCCCTTCGTCGAGGAGCTGGACGAGCCCTTCGACAAGTACGGCGAAACCCGCACCGCGGTCGTCGACGACACCCTCTGGTGGCGCACGGATGAGAACATGACCGATGAGAAGCGCGCCGAGTGTGAGCGGGACTACGCGGGCGGCGAGCCCAAGGACCGGACGACCCCCGAGTGGCATCAGTGGGCCATGGCTCGGCTGAGGGACGAGTGGGGTGAGAACAACGTCCTCTTCGACGAGGAGAAGGGCTACGGCTACAAGTCCCACATCAATCCGATCGCCCAGTGGGACTGGTACAGCCTGGGCGGCCGGTGGCACAACTTCTTCCCGCTGAAGGACCCGCTGCGGTTCTTCCCGCGGAACGGCAACGACGAGATCCTCGGTGGTGGTCCTGGTGCGATGGGCCAGAAGGCCGACACCGGTCAGGCTGATGGCGCACGGAAGAAGGACATCGATTTCGCGACCGCGCGGGAGAACGCCCGGATCAAGGCCGAAGCCGAGTACGACCTGGTCGATCGGATCGTGGAGAAGCACGGTGAGGTCTACACCCCGTGGAGCGATTTCGTCCAGCGGCTTGAGGCCGAGGAGATCACCATCGACCAGGCACGCGCCGACTACCGCGCGCAGCCGCTGGTGGCTGCGTTCAACGCTCGGGACGTGATGGACAAGCTCGGCTTCATGACCAGCCCTAGCGACTTCTTTATCGGCACCGGAGGCCGTGAGGCCTACGTCCAGCACTGCACCAATCGCGCCCTGGTGCCCTTCTCCATCCTCCTGGATGGTGAGTGGTACGAGAAGGGCAAGATGGGCTGGTGGGGGATGGTGTCCGACGAGAAGGGGCAAGAGGAGTGGAACGCCAAGGTGGCTGAGCTGTACGACACCCTGGCCGACGACGCCTGGCTGATCCTGATGGACTGCCACATCTGAGGAGTGGAAATGAACCTGAAGCAGAGCTTCGAGAGCCGCGGTGTGGAGTATCAGGTCCACACCGTGACCATCAAGGACACCTTCATCGGCACCGAGGACCACGGGATCTTCACCTGCACCCTCCATCTGGACGGTGGGGTGGGCGGGTCTCTTCCGCTCCCGATGGGGGTGAAGGACTTCGCCGGTTACCTCAAGGCGATCATCCGGGTGACCGGCGCCGAGTCGTGGGAGAAGCAGAAGGGCAAGCAGGTCCTGATGCTGTCGGAGCGGATGGCCATCAAGGGGATCGCCTCGCTCGACGGCGAGCGGCACTTCATCCTGGACGAGTACTTCACCGACCAGAAGGAAACCGCGGTAGCCTGATCCCGTTCCTGCCAGAACCCCCCGTGCAAAGAGACCCCACCCAATCAACCGGGTGGGGTCTCTCGCTTCCCCGTCGGGAGGACAGGAGGGTCGATGTCCCAGCCTCCTGGCGGACATGCTACGTGGTGGTCTGATCTTTTAGGGAGTCCAGACCCACGATTTTTGCCGACGGGCAGATCGCCGCGGCCACGTCCCTGATCGTCTCCGGGTGATGCCACGGATAGATCCAGGTCTCGACCCCGGCCTTCTCCAGCAGGCTGAGCGTGTGCCAGGTGCCGGAGTGCTTCCACCGCGGATGGGCGAACCCGATCCCGAGGTCGGGACTCATCGCCACCATCTGCCGGTTCCGCATCGGTCCGGCCTTGGCGCCGTGGAGATCCCATTCGGCCTCGACGACCAGGGGCTCCGGCAACCCCAGGCGGGTCACAGCTTCCTCGCAGAGCCGATCGGAGCCCCGAGCCCCACCCGAGATCAGGGTGAAAGGCCCGAGGTACTCCAGAGCGGCTCTCATGGCGTCGTAGACCACGCCAGCGTTCCACCAGTCCCGCGAGCCGGTGACCAGGACCTTAGGAAAATCTCTAACGTCCTGTTCGATCACCGCTCCTCGACCTTCAGCTCGCCGTCTCGGAGGAGGCGCCAGATCTGCTTCTGCTCACGGGCATACCGGTCCGCGGTCGGCAGGAAGGGCTCCCGGAGGAGCACCATCCCGGCCTCTTCGGGCGTCTTGTCCGCCTTGAAGAAGTTGCAGTCAGCACAGCAGGCCACCAGGTTGTGCCAGGTGTTCTCACCACCGCGGGACTCCGGCAGGATGTGGTCGATCGTCGTCGCCGGTCCGCCGCAGTACATGCAGCAGAAGCCGTCCCGATGCAGGATCGCCGACCGCGCGGCCATCACGTCATCCATCCGCGCGATCGAGTCGTAGTCGATGTGGATGTAGTTCTTCAGCACGATGCTGACCGGCGCTGGGATCTGCATCCGCGATCCGTCCGGCCGCGGCGGTCCGCAGACGAACTCCTCCGCCATCGACTCGAAGGCGAACGCGGTGTCCGTGAGCAGCATCGTCACGGCGCGGTTGAACTCGATCCGGCTGAGGATCTCGAATGACGAGTTCATCAGCAGGACTGCCCCGCGGTGTCTACGTCTGGACATGGTTCCCCTCCTGTCTGGGTAGAGAAGAACCCTCGACCCTGGGGGAGTCGAGGGTTCTTGGCTTCCGAGGTGGGCCTGGAGCCTGCCGCAAGCGGTGGCTCATTCCCTCAGAACAGAGACCAATCCAATCTAGGGGTACAAGCCCACCTCGGAAGATTAGGGTTGCGGTCTCGTCCTGGTGAGAACTACTCTACGTGGGAGGCCTGCGCCGTGTCAACTAGAAACGCGGATGAAAAAGGCTTGCAGTACCGCAGTACAGTGTGCTAGTTTCTAAGTGTCAACCCGGTAGGCCGAGAGGCTGAGTGGCTAGACGTTGAGCAAGACCGGATCTTTGACAACTCCATCACTTTCGGGATGTAGCGTAGTGGCAAACGCACCTGCTTTGGGAGCAGGGGAGCGTGGGTTCGAGTCCCACCATCCCGACTGATGTCCGTTGCTCGGTACCTGAAAATGGTGCTGATGAAAGAAACCCGAGCGAACCCTCCTCCGGGCTAGTCACCCGGCCGACGCGGCAGACTACCGCGCTGGAAGCAGGAGGTCTTGGTCCCATCGTCTAGTCCGGTCAAGGACGTCTGATTCTCAATCAGAAAATCGCGGGTTCGAATCCCGCTGGGACCACGTAGAAGGACCGCCCCACTCCAGGTAGCTCCCGGGCCGGG
>Ga0193742_1000252_pt1 | contig 38806 bp, 38 predicted proteins | sample L2c1metaG_FD_165511 | JGI IMG/M metagenome (GOLD analysis project Ga0193742, IMG submission 165511) | Soil microbial communities from a riparian zone of the East river system, Colorado, United States - L2c1 | ecosystem: Environmental > Terrestrial > Soil > Riparian zone | place: USA: East River... | reverse complement strand
TGAATGCTATGAGAGATCTATCGAATCGGCTTGCAGTTTGACAGATTTAAAGAGGGTCTACACACTTGGTTCCACTCTGAGGCCTAATTCGTCGTGTGCGAGACAGTTCAATATAGCACGAATATGAGGTAGGTATTCCCCGACAACCTTATGAACGTATTAGTATTAGTCAATAAATATAGCACAAGAAGTAGGAAGGGTACCTTAACGAGACTCAAGTAGTCCTTGTCGTTGTTATCGGTGCGTTTGCTGCCTTTGAGAACGCCACGAAGATTCGCCCTCGCTTGCGTTGCATCAGACAAGTGAAAAGTATAGGCTTTCTCACTGCTAAGATCAATACAAATCTCAGAAAACGTAACAGCGCCAGTTGTGGGTAGTTCGTATAAATACATGGTTGTTGACAAAAAAGAAGTGAGTCGACCCAGGCTCGAACTGAGGACCTTCTGTGTACACTTGTTAGACAGATGCGATAACCAACTACGCCATCGACCCTATAGACCAGATGCAGAAATGAGGAGTATATATGGTGCAACGACCACGGGTATGGTCTGTGCGTGGGACCTGGGTGAGTCAAGTGTACGTCGGAGTTTGAAGTGTCCTGGGTTTGGTGGGATTTGTAGGTGGTATAAAAGGGAGGTTTCCTTGCTTCCTCCACGCTCCCCAGGCCGTTCCCAGTGGTATAGTCAATTCCGAGCACCACTTGCTTCGACCTCAGTCCAATGTCGAATAAGATAGTGGTGAGCTGCTCACAAACCCCCTTTTCGTAGCTTCCCAACTGGTTTTAACACCGATGTTTCTCTTGAGCCTACTATCTATCGAGCTGTCATAGACGATGTCATCTCTGCAATAAAGCCCGAGTTCGACGAGTTTGGCGTCACTGAGGAAGTCTTAGCTGAATTGCAGCATGTAAGTTAAGGCCTCTATCTCAAGTACACCTTCTGAACACCCCTTGTGCTCACCCCTTCGGTGCCGCTCAGAAATGGGAGAATAAAGTTATTGCATCTCATGTTGCAGAGTTTGAGAGTCCTCCACCACCACCCCAGGTTCCTTCTGCTACCCATCCTGCACAGCAGCAACATCATTTTCCATCACATCCAATGCACATGATGCAAAACCCTGCTCATTATGGAACCACCCATAACCCTTATGGATCGACGGTCAAAAGTGAACCAGTTGACAACCGTTATATGTTAAACCCTGGCCTACCCTACTCTCTTCCGCCTCTTCCCGGTCCCAATATTAATGGTTCACGTGCGTTACCTCCTACTGCGCTACCCCATCCAGGCGGTCAAACAGGGGTTATATCCTTCCCCAGAACTGTGCAATCTCAACCTGCTTCAGTCTCTACATCAGCACGCCCTTACCCACCGCCAACGCAGCGTATCCCGCAAGTAGATGGGCCTTCAGATTCTTCAGGTGAAGAAGATTCTCCATCTCCAGGTGCTTTTGCTCCAAGAACATCCCATCCATCACTGCCGCAACCGCCTGTACCTTCACAATCACAACCTATTCAGGATTCAGAAGCTATCAACAGTGACCTGGATGACTCCGACACCGAAGGCGAAGATGACGACGAAGAAGGCGCTGCAGGCGAAACCGACATCGTCTTCTGTACCTACGATAAAGTAACTACATTTTGAGATGATTTTATCGTTCACGACCTAACTTCCTTCTGCTTGTCTAGGTTGCCCGTGTGAAGAACAAATGGAAGTGCACCCTCAAAGACGGTATGATCCATGTCAACGGAAAGGATTATCTTTTTGCAAAGTGCACTGGGTAAGATTTGTATTTCTCTCAACTATGGGCATCGATTGACGCATATTTCTAGAGAATTTGAATGGTAAAAGCTACTAATGATGACGAAAACCCACTTGTGTAACATCCTTGCTATTTGGACGCAATCCTGTCTCCACTCCTTGTCTTGTCTTTGGGGCCCTCTCTCTTGTCACTTTCATAATTTGCAATCTCTCCTTTCTCTTTCACATCATCGCATCATATTCTATCACAAATACAACCTATCTTCGTTAGTTGTGCAGAAAAAAAAAACAATCCTGTGCAATTCCTATTCGCTAGATCGTGTGTTGTATCTATATTTTATCAAGGCATATTTTACAGTGCATAGATTGTCATCTATCGTTTTTTGATGTAGTCAAGGTCAACATTGAATGAACAATGGAGGTATCGATATGAACATGGATATACGTGTATGAATGGGTAGCAAGACGTATGTTTGGTCAAGATGGTCCAACGAAAAAAAAAAAAAAAGTGAATGCATGAATTTGAAAGAGGGTAGTCAGACTCAGAAACATTATGATACAAACGAACAGGGTTGCAGAAGGAAGTCGTGAAATGTTGCATTGGATGTCGAAAAAAACACATTACTAGGAGTTATAGATTCAACCGCAAATCCTCTGGAGAGCGGATCACGGGTGTTGATTGCGCAATAAGAAGTCGAAGAGTCTTCTCGTCCAATGGTTCTCTTCGATAACGGCCTTGCCTTTTCAATTCATTCAATGGCGCGAGGCCACTTGAATCTTCTTCAGATAGATCTTCCATCACGATGGCGGAATCGGGAGGTGTTTGGCATTGTCTGGCGCTGGTGTAACGCAGAGGAGGGATTTGAAGAGGAGCGAGTGATACTCCTCGATAGTCAGGGGTGTGTTGAGGCGGTGTGAGTGCTGATTCTAGCGAATAGGAGGGCGTGAAACTGGGGGGGTTAGGACTTGGACTTGTGAGTTGTGATGAGTGTTCAGCTGGCGCCACACTACTAACGTGCGGTGTCGTGTTACTCTGGTGGTATGACAAAGGCGGCGCTGATTGACAACTCGCAGGGCTGCTGTGGACATGACGGGCATAATAGTATGAGTCTTGATTGGCCCAAGGCGATGATAAGGTTCTGGGGGTTGTGTAATTCTGAGTGCTTGTTGCCGTGACTGGCATAGTATGTGTGGTGGGAGGTTGATAATGTGGCGGATACTGGGAGTGGGAAGGTCCAAGTGGACTGGTAGGGTAGCGGTGATCCACATAGGAATTCGACGGCACACTACGGGAAGGTCCAGAATAAGAAGACATGTCTCCGAAATATTGACCACTAGTAGTAGGCGAAGCTGGACTCGGCGATCGTTGTGAATACGGTGCTGAAGATTCCACCTGCTCTTGATAATATTCGGCTTGATCACGCCTCTGGTAAGGCTCATGCATCAAAACAGGATTCGTGCTGGGTGTCCCAGGTCGCCCTTGATAGGGCGAAGGATATGCTGCATAAATACGCGGTAGACGTGATGCATCTGACCGGTTATGTTCATCAGGTCTAGTCCGACTTTTGCCCACCCTCGTACTCCTGAACATGCCATCGGTGACGACAACGTCTCGTACATGGGCAATATCGTCTATTGTACCCAAGTGGTCGATAGTCGCTTGTGTAAAGTACGCAGCTAGAGCGTGGGTTAGCGTCAGGCGAACAAAACTAGGACGGGTTAATTACTGAGGTGCCATTTTCTTCGTCCTTTGTCGGTTTCGACCCAGACAGAATATGTCTGCTTGACCAGCGGATCCCAGTCCCGTGGAGGGTGACGCTCAGCAGAGTTCCTGTAGATAAAGTTTTTGGCTTTTCCATGATATTAAAAGTCCAGAGAGACAGACCCTATATTACTGACGTCTGCGGGTGGAGAGTATTTCTCGTAATAGAAAAGAAACTCCTAGTATGGTGTAGTAAGAATAATTTGGCCTTGCGAGTCAAAATCAGAAGGTATACAGACATCTCGCACGCGTGAAGGTGACCATCTTCTGCCCTCAGTGAAGCGTTCAATACCCAGACCTGTAATCTCACTATGGGGTCCACGTTCTTGCCAAGCATAGATGCAGCCAGATCTCAAGGCAAGTCGCTCCTCGGCGTCGAGACGTCTGGTGACCATATGAAGCAATCCCTGTTGTACAGCACCAAATATCTTGTGGGCGTCGCCCGTTGAGCGAATGCGGACATTGGTGCATGTCGGCTGCTGCATGACGGGGACTGTGATTGTTGAAGCCTGAGGGAATAAGGGTGACGAAGCGGGGGTTGAAAAGATGAGTTTCAAGGTGTGTGTGTGAGAGAGAGAGAGAGAGAGAGAGAGATAGTAGCAAAGAGATTCAGAAGAGGCTGCAACTCATATGATACAAATTCATTTCCGTGTTTGCGTAGGGAACAGCCATCAGCGCTCTATTGAAGGTTGGATGATCGGCTTTACAGAACAACATCGAGATCCAAATAACTCTAATTACTCTAATTTATTCAGAGATCCTCAAAAGATTTGCCTCCAACAAAGCACATACAACTTTGCAAACCTTTTGCTTTTTTTCAACTAGACCGCGGGGGTTGGCCTCTAGAAACCCAGCAAGTGGCAGGTGGGAAATCTGCAAGTTCTTATGGAACTTTGGTTTTTCGCGGCCATGATGTCCATAAAGTCCATGCACGGATGCTTTTTAAATTTAGCCACCCCTTATTAATAATATTCCAAATTCACTGATCTTGAAATTTCTTTTGATCATCGGGCCTCTTCGTTACTTACACTTTTCATAAGACTGAAAGTCCTTCTTCAAAGACACGTCTGGTGAAGTGAAAAGTGTTGGAAGTGGTTAGGAGGGCTGCTGCTTTTCACATTTACGTCAAGCCACCCTCAGGTTGCACCCTCTTTCTCTCGGCCAAATCCATAAAAACATGACTTAAAAGGACATCAAGTAAATAACAACCATGACAACTGTGAGACCATGATCGATATTCTTTCTCAACTTGATCCAGACCGAAGGGTTCCAACGATGACCATATGTATTTGAGCTTATTCATATCAGGCTTCATAGGAGTGCGAATTTTTCCATTTAAGGCATGCGTACTAATATATTCAAGCCCGTATTTCCGATTTGGCCTTAACTTTCTCTTGCAACGAGGCGGTGTGAAGTAAACTACTATGATCATGATGAACCCCAAAAGTATCTGTGGACCTTGGAGGCCGGGGGTTCTGGGTTCTAATTATGTTCCTCTGGCATCCGACTCGGAGTATCCTTCATCCATTACATCTACTGGGACACCTCTTTATCCTTTTCTATTTCCAAGCAATATAAAAATGAACTGAGTTAAAATGCTTGATTGATTTTGACTTTATGTACACTGAAATACTTTCAAAAATCTCCAAATTTATCAAGTTTCCATTGTGCTAAGCCAGTAACGAAAAATTTAAGCAAGTAGGTATTAAAGCGGTAGTGACGACGAATAAATCAGGAACGAAATTCAAGGAATGCAAGCTTAGCTAGAGGCGGGAGTGCACTACACGTGATGGAGAGAAAGTATCAGATTTGATGGTGAGGAGATTCAACGCCATTTCGTCTAAAACATGTCGGCGTTGGGGTGGCATAGACTGCAGATATTGCAACGGCGCTAGTTCCATCCCATGATCACCTTCAATATACATGGCGAAGGCGTCCTCATGCGAGGTCGCATCTCGCATCTGTTAGAGGAATTATGAACAAAGAATCATCGAAATCACTGTGAAAATTGAAATCACCTGAGGTTGGAGTGGATGATGGGGTAGGGGGTTCGTTTCTCGGGCGGCGGGACGTTTGGGGTTCCGGGCGGCCTTGTACGCACCCTGCGGTACATAGATCGTTGCGAGCTGAGGGCAGTCGTCGATGGTTCGCAATTGATCGAGGGTACTCGGGGTATAATATGCAACTAGACCAAAATGGAAGATGTGAGTATATATATCTCCATGCATCGGAGGATAATGGATAACCCGTACTTAGATGCCACTTGGCCCGTCGACCAGTGGGGAGTTCCAAATATACAGAATATGTCTGCTTTATCAATGGCCGCCTGTATCTGCTTAACATATAACCTAGATTGAACAGAGCTTCACCATTTTGATAGTGAGTTAAACTAACGGCGAATCAGGTGAGCCTTCAGTTACGTTCTCATGATAGAATAGGAAGTCCTAAGCAGTGCAGCGCATCAAAGTTAGACAATTAGATGCCACTGCCTCCGACAATTGGCACTCACATCTTTTGTGCGACTGGGACCCCAACGGATTGAATCTGTCCATCGTTCAATGCCTAACTAAATAGGTTTCTGTAAGAAAGCGGACACTGCAAAGTTTGCACTACTCACTTCACTTGCCTCTGTATTAGTACCTCTTTCCTCCCAGACAAAGACGTCCCCGGGTGTGATGTTTCGTCGTTCCTCAGCATCAAGTCGGCGCTTAACCATAGGAAGTATCTCGTGTCGTACGGCATGGAAGATAATAAAGGCATCCGACGTCGTCCTGACGTGTAAACCACTGATAGTGGGTTGCTGCATCATTTTTTAGATGACTTTAAGGGGGGAGTTAGGATGATAGTCGGAGGAAGAATGGGGAACTGTGTAAAAGGGCCTACAAAGAACATTCGTTTTATACAGAACCGGAATATACTCTGATCAGCCGGGTAACCCTATCATGGGATATAATAATATCAATATGTACTGAATGATAGTGGAACAATGATATTGATGTTGGAAACTTCTAAAGTTAAACGTTTTTCAAGAAACATAGCCTGTCATAAAGTTTAAAGGACATATCATCTGATTTTCGGCCTGGTATCCTTCAAGAAACTTACCCGAATATGGTATCTTGATATTGATCATCTAATTGTTTGAAGGAAGCATCGCATAGAGTAGCATCGGAGGATAATCGATAAGGGCTTCAACAAAAATACCGCTGATTTCGAGTTGATCATTCAAGTTCATGATTGTGATGTTCGAGATGATTGTAGTTTGTGATCCCAGAGCAATGGTAACTAAATATCAATCAAGTTATCGGTGGCTCAGCGCGTTTGATACTTCAGAAACGGAGCTGCGGGCAGAGCGCCGAACATTTAGTTTATCTATAGACTAGGTATGCCTCGTGAACTGCTTTTCAAACCCGAGACTATATGGAGATATAGATACTTGAATAATTGACGCTCATATCAATAGAAACATATTAAAAGTTTCATAACTAGTCGAATAGAAGTCGGAAACGCTGGAAACGCCAAGGATGGCAGAAAATAGGTGAAGATCACTGCCTTTTAGCCAGTTTTAATAACACCTCGACACTGATACCTTCCATGGCAATCTCGCCGGAATGCGTGCAACTTGAACTGACGTCAGCGTAGTGAGCGCCAACCTAACAAACTTTGATAAGGTGTTAGTCTGAGTGATGAGTCTGATGTCAGAAAATGAATTGTATGCATTTTGTGACTGTACTCAGTGCGGTCCATGACTTTTGATAAAGACATTGATCAAATATAAGTAGCTGTCACCGTAAGTATCGGTAGTCCGTGAAGAACGCCTGGAGGATGGGAAACGTGGAGACCAACCAGAAAATAGCCACATGACTACCCAGATGTAGTTGCTATCAGCCACTCTATACTGCATTTCCGAAAGGGAAGCGGTGCTGGCACGCGTGGGTATTGCAATAGATAACAAAGAGGTCATCAGACGGTTCAAGTCGCCGAAGACATCCAGATCCCAGGGCCAGTAAGTTATGCCAAAGACACAAAGAATTGACCCAGAATCAAGGCCGGGTATCGCCTGCCATTTAAACGGATTCGAGACTAGGAAACAAGTGAGAAGGTAGGCGCCTAACGGTCCGAGTCCGTCGAAGTTTTCAAAATTATGACAGAGTGGCTGTGTTGTGAACAAATCAATATTGAGCGTCGCTGGCTTGTATGACAAAAGTTTGAATGCCAAAAGTTTGAAACCTCGTGGATAAGGAAGGTTCCGAGTTCTCAGTATTAAGAACGTGGAGCGAGGTTCTTATCTCGGATTGGGAAACCTCGTGGGAATTTAACGAAAACACAGTTTTCAGGCTATGTTCGTTAGTTTTATCTAAAAAATTCGCGTTCCTGAGATACATGCCTTTGTTTGTCCGCAACTGGTCCCTTCGATCATAAATAGGTGTCTCGAGCTTGGATAAAGCTATTTGCGAGCTAGTATTTTGACTTTAGCACTAAACGATTAATAATAGTATTATCTCAAAATGAAAATGGAATAAATTTTCACTGACTACGTTAATTAAGCAACTCAGTAACTACCGACCTCTCCAGTTAGTAATTTGCTAGTAATAAAATCGGTACAAGGTGCTACAAGGGAGACGTTGGCCGGACTACTCCCCAACTGCAAAAAAGCTACCACCAACGGCGCAACACAACGTAGGGGTCAGGTGATCAATTCTCTTATGACTCGGCTGTCATGCTGAGGGATCTTCCATGATTAAGACTTGGGTTAGAACCCATCAGATCGTAACATATTATCTTCACAAAAGAATTTGGTCGTCTTTCAGTGCCCAAAAAAATCGACATTCCTCATCCATGTCTGTCCAACAGCCACCTTGGTCAATTCCGGAGAAACAAGTAGAGGAACCTGTCCTCCGGATATACAATTCACTGACGAAAACAAAGGTAAGAACTATGCTTCTATCATTTATAAAATTATTCTAAAGTTTCCAAAAGACCGAATTCGTTCCTCGCCGTGGTCGTCATGTTAAGTGGTACAATTGCGGTCCTACAGTCTATGATACTGCACATATGGGACACGCCAGGTGAGGCTTTGCAAGATTGATATGACATCCAACTTGACGAGGCACTCATTCACATAGAAATTATGTTACTCAAGATGTTCTAAGACGTATATTGACAGATTATTTCGGCTACGACGTTCATTTTGTAATGAACGTTACAGACATTGACGACAAGGTCAGCCAAAGGATAAACAAACGGGTGCTTCTCAGATCACTGACCATAAAATAAGATTATCGAAAGAGCCCGACAAGACCACCTTTTCGACACCTTCCGATCTCAAACAAATGCTCTTACTCCCAACCTACTTTCGCAAGTACGCAATGCTTGGAGAACCTACGTCCGAGACCGCGTTAGCAAGGGTGTTCCAGAAAATATCAAACCTAGAGATGGAAACGAGGATGAGGCTTGGACACGTATCTCAGAGTTGAACAACAATGCTGAATGGAGACAAGAATCCTTGAAAAGAGAGGGAAAGTTTGACCTGTATTTTACTTCTGCAGTATGCTCACCCAATGACTTTTCGACCTTCTGCTCAACAATGGATGATATAGCGGCGCAGCCTACATGCCATCCAGATTGCACAATCTCAAATTGGGGGTGAAAATATAGGCCAAGTAGTAGCTCATCAATTGATCGATGGTTCAAAGGATATCCTGGCCCTCTTTTTGGACTCTCAGGTGAGTGGGTTGAGTAGCGCAGGTTGCACAGGATGTTCACACATTGTAGTACAAATCTACAGTAACAGACCCAGCTATATCCAGGAAATTGGCAGCTTATTGGGAAGGCAAATTTTTCGAAGATATGGCCCGGTTACGAGTTCGCGAGCCTGACACTTTAACTCGGGTGACAGAATACGTGCCCGAGATCGTGACATTCGTGGAACGTATTATCTCGAACGGCTTTGCGTATGAAGCTGAAGGGAGCGTTTACTTTAACACTTTGACGTTTGACAAATCGGATGGCCATCATTACGCCAAACTTGAACCGTGGAGCAAAAATAACCGCGAGCTCTTGGAGGAAGGAGAAGGTGAACATTACCAAGTCTATCAATCGTCAAAATAATGACCGGTGCTGCAGGTGCCTTGGCAAATAAGACTGGTCGACGATCAGTGGCTGATTTTGCACTCTGGAAGGCGTCAAAACCGGGAGAACCCTCTTGGCCATCACCTTGGGGTCCCGGCCGTCCTGGATGGCACATTGAATGCTCTGTCATGGCCACTGCTATCCTTGGGGACAGCTTGGATATTCATTCGGGAGGGGTTGATCTTGCCTTTCCCCATCATGACAACGAAATTGCTCAGTCCGAAGTAGGTCCCATGTCAATCGCTGTTTTCACCTTTAATCTGAGATTCCAAGGCATATCACAATTGCAACTCTTGGGTGAACTACTTCCTTCATACGGGCCATCTCCATATCGAAGGGTTAAAAATGAGCAAATCATTGAAGAATTTCATCACGATTGATGTAGGTTAGTTCAAATTGAAACATTACGAGACTGACTATCTTTATCACAGGAAATTCTAGAGAAATTTACCCCACGTCAATTACGACTTTCGTTTTTGACCCAGCTTTGGAATGCGAAGGTTGACTTCTCGGAATCATTGATGACCGGGGAAGTCCGCAATCTTGAGGCCACAATAAACGTTCGTTTGTTGATCTAGCCTGATAATCAACCCAAGAATACTCATAGACATACGCTAGAACTTTTTTACCACTATCAAAGCCCTTGTAAGCCAGGCTAAGGGTCAAGGCACAGCATCCGACGGGCATCACCACTTCGAAGCCCCCGAACAAGAGTTGTTAGCAAGGTATTTGCTATTCTATCGTTCTGAAAAATAGAAGATCTAAACTATTCCTTTCAAAGTTTCTACCAAAGCCAGATTGAGTTCAGAGAAGCCCTCTGCGACTCTTTTAATACACCAGCGGCTGTTGATGCCCTGCGCGATCTCATTTCGCGGACGAACGTGTATATCAATTCTCGCGGTAAATCGCTGAACATAACATTGATTCAAAATATCGCCCAGTGGATGGGAAAGATGCTCCGCATGTTTGGACTCGGAGAAGGTGAGAAAACAGAGCTTGGCTGGGGTCAACAAGATGAGACTAGTGGGAATATAGACGTACGTTCTCCGTCTTATTTACGGGGAACATGTTTACTAATCTTTCACAACTGCCAGCGGGAAGAGACATTGATGCCTTATCTTAGGGCATTGTCTTCTTTCCGAGACGGCGTGCGACAACTTGCCATAGGAAAAGGTGATACCGCGTTGAAGGATATCCTCGCTCTCTGTGACAAGCTTCGTGACTCGGACCTGGTCCCCTTAGGAGTTGCTTTAGATGATCAAGAAGGTAGGTCTCTTACTGGATACGCTGCTATTTCCCTTACCTGTTGGAATCTCACCAGACGGGAAAGCTCTCGTAAAATTGGTTTCTCCGGCTGAACTAGTGAGGGCCAGAGAAGAAAAACGGGCTATTCTAGAAGCCAAAGCTGCAAAAAAGGCGGCAGCAATAGAAGTTGAGCGGCAGAAGCGGCAGCAAAAAATAGAGAAAGGGCGGGTCTCCCCACAAGATATGTTTAAACCTCCTAATGTCCCGCAAGGAACATTCAGCTCATGGGATGAGTCGGGAATACCGTTGACGGATGGTGAAGGCAAAGAATTAAGCAAGAATCGGGCGAAGAATGTACAGAAGGACCACACAACTCAGGCAAAGCTGCATAAGGAGTTTCTGGCGTGGCAAAGGGGTAGCAGTTAGATGATTTGACTCATTATTATCTGAATTTGCTACCAATTACATGCTTTGACAATTAAACTGGCTATTTTTTCCAGACCAATCTTATCTTCGTGGTCAAAACCATTTGGCGCAAGACAATCCAAATCCAAGACACCCAGGACGCGAGGTCCGCCTTCAATGTCAAGAATTAGCGGACAAACAATCTCACTCTTTGTTTCACCATCGCACGCGATATGCCCTGGGTACAAGTCGACTTCTGGAACCACTATGGTCTTAGCTTGGAGATAAGCATCGGCACAGACCCCCCTGGCCATTCCTGGAGCAGTTTGAATAAACTGACAAGCAGGCTTCCCACAGAATGGGCCGAGCAGTAATCGATGTGAGTCATCCGCCAAACTGTCGGACACCCGAAGTCGAGGAGAAGGAAAGAGGGTTGAATCGATGTAGAAGCCTGGTAGGATTAGAATCAGGACGAGACGGCGATACTGCGGTAGATAGATAGTTCATGGCCTCACCACACCAATTGACAGCATGATCATCGGCACTTCCAAAATATTTTGGGAATGATAGCAGAGAACTGAATATGAGGGATGAGGCATTCGAAAGGTTCGAGATCTGAGGATGTTTCTAGTGAACCATAAATGTTCAATGTTTCTGAGACCCTTACCCAATGCCTTTGTCCTTCAAATAAACCCTCTAACTGAGTATGTACATGCTCCCAGAATTCTGTTTTCGTCTGGATGCTAATCGATGCTTGTTTTCAGAGCCAATCATGATCAACAAAGGGGACTTTCCACCCACTGTTCAGGAACCAAGGAAGAATCAGCGTGAGGCATCAGTGGTCAAGAGTACTGATTTGATAAGATTAGATCGCTGAGGGTCACAAAAGGACAACTGGTTGATACACAAATCCATCATCTCCCATCCGTACATTCAACGCGATGGCACCCTATCTTGAAACCATTAAGGTGATAATCGTTATCGGTTGAAATCCGTGAAAGATGCTCATCAAATCTTAAGTCATTCGCAGAGGTCCCTGTCACTGATGAAGGTGTTGATACTGTTGATTTTCTTCTGGCGGCAGAAGGCCTTGTTGGAATGTTCGGTACGTCCATGCACAGTAAATCGCCTTGACCATTTTCTCAAGGGTGCTTTTAGATCTGTTGGGATCCGCAGCATTTTCCATTGTGCAGATCGATTTGAAGGGTAACATCGCCGTGAAATACATTTCATTCCTGTCCAATGCAAATAAATTGACACACTACGTTATTATGTAGAAAGTTCGGGCTAGATATGAAGCTACACCCACACTTTCTGCTACTCTTGAACACCTTATTCGGAACGAGAAAGACGAGAAGAAGCGCACTGCCACGGAGGGTCTTTTATGGCTGCTCCGCGGCTTGTCTTTCACCTGCAAAGCCCTCGAAAATGCACAGAACAACAAATCCGCCGAGCTTGCCCCTGCATTTACGCAATCCTATGAAGGCACTTTGAAGAAATTTCACAACTTCGTTGTCAAAGGCTTGTTCTCGGTGAGCATCCATTTTATTATTGTCCTTCGAAATCTTCTCATGGTGTCAATCTCAGGTCGCCATGAGAGCTTGCCCACTGCGCAACGATTTCTACGCAAAGCTTGCCTCCGACCCTAATGGTGGTGAGCCTGCCACCCAAGAGAAGCTCAGTGAGGAGCTGGATAAATGGCTAGCCGCTCTCAGTGCTATCATCGCTCGCGTTGAGGCGTTCTACGAACAAGGTGATTATGCGAAAGGGTTTTGAAGCACGGGCTGGGTTGTTAGTTCCAAGAATAACTCAGTTATCTACAGGTCATCTTAGTGAATACTCTAAGCTATAGAACTGTGTCATTTCAAGGTCATTTACTTTCAGTCAACCTCAAATCTACTCACGTTAGCGATATTCGTTGCTATAAGATCGTCTCCACAGGACTGTGGGTAGGTCAATCTTATGATCGGCCATTAGCATAAATTACTTAACATCCATACATTTGGCTAACGATTATTTACGGAATATAATATAAAATGCGACCGATGATGCCGTTGCGCACCTTCGGCATATTTAAAGGTACATATGACTGAGGGTATCTGCCTGCAAAGTAACTAGAAGAACACCAGGTATATAGATTGGTGGAGAACCAGGAGAATTTATCTTTTCTGCCGAGCTTCTTTATCGGTGGCGCGTCGAACCAGGAGAATTAATCATTTATGCCGAGCTCGCTTGTCACCACGTACGCATAGTGATGAGAATTGAGGTGGCACGTCGAATCTCAGGACTGGCGAGAAAGCTGCCTGTAATGCAACTATGAAGTAAGCCAACGGTAGGCCGAAAAATCCAACACCATTATGACATGGTTTAAGAAGTTGGAAACTGAGTTCGAAGTCGGTTTCGAATTTGAATTACATCATTCCATCCTTTCAAGATGCAATGTCATATCAGGGTTTGTCTCGATCGCGACCATATGGCTATGGTCGCGGTCAGCCACTGGTCACAAAAAACCATTGCTGTAAATGATATAGTTTGCGTTCAGTGCCACACTGGATAGACGGAGATTGCTCTAAGGATAATTGCGTCGATAGAAGCACGGAGAATTCCCCAAAAAGTGATGTTCCACCTTCCATTGATTATGTCGTGTGCTCGAGAAGTATACAGATGTTGATGTTATATTGTAGAAAACAATAGGTGTACGGTCCGATAGGAAGTTAGGAACACCAAGGTCTTCCAAGTTCAGTGTGTAATGGATGCAGAGACGCTTCGCCATCTAATCACAGGATAGAATCTGCAAATAGATGCAGATCTCCCATGCGAGCGCTGGAACGTGATCACACAAGGGGTGAGTTCTCGAAGAAAAGAACCTTTGCAAAAAGGTTGTACCACGAGCCTCCCGGTTGGCGACGTGTCTGGCTTCCCAAAGTAGATCGGAGCAAGTTCATCCGTGTTCTAATTCCGGTAGAATTATTCAACCTAGCCCCAGAATTCTGCAAAGCTTCCCAGCTATGGAGAGGACGACCCACATAATTATCACGTGGTAGACGGAGTGAAGGACGTGCAACGTTGAGATTTTATCTCGACCCAAAGAAACTGCCGCGGTGAATGGACCAGGACTGAATGGCTGAGGTAGAATCTCTTTATGGCCATTGCAGATTTAGTGGCTGATGTACAATGACCTGCATCTGATCAAATGCAGATTGGGCTTGTGAAAGCGATGTTATGGCGTTTCTAAGTTGGAGGAACCAGGTGGAAGTCAGTATGGAACTTGATCGAACTTTCTGATGATATGCGCCTTGCATCCGATGTTATCCACATCAACCAATTCTCTATGACCCTGACTTTCCTTGTGCCCATTTCCCCGAGGAGTGGCCGACAGTATGATTTCGAAAGGTGGGAAGCTGCATTTCAGGGGAAGGTTCCATCTGATACGTCCGAACAGAAGCCTCATAAGCCTGCGAAACGTAAAATCGTGGTGGTGACGTCGATGATAAGGAGCGAACATAAGAGTTCTTTGGAAGAGATGAAGATGGGGTAATTCGTGAAGCTTGTTGATTTGATAAAATCTCAGAATGAAGTGGATAATGTGAGGCTTTCGAAGTAGGCATTGACATTTCGTCAACGTCTTTGTATACAGTCTTGGCGACATGAGAAGACTTGTATTTTGCCACATCGTCTAGCTCGTGCCCAATATCTTCGTCAGAATTAGTAGGGGATCTGTCGCTGAAACTAGAGCTACCGCTATCGAACGACAACCTCGTAATTATTTCGTTCCGAGTGGAGGCAGCGATGGGGAGGGCCGTGAGAATCGTGTTAAGGGAATTACTGGCTGGAGACGATATATATCGGCTGTTGGATCCAACTGGAGATTTATGGCTGTCACTGGGATATGGCTGAGTACTGGCATCCCAAAAGTGCCCATTTAAACTGGACTCCAGATTTTTATTTGACGAAGGGGGAAAGAAAGAGAGTTGGCTAGAGAGCACTCTGCGGATGGGGATCAGAGGGCTTGTTGAAGAAGGCTCGACGCTCTCTTCTGTGAACGGGGAATTGTAAATTGGTTGTACGCGGGTAGAAGCGCCCGGCTCCTGCGATTCGGAGGTGATAGCAATAAGCTGCGATTCCGGCATGAACTCGCGAGCTCGAGAGGCCTGCTCGGTAGGAATGTATAGCACATCGCGAAGATGGATTGAATCAGTCGCCCAGAGCTGGTTTGCTCTTCGAAGGTTTGCCAAAGAGATACCATACTTTAATGATATGCCAGCCAAAGAATCTTTTGGAGCAACCTGAGAACGATTGAACACGTCAGTAAGAAAAAAGCTGGAAGAAGTTCGAAGGGACTCGCTTGGTGGACAATAACTTCTGTCTCTTCCTCGGGGGCTAATGGCGTCTTGATTGTTAAAGTGTCCTCCACATCGGACGATTTGACATTCATCAGGGTCCTTTCGTTAATAATGCGCGATAGATGTGGTCTTGTGACGCCCAAGTCGTATGGAACGATGTCATTCTGTGTTGCCAGCGCTAATTTGAGAGGATGTAGGCCATCACTGTGTGGTACAATGCTAATTTCCGGGACAGAATGGCTGTGTTTCCCCCGTTCACCAATAATCCCTTTGACCGAGTTTTGTTCGCTCAGGGGTAATGCCGGCTGTGGGTTACGGAGATTGGGAACAGATGAGCTGGAAAATCCGTGGGCGAGATTTGACTCTGATAAATAATCATTGTCTTCCGCAAAAGGATTGTGTACGAGCTCTTCCAGCTCATCGGTGGACATTAGCCGTGCCGCAGGGCCCAAGCTTGGAGAATGAAGTTATAATAAGCACCTTCAACCAATATACTATGACAAGAGACAGTGAAGTTCAAAGCATGTCACATTGTCATGCTATCACAAAGAAGTGACGTGACCGTGATATCATATAATAATTATCTGATATTACAGTAATTATATCATAATCTACTGCAGTGTCACACCGTAACGTCCGCTGTGAAACTTGTTGGTCTTCTTCGTCTCCTTAGAAATTTGGTTGAAAACCTTGGTGCATAATGTCTCATTCATACTCTGGGCAGGATAAGCCTATTGAGGATGAACCCAAGCTCAAATATATACTCTTACCCACTTGAAAACGGGTGGGTGCGACTCGTCTATTTCTAATGTCAGGCTCCAACAGCGTTCCATCGACTTCTCGAATTATGGACTCCGATGATTGATTGCAAGCCAGAAAAAGTCGAATAGGCCCGCTGAGTTAATCAGAGAAATAGTAATGACAGACGACGCTCGCTAGCTGTAAGGACAGATGGCCGCGAAAAAGTCATTTTTCGCTGCAGCTATGGTGCCGGCCACCTGTAGGCCGCTACTTTTGTACAGCCGAAATAACTTGTCAAAAAAAGGGTATTTTTCATATCCCTCCGACAAAACGCTTCCTTTTCACAATAGGAACAAAACTGTTAGAGGGATAAGCGATCTGATAAAAACTGACCGAGTTATTAATTGTGACCATCTGCTCGACTTGGCCACCATCCAAAAAAGGCAATTCAGGGTCCTAATCTAATCTAATCATAATCTTTGGGAATCAAGTTGGCACGGCTAGAGTCTCAGGAAAGGTCTGTGAGAGGTATATTTGCAAGAATTATCATCTTTGACGTATTTCTGAGAATTTAGAGCGTCTAAATATGCAGCAGTGAGACATTTTTACACATTTTTAGCAAATTTTTAGTGAGGCTAACTTTCGAAAAATTCTCCGCTGATTTGGCCACTGCACAGCCACTGTCCCAAAGTAGCGGCCTACAGGTGGCGGGCACCATAGCATTGCATAACTGTTTGGCTGAGGAGGCTTTTATTATACTATGATCAGATGTTCGGCAGTTGGCCGAGTCGTCACTTTTATACTTCCTCGGTATCCACTGCTTGGATATGTCTCAAACTTTTCAAGGACTATATTAGCGATACTGCAATCTATTCTGGTATCATTTTAATAAGTGGAAAGGATCAGAGTGAGGATATAAACATTAGATACCGCCGACTGCGGGGGGCTCGCTGCGCCATCCAAGTTGGTAGGCACAATTTTAAAATAGAATGACAATGTTATATAAATTGAAAATGTCTTAGGATACCTTGATCAAGGGGCAGCTACGTGCATAATCGTCAATCCACCTAATAGGTCATAGAGTCATCGTCGTGCGACACTGAAAAACACAGTGCCAGCTCGAAAAATTTGGCACAAAATCATAGAATGGAACTAGTTGCACTGCTAAACGAAATATGAAGAGCGTAGGGTACGAAACGAGAGAAATATAAGAGGAAGAAGTCATAGGCTGTCCAGCTTTTCGGAAATAGATTTTGGCTTTGTTTGTTCGGGCCGCTAGTCCTCACGATCTTCGCTCTCTCATGTGCCGAGCTTCGGCTCATCGGATGCACGTGATACTTATCGAATAAAGGAAGCCGGAGTTTGTCCATCAGATCAGTGGAGTTTAAATGGTATGATCAAATTCTGGTTGTGACGATCTGTGACATTGACAACTGCCGAATCGGCATAAGAACCCCCGGCTTCCACTTCCGTCCTCCTCGGCGGTGGTGTAGACCATATCCCCTTTGGTGTGCTCTTTTCCCGTCAAGTTGACATCTCACTCCAATCACAAACTCTTTTCCGACTTACGCAATACATGCATATAGTGGCTTGTTGATGGACTTGCTCCTTCTTTCACTTTTATATTTAAACTAGCTTTTTGTTTTTACTTCACTATCCATGTGCAAGATTCATCGGTACTTGTTTCTGTCGGACAAAGCAGGCTGAGACAACTCCCGAGTCCTTTTTAAATTTTTGACAACTGTATATGTTAGCATTATAGGTGATAATTGATATTTGAATACTGTCACCAGTCACTGTTGGCAAACTCGCAAGTTTGGTGAGACTCTGCACCACTTGTGAGAGGCGATTGCCCGTATATGTAACGTTTTAAAAAAATTTGGCCGAGATCAATACAGTAACCAGAACAGTGATAGTATGCGGGCGGATTTACCCCTGGAACCAATCAACTGATTGCGGAAGCGGTTCTTATCTGAGCTTTGCTTATCTAAGACATATTTTAGTGGGCATGAAAATGATAAGGAATACTGTAGATTCGTACCGATGTAAGTTTTGAAGGCATGATAGATATGTCAAAACTTCTTTTTGTATGCTTAGGGCCCGATGTTACGAAGATAGGGAACTATAGGGAAAGAGGACAGTAGAAAAGTGAAGGATTTCGCATACAGAATAAGATGAATAGAATAAAAAGAGTAAAGGATGGGACGAAAGACTGTGAGGTTACAAAATTTGACTAACGACGAACTCAACCTTATTCTCAAGTACTTTCGGTCTCACCCCTCCTCCTCTTCGTTCTTGGAACCGTACTAGGCAGAGGCGGAGGGACTGAAAGGCCTTGAGAAGCATTCGAGCCCTGGGCAGCCCCAGTAACGCCGACGACCAATCCCTTGAGCCATCCATTTTCTCTGCGTAATCCTTCGCATTCCCTCTCTAACTCATTCACCTTCGTCTCCAATTCCTTTGCCTTTCCTTCCAGGGCTGCCTCCCTCTCTTTCTTTTTCAGCCTAAAGCGGGCACTGGCAGCTGTGTTTCTACGACGCTTATCTTCTGCAGCGGAAAGGGAATTGCCTGTTGGGACGGTAGCATCACTTGGGGCGATACTGTCCTCGCGGTAGTTCGGTGAATCTATGGTTGTAATGGATGCCTTGCGAGTCCGAGCCCGCTTCGAAGGTACGAAGGATTCCTCGGACTTGGATGTAGCAGGCTTTTCACCACTAAGTGGATTGTATTGGGGCGAAACCGCATGTGAAAATGACGGTGCATGATTGGGGTGGAGCGCGAGGAGTTGAGCGAGAGAATGGGTGATAGGAGGCAGCTGTGATAACTGAGAAGGTTTTCTAGTATGAGGCTCTTCTGAAAAACCTGCGAGAAAAGAGCTGAGATCGAAAAGGGCGGCAGTATTGGGGGGATCGTTCGGTTGGTTGACGACGACATCGGTCGGGGTAACGACATTGATATGGCCGTCCATTATAGCTTTCTCGCCTGTAATGGGTGATCTAGCTCCTTCCTCCTCCTCTGCGGCGTTTGAAGACTTAGAATCCTCATGCCTATGAGCATAAGGCTCGTCAGAGTCGAAAGTGAGATTTGTCCATAGATCAAGCTGGGCTGAGAGGTCAGGGTAGGCGAGGAGGTCCTGAGAATCGGAGGCGTCTTGTCGGGGGTGAACTATGTTGAGGCCGTGAAGACTTGAGGCTGGCATACTCGATTGCGAAAATTGTGGAAGAAAGCGGAAGAAAGATAAAAATTGAAGAATGCAAATAAATTTGCTTTCGGCCCGGCCCTAGGTATTTTTAAAAAACTGATTCAGATACAGTAGCAATCTATTAATTATCTAAACTATATGTGGGCCTGTAGGACATATATGCTTTTATCACTAAGTTCTTTTCTCCAATGCGGGAACAAACGAGATAAGAATCAAGGCCACATGTACTTATGGGTAGTATTTGTCATCTTATCAGCTGTGATGATCACCCGACCTGAGTACCTGTCCGAATATTAACTATCAGGCCATGTAAGTTGCCATAGATAGCTGATTGGGAAAACAAAGTCTCCAAATAATTATATGAAGCATTCATTGTACACCTCTGCGGTTCAAGATCATGTACTTCAAGTTATAATTAGTAGTACCGAGGTCGGAGGTGTATCCAACATTTTTATGCTAGCAGTATCCCAGTATAAATCACGGTTCCAACCTTCGAGAGTGAGCAGGTTGCGTACATTTCATCAATGTGTACGCAACCTAGACTCGTACCAGGACTCATGAGTAGACGCGCGCGGTTTAGCGTTTAGTCAGCCTATTAGTCAGCGGTCACGACTCAAGAGGTCACATTTCCTGTTGAATCAAGGCTTCGACTAGTTACAACTTACCACAGGGACATGGCCACTACCGGAGAACAAGTAATCGTTCCTTTTTTCAAAAAGAAAGGTAAAGGACGTCCGACAACTACTCGAAAGCGTTCGGCTTCTCCTTCTGGCGATATTTCAACAAACTCCACATCTTCCATATTGAAGTCTGAAGTCATAATTCCCTCTAGAAAAGGGACATCCAATCTCCTCAGTGCAGGGACGAAGCGCACTTCTTCCCAACGCGATGGTCTTGACGACTTTGATGCACCGGAAAAGGATGGACCAGATGTCAAGTGGACAGCTGCAGGTTCTCATCTCCACGCCGCTCTGGATATATTGGCCGGCGACGAGGCAGAGGAATTATTGGCGAAACGGCGGAGGAAGGAGAAGGCAGACGCTGGCGAGGACGATGAAGAGGTGCCGGACGACGGTAAATATCATGGCCAGAGTGCATATCGAAGTCACATCAAGAAGAGCACAGAGGTGCCCAAAGCCATGAGGGTTGGACCCCAGCGAAACGCCACCACTATCCGGACGGTGACAATTGTTGATTACCAACCGGATGTATGTAAAGATTATAAAGGTACGTTGCTGTCTGCGCTTCGATCCGTTCTTGGGTTTGAATGATATGAACCTGATCATCCTGTTTAGAAACCGGTTATTGTGGATTCGGTGACACTTGTAAATTTCTTCACGATCGCGGGACATGTAAGTCTTACCACTATATTGGGAATCAAACCAGGAACTAACGGTTTTTATTTTTATTTTAGATTTGGCCGGTTGGCAGCTTGATAAATTGGCTGAAACTGCCAAGAAGCAAGTGGAAGATGAATCGGATGTCGATAACGACTCGGACGAAGACGTTCCTTTCGCATGCCTCATTTGCAGAAAACATTATACTGATCCAGTTGTGACTCGTTGTGGTCATTATTTCTGCTCTGCGTGTGCAATAAAACGGTACGCCAAAACGCCGAAGTGTCTTGCCTGCGGCGCCCCGACCGGTGGAATTTTCAACCGTGCAGACAAGATTATAGACAAAATCAACAAGAAAAGAAAGGCTAAAGAAGAGAAAGAGGCGGACAACTCTGGAATAGACGACAAAGATGTTCAGATCCAGGGTCTGGAGACGGCAGAAGCAGATACCTCTGACGATTCAGAGTCAGAGTGAAAACCCAAGTTCTGGCAATCCGCTTGTTCCTTAGTGAGTTGTTTGTGACATGACTTGCACGCCCTGCAGTGTTAACCCCTTTCCAGCTTGTCGCTTGTTCTGGGTCTTCCTCACATACATCATTGTCTCGTGTTCGGTCCGAGTATAAACTTGGAAATCGGCAGTGATTACGCGCTGAGTCAACCCAAACCCAAGCTTGGTTCATTGGATTTCTCACTCTCGAGCTGTCGATGCCGTAGATCTATGATCTTTTGATAATAGCGCGCAGCCGATTTTCTTTGATGGATCTCCATGATCCCATGATGCTGAAGGCAAGGGCTCAGGACACTTTGTGGGCACGACTTCGAAGTTCGTAACCACCTGAATGCAAAATATCAGAATCATGGCATTATGTTTATGTCCCTGGTTTGTCATATTCTGCCACATTGCTGCTGTAACGATTAGAATGATTATTCCAACCGGAGGAATGAAAGTCATGTCTTAACTCTGAAGTCATCGGCGCGCACAGACCGTGTGGGAGACATCGCGACAGTGTTTGACAAACCCAGCGACCTAATTGATTGATTCTCTAAAGCGACTACTTTTTTAAAGCAACTTCATTACATGCGAGGGAACTTGGAGATATTTTGATTGTCCTTTGCCATGCAGGCCTCTAAACTATGAAGCAGCACGAAGGCTGGGCTGCATTTAGGATCCGGTTTCATGATGAGGTTGAAACTACGTATACAGATTTGAAATCATCTCAAGTTCAACCTCTACTTAAGTAGTTAGAGCTCCTACAGCGCAAAATGCCGTACATACGTCAATTCATCTACTTATCTTTGACCATTTTTCGGGAATCAAGTAATTCGACGGATAGATCCCCATGAGACGTAGGCTGTTATACAGGAATCTTCAGACGAGACAACAAATCAACCATTCTAACCTTCCGCGGAAATGACGATTTAAGGCAGTCAACGGAGGACTTAGCAAACTGATGACCAATGAGGTATTTTAAGTGGATATAGATAGCTATTGTAAATTGGGACAAGATACCACTAGAAGACCTAACGATTGACGTCAAAGAAACGTGTTTGAAAAGTGAACATAAGGACTGACCCACAACACAGCATTCAAGCTATCACAACAGAAAACACTACGAGGGTAGTGTAGGCATCTCGTCACAACCATTGTCTAAGTGTCTTTTAAGGGAATCAGCCCTGGAAAGGTACGATGAGCTCAACTAAAACAAGTGGACCAAATCATTGGAAGATACCTGCTAAATTCTTTCCCACAGTATTTACAGCTATGGATGACGGGGGAAATAAGGTGCTGAGTTTCATGGTGTCGTTTTCGGTCATGAGATCTCGAGAACGTCTTTCCACATTTATCGCAAGGAAATCGCTCGCCTGAGGGAGACGAAGCAGAAGTAGGGGATGTACTGGCCGCTGCAGATGCTGTTCGCGGACGCCCAGTCACAATCCGGGGACGGTGGTGGCCATGAAGCCCTTGGGCATGAGAAGAAGGAAGCATATGTATTGGAGCTGGGTATTCAAGGGATGAGGAAGCGTATGGGTCTCCTGGTATAGTAGGTGACTGTGGCGCTGTCATATGGTGGGGATAATTGGAATAAGAATTAGCTATTTCAGATGGAGTAGGAATACGTGGATGTGAGTGGTTCGAAACCTGCGTGCGGTAGTCGGGAGGTATGTATGGTGCATCATAATATTGGTTCTGAGGTGCATACGTCGGCTGCGAGATAGGTGGGTTTGAAGACGAGGCTACGACACCATGTGAGTTTAGATATCGACTATCACGATTCGAATTAGGATAACGATGCGGTGACACGAGAGAGGGTGTCATGCTGCGAACGTATGTGTTAGATTGGTTGGCGTCTACATAGCTGATCAGAAAGCACAAACACAGGTCATGGGAAAAGGACGCACATTCATTAACGCCACCCATTGTGTGAGTAGGAGCAGCATAGTAGTGGGCGCTGCCATCGTACTGTTGATATCCTGTCGCAACATACTCCCCACTGTGATGAGGTACATGGCCAGATGGGTAGGCCGTGCTTTGATCGTCGTAAGAGTAGGAAGGCCGCGGGTCGCGTTGATGCATAGGGGTACCAGCAAACGGGACGAAATGGACTTTTGAGATGGTGGTCTGAGTGAGAGCGAAAATTTGACCGAGGAGCAATGGGAAAGTTAGCTGTCCTTTAATAAGACGGAACCGGGGAGACGTCTGCTAGCTAACTTGGCAATTAAATAGTCATCGGGGAACGAGAATCCGCAAATTAGATCATGACCATTCTTTTGATCTTTGGACCAAATTTGAGCGACGGAAGAGCCCGTTATCCACGGCGGCCAACTATTTGAACTTAGCTATACTTGCTGTAATAACTATGGTTTAAGAAGCTTCTGAGACTACCCACATCGAAAGCAGCAAGGTCTACCTCGCTCTGGATATGCCTCTGATCAGGCGGTTACTTTGCCTGGAAAATCATTCCTGGAAACAGGTTCTAGATGAATTCGGAACAGCAAACCAAGGACGAATCTAGAGATGAGCGTGCCTTCGAAAAACGCTAGATTGGAGGGGTTAAACCGTTAAAAATCGAGAAGATATCCAAAAGAGGTTAGCCACCCAACGTTGTCAAACATGCCATAACTTGAGACGAAAAATGATGTATGGAAAGAAGGAAGTATAATTAATGCGTAATTTCAGGTTTACACATGTACACCCACTTGTAGCTTTGTCCATATCTCATTGTGGGGCCAATGACAAAGGTCAAAAAGCGCGATAAATTGTTCCCAAGCGATAAAAAAAACGCCCGTACATTACCTAATCTCGAAATGACTCCGGAGCTGTGGGAAATTTTTAAATTTGAAATGGTAGTAGACCCTGGACAAAATAGTATAAACCTTGTCTGTGGAGAGGTTTCCACATGCACCCCCCAGTTGGCTGTAGGTACCATTGTCGGACAATCGCTGAGGCAGTATTTTCTTTGATGCCGATTAAGAAAAATTATATCTTTTTTTTTTTTCCACAAAAAAAAACAGAACACGCTCGTCAGACACGCTTAGTCACTGAAAGTTGCGCAAGATATTTCGTCTCTTGAATAACGTATATACGTGTGCATGCACCGGCGGCAGATAATCTAAGTTAACCGAAATCGAGCGACAATCTGCAGGATCGGCTTCGAATGTCCTAGAAATTTTCCACAATGTCGGCGGAAAGGTTCGTGCGACGACCGAATTTGAGAAGACCTCTAATCCCGAATAAAGCTACTGAAGATACCGAGTTAGCCATAGAAAGCGAAAAAAACGCGATGGCTAGACCATGTTGCTGCGCTTTGAAATTTGAGGAGCCAGATTAAAATATAAATGAATTTTTCGCAACTGGGCGGCATCTGACGGTGAAAAGTTTGAGGAGCATGGCGGCAGGTATGGCGACTGAGAAACCAAGAACATCGTAGAAAATGCGGTTTGCGCAAAAGCTACGTGCACTCAAACGTCAAATATGACCAGAATTAGATGCAAGTTTAAAGGAGAGAAGCCTGAGGTGCCGAACACTGCGGAGAAGCTGCTGCCAAACAGAGTTAAACAAATGACCACTAAATCGCTTGAATTTATTTATCTCGAAAATGGCTCCTTTTGATCTCGACGCATGTATACAGCAATTGCTACGAAAACAGCTCCTTCACGAGGTACTGCTCCGCGAAATATGCGAGAAAACGAAGGAGGTCCTCATGCGCGAGTCAAATGTTGTCCATGTTAGTGCACCAGTTACAGTTGTTGGTGATATCCATGGGTGAGTCACGCCAACGATAAATTTCCTACAAAAAATTTAATCAAGTTTCCAAGGCAATTCTATGACCTTATAGAAATATTTCGTATAGGAGGGTACGCCCCCAACACTAACTATCTCTTTCTTGGTATGCCAATCGTATTTCCGTCGAGCATTCCTTGACATTTCCCCAAGGCGACTATGTGGACCGTGGCTTGTTCAGCGTTGAAACAATATCATTGTTGACGTGTCTAAAACTTCGATATCCCGACCGCGTCCAGTTAATTAGAGGAAATCACGAGTCAAGAGCAGTTACTCAAGTCAGCCATTATCATTAATTGACACGATGATCCTCCCTTATACCCCCCAAAGACGTATGGGTTCTATACAGAATGTGTACGGAAATACGGAACTTCCCATGTTTGGACCTACTTCACGGATATGTTTGACTTCCTGACACTGTCCGTTGTCATCGATGATCGGATATTCTGTGTTCACGGCGGTAGGCTTCAGACAATCCTATCTATGCCTTAAAATGACCTCTGGCAGGGCTTTCACCCTCAATCCACTCAATCGATCAAATCAAAGTCGTTGATCGATTTAGAGGTATGCTTCACTTGTTCTGACGTTATTGTGTTACATATCCTAACAACAACCCCAGAAATCCCCCACGAAGGCCCAATGGCTGACCTTGTGTGGTCGGATCCTGACCCTGAAAAGGAAGACTTCGCTATCTCACCAAGGTACAATGCATCCGCTTGTCCTTCTAGCGTTCCAAGTTAATATTTCTCAGAGGGGCAGGGTATACGTTTGGTTCCGGCGTGGTGTATAAGTTTCTTGATCAAAATAACATGTCACACATTCTTCGCGCACATCAGCTTTGTATGGAGGGATACGCTTCTCTATTCGACAAGCATCTTTCAACTGTATGGTCGGCACCGAACTACTGCTATCGCTGCGGGAATTCAGCAAGCATCCTTGAAGTGGGACCTGGTGGTTCAATGTACTTCAACGTCTTTGATGCGGCACCTGAAAACGAGCGGGATGGGCCTAGTCAGCAAGCTGCACAAAATGCTGGTGGAAAGGTGTGTTACTAATTTCCTTCGCAGACCAATCATGCTTGACAAATTTTGCAGCTTCCAGAATATTTCTTATGAGATAGCTAACAATATATATCCATGGTCTGTGCCGTAATTGTAGTCACTTTTGGAAGTAGAAACGTTTGCTGAGGTTGATTACTTATCTATGTTCACAGCATTCGACGTTCAACTGTGAATGACAGTACGGGTCGTATAACTACGACCAAAGGTCGCTTGTCCCAGTTAATGGCAATTCGTCACATTTCAGAAGGACAGAAGTTGAAGAGGGAAAGAAATGTCACTTTGAAATCAAGCGCCTCTTTGACAGAAGCATATACCATCGAGCGATCCCTTTTGGAAACCGTACCACACCTTTCCTAAAAACGACTCTCGCTACAAAGACGATGACGGTGAGGCATATTCCAATCGTAATATGAGTTCGCCATCGCATCCAGAAAAGGATCGCTAGAGTCCGGGCAAGGTCTCGTTTTCGACGACGGCCATGAGGAAGAAATAACGAACGTCGATTTGATGACGAGGTTGACACTGGGTAACCGAAAAATGGGTTAAGGGCCGACGTTGCGGATAGCCATGATACTGGGACGGTAGAAGGCGTCGAGGCTAGCGTGGTTTGGTCCTCTGATAGGGGAAGTGTCAACGCTTCTCGGGGTCGTTGTTCAGGGTGCGCCGGATCCTCCAGATTCGCCAACGAAGGTAGGGTCCCTCCATAATCTATGTCCAGTTGTGAGGTTTTCATAAAAGTACTCTTAAATGAGGAGTCCTACCTAGTGGTAAAGCCGAAGGTGTAAAGAACTTCAACAGATCTTCGTTTGACGGAAAAAATACTCTCGATAGTGCGGTTTCTGGCAACAGACGCCTGAGAAGCAGTCAGGTCCCCTCATAAAAGACGAACAAAAATGTACTTGAAAATGTTCCACATCCCCGAATGAGTCCATGAATAATTTAGAATAAATACTGTTGGGATCGGTGAAGTGAAGGGATGGATGCGCAAGCGAGAGTAACTTACCTCCTGCTACCATGCCAGGAAACATGGGAATAACTTCGCGGAGAATCCAATTAAATAAATCAATATTCTGAAGTACAGTTACATCAGAGTGTAGGCGTTCGCATGGAAATTTCTTACGATGCTTTGAAGAGATAGCTGACAGAGGTCGAGCAATGCCACATATTGAAGAGTCGGTTTCCTGACATCCTTTGCTCCATCATAAAGAACTTTTAGATATATTCTCAGCTGTTCAAAGGCCTTGGTAATAAAACGCTTTTGCGATTTAATGTCCTCGTCCAGCGGAACGACTTTAATGACCAAGATGGGTCTACCAAACGGGTCAAAGGCAGGAAGGCAATGAAGGTTGGGCATTGGAGACGAAGGTTCCGGAGGCCACATATTATTCAAACGCCAAATCACGGTCTTCCGAATTGCTTCCAGTGAGAAAGATTTTGTAAACTTATTGCGCTACGGATTTTCTGGTCATGAAACTGTCGGTCACAAGTAGAAAATTAGGTTACCCTCGAGATACGGAAGATAGATGCTTAGTAGGCTGTCGTCACTCAGATAAACTTAAGCTAGAAATAAAAGACACGTACCTGTATCGCATAGCCAATCCGCTGCCCATTCTACGGCTTCCTGGCAAAGTTCAAGCTCGTCGGTTATGGAGGGCAAGATGTCCTGAATCAAGGTGTCCTGTAAATTGAGTATATCTTCCAAATTAGAATTATACTGTTGTAGGAGGTAATCTCTGTTTTTCTGTAGCCGTTCATGTGTTTCCATGCGGAGCTATTGAAAGTCGAGAAAGGAAAGTCAATATTGTGACCTGTCACGGTAGTCTAATGCGGCACATCACTTTCTTCCCACGTTCAATTCCAAATTTTCATAAATATAAAATCCTTAGAGCTTAATACTGAGGGGGATAGCAAGCTTCTGACGGACTGTTGAATAGGATGTCCAAATTATTCTCGGATTAAGTTTGGCTAAGACCAGTGACCCGAGAATGAGCCGGAGTCTCGGTACTAGTCTTGATTATCAAAAGCGGGTCATAATAATCTGGAAGAATATCTAAATATCAAACGTCCAGCGATCAGACGTCAAAGAAGGGCGAAGAATAAATCAGTTCTCAAAAATGTTTGCTTGAACTATATTCTCGAAAGGCCAATAATCAGATCAGTTCGAGAAGCGAATTTATTTTCACCTATGGACATTACGGGTCCTGTTTGGAGTGAAGGATCACAGAAAGAAAGGATCAGGTGGCTAACCATTGACAAAATAGGCCCGACGATATGGTAATTTCGTGGCATCGTCTTCACAATAATTCAACAGATAAACGTCACAAAAGCAGAGACTCGGAGTGGAGATCGACCAGCTAATCGCGAGTGCTGTCCAGGAACGATTGGAAATGATAGCTGGCATATTACGCAAAACGCGAGAGGGATTGGATCCTCGAGGTGGCGCAGCAGCCGACAAAGAAAATTACATCTCCTGAAAGGACCAAAAATAATGAATGTTGACAACAGCTTAAAAGTTGGATCCACTTCTTGCTTAGGTTTATGGCACTTCAAAATCATGAAATAATCACCTATGCTGGCATTCACGAGTTCTCCATAATAAGTGATCATACCATTTATGGTGTCGACCGTTCTTTGACCATGTACGGGGGGCATCTGGCCCGAAGGCCGCCACGCATTTGTAACGATATTCATCTAGACTTTGATTCGTAGTGGCCCTAGCTTCGTTATCGGACATAAATGTAAGTCCAGTAGTATATCCGCCTGTTCTAGATGAACAGATAGATAAGTTCGTTGGAGAAGCAACCATACACAAATACACACCAGTATCATCCGAGTACTCCGGTATTTAAATACGTGTTTCGCAAGGTTCAACAAAGCAAGAAATACGACTATGAGCATGGCATGTCAATCAAATCCTGATTGAAGCTGATATAATGGCATAGTTTGTACGAGTGAGGCGCGGTACCGAGAACGATAGCAAGCCATTTCGAGAGTATGGATGCCCTCAGAGTTGGATTCCGTACAGATGATTTTTTCACTTCGACACCTGCGCCGAGGTGTCTACCTAGAACTGCCAATTGAAAAGCGTCCTAAGTCGTATTTTGAGATGAAGCAGGGCTAAGGCATTAGATCAGGCGCTTGGGAGCTTGGGACATCAAAAACCTCAGTAGCCTTACTACTGATCGATTGAGAACAAGGGAATGAGCTGTTGAGGGATGATCCGAGGATAAGTTAGAGACGAGCACCATGAAGAGAAGCAACAAAATGCAACTCATCTTATTACACCATGTCTACTAGTCAAGCCTTATAACGTTGAAAGAAATTTATTCCTTGTCATCCGCCCAAGAGTCTTCCGAGGTAATATCCAATTTGTGCCGGTAGTGAAAAAGATAGGCTTGGTGCCGAGTAATATCCAGTCGCTGTTACATACAGAGTCTGGTTTATCTTCGGCCTTCCATTCCAGACTTAACTCTTTGTTGGGAATGAGACCACATGCATCATTGATATTATCTTAATTTCGAGAACTCAAGGCAACCAACTCGGAATGTCTGAAATTCCTTTAATCCGAAGAAACACTCTCAGTTGGATAAATTTAGGCGAACATTCAGCATACAAGCATTCAGAGAGTGTACGCAAGCGAGCAGAATAACTCTGTGAGCTGCCAAAGTCTGAACTATGGACTCAAATTAAAGTTGGGAGGGATCGACACCTATGGTCAGCTTACATAACCAACCTACAGCAAACATTTTCAACGGTGCAATTATAATTTAATAATTATGGCACTGGACGACATGCAAATCTTTTTCACTTGGTTCAAATCTCACAACGGCCAACTAGATGCTTCTTCGATGGACGTGATACAATTTCCTGCCTCTCAAGGCGGACGCGGAGCCGTAGCATTGAGGGATATACCTGTGAGTTTAAAATACCTTTTGTCCTCCACGGTTTTCACCCTTGAAACTAATTATCTCCTTTTTTGAAGGAAGGCCATGTCATATTTACGATACCCCGATCCGTGATTTTATCGACCCGGACATGTATGCTCCCTCAGAAATTTGGACTTGACGCATGGAAGAAGTCCAGCCTGCAACAAGGTTGGGCCGGTCTTATCCTCTGCATGATGTGGGAAGCGGCACAAGGATCTCAGTCAAAATGGTCTGCTTATTTGGGTAGGTAGAGTCCATGCTAAAAGAAGAAGGCCAATTTTAACGGATCTATGGTGTTCTCTGTCATTTTATTTTTTCAAAGATATCTTGCCTAAATCTTTCGACACACCAGTCTTTTGGGGTGAAGACGATCTGGCGGAACTCAAAGGTACCTGCGTGGTAGGTTGGTTCCTTCTTTTTTTTCTCCACCTCCCAACCGCACCATACTCTGTCGTTTTCATGAAGCTTACACATAGTTAAATTCGCACCAGAAAAAATAGGTAGAGAGCAAGCTGAAAAGGACTACGGGGAGAAGGTCCTGCCTGCTGTTCAAGTACGTCAATTTGTCAATCAAAGCTGCAGAGCAAATATTCATTATTTTATTTGATCCTTTCATGATTAGAGCCGGCCCGATTTATTTGCCAGTCAGGATGTTGAACAGTATTATTCGATCGAGATGTTCCATCTCATGGGAAGTCGCGTATTATCGCGCAGCTTTACCCTTAGCAGGGAGGAAAATGATCCTGAAAATGACGTTGATGACAGCGGCATGGGTAGTGCCATGGACATCGACGACCCTCTTCATAGGGGTACTCCAGCCATGGATAACTCCCAAGAAGGTGATATTGAAGAAGAGGGTGAAGATGAAGACGAGGAGGAAACTGAAGTTGTTATGGTTCCTTTGGCAGACATCTTGAACGCAAGATACGAAACAGAAAATGTACAACGAACCATTGGTTTTGCCTAAGCATATGTATTTCTGACCAGCTGACCATGTCCAATTCCAGGTTAAACTCTTCTATGAACCGGAATGTTTAAAAATGGTTGCTACCAAATTTATCAAGTCAGGAGAACAAATTGTGCGTCCCAACTGACTGGCTTACCTTTCCAAATTGAATGATCTTCCTTGTCAAAATTAGTGGAACACTTATGGTGACTTGCCTAACGCCGCACTACTTCGAGGTTATGGTTATGTTGACTATCTGCCTCTCCCGGACGGAGGATACGGGAACCCGGGTGACGTGGTAGAAATCCGAGCTGACCTGGTAGTGTCTACTATCATGGAGGAACATCCCGGCCTTTCCGGAGAGAACATGGACGCAAGGATTGACTGGTGGTTAGAAGCAGGCGGAGACGAGTATGCCTCAGACACCGCCATATTTTTATTTCCGTTAGCTGAACAATTGTGGATTCCTACAGTGTCTTCGTTCTTGAATTCAATCTTGAAATACCACCTGCTTTCACATCATTTATCCGTCTCATCCAACTCAACCCTGAATGGGAGAAGGCACAAAACAAAACAAAACCTCCCAAGCCTAAAACAGACTCTAAAACACTTAGCATTATCAGAAACGTCCTTGTCAAGCGATTAGCCCAGTATCCTACCACGTTGACGGTCAGCCTTCCCTGCATGGCATTTTTTCTATCTGCTTCACAATACCTGATCATCAACCCATTTACCAACAGGAAGATGAGGCTCTCCTACCCGCCTCCGCTTCCGATCCTGTCATCGCCGCCCCTTCGCTTAGCTTAAACAGAAGACATGCCATAATTGTGAGGATGGGTGAGAAACGGATCTTGAATAGACTTCTGGAAAAGACGAATGCCATTCTTGTGTCAGCGGCGGCGCAGACGTCGACCAGCAGAGATAATGGTAAAAGGAAGGTGTCAATACCTGAAAAGGAAGGGATGTCGAAGAAAGTGAAGCGATGAGAGACTACTGCCATTACCCTCTTTGTCTGTATGTGGAATTTAGGTTCGCGAGAATATACAAGCGTCTTCAGGACCCTGAATTCAAATCCAGAAGATATATTTGGCATATAGTCAAGATATCGAATATTACGAGGATTATTTGATTATTACCACATGCTCCGACAATGAAGTAAACCACTCCACCTTCCAAGAAAACGATGTCAAGATAGCCAAGATTCGGGGCCTTGCCATAAAGCACCGTGTATGAAGTGGTCCGCTTCCGAGATAGATTCAGGTCTCTGGCAACCCGAACGCGCCTATCAACAGACTCCTGTAGAACAACGCATCTTCATCTTCATTACTTCCCCGCGCAACGAAAATGACATCCACAAGCCTACTCAAACTCCCATCTTTGAGGGATGTATTCCACTCTGACTCGGATTCCAGGTCACGACTTTCGAGCTCATTATGTACATGTACCATACCATAAGCGAACAGTAGCTCAAACTTGACACGCAAGATAAGAGAGTGAGTAGCCCATATAGGCATTGATCTTGCCGAGCTGGTCTTTGTGCTCGCGGGCGAGCTGTTGGTACCGTCTAGTAGTAGACTAGTAACCTGGTCCCAAGGTGGGAGGGTACTCGACGCCTTATTGGCTATAGCGGCTGTTGTATTCGTGGTGTCGACGCTACTAATTGAAGCCATAGAAGCTCCAGACAAGACCGAAGATAGTGGCGGACTCGTCAAAGTACCCATATCAGACTGAATTCTTTGCCTACTCAGAGCCTTCGGCTGGGCCCTCGCTTGCGCTTTGGGACGGGCAGTAGCATGGGGGTTGGAAGCATCATTGGAAAGGCTGTGGTCGACAGTGTCTTGCAACATTTTTTTACAAAGAATTATTTTAAACGGGAGAACCGATGGGGAGGAAGAGAGGTGAGAAAAGAAGGTCGGGATTATCTCCGCTGCTGAAAAAGAGATAGCGGCAGAGCTAGAAGCTAATTGACTGAGGACTGAGGAGGCGAAGAATGTGAGGTTGAGGTGAGGTGTATGGCACAGGTCGATTAGCTAAGAAAAATCATTGGAAGTTTCAGAGACTGACGACAGGCATGGCGGGGAGAGGCGTACAAGACTTAATAGGCGGTAGCCCATTCGTTGCTTCCTTGGATTCTCTTGTTGGATGGCGAAAAATATGAGCTTGAGGGGTTCTGAAGTGTCCCACCTCGTAATTGCTCCAATTGACGCTGGAGGAAGTTGTTTGACGAGCAGCGGGGAATATCGTACTATAATGATTTGGTTCAATCCCATCAAGAAAACAGTTTATACAAAGACCAGCTCACGTTCTCCCCGAGCCTCCATCAAGTCCGCATCACGCTCAAAGAGGGTCAAAAGCCAGTTTAGAGTAGACCAGGAGTCATCATCGACGGGTAAAATTTCCTGTCCGTCATCACCGGCAACAAAAGAAGGCTCGGAGGTGAAAAGGTTTCTAGTCTGTTTGCCTTTGCTTTTGGGAGAGGCGTACATTCGTAACTTCCGCAACCTGTATCCAGATTTAAGAATTTCCCAGCAGTTTTTAGCAGACATTATGGCTTCAGACTGTTTGAATATGGGAGAATCCATAGGTTCAAACTGCGTTGGAGGAGCATTCTTTGTTTCGGGGTATTGTGGCAGAGCAGCCCCGAGATCTTCTGGCGTGTTAGTGAATGCAAAAGACAAGAGAAGACGGCGGGCTGATAGGACTGCTTCTGGGGTCAGAATCAAGGCAGCTTTTGTTTGTTTGATGATTTTCCGTGGAGATTGCAAGAGAAGAGCAGTTCTGTCGAAAGGCTCATCGTCGTTGAGAGAGATCTCATGTGCTGGGTGCAATGATATGTAAAGGAGATGCAATATGTGAATACTGTTTATAAAACGTCAGATATAACACTGCAGTAAGGTGATAAGTCGCGTACACCGATGGTTTATGGTCAGGTGAACGAAGTTGGTCCAACGCATCGATGCCACTTTGAAATTGGCCTTCCTCGAGAGAATTGTCAACGATCTGGCGCTGAAACCTACCCATTTCTGGTACAGAAACATTTTGTTGCTGCAAAGGTGGATCATGGTGCGTAGAGGACGACATGGGGGAACTTGAGTCTTGAATCGCGTCTAGGTTAAGTCACGGGATTGCAATTATAGATGTGACCGACAATTTGATTATCTTCTTCACTGACTACTATGACCGACAATTCTACAAAGTTGCCTACTGACAAACTGGTCTCCCAGGATGCCCCTGTGGCTAGTTTATATACACCGCCGCCGGTGGCCACCCCGCCTATTGTTGCTCCCGCTCTTACCGAATTCAACGTTACGCCTTCTGATACCACTACAAATCGAATAACAGCACCCAATGTAACACCACCGGTTGAAGAGCCACCTCAGAGAGATACACTTATCGATCCAAGGGTTGTCGCACTACGTGCTATGTTTCCGGACTACGACGACCTCATATTGTGCGTCCGCAGCACTCTTTGTCTTCCAATCAATCTGTTGCTAACCCATCTTACAACTGCAGGATATCCGTGCTTGAATCTGTAGGCGGAAACCAGGATCGCGCCATTGATGCGTTACTCGTTATGAGTGATCCAGAATACAAGGGTGAACCCCCCACTGCAGTATATGTGCAACAGGATCAACCCGCTCTTGTGCGTTCCATCACCCCTAGTTGCGATATTTTATTTCTCACCGCACCCAAAATCGCAGTCGCAAACAGAATTGGACGAACAATTTGCCCGCAACCTAATGTTAGAGGAACAACAAGAACAACAGCAACAGTGGGTCAATGCTAACCAACGATCACCACAGTCTCATCCGAGCCAACAACGCCGGAATTCACAAGCCCAGCCAGCTGAGGCTGGACCCGAGGCCGAAAAATCCGTAACAGACTTTCAAGAACAGTTCAGCAAGTTCGCAGAGAGTTAGTCTTTATATTGTCACCAGGAATTCATCTTTTAACATCCATACAGGTGGGAAAAAGACTATCGAGAGTTTATTCACCAAAGTCAAGGCAAAGATCCAAGAATTTGACCAAGGAAAGTGAGGGATCCGCCACTTCTTGTTTTCCTCTTTCCGTTATTCAACGCATTGCCCCAGATCGTCCGGACAGACCTCTGGCTCAAGCACCCAGCCCACGTGGGGTGCTCATACTAGCACCGCTGGTGCTCAAGGCCATGCACAGTCCACCACAGTCACACAGCCCTCCTACTTTGATCCAAATTCCCATTCCTCGATTTCGACCACAGTATCTCCTCCGCCTGTAGCTCATACGACCCCGCCTGCTACGCCCGCTATCAAAGGGTACGATTGGACACCAAACCATAGCGTTAGTAAGTGATGCCCCTTTTGATATTGTTGGACTGCGAATTATCTATTTACTCCGTTTCTCCCGGCTCATAGCTCCTACAGAGACGCCTGAACCACTGTCGCCCTCCTCGGCGCCTCGTTCATCTTCGAGTGGAGCTCCAATTGATGCTGGTGAGCAGGGAATCTTGCTATAATATATAGCGTGCATTGAACAAGAAATTTGTAGCCAAATTCGGCTTGCTACCAAAACGTCCTGTATCTCTACTACGTGATCCAGCGGCGACGGCAGGCAATGGTAATAGCGGTAGTCCTCCTGCAGTGTCCCTTCAGCCGCAACCGACCAAGAAATTGGCAGAGAATGATGACGGGTTGGAGTATACTGAGAACCCCTTCGAAGAACGTAAGGGACCGGAGAAGAAGTGATAATCAGGCTTGAATTCGAGATTCAGGTCTATACTTATGTGTCTGTAATGACTTCGGGAATTAGGAAGGACTATTTCTTTGAAATTAGAGAAGTGAACAACGGACTGGGTGAAACGGATAACAAGTTATAGTATTTATTATGTATTGTGCTGCTAGCCCGTTCAAGGACTCATTGTATCTGAATTTGATCTAATCAATGGCCAGCCACGCATTGTTGATAGGTGCCGTCGATGTATGAATAATTTAGTCCAAAATTTCATGGTCTCGCGAGCTATTTTACATTACTCAATATACGAAAGGCGACACTATAGCTGCTGTTGTCGACGCCGCCGCAGAAGCCACTGTTGAGGTTGCACTCTGGAAGTCGGGTGCCCCGCCAATCATCAAGAGACCAACTATGGTAATGATTGGTGGAGAAAAGGCAAGGAAGGGGGGAAAAACGCACCAATCAACCCGAACAATCCTAAAATGCTACCGAATACCTCTACAACAAGAATTTTGACGAATAGCTCAGGGTCGGCTGCATCAGCTAAGGCTGCCGTTGATCCAGTGACACCGACACAGATTCCACAGAGAAAGTTGCATGCGCCAACGGTTAGGCCACCCCAGAAGAGGGCGAAGCCTAAGATAAAGACTCGTTAGTGCAATGTGCGCAACCGAGTAGTGAGAAAACTACCTGTGAAGTAGTGTTCGCGCGTGTAAAGAACACTGTCGGCTACTGGGTTGAGTTTGGCAGAGTAGACTATGCCCATTATCTACGCATGTATTCATTAGTTAAGCTGGCTGAACCATGGGAGACCACGTACGACTCCATAGATGGCCACAACCTCACAGAAGATAATGCTGGTGGGCTTTGTTCAGCTAGCTCGAGCGTGAAGCTTTAGCAACTTAGGTACCTGATCAAGTTCTTAGTGGTTATACGAGGCGTTCTGACACCCCCTCCAAGGATAGAAGCTCCAGTGATGAAGATACCCCTAGAAGGCAAAGAGGAATGACACTCAATTATAGTGAGTCGTCGAAACAATTTCCAGACAACACGCACCAGCCAGCACCCAAGACACTTAGCCCAATGCACAAACCAATTCCCGTGGCGCCCCACGCATAAGGACTTGATTCTTCCAAGAACTGGCCTACATTGAAGGCTTCTCCAGAACCTACATCGACAATACTTCAGAAATCGTTGCGCAGCCGAAATCTGTGACGAAGAATTACCGGTGAAGAGAAGATAAAGAGCGATAACTATTGTTAGGAAGCTGGGAAGGCCATAACTGTAGTATGTCGAATAATAGCCCATGTCGTGGTGGGTATGTTGGAAGACGGTGGGCCGTGGCGAAGACGAAATTATTGTTTGGTTTTGTTCAACCAAGTCTGATCACAACCTTCATGTATCATTTATTGAAGGGTCTACATGAACATCTTACAAGGTATACTCTATCGAATTTTATTACAGGGAATCTAATAGAATTATAGGAAAGAGGAATTCTCCGTCATTATTATTGGATTAGACGGAGCTGGTAAAACAGTACGTTGAGTGCACACACATATACCCGTCTTTTGTTGCATTCAGCCGCCAGTATACTATATAGACTCTCCTGGAGAGAATCAAGACATTGTATAATGACATCCCGGGGCTATCGTCAGACAAGATTGGCCCTACAGTCGGGCAAAACAGTTTGTTTATATCTATTTCCATTATTATGCCGTATCCACATTTTGGACAGCTGGAACAATTGTCCTCCCATCTACCATCCTCCAATTCTGGGATCTAGGTGGCCAACGAGGCATCCGCAACATTTGGCACAGATACTATGATGATTGCCATGCCGTCGTCTATGTCATCGATGCCGAGGACAGGGAACGTCTCAGCGAGGGTTGGGAAGTATTCGGTACGCGTAGCATCTTATTTACACCTAATAATCAACCCAACTTCTTCATCTAGATAGCGTCCTCTCTAACCCACAAATCTTAGGTCTACCTCTCCTCCTCCTCGCGAATAAACAGGACTCGCCCCTCAGCTTATCGGTGGACGATATAAGACATGATTATGAGGATTGGCATCAGCGTAAATTGGAGAGTGCAAGACGGACGAGGTATGGCGAGGCAGACATAATTGTTGATATGTCGGCTAGACGGGAGAGGATAGCAAGTTTGGATGTTATGGGCATTTCTGCTATCGAAGGGTGCGCTTCCTCTCTCGCTTTTCATTCTTCGTTTTGTTCTAGTCATGAATTGCACTAAGCCTAGTAAATACTGCAAAGCGAAACGATTGGCTGTGTTGTCCAATAATTTACTTCACAAAATGCATCATAACAAAATCTAATATTTTTCGTTATTTAGGACAGGCGTGAGGGCAGCTGTAGATTGGTTATTTATCCGAGTGCAGAACAGCCGAAGGTGTGCATTCCTTTTTTTAAAAAAAAATATCAAGAGGGTCTTTTGCTAAAGCCTTTTTCTGGTGTTTAGAGACTTGGAAATTTCAGCTTGATTTTTTGATATGCATTATCATACTTAGTGCAATCGGCTCTCCTAAATTCACTATCTGAATGGGTGACATCCCAGAACACCAACCTGAAATTTCAAACTTAATTTCCGACATGCGCCGAAATGCCTCTTGGTTTCAGCTCCCAGATCCGTCAAGGCGACCATTTCGAGAGCTTTCTGGACTTTTCTAAATACGATGTCCGAAGGAGGGGTACCCTTCTTTCAAATCCTACATCCTCTCTGACATCCAAATAAGGCATGTGAGGATGATGGGCGTGGTTGCTTTCGTTTCTCGGTCCCAAAAGCGTCCCTTGACTCGTCGCTATCCAGTGCTCCAGTGCTCCACTTCCCTCCCACTTCGTCATCCCCCTTTCACGATGCGGAATACAGGCACCACATTTCTTGGTGAATGGGTAAATCGATGCCTTCGCGATCAAGAGCTCGTTCAGTCAGCCATCCTGCTTT
>Ga0193742_1000251_pt1 | contig 39128 bp, 36 predicted proteins | sample L2c1metaG_FD_165511 | JGI IMG/M metagenome (GOLD analysis project Ga0193742, IMG submission 165511) | Soil microbial communities from a riparian zone of the East river system, Colorado, United States - L2c1 | ecosystem: Environmental > Terrestrial > Soil > Riparian zone | place: USA: East River... | reverse complement strand
CATCGACACCACCGGCGTCGCCGACACCGAGTGCTGCTACGCCGCCAAGACCGAGACCTGGGTGGCCGGCCCCGACGGTGCCCGCTGGGAGTGGTACGTCAAGAACGCCGACGTCGCCGACACCCCTCCGTGCTCCTGCAGCTAGCCGGGAGCGACGGCCGGCGCGGTTTCACGACGTCGCTGCGGTGTCGCCGCACCGAAACGGTCGGCGGGCGCCGCTGCGACGTCGCCATCACTCCACCTGAGCAACCCGAGTCATCCGTGGTCGCCAACCCGCTCTTGAGTCGTCTGTGGTCGGTCTCCGACGACAAACGACTCGGGGTCGCCGGACCGACCAGAGATGACTCGCCTACACCCGGGAGCGCAGGGCCCAGGCGGTCATCCGGGCGACGCAGTCGTCGCGAGGGCGGAGGCTGCAGGTGCCGCACTGGTGGCCGGCCGGCAGCTTCAAGAGGAGGCAGCACGTGCGGCGGATCGGGAACGTCACGACGTCGTCGGCATCCGGGACGGCGACCAGCTCGATGGTGCGGGCCAGGTCGGGCCGGGCGGCCAGCAGTCGGGCGCGATCGGCGTCGGCTCGGGGCCCGAGCCGGGTGAGCGTGCTCGCCAGGGCCAGCGCGGCCGTGCCCCACAGGTGACGGTTGCCGGTGCGCATGGTGTGCCGCACGGTGGCGACGACGGTCGCCGCCGCGGCCACCTGGTCGGCCGGGCCCGACGGCAGGGCACCCAGCGGCAGGGGCTCGCCCAGCACCCGGTCGAGCAGCCGGCGGAAGAGCTTGACGTCGTCGACGACATCGACGACATCGACGACGTCGGGGACCTCGGGCCGACGCAGCCCCACGACGACCCCCGTCGGCCCCTCGCGCACCACCACGTTGGCGGCCGTCAGGTCGGGCACCCGTCGCTCTGCGGCCCACGCGTGAACGCCCACGGTGACCAACACCGAGATCGCCTCCCGGGCGACCTGCGCCAGCACCAGCGCCCGGTCGTCGCTCCCGAAGCGACCGCTCGCCGCGCGCACCAGCCGGTCGATCGCCGTCGGCTCGACGAGCAGGACGTCGACGCCCAGCCAGGCCGGATCGTCGCCGACGCCGCCGACGAACCGCTCGTGAGGCACGCTTAACACCTCGCGTGTACTACCCGACACGCCCTGTCCAGGGCAAGGATCCCGATCGTTGCACATGGTGTGAAAAGGCCCTAACGTCGTTCCCGTGGGCGAGACGAATGTCACAGATGGCCGGCTCCTACGCGCCAACCGAACCCGTGACAACGTCGTGGACGCCCTCCTGCAGCTGATCGACGAGGGGAACCTGCGCCCCACTGCCCGTGAGATCGCGGCCCGGGCCGGCGTCTCCCTGCGCTCGCTCTACGTGCACTTCGACGACGTCGAGGCGCTGTTCTTCGCCGCCGCCGTCCGCAACGAGGAGCGCGGGGCGAAGCACATCCCCGAGAGCCGCAACGAGGGCACGTTCGAGACCCGCCTGCTCGCCTTCGTGCAGCGCCGGGCCCTCATCTACGAGGGCGGGCGCAACGTCCGCCGGGCGGCGATCCTGCAGGAGCCGTTCTCGATCGCCATCCGCACGATCCTCGAGGAGGCCCGCAAGCGGGGCCGCCAGGAGATCGAGTGGGTCTTCGCCTCCGAGCTGGTCGACCTCACCGACGACCAGCGTCGCGGGCGGCTCGCCGCGCTCGACCTCGCCAGCCACGCCGCAGGGTGGGACCTGCTGCGGGAGCAACACGACCTGGACGTCGACGACGCCGTCTCGGTGATGCGGGACCTGGTCCGTGCCGCGGCGCGGCCCATGGCCCGCACCTGACCACCGACCACAACCGACTGCCCAGGGGGGATGCGGTGACAACCCACGGAAGAGGTGTCATCGGCGGAATGACAGTGACGTCAGCCAGGGGCGTCCTGACGCGGGTCGGCGACCTGGCCTCGGGCCCGTTCGAGTGGGTGGTCCCGCTGGGAGCGATGCTGCTGATCCAGCAGCTGTTCCTGCCTGCCACCCTCGGCGTGGTCATCGACGGCGCCCTCTACGGCGGCCGCATCGCGCTCATCGCCCTCGGCATCGCCCTCGTGTACCGGGCCAACCGCATCGTCAACTTCGCCCAGGGCGACCTCGGCGGCCTGCCCGCCGTGCTGGCCGTGATGCTCGTGATCGGCTGGCACTGGAACTACTGGATCGGCCTGGTCGTGGGCCTCGGCGCCGCCGTGCTGCTCGGCGGCCTGGTGGAGACGCTGATCGTGCGGCGCTTCGAGCACGCTCCCCGGCTCGTGCTCACGGTCGCCACCATCGGTCTCGCCCAGCTGCTGACCGGCGCGGCGTTCCTCCTGCCCCAGGCGTTCGGCGAGGACTTCGGCTCCAAGCTCCCGCAGCCCTTCGGCACCGACTTCACGCTGGGCGGCACCACCTTCCGCGCCCACGACATCCTCACCATCGTCATCGTGCCGCTCGCCCTCGTCGGGCTGGCCCTGTTCCTGCAGCGCTCGACCGTCGGCATCGCCATCATCGGCGCCGCCGAGCGCCCCGACCGGGCGGCCGGCCTCGGCATCCCGGTGAAGCGCCTCCACACCGTCGTGTGGGCGGTGGCCGGGGTCCTGGCGTTCCTGGCCATGTACCTGCGGGCCGGCGTCGTGGGCCTGCCCATCGGCCAGGCCCTGCCCATCGACTTCCTGGTGCAGGCGCTGGCGGCCGCCGTGTTCGGCCGGTTCACGCGCTTCACCACCATCGGGGCCGCCGCCATCGGGATCGGCATCCTCGACCGGGCCATCACGTTCCAGCCCTGGAACCGGCCGGCCTACAGCCACGTGGTCGTCTTCGTGGTGGTGCTCGTCGGCCTGCTGCTGGTGCGACGGAGCCGCGGCCGGGTCGACGCCGACGCCTCCACCTGGCAGGCCACCGAGGAGATGCGGCCGACGCCCCGGGAGCTGGCCCACCTGCCCGAGGTCCAACTGGCCCGCTTCGGCGGCTGGATCCTGGCCGCGGCCGCCGTGCTCACCCTGCCGATGTGGCTCTCGAACAGCCAGATGTCGCTGGCGACGATCGTCGTGCTGCTCGGCATCGTGGCCGCGTCGCTGGTGGTGCTCACCGGGTGGGGCGGGCAGGTGAGCCTCGGCCAGATGGCGTTCGTGGGCGTGGGCGCCGGCATCGGGGGAGCGCTCACCGAGCGGGGCTGGGACCTCGCCGTGTCCATGCTGGTCGCCGGGCTCGCAGGGGCCGTGGCCGCGGTGGTCGTCGGCTACCCGGCGCTGCGCCGTCGGGGCCTCACTCTGGCCGTCAGCACCCTGGCCTTCGCCCTCCTGACCGCGGAGTACCTGCTGGACCGGAGGAACTTCGACTGGCTGCCCCGGTCGAGCATCGGCGAGCCGACGCTGTTCGGCAGCATCCACATCGACCACGAATCCCCGGACCCGGTCTTCTACGTCGCGGTGGCGACGCTGTTGCTGGCGCTGGCGATGGTGACCGGGCTGCGGCACAGCCGCACCGGCCGGGTGCTGATCGCCATCCGCGAGAACGAGCGGGCCGCCCAGTCGTACGGGATCAACGTGATCCGGACGCAGCTGGCGGCGTTCGCCCTGTCGGGCTTCCTGGCCGCGCTGGCCGGGTCGCTCTACGTCCAGCAGGCGGGGGGCCTGACGCCCAACCCGTTCGCTCCCGAGCGCAGCCTGCAGCTGTTCACGATGGTGGTGATCGGCGGGCTCGGGTCGCTGCCCGGCGCCCTCCTGGGAGCGACCTACGTGCGCGGCGCGGAGTTCTTCCTGCCGTCGGAGTGGAAGTACGTGGCCAGCGGCGTCGGCCTGCTGGCGATCCTGATGGTGTTCCCCGGCGGGTTCGGCGGGCTGCTGGCCCTCGGCCGTGACACCTGGTTCCGCTGGGTGGCCCGACGGCGCGGGATCGTCGTGCCCAGCCTGATGGGGGAGCGGGTCGACGACAGCGACGCCGCCGTGCCCCACGCCGCCGAGGCCGTGGTCGACGAACCGGAGCCGCCACCGGTGGTCGACGGGTCCGACAGCGAGCCGGTACTCACATGAGCGAGCACGCTGGCGACACCACCGGGCACCGGAGCGACAACGACACGATCGTCGCCGCGGCGACGCCGACCGAACCCGTCACCCCACCCCAGGGCCGCTGGGCCGCCTGGAAGCAGAAGACCACCGGCGGGGCGCCGTTCTTCCCCCTCGGCGTGCTGTTCGGGCTCAACGTGGTCGACGAGCTCGACCGCACCGCGTTCGGCGTGCTCAGCCCTAACATCCGCGACCACTTCAACCTCGACCTCAACGGCATCCTCACCGTGATCGCCCTGTCGTACCTGGCGGCGTTCCTGATGGCCGTGCCGATCGGGTTCTTCGCCGACCGGCTGCCCCGCATCCCGATCATGGTGATGGGCGCGGCGGCCTGGGGCATCTTCTCGGTGACCACCGGGATGGCCGCCACTCTGTGGATGCTCGGGATCTCCCGGGCCGGCGCGGGCCTGGGCCGGGCCGTCAACGACCCGGTGCACAACTCGCTGCTCGCCGACTACTACGACATCCCGGTGCGCGCGCGGGTGTACTCGATCCACCGCTACGCCAACGCCCTCGGCCAGTTCCTCGGGCCGCTCAGCGCCGGCCTGATCGCCTACTACGTGGGCTGGCGCACGCCGTTCTTCCTGTTCGGTGCGGTGACGGCGGTGTTCGTGGTGCTGGCAATGCGGCTCCACAACCCGGTGCGGGGCCAGTTCGAGCGCCGGGCGGTGGGCGTGAGCGAAGAGGTGGCCGTCACCGAGGAGCAGCCGCCGTCGTGGGCCGAGTCGTGGCGCATCCTGTGGCAGGTCCGCAGCCAGCGGCGCATCTTCTACTCCCTGCCGTTCGTGGCCATCGGCATCATCGGCCTAGTGGTGCTCAGCGGCCTCTACTACGAGGAGATCTTCAACCTCGACGAGCGCGAGCGGGGCTTCCTCGCCGCCCTCATCGAGGGGCCCGCCCAGCTCGTCGGCCTGCTCATCGGCATCCCGCTGGCGACCCGGCTGATGATGAAGGGCCCGGGCCACGTCCTCAAGTTCCTGTCCCGGATCGCGGCGGCCATCTCGGTGGCGTGGGTCGTGTTCGCCTGGGCACCCAACCTGGGCATCGCGGTCGCCGCCAACTCGGCCATCTCCGCCGGCCTGTTCATGCTGATCCCCGGGATCTTCGCGGTGATGTCGCTGGCGGTGCCGTCGAAGGTGCGGTCGTTCGGCTACGCCGTCGGCCTGCTCTGGGTGCTGCCCGGGTTCCTGATGCTGCCGTTCATCGGCGCCATCGGCGACGCCCACGGGCTGCGCATCGGCCTCCTCTGCGCCGCGCCCGTGTTCCTGATCGGCGGCCTGATCCTGGCGTCGGCCGGCGAATACGTCTCCGACGACATCACCCGGGTGTGGCGCTCCGCGGCGACCCTGTCGGAGGTGGCGCACCTGCGCAGCCAGGGCAAGGTGAAGCTGCTGCTGGCCCGCGACGTGAGCGTCCACTACGGCAGCGTGCAGGTGCTGTTCGGGGTGAACATGGAGGTCGACGAGGGCGAGATCGTGGCGCTGCTCGGCACCAACGGCGCCGGCAAGTCGACGCTGCTCAAGTCGATCTCGGGCCTGGTCGAGGCGAGTGACGGGGCGATCATCTTCGACGGCCGCGACATGACCCACACGCCGCCCGACGAGGTCGCCAAGCGCGGCGTCGCCCAGGTGCCCGGCGGCCAGGGCGTCTTCACCCAGCTCAGCGTGGCCGACAACCTGCGCCTCGCCGCCTGGCAGGTGCAGAGGTCGCCCGACGAGGCGGCGATCGCCACCGAGCGGGTGCTGGAGACGTTCCCGATCCTGCGGGAGCGCTGGCACGTGGAGGCCGGCAACCTCTCCGGCGGCCAGCAGCAGATGCTCACCCTGGGCATGGCGTTCATCGGCAAGCCCCGGCTGCTGATGATCGACGAGCTGTCGCTGGGCCTGGCGCCCGCAGTCGTCGGCCAGCTGCTGGAGATGGTGCGGATGCTCAAGCAGCAGGGCACCACGATCATCCTGGTGGAGCAGTCGGTGAACGTGGCGCTCACCGTCGCCGAGCGGGCCTACTTCATGGAGAAGGGCGAGATCCGCTTCGAGGGCCCGACCTCCGAGCTGCTGGCCCGGCCCGACCTGCTGCGCTCGGTGTTCTTCTCGGCCGCGGACAAGGCCGGCGGCAACGGGGACAACGGTGCCGAGCCCGGCGTCTTTGAAGGAAAAGCGCCCGTATCGGGTCGTTCTCCTTCAAAGAACGGGGAGGACGAGCTGCCGGTGCTCGAGGTGCGCGACGTCGTCAAGCGCTTCGGCGGCGTCCGGGCGCTCGACGGTGTGTCGTTCGACGTCGCCCCCGACGAGATCCTCGGCTTCATCGGCCCCAACGGTGCCGGCAAGACCACCCTGTTCGACGTCATCTCCGGCTTCGACACCCACGACCAGAGCGGCACCATCCGCCTGCGCAACGGCGACGACGTCTACGACCTCCACGGCACGCCCACCCACGTGCGGGCCTGGCGGGGCCTGGGCCGCTCCTTCCAGGACGGCCGCCTGTTCCCCGGCCTCACCGTGGCCGAGACCATCGCCGTCGCCCTCGAGCAGCACGTCGAGGTGCGCGACCCGATCGCCGCCAGCCTGCACCTCCCCGCCGTGAGCGACTCCGAGGAGCAGGTGGACCTCGCCGTCGTCGACCTGGTCGACATGCTGGGCCTGGGCAGCTACCGCGACAAGTTCGTGCGCGAGCTGTCGACCGGCACACGGCGCATCGTCGATCTGGCCTGCGTGCTGGCGCAGGGGCCGAAGGTCGTGCTGCTGGACGAGCCGTCGAGCGGCATCGCCCAGCGCGAGGCCGAGGCGCTCGGGCCGGTGCTGCGGCGGGTGCGCGAGGAGCTGGGGGCCAGCCTGCTGGTGATCGAGCACGACCTGCCGCTGCTGATGTCGATCGCCGACCGCATGATCGCCCTCGACCTGGGGCGGCTCGTGGTCGACGGCGACCCGCAGGAGGTCATCGACCACCCGACGGTCGTCGAGTCGTACCTGGGCACCGACGCTGCGGCGATCGCCCGGTCGGGGGCGTCGTAGCCGGCCGGTGGGGAGGCACGAAGAGGCGGAGCAGAGAGAGAACATCCAGGCCGCCCGAGGGGGAGCGCCCGATGACTGAGACAACTGAGACCAACGAGACCGGGGGACAACCGTCCCGGCCCACCAAGAATCCGAACGGCACGGCTCGTGCCCTCCGTCGCTACGGACCGATCGTGGGGGCGGTGGTGCTCGTCGCCGGGGCCATCGCCATCTTCGGTGGTGGCGGCGGCGATGACGACGACGGGGGCGGGGGCTCTGGCGTCGAGGCCAGCACGGCCGACGTCGACAAAGAGGAGCTGATCCGCTCCGGCCCCATGACACCGCAGAAGGCCGAGCTGGAGGGGAACGACGACGTCGACTTCGGCCCCAACTGCGACACCGACACCGGCAAGATCCGGCTGCCCACCGTGCAGGTGCCGCAGTGCGTGGAACCGTTCGACGGCGAGAACGGGGGCGCCACCACGCCGGGGGTGACCGAGGACGAGATCCTCGTCGTGGCCTACTCCACCGACCCGGCCCGCGACCCGCTGGGCTCCGCGCTCGTCTCCGGCGGCGGCGCCGACGTCGACCCCGCCCTCACCACGGAGTCCCTCCAGAACTACGTGCGCCTCTACAACGAGGTGTACGAGACCTACGGACGGACGGTCCGGCTGGAGCGGTTCATCGGCTCCGGCGCCGCCGACGACGTCGAGGCCGCCAGGGCCGACGCCATCGCCATCGCCGACATGGAGCCGTTTGCGGTGGTCGGCGGGCCGGGGCAGGCGACGACACCGTTCGCCACCGAGCTGGCGTCGCGCGGCGTCGTTTGCGGCCCGAACTGCACGCTCTCCGAGCCCGAGAGCATCGTGGAGGAGAACTACCCCTACATGTGGGAGCCCGGTCCGACGCCGGACCAGTCCTCCCTGCTGGCCGCCGAGATGGTCGGGAAGCTGGCCGGCCCGGGCAAGGCCGAGCTCGCCGGCGACGAGGCGACCCGGGCCAAGGACCGCGTCTACGCCCTGGTGCACTACGACACCCCGGGCGGCGACCACCAGCCGATCTTCGAGGCGCTGCGCGACGGGCTGGAGGAGCAGGGCATCGACCTGGAGATCGACATCCCGTTCGAGCTCGACCTGTCCACGGCCCAGGAGAACGCCCGCACGATGGTCGCCCAGCTGGAGCAGGCGGGCGTCACCACCGTGATCTTCTACGGCGACCCGTTCACCCCCGGGCCGCTCACCACCGAGGCCACCGCCCAGGACTTCCACCCCGAGTGGATCCTCGGCCCCAGCGTGCTGGCCGACGCCACCTTCTTCGCCCGGATGATGGACGGCGACCAGTGGAAGAACGGGTTCGGCATGTCGCTGATCGCCGGGCGCGGCGCGCCGGACACCAACTCCTCGGTCCGCATCTACGAGTGGGCCTACGGCGAGGAGCCGCCGTCCAACACGGTGGTCATCAGCGAGCCGCCGCTGCGGACGATCTTCAACGGCATCCACCTCGCCGGCCCCGACCTCACCCCCGACACGTTCCGCGACGGGCTGTTCCGCTACGAGCCGACCGGCGGTGGTCCCACCGAGCCGGGCGTGTCCCGGGGTGACCACGGCCTCTGGCCCGACACCGACCTGGGCGGCATCGACGACATGACCCTCATCTGGTGGGATCCCGGCGTGTCGGGGCCCGACGAGATCGACAACGAGGGCCCGGGTATGTACCGCTACGCCAACGGCGGCGAGCGCTACACCCTCGGCGAGATCCCCGAGTCGATCGAGGACGCAGGCCTGTTCGACGTCGACAGCTCCGAGACCGTGTACGAGGAGCTGCCCGACGAGGACCAACCGCCCGACTATCCGCCACCGGACCTGCCCGACTGACACGACGGGTCTGCCAAAGGAGCCAAGAGATGTCGACGACAGACGACGAGCCGGAGGTCAACGGCAAGTCGGACACCCCTGACGCCACTGAGGCGTCGGACACCACCGACGCCGAAGCCGACGCGCCCGATCCCACGGACGCGCCGGTCGAGGCCGAGGCCGAGGCCGACGCGCCCGCGGCGAGCAAGCCGTCGAGGCTGGAGGCGCAGCGGTCCGCCCGCGAGGCCGACCGTACGGCCCGCACGCAGGGCTCGGGCGGCTGGCTCCGCTCGGCCAAGCGCTACGGGCCGTTCGTCGCTGTCGCGATCGTCGTCGTCGTCGCCATCGCCATCTTCAGCGGCGGCGACGACGGTGGTGACGACGACGCGGCCACCGGCGGCGACCCGGCCGTGACCGACGAGGACGAGCTGGTCCGCTCCGGGCCGATGACCCCGGCCCGGGCCGAGCTCGAGAGCGTCGACGTCGACTTCGGGCCGACCTGCGACACCGAGCTCGGCCGCGTGGCGATCCCGACGATGTACTCGGCCCCGTGCGTCGAGCCCTTCGACGGCGACAACGGCGGCGCCACGTCGCCCGGCGTCACCGGCGACGAGATCGTGGTGGTGCGCTACGAGACCGACCCCGACGTCGACCCGGTCGGGGCGGCGCTGGTGCGGGCGACCGGGGTCGACGTCGACCCGGACACGGCGTTCGAGACGGTCCACGACTACGCCGCGATCTTCGCCGAGTACTACGAGACCTACGGCCGCGAGGTGCGAATCGTCGACTACCTCGGCTCGGGAGCCTCCGACGACGAGGAGGCGGCCCGCGCCGACGCCGTCGAGATCGCCGACATGGAGCCGTTCGCCGTGATCGGCGGGCCCTTCCAGTCGTCGTCGGTGTTCGGCGCCGAGTTGGCCAGCCGTGACATCGTCTGCATCGGGCCGTGCGCGAACACCCTGCCCGACGAGGTCACCACCGAGCACGAGCCCTACATGTGGCAGATCGGCCCGTCGCCCGACCAGGCGGCGCAGATGGCCGGCGAGCTGATCGGCAACCTCGCCGGCCCGGGCAAGGCCACCCTCGCCGGCGACCCGGCCACCCAGGCGAAGGACCGGCGCTACGCCCTCGTCCACTACAACACCGAGGACGGCACCCACAGCGCCGTCGCCGAGGCGCTGACCGACGCGCTGACCGACAACGGCGTCGACGTCACCACCGACATCGAGTTCATCCTCGACCCGGCCACGATCCAGGAGGACGCCCGCACCCTGCTCGCCCGGCTCGAGGACGACGGCGTGACCACCGTGATCTTCTACGGCGACCCGCTGATGCCCAAGGCGCTCACCGAGGAGGCCACGGCCCAGGACTACCACCCCGAGTGGATCCTCGGCCCAGCCCTCTACGCCGACACCGCGGTGTTCGCCCGGACGTTCGACCAGGCGCAGTGGGCCAACGGCTTCGGCATCGGCCTGACGCCGCTGCGGGGCGAGGACGCCAGCTCCGACTCGTGGCTCCTCCACGACTGGGCCTACGGCAGGGAGCCGGCGAACAACGCGTACGCCGCCATCCTCCCCCCGGTGCGCTACCTCTTCCAGGGCATCCACCTGGCTGGCCAGGAGCTGACGCCGGAGACGTTCCGCGACGGCATGTTCCGCTACCCGATCAGCGGCGGCTACCCGAGCCGGCCGCAGTTCTCGTTCGGCTTCCACGGGGTGTGGGGCGACGACGCGCCGGACTACGGCGGGTCGGAGGACGCCGCGGTCATCTGGTGGGACCCGGAGGCTCCGGGCACCGACGAGACCGGTCAGGAGGGCGAGGGCCTGTACCGCTTCGCCAACGGCGGCGAGCGCTACACGATCGGCAACTTCCCCGAGAACGCCGAGGAGGCGGGCCTGTTCGTCGAGCCCGACTCGCTGACGATCGTCGACGAGCTTCCCCCCGAGGCCGTGTTCGACTACCCGGCGCCCGACCTGGGGTCGTAGGCCTCTTGCGCTGACCTGATCGACCCGATCTGCTCGAGGGCGTGCCCCTCGGGCGGGTCGGGGCGATTGCGACAAAGGTTCGATGGCGCAGATGGACAGGTTCGACGGTGAGTTCGACGCAGTTCTGGCGGCAGCTGTCGTCGGCGCGCCCTGGGCGCTGGAGCGGATCTTCACCACGCTGAGCCCGATCGTCGCCGGCTACCTGCGCATGCAGGGGGCCCACGAGCCCGAGGACCTCACCAGCGAGGTCTTCGTGGCGGTGCTGCGCAAGGTCGCCACGTTCCGCGGCGACGAGGCCGGCTTCCGCTCGTGGGTGTTCACGATCGCCCACCGGCGGCTGATCGACGAGCGCCGGCGGGCCGTGCGGCACTCGCTGGTCACGGCGATGGGCGACGACTACGACGCCCCCGCCCCCGACGACGTCGCCGAGTCGGCGCTCCAGTCGCTGGCGGCGGAGCGGGTCCGCGAGCTGTGCGACCGGCTCGTCCCCGACCAGCGCGACGTGCTGCTCCTCCGGCTGGTGGGGCGGCTCACCGTCGACGAGGTGGCGGCCACGATCGGCAAGACCCCCGGGGCGGTGAAGGCCCTGCAGCGGCGGGGCTTCCGGGCGGTCGGCCGCATCCTCGAACGGGAAGGCGTACCCCTGTGACCAGGCCGGGCGATCACGACGCTGACATGAGCCACACCTCGCAGATCCGCCGGCGCTGGGCCCTGGACGACGACACCGTCGAGGCGATCGTCCAAGGTCGTCCCATCGACGGTCAGTTCGATCCGTTGGTGGCCTTTGCCCGTCAGGTACGCACTGCGGCGGTGGACCTGCCGGGGCCGGCCCCCTCCGACGAACTGGCTCGGATCTTGCGTGGTGACACCAAGATCAACCAGGAGACGCACAGCATGGATGTCGGACGATTCGCCGCGATCGCCGCCAGGGTCGCAAGCCTCGGCACAGCCGCCAGGATCGGGTTGGGGGCGGCGATCGCCGCCGCGAGCGTCGCCGGAGCGGGGGCTGCCGGCGCGCTCCCCGGTCCCGCCAACGACGCCGTCCGCGGCGCCATCGAGACCGTGTCGCCGGTCGACTTCGCCGACGAGGCGCCCGAGCATCCCGAGAACTTCGGCGACGAGGTGTCCGACGACGCCACCGGCGGGAACGACGGGGAGAACGGCGTCGACGGCCAGCAGATCTCGGAGGAGGCGCCCGGGGCCGATCACCGCCCGGACTCGGCCGGATCCTCCGATGAGGGCCCGGGCCAGCCCGACTCGACCGGGCTGGACCGGGCCGACGAAACGCCCGCCGAACCCCACGCGCCCGACTCGGTGCCGAGTGGCAACGGCGGCGACGGCAACGGCGGTCAGCCCGAGGTCATCCCGAGCACCGTCCCGTCCCTACCCGACCAGTCCCAAGGCCACGGTCGCCCCTAGCTCGGTGCAAGTGGCCAGCTGAGGGTAGGTAGACGGAAACGTGCCAGGGCGTACCCCTTCACCGCTTGCAGGCGATCACGACCCTGCGAACGACAGACCGGCGTCCGGTGGGACAAGTCCCAACTCCACCATCGGGCGCCGGGCCTACAGAAGGGGAAACGCAATGGTGCAGGTGACGCGGATGCGCCTGGTTCTGGCGGCGATCTGCGGTGGTTTGCTCACCGCAGTCGCCGTCGGAACCGGTGCGGCCGGGGCAGAACCCCCCGCCGATCCGCCGGGGAACAACGGCACGATCAAGGTCGACGGCGCGCCGTTCGACATCACGCCCGGCAACGAGCCGCATGTCGACTGCAAGTTCGACATCGACTTCTACGGCTACGACGAGGGCGGCGACCTCTTCGCCGACGTGACGTTCACGGCTCACCCGCCGAGCAACCCGAGCGGTGTCGTCCTCGACGTCGAGCCGAAGACGGTCTTCATCGGCGAGGACTCGAACGACGGCGGCGGCAGCGAGGCCGGCCACGACGCCAGCCAGGAGTACGACCTGAGCGACGCGCTGGCGACGATCGAGCCGCACCCCGTGCAGGGCTGGCACGTGAAGCTCACCGTCCACGCCGACGGCTCGCAGGGCGCCGACACCAAGTTCAAGGTGTTCTGGGCGACCGGCTGCGAGACGACGCCGCCCACCACCGAGCCCCCGGGCTCGACGACCACCGAGCCGGACTCGAGCACGACCACGGTCCCGGGATCGACGCCCACCACGACACCGGACGACGACGAGCCCGGTGGTCCGGACGACACGCCGGAGCCCGTCCCGACGCCGCCGGCAGCGACACCATCGGTGCGCGCGCCGGACTTCGCCGGCTAGCTGCCGCCTGATCGAACTTGCCCGCGAACGAGGACCCACTCCCCTCGTCCGAGGGCAGGTTCGCGGGCAGGCTCAGGCGAAGCGGAGTCGGGCGGTGACGGGGCGGTGGTCGGAGCGGGTCTGGGGGACGACCAGCGCTTCGACCACCTCGACGACCGGGGTGACCAGGATGTGGTCGGTCTGGCTGTGTGGGCGGTGCGACGGGTACGTGCGGCCCCGCACGGCCCGGCGCCAGCCCCGGGGCACCAGCCGGTCGATGCACCAGCCCCACATGTTCATGTCGCCGGCGAACGCCGCAGCTTCGGTGGTCGGCGGCAGCACCTCTCGCAGGGAGGGCCCGAGACGCCAGACCGGGTCCTTGAGCAGCGGCATGTGGGTGCCCACCACGGTGAACGTGGAGCCACCGATGTCCACTGCGACCCGCAGGACCGCCCTTCGGGCGGGGTCGCGTGGCAGCTGCGGGGCGAGGGGGACGACCTCGGCGCTCGCGACCGGCAGTCGGGAGAGGACGGCGATGATCCAGTCGCCGTCACCGGCGTCGCCCTCTCGCCCCGCCAGCCGCACCTGCTCGTGGCAGGTGGCCCGGGCGATGCCGAACGTCGCCGCCACCTCGTAGCCCAGGGCCGACGCGATCTCCACCACGTTCCCGTCGACGTCGGGGTCGTCCGGCACCCACGCCTCCTGCAGCACCAGCAGGTCGGTGTCGACCTCCTTCGCCGCGGCCGCCACGTCGTAGAACGGCGCGTCGTGCCCCCCGTACCCCCTGCCCATGTGCAGGTTGAACGACCCGACGCTGAGCTCAGGCATCGCCCGGGCGCTGGCGCTGGTCGGCGGGGTAGCGCTCGTCGTCGACCGGGGGGCCGTTGGGGAAGACGAGGAACATCACCTGGGTGGCGTGGGCGACGAGGCCGCTCGCCGGGTCCCACAGGTCGGCGCCGACCGAGACGTAGCCGTCGCCGGCGTGGTGGGCGCGGTAGTGGGCCAGGAGCCACTCGGAGCGGGCGTCGCCGAAGAGGTGGACGGTGAGGTCGGCGCTCGGCGGCAGCCAGAAGGGCGTGCCCGGGCCCATCCGCTCGCCGACCGCGCCCGGCATGGTGTCGCACAGCGTGAGCACGGCCAGCGGGTCGAGCGTGCCGTCGGCCAGCAGGGGCGGCTCGTCGAAGCGGTACCAGGTGGCGCACTCCGAGCTCGTGGGGACCCAGTCGTCCCAGGGCGCGTGCCCCAACGCCGCGCGACCCTCCACCTTGTCCCAGAACGGGAAGGGCGGCCGGTCGGGGTGCAGGTCGTCGAGGCTGCGGTCACGCCACGACGGGCACTCGTCGGGCGGAGGGACCTTGGGCATCGTGGCGTCGGTGAACTCGAAGCCGGGTCGAGCGCGTCCGAAGACGGCGACCGACGTGTGGCCGGCGTCGGCGCCGTGGCTCCGGACGTCGGCCCGGACCTGCGACATCGACCTCCCGCGGCGCAGCACGTCGACGTCCACCTCGACGGGACCGGCCGCGACCTGGGCCGCGAACACCGTGGTCAGCGTGCGCAGGCGCAGCTCGTCGTCGGCGTTGTCGTCGACCAGCGCCAACGCCATGGCTCGGGCGGCGAGGGCGGCCATCAACCCGCCCTGCGGGACGATCGGGCAGTTCCAGTCGGCGCTGACGTCGACCTTGTAGCGGCCGTCGACCGAGGGCGACAGGTCGAGCTGGTCCGCGAACGTGACCGCCGGATCGTCCCCAGTCTCCATGCCCAGGACGCTATCGGCCGGGCTAGCGTGCAGGTCGACAACCGACCACGCGGGAGCTCGGGGACACGACCGGGCTGAGAGGGCGCACACGGCGCCGACCGCCGACCTGATCCGGGTAATGCCGGCGAAGGGAGTGATGGCCATGGCCGACCGCCGCAAGGCGTACGTCGCGGGAACCCGTCCGGACGTGCAGGTGCCGTTCACCGAGGTGGTCCTGGACGGCCCCGACGAACCGGTGCGCCTCTACGACACCAGCGGTCCCCAGGGGTTCTCGCCCGAGGCCGGGCTGGCGCCGCTGCGAGGCCCCTGGATCCACGAGCGGGCCGACGTCGAGCACTACGCCGGCCGCATCGCCTCGCTGCGCGACGACGGGCGCGGCGCCGCCCGGGCCGGCAAGGTCGACGCCGAGCCGTTCCCCGGCGACAGCGCCCAGCGTCCCCGCCTGCGGGCCAACCCCGGCAAGCGGGTCACCCAGATGCACTACGCCCGCCGGGGCGACGTCACGCCCGAGATGGAGTTCGTGGCGCTGCGGGAGGGGCTCGACCCCGAGGTCGTGCGCGACGAGGTGGCCACCGGCCGGGCGATCCTGCCCGCCAACGTCAACCACCCCGAGTCGGAGCCGATGGTGATCGGCAAGCGCTTCCTCACCAAGGTGAACGCCAACATCGGCACCTCCGCGGTCACGTCGTCGGCGGCCGAAGAGGTCGGCAAGCTGCAGTGGGCCACCCGGTGGGGTGCCGACACGGTGATGGACCTGTCGACCGGCCCCGCCATCCACACCACCCGCGAGTGGATCATCCGCAACAGCGCCGTGCCCATCGGCACCGTGCCCATCTACCAGGCGCTGGAGAAGGTCGACGGGGTGGCCGAGGACCTGTCGTGGGAGGTGTTCCGCGACACGGTCGTCGAGCAGGCCGAGCAGGGCGTCGACTACATGACCATCCACGCCGGCGTGCTGCTGCGCTACGTGCCGCTGACCGTCGACCGGACCACCGGGATCGTCAGCCGGGGCGGGTCGATCCTGGCCGCGTGGTGCCTGGCCCACCACCAGGAGAACTTCCTCTACACCCACTACGACGAGCTGTGCGAGCTGTTCGCCGCCTACGACGTGGCGTTCTCGCTGGGCGACGGGCTGCGGCCCGGGTCGATCGCCGACGCCAACGACGAGGCCCAGTTCGCCGAGCTGCGCACCCTCGGCGAGCTGACCCAGCGGGCCTGGGAGTTCGACGTGCAGGTGATGGTCGAGGGGCCGGGGCACGTGCCCATGCACAAGATCAAGGAGAACGTCGACCTGCAGCAGGACCTCTGCAAGGAGGCGCCCTTCTACACGCTCGGCCCGCTGACCACCGACGTCGCCCCCGGCTACGACCACATCACCTCCGCCATCGGAGCGGCGATGATCGGGTGGTTCGGCACGGCGATGCTCTGCTACGTCACGCCCAAGGAGCACCTGGGCCTGCCCGACCGCCAGGACGTGAAGGACGGCGTGATCGCCTACAAGATCGCCGCCCACGCCGCCGACCTGGCCAAGGGGCACCCGGGGGCGCAGGCCTGGGACGACGCCCTGTCGAAGGCCCGCTTCGAGTTCCGCTGGAACGACCAGTTCGACCTGTCGCTCGACCCGGACACCGCACGTAGGTACCACGACGCCACGCTGCCCGCCGAGCCTGCCAAGACCGCCCACTTCTGCTCGATGTGCGGGCCGAAGTTCTGCTCGATGGCGATCACCGAGAAGGTGCGGGCCTACGCGGCCGAGGGCATGCAGGCGAAGTCGTCCGAGTTCGTGGCGTCGGGCGGCGAGGTGTACCTCCCCAGTCCCGAGACGCGGGCGCCCGCGTGAAGGCGTCGCTCGGGCGACTGCACGTGCTGGTCGACTCGGTGTCGCTGGCGGAGGCGGCGCTCGAGGGCGGTGCCCCGACGCTGCAGGTGCGGCTGAAGCTCGGGTCCGACCGGCGGCGCTTCGACACGGTGGCGGCCATCGCCGACCGCTGCCGGGCCGCCGGTGCCACCTGCATCGTCGACGACCGGGGCGACTTCGCCGTGGCCGCAGGCGCCGACGGTGTCCACGTGGGCGACGAGGACCTGTCCGTGGCAGCGGTGCGCCGGGTGGTGGGGTCGCACCTGCTGGTGGGCGCCACCGCCCGCAACCCCGAGTCGGCGCGCCGGCTGGTGGCGGCCGGTGCCGACTACCTGGGCGTCGGGCCGTCCTACGCAAGTGGCACGAAGCCCGACCTGCCCGACCCGCTGGGCGTGGAGGGTGTGCGGGAGGTGGCGGCGTCCGTGCCGGTGCCGGTGATCGCCATCTCCGGGGTGACCGCCGAGCGGGTGCCGGAGCTCCTCGCCGCCGGGGCGTGGGGCGTCGCCGTGATCGGTGCCGTCGCCCGGGCCGACGATCCCCGCGAGGCCACCCACGCCCTGGTCACCGCCGTCGCCCGGGCGAGCGTGCCAGAGGACGTGGGCACGTGAGCCGAGGCGACCAGAATCGACTCGAGAGGACGGGCTCATGAGCGTGGACGTGGTGGTGGTGGGCGGCGGGGCCATCGGGTTGGCGTCGGCGTGGCGGCTGGCGCGGCAGGGGCTCGACGTGACGGTGGTCGACCCGGAGCCGGGGTCGGGGGCATCGGTGGTGGCCGCCGGGATGCTGGCGCCGGTCACCGAGGCGCGCATAGGCGAGGAGGCGCTGCTGCAGCTGGGGCTGGAGTCGCTGGCCGCGTGGCCCGACTTCGCCGCCGAGGTGGAGGAAGCCTCGGGCCTGCCGGTGGGCTTCCGCTCGGACGGGACGCTGGTCGTGGCCTACGACGGCGACGACCGGGCCGCGGTGGCCGACCTCGTCGACCGCCAGCGCTCGCTGGGCCTGGAGGTGGACGACCTGTCGGCCCGCGACCTGCGGGCCGCCGAGCCGGCGCTGGCGCCCTCGGTGCGCCGGGGCTTCCGGGCCGCGGGGGAGCGCTCGGTCGACCCCCCGGCGCTGGTCGCGGCGCTGCTGGTGGCTGCCGAGCGGGCGGGCGTCACGTTCGTCCGCCAACGCGTCCGAAACCTCGACACAAGTGGCGCCATGGCCACCAGTTCTGTCGAGGTTTCGGGGGTTGTGCTGGAGGACGGCGCCACGTTGGCCGCGCCGCGGGTCGTGCTGGCGGCGGGGGCGTGGTCGGGCGACCTCGCCGACGTGCCCGTGCGGCCGGTGAAGGGCCAGGTGCTGACGCTGCGGCCGCGGGCCGGTGACGAGCTGTTGCACCACGTCGTGCGGGCCCACGTGCGGGGATCGATCGGGTACCTGGTGCCCCGGAACGACGGCCGGATCGTGTGCGGCGCCACCGTAGAGGAGCGGGGCTGGGACGCCACGCCCACCGCCGGCGCCGCCTACGAGCTGTTGCGAGACGTGCTCACCCTGTTCCCCGGCCTCGACGACGCCGAGCTGGTCGGCATCACCGTCGGCTTCCGCCCCGGCACATCCGACGACCTGCCCCGCATCGGCCCCAGCCCCGACGTCGAGGGCCTGATCCTGGCGACCGGCCACTACCGCAACGGCATCCTGCTGACGCCCCTCACCGCCGACCGGATCGTTGCCGCCGTAACGGCAGCGCCGGGTGACGGGGCGGCGCTGACGTCGGAGGTCGCGCCATGAGCCTGGTCGTGAACGGGGAGGCGCAGGTGCTGGAGGGGCCGTTGTCGGTCGACGGGCTGGTCGACCGGCTGGCGCTGGAGCGCCGGGGCCTCGCCATCGCCGTCAACGGCGAGGTCGTCCCCCGCAGCAGCTGGCCGGCGCGCCCGCTGACCGACGGCGACCAGGTCGAGATCCTCACGATCGCCCAGGGAGGTTGAGATGAGCGACGACCTGAGCGACGAGGACCCGTTGGTGATCGCCGGCGAGAAGTTCGCGTCGCGCCTGATCATGGGCACGGGCGGGGCGCCGAACCTCGACGAGCTGGAGCGGGCGCTGGTCGCCTCCGGCACCGAGCTGACCACGGTGGCGCTGCGGCGGGTCGACCCGTCGGCGCCCGGCTCCCTGTTCGAGGTGCTGGAGCGGGCCGGCATCCGGCCGCTGCCCAACACCGCCGGCTGCTTCACCGCTCGCGACGCCGTCCGGACCGCGCAGCTGGGGCGGGAGGCGCTGGAGACCGACTGGGTGAAGCTCGAGGTGGTCGCCGACGAGCGGACCCTGCTGCCCGACTCGATCGAGCTGCTCGACGCCGCCGACCAGCTGGTGGAGACCGGGTTCGTGGTGCTCGCCTACACGAACGACGACCCGGTGCTGGCCCGTCGCCTGGCCGACGCCGGGGTGGCCGCGGTGATGCCCCTGGGGGCGCCGATCGGCAGCGGGATGGGGATCCGCAACCCCTACAACCTGGCCATGATCCTGGAGGACGCCACGGTGCCGGTGGTGCTCGACGCCGGCGTCGGCACCGCCTCCGACGCCGCCCTGGCCATGGAGCTGGGCTGCGACGCCGTGCTGCTCGCCTCCGCCGTCACCCGGGCCCGGGACCCGGTGGCGATGGCCTCGGCGATGCGCCACGCGGTCGTCGCCGGCCGTCTGGCCCGGCACGCCGGCCGCATCCCCCGCCGCCTGTACGCCGAGGCCTCCACGTCGTTCGACGGCCTCGCCGACCTGTGACGTCGCCGGTTCCCCGGCTGATCGTCGTCACCGACCGCCACCTGGCCGAGTCGGCCGGCCACCGGCTGCTCGCGGTCGTGCACGCCGCCATCGACGCCGGCGCCCGGGCGGTGCTGCTGCGGGAGAAGGACCTGGGGCGGATCGAGCGTGCCGCTCTGGCCGCCGCCATCGGAGCCCTCCTGCAGCCCGTCGACGGCCTGCTCCTCGTCTCCGACGACGGTGCCCACACCGCGGTCCCCGCGACGGGGTTCGCCGGGAAGCCGTGCCACTCGGTCGACGACCTGCGTCAGGCCCGGGACGACGGTTTCGACTACGCCACCCTGTCACCCGTCTGGGAGACGCCGTCGAAGCCCGGGTACGGGCCGGTGCTCGGGCTCGACGGGCTCGCGGCCGCCTGCGCCGCCGTCCCCGACCTGCCGATCGTGGCGCTGGGCGGCGTCGTCCCCGGTAGGGCCGCCGCCTGCCTCGACGCGGGGGCGGCGGGCGTCGCCGTGATGGGGGCGATCATGACGGCACCCGACCCCGCCGCTGTCGTTCGCGGCTTTCTGGCCGAGATGGGCGAGACTGTCACCACATGACCACACCGCCTGTCGCCCTGACGATCGCCGGGTCCGACTCGGGCGGGGGGGCCGGCGTGCAGGCCGACCTGGTCACGTTCGCCGCCATGGGCGTCCACGGGACCAGCGTGATCACGGCGCTCACGGCCCAGAACACGGTCGGCGTCGAGGGGGTGCACGTCCCGCCGGTCGAGTTCCTCGACGCCCAGCTCAGCGCCGTGCTGTCCGACATCCGGGTCGCCTCCGTGAAGACCGGGATGCTGGCCACCGAGGAGGTGATCCGCCACGTCGCCGACAAGGCGGCCCGCGGCGGCCTCCCCAACCTGGTGGTCGACCCGGTGCTGGTGTCGTCCACCGGCGCCCGCCTGCTCGACCCGGGCGCCGAGCACGCCTACCTCGAGGCCCTGTTCCCCCACGCCCTGGTCGTGACGCCCAACACCCGGGAGGTGTCGGCCCTGCTGGGGCGGGACATCCGGACGGTCGACGATGCCGCCACCGCCGCCTTCGAGCTGGGCCGGTACGGGCCCTGGTGGGTGGTGGTGAAGGGCGGCCACCTGGGCGACGACGACGCCGTCGACGTGGTGGTGGAGATCATGACCGGCGAGATCACCGAGCTGCGCTCGCCTCGCATCGCCACCGCCAACGACCACGGCACGGGCTGCACCTTCGCCGCGGCGACCACGGCGCTGCTGGCCCGCGGCGTCCCGGTGCTCGACTCCCTCCGGATGGCGAAGGACTTCGTGCACGCCGGCCTGGTCGCCTCGGCCGACTGGCGCCTGGGCGCGGGCCACGGCCCGGTCGGCAAGCTCGGCTCCTGGCCGCTCAGCCGCTGACCCCGGCGAAATGTGCACCGGAACGCACGGAATCCGTGCGTTCCGGTGCACATTTCGGTCAGGACGTGAGGACCGGCAGCCCGTTGTGGCGGCGGCCGGGGCGGATGAGCCAGGCGACGCCCGGCGGGCAGGTCTCGCGCTCGGAGCAGTAGCGGCAGGCCGACGAGGGGACGGCGTCGCCGTACTCGTCGCCGGCGACCTCGCTGGCCCGCAGGCGCTGCCGGACGACGTCGACTGCCAGGTCGGCGCCCCGCTCCAACAGGTCGTCGGCCACGGGGAAGCGCAGCCGCTCGCCGGTGTCGGCGACGGTGAGCACCACCGCCCGGGGCACGATCCCGATCGCCAGGGACGCCGCCGTGGCCTCGAAGGCGGCCCGCTCGGCCAGCGTCAGGTCGTCGCTGCTGTTGGCCCGGTGGAACAGCACGTCGAACCGGCCCGAGGGAGCGACGGTGCCGACCATGGCGTCGGGCTTGCTGGCCACCGCGATCGCCACCCGACGTGTCGACGAGAGGCGGGGCCGGAACGCGGGGGTGCCGCGGCGGGCCGACGGGCTGCCGGGATCGTCGACCACCAGCACCAGGCCCTCCGGCAGCGGCCACCCCAGCACCCGCACGAACCCGGCGATCCACCGGGTGGCCAGAGACGCCGTGACGGCGAGGGCCGCCCGGTCGCCCTGGCGGGTGAGCTGGGTGACCCACTCGGCGACGGGCGACGTCGGCGTCTCCCGCGCCTCCTTCATCCACGTCTTCACGGCCGCCAGCGGGTGGGGGAGCGCCGGGTTGCTGGCCGCCACCGCGGTGACGTGGCGGTCGAGGTGCCGGGCCAGGGCGACGCGGCCGACCGCACCCGCGGCCAGGGCAGGCGACCAGCCGGGGAACCCCCAGCCGTCGACGCCGCTCGCCCGGAACCGGGCCGGGCACCCGGCCGCGTCGGCCGCAGCCACCCACCCCACGTACACGTCGCCGGGATCGGCGTCGGCCGCCAGCCCGCCGACCAGCTCCTCGAGCCGCTCCGTCACACCTCGTCGCAGCAGGTCCGCCCGCCCGACGGCGCCGCCCGCCGTCTTTGAAGGAAAATCGCCCGTATGGGGTCGTTTCCCTTCAAAGACGTGGGGGCTCACGCCGCCGCCTCGTGGGCCGCGGTGCCTTCGGGGCAGCCGGGCCGCAACGGGCAGAAGGCGCAGTAGGAGCCGGGGCAGGCCCGGGCCGGCTCGCCGGCGGCGATCGCGGCGGCGGTCTCGATCGCGGTGGCGACCCGCTCGGCGGCGTGGAGGACGACCTCGGGGCGGATCGGCTCGAGCTGGGTGGCGCCGTCGGCCGCGGCGATCGACAGCACGGCTGCCGGGGCGACGCCGTCGCGCAGCCCGACGAGCAGGGCGTAGAGGTGCCCGTCCTGGCGCACCGAGTCGTGCCACTGGCCGCCCTTGAGCTCCACCACCAGCCCCGGCAGCCCCGTCGGCGGACCGCCCAGGAGGATGTCGAGCTTGCCGGACACGACCACGGCGCCGCCGGCGAGGCGCAGGCGCACCGGCTCCTCCACCCGCGGCCACCACTGCCCGTCGATCGTCGCGGGCCACCCCGCCACCAGCGGGTCGAGCCGGGCGGCGGCGTCGGCCAGCAGGGCCTCGGCGGCTTCGGCGCCCACGTCCAACAGGTGGTCGGCCACCCGCTCGTCGCCGATGGCCACCAGGTACTCGCACGCGGCGGCGACCGTCGGCGGCACCGCCGGCCCCAGGGTCGCCAGCTTCGCCCCGGCGTCGACGATCTGGCCCAGCACGATGTTGGTCAGGTCGCCGCTGTCGAGCAGGTCGGGATCGGCCAGGGAGCGGCGGGGGCACTCCAGCAGCCCCCGGACCGACGCCTTGGCCAGTCGCAGCGGCTCGTCGGCCGACCAGGACCCGGCACCCGACCCGGCGGCGTGGTCGAGGATCGCCCGCGCCTCATCGAGGACCTCACCGCCGACGGGCTGCCCCAGCCGGGAGGGATCGCCGAGCAACGCCGCCAGCACCACCCCGATCGTACGAACCCCGGTACCCCCGGTCGCGGACCCTGCCCCCCGGGCAAATTGCGTTCGTCCGCCCGCCATATGCGGGTTTTCGAACGCAATTTCGGATGGCGGTGGGGGTTACGGGCGGCGGTGGGTTACGGGCGGTCGGCGAACCAGGCGGCCTCCGCCTTGCCCATCTCGGTGGTGGGCGGGCGGTCGACCCAGGGCCAGAGCTCCTCGGCGATGCGGCGGAAGTTGGCCGTCGCCGCCAGGTCGCCCAGGATCGCCATCAGGCCCAGGTTGATCCGCTGGATGATCACGAAGCTGGCCGGCAGGTTGGCCGCCTTGGCGATCTCGCCGTAGGGCCCGGTCGGGTCGAAGAAGCGCTGCACCGTCTGCGACGACCACTCGGGCGTGATCGTCACCTCGGCGTCGTCGGCCACGAACGTGTAGAAGTGCCCGAAGTACTCGTCCACCTGCTCGTCGGTGAACGGCAGGCCCGGCGTGAGCAGCCCGATCTCCTCGATCACCCGCCGGAACGCCGGCAGGTCGCGCTCCAGCACGTAGGAGGTGATCATCCGCTCGAACTCGGTGACCTCGTGGGGCTCGAAGTACTTCACCAGCCCGAAGTCGAGGAACGTCACCCGACCACCCGGCCGGAACAGGTAGTTCCCCGGGTGCGGGTCGCCGTTGAAGGCGTGCAGCCGGTAGAGGCTGCGGAACACGAACCGGTAGATCGCCTCGGCGGCCAGGTTGCGCTCGTCCTGGCTCCAGGTGAGCAGCTCGTCGAACCGCACGCCGTCGGCCAGGTCGCTGGTGAGCACCCGCCCGGTCGACAGCTCCGGCACCACGTCGGGCACGTGGATGAACGGGTGGTCCCGGTAGTAGTCGGCGAAGAGCTGCTGGCTGCGGGCCTCCAGCTCGTAGTCGAGCTCCTCGACCACCCGGGCCCGGATCTCCTCCACCAGCGGCCCTGCCTCGAGGCCGGGGAACATCATGCCGACGACCCCGAACAGCAGGCCGGCGTTGTCGAGGTCCGCCCGGATCGCCTCGTCGACCCCCGGGTACTGCACCTTGACCGCCACCGCCCGGCCGTCGCGGGTGAGCGCCCGGTGCACCTGACCGATCGACGCCGACGCGATCGGCACCGGGTCCCACTCCAGGAACACCCGGTCGGGTGGGGCGCCGAGCTCCTGCGCCACGGTGTCGGCGGCCAGCTCGGGGGACATCGGCGGGGCGTCCTGCTGGAGCCCCGCGAGGACCTCCCGCACCGGTTCGGCGATGCCGGTGTCGAGGTACGACGCCATCTGGCCCAGCTTCATCAGGGCGCCCTTCATGTGGCCCAGGGCCTCGGCGACCTGCTCGGCGGTGCGCAGCTGGAAGGCGACGTCGAGCTCGTCCTGCCGCTCGGCGGAGGCGAAGGTCCGCCGGGCCTTGTGCACGGCGTACGTCGCCCCGCCCTTGGCGCCCATGCGGGCGAGCTTGCGGCTGCGGTCGACCCGGGACACCAGCCGGATCGGCGAGCGGGCGCCGGGGCCGCCGGCGGCGTCGTTGGCGTCGTTGGCGGGCAGGCGGCGGGCGTAGGCGACGGCGGCTCCCGCCACCACGAGCCCTCCCGCCACCAGGAAGGCACGGCGGCGTCGCACGCCCCTGATCCTACGTGGGGTAACCGAGTGGCTCACCAACCGCGGTAGGTCGGATCGCGCCGCTCGACGAACGCCTGCACGCCCTCGTTGGCGTCGTCGCTGCGCATGTTCATCTCCTGGGCCACGGCCTCGTCGTGGAAGGCCGTGGTGCGGTCGCTGTCGAGCGAGCGGTTGAGCAGCCGCTTCGTCAGCCCGATCGACCGGGTGGGGCCGGTGGCGAGCCGCTTGGCCCACTCGGCCACCGCCGCGTCGAGAGTGTCGGCCGGCACCACCTTGTTCGCCAGCCCCAGCGCCTGCGCCTCGGCGGCCGGCACGTCGTCGCCGAAGAACATCAGCTCCTTCGCCTTGTGCAGGCCGACGAGCCGGGGCAGCAGCCAGGCGCCGCCACCGTCGGGGACGAGGCCCCGGCGCACGAAGATCTCCACGAGCTTGGCGGTGTCGGCCATGACCACCAGGTCGCAGGCCAGCGCCAGGTGGGCGCCGAGGCCCGCCGCGGTCCCGTTCACGGCGGCGATCACCGGCTTCTCGCAGTCGAGCACCGCGCCCACCAGCTTCTGCGCGCCCTCGCGCAGCATGCGGGCGACGTCGCCGACCACCCGCTCGGGCGCGTCGGGCGGCTTGGGCGCTCCGGGGCGGGAGGCCCGCAGGTCGGCACCGGTGCAGAAGAAGCGGCCGGTGGCGGACAGCACCACCACCCGCACGTCGACCAGCGCCGAGGCCTCCTGCAGCAGCTCGACGATCCGGTCGCGCTGGTCGGGCGTGATGGCGTTGGCCACGTCGGGCCGGTTGAGGGTGATCGAGAGGATGCCGTCGTTGCGGCCTACCAGCAGCTCGTCGTCGTCCACGGCGACGACGCTACCGGGCATCTGACGAGCCGTCAGATTCCTCGGAGAGGTAGGGTCCCGCCCGTATGGAGAACCTCCCGACCGTCGATGAGCTCAACTGGGGCCTGCTGCTGCTCCGGGTCGTGGTCGGCCCGGTGTTCGCCTTCCACGGCTTCGCCAAGATCTTCCGGGGTGGGCGCCTCACCGGCACCGCCGGGTGGTTCGAGTCACTGGGCATGAAGCCCGGGTCGCTGCACGCCCGCCTCGCCGCCGGCGGCGAGTTGGCGACCGGCACGTGCATCGCCCTCGGCCTGCTCACGCCATTCGCAGGCCTGGGGCTGGTGGCGCTCATGTCGGTCGCCTTCTGGACCGTGCACCGGGGCAACGGCCTGCTCGTCTTCCAGAACGGCTGGGAGTACAACCTGGTGCTCGGCGCCATCGGCGCGCTGCTGGGCACGGTGGGCGCCGGCGAGTGGAGCCTCGACAACGCCATCGGCTTCGACCTCAACGGCGGGTGGGGCCTCGCCGTCAGCGTCGTCGGCGGCATCGCTGCGGCCGCCGGCCTGCTGGCGGTCTTCCACGACCCGCCGCCGCCGACGCCCGAAGACTGACCCCGAGTCGTCCGTGGTCGCCGGCGGCGACCCGAGTCGTCTGTCGTCGGAGACCGACCACAGACGACTCGTCCTCGGCCGAGCGACCACAGACGACTCGGGCTGATCAGCCGCCGAGCTGCTTGCCGAGCGAGCCCAGGAGGCCGGAGAGGCCGTCCTGGTCGGGGAGCTGACCCTCGGGGGACGCCTTGTCGACCAGCTTGGGGAGCAGCTGGGAGATGGCGTCGGCGGCCTCGTCCTTGGAGACGTTCGCCTGGCTGGCGACTTGCGACAGCTCGTCGTCGCCCATCACGTCCTTGATGTCGGCGGCCGACACCGGCTTGTTGTCGCCGCCCTTGGCCTGCCAGGAGTCGACCTCGCTGGTGAGGCCCTTCGCCTGTAGGCCACCGAGGAGCTTTTGCAGGCCACCGCCGGCGAGCAGGCCCGTGAGGGCGGGCAGCACCATCGCGACGAGGTTGCCGCCACCGCCGCCGCCGGACTTCTCCTTGTCGCCGCCGGTCAGGCCGCCGAGCAGGTCACCGATGTTGATGGACATGTGTAGCCCTTTCCGATTGGGCCACCCGCTGCCGGGAGCCTACGAGGGGAGCGGACCGGGGCGGTAGGTGCCGAACGACCACACGTTGCCCTCGGGGTCGAGCGCCGCGTAGTCCCGCGACCCGTAGGGCTGGTCGACCAGCTCCATCACGATCTCGGCGCCCTCGGCGACGGCGTGGTCGTGGTGCTCGTCCGGGTCGTCGACCGCCAGGTACACCACGGTCTTGCCGGTGTCGAAGGGCCCGTCGCCGCCCTCCGAGTCGCTCCCGAGCATCACCACGCCGGTGCCCCAGGTGAGCTGGGCGTGGAGGACGGTGCCGTCGGGCCCCTCGTGGACCTCGGACCGCCCGAGCTGGAACGCCCGCGTGAGGAACTCGATGGCCGCGGGAGCGTCCCGGTAGCGGATGACGGGGTAGACGCTGGGGAGTGCAGAGGTCATGTGGCCGACGGTACGACCACGACCACCCGGGGTCTTGGACGAATGTGACTGCCCGCGCTACCCGCCGACGCCCACCACGTCGGGCAGCTGCGACGCCAGCCAGGTCGACGGCGTGCAGCCCGCCATCCGCTGGAACTCCCGGGTGAGGTGGCTGTGGTCGGCGTAGCCACAGGCCATGGCCACGTCGGTGATGGTGGTGCCCGGCCGACGCTCCTGCAGCAGGCCGGTCGCCCGGGTGAACCGCAGCACCTGGGCGGTCTCCTTCGGGGCCAGGCCGACCTGCTCCCGGAACCGGGCGATGAAGTGGCGCCGGCTCCAGCCGATCTCGTCGGCCAGCAGGCCCACCTCCACCCGACCCGCGGTCCGTTGCATCTGCCCCCACGCCCAGGCGACGGCCGGGTCGGGCTGGGGACCCTCGTCGGCCCAGCGCAGCAGCTGCTCGTCGAGAGCGGCGAAGCGCTCGGTCCAGGTGGTGGCGGTGGCCAGGCGGTCGACCAGCTCGACCACCGCGCCGCCCCGCAGCGCGTCGAGCTCCACGACCGAGTTGGCCAGCTCCCGCATGGGGACGCCGAACAGCCGGTAGGCGGCGAGCGGCGCCAGGTCGAGCTGGATGCCGGTCTGGTCGGCGCTGTCGACGAGGGCGTAGCCGCTGTGCAGGCCCGCCACGAACGACTCGATGCGGCCGGGCGACGGGGTCGGCGAGTTCGACATCTCGGGGATCTCGACCTTGCCGCCGAAGCTCAGGATGAGGACGATCCGGCCGGACGGCACCTCGCGGCGCCGCACCCCGAGGGCGACCCGCTCGTCGTAGCCGCACAGCTGGGAGTACCCGCCGCCCAGGGCCGCCGGCACCGCCCGGTACGCCATCGTCCACGAGCTGTGGGGCGACTCGTGGCTCGTGACGGTCACCGCAGGGCTCTCACCAGCGGCCATGCAGGTCACACTAGGAGACGGTCTCCACGAACCCGCCGTCGGGGGTGAACTCGACGTAGCCCCCGCCGCCCCGCTCCGGGTGGTCGACGTACACCCGCACCAGCACCCGGGTGTCGAAGGGGAGGAACCGGTCGACGATGACGTGGGTCACCTCCATGCCTTCGTCGGGGAACTGCGCCCGCGCCTGCTCGGTCATCCCGGGGAACCTGGTGGGGTCGATCTCGCCGAGGTCGAACAGCTTGTCGGGGAGCTCCTCGATCTCCATGTCGAGCATCTGCTGGGGCTCGGGGCCCGACACGCCGTCGCCGCCTCGCCACGTGTACTCGTCGACGTGGGTGGGCTCGTCGGGCACCTGCACGTCGACGTAGGCCCAGTCGGGGTAGACGAGGATCTCCAGCACCTTCACCGGGGCGCCCTCGTAGATGTCCGCGAAGGCCCCGAACGCCTGGGTGGCGTCGCCGTGGAGGAGGTCGGGCTCGCCGGCCGGTGCGGTCGACGGCGGCACCTCGGTCGGCGGCGGGGTCGCCGTCGCTCCTTCGCCGGTGGTCGACTCCGTGGCCGCGTCGTCGACGACGGCCGCGCCGACCCGATCCGCGGCCACGTCGTCGTCGCCACCCCCGCCCCGGGTCGTCAGCACCAGCGCCGCCACCGCGACGCCGACCACCAACAGCCCTAGCAACATCCTGGCCAACCACCGCTTGGAGGGATCCTCCCCGATGATCGGCCCGCCCGCCGGTTCCATGGCCGGTCAGTCAACACCCCGTGGGATCAGGTGTCGAGCACGTCGGCGGCGATCAGCTCTTCGAGGTAGCGGTCGTTCCACAGGCCCACCTGGAGGGCCTTGGCGCGGCGGAAGTAGAGCTGGACGTCGTAGTCGAGCGTGAAGCCGACGCCGCCGAAGATCTGCTGGGCCGTGGCCGTGACGTCGCGGAACACCTGGCAGGCGAACAGCTTCGCCATCGGCGCCAGCCGGCTCACCGGGAGGCCGGTCGACCGGGCCCACGCCGCCTCGTGCACCAGCGTGCGGGCGCCGTCGAGCTCGGTCTGGCGGTCGGCGAGGTAGTGGGCGATCGACTGGAAGGCGCCCAGCGGCTTGTCGAACTGGTGGCGGTCCTTGGCGTACTGGACGGTGATCTCCTGGGCGTAGCCGGCGGCGCCGACGGCCCAGGCGGCCAGCAGGATGAGGGCGTCGTCGCGCACGGTCTCCCACACCGACCAGCCGGCGGTGCCGATCCGCTCGGCGGCCGCGCCCTCGAGGTCGACCCGGTACTGGGTGTCGGAGGCGATGCTGAACTGCTGGGTGAGGGTGACGCCGGGGGCCGTGGGATCGACCAGGTAGAAGCCCACGTCGTCGGGCCCGTCGCCGCTGCGGGCCACCACGACCAGCCGGGTCGCGGCCTGGGCGAACACCACGTGCCGCTTGGTGCCGGTGACCGTCCAGCTGCCGTCGGCGGCGACGGCGGCGGCCGACACGCCGGCGGGCCCGAAGCCACCCCCGGGCTCGAGCCACGCCGGCGTGAGGATGGCGTCGCCGGCGACGAGGCGCGGCAGCCACTCGGCCCGCTGCCCGTCGGTCCCGCCGGCGGCGAGGAGGCCCCCGGCCAGCACGCAGCTGACGAAGTGGGGCGTCGGCGCCAGCGATCGGCCCAGCTCCTCGTAGACGACGATGCCCTCCACCGGGCTCATCCCCGAGCCGCCGTGCTCCTCGGGGAGCAGCAGGCCGAGGAGGTCGAGGTCGGCGAGCTGCTTCCACAGCTCGGGCGGGTAGCCGGAGGGGTCGTCCTCCATCTCCCGCACGACGGAGAGCGGCGCGTGCTCGGCGCACAGCCCCCGCACCACGTCGCGGAGCATGTCCTGTTCCTGGCTGAACGAAAGGTCAAGCGCCATGCGAGTAGCTCCTGGGGCTCACGGGTTCCATTGGTCGCCTCGGCGGCGCCACGGGTTGTCGTCGGGGTCGGCGGGAAGGGCGACCCGCACGGTCGCGGTCGTGCACAGGCGGGCGTCGGCGTCGTCGCCGGTATCCGTCGCCCACACCTCGATCCCGACCGTGGCCCAGCGGCAGCCGACGTCGTCGGTGCTGTCGTCGTCGACCCGGCCGGTGATGATCATGGTGTCGCGGGGGTAGATCGAGTCGATCATCCGGAACCGCAGGCGCCCGAGGCGTCCCTTCGGCCCCGACCAGTCGGTCACGAAGCGTTCGAACCACGCCTGCTGGTTGGGGGTGTTGAGGAAGATGTCCTTGGTGCCGTTGCGGTTGACGGCGAAGTCGACGTCGTGGTGCATCGGCCGCCAGTCCCGGGTCGCCAGCGCCCCCAGCACCACGGTCGACGCCGTGACGGGGTAGCGGAGGGTCGGCAGCTCCCCCTCCCGAGATTGCGACAGGACACGCCCGTTCGGGGCCGGTTTCGTCGCAGTTTCGCCCCGCCGGTAGCCGAAGCCGGTGAAGATCTCGACGCCGACCTGGTCGCCGTGCTGGTTGCGGTAGTCGACGTCGATCACCCAGAAGCGGCCCGTGCCGAGCTTGGTGGTCTTCGGCTCGCTGACCGACCGCAGCACCTGCGACACGGAGACGACGTCGCCCGGGCGGACCGGCGTGGCGAAGACGACCTCGTTGTCGGTCATCACCGCCTCCGGCAGCCCCAACCGCGACTTCAGGTCGAAGTGCACCTGCAGCGGCAGCCGGGGCGCCGACTGGCCGGGCTCCCAGCTGTGCGGCCGGAACCACAGCGACAGCGTGGTGGGCGGGGCGATCGGCCCGTCGGTCAGCTCGGCGGCCACGGCGTCGTCCCAGAACAGCGGGTTCCCGTTCTCCACCGACGCCAGCGACGTCCAGCAGTACCCCCGTTCGACGGGGAAGTTCGCCGTCTCCGGGTACCGCTCCTCGCCGATCCACTTCTCGACGTCGGCCGGAATCCCACTCATGCCACGACTCCTTCTGTCCGCAGGGCGGCGATCTCGTCGGCGGTGAAGCCGGCCTCGGTCAGGACCGCGTCGGTGTCGGTCGTCGTGGTGTCGGGCAGCTCGTAGACGGCCTGTCGCGGCGAGCCGGCGAGCACCGGCCCCAGCTGGCGGAACGTCCCGTGGACGGGGTGCTTGGCCTCGACGACCGCGCCGCGGGCCACGAACTGCGGGTCGGCGACGGCCTCGGTGATGTCGTTGACCGGCGTGACGCAGGTGTCGGCGTCGGCGAGCAGCTCGGTCCACTCGTCGCGGTCCCGGGTGGCGAACACCGCGACCAGGTCGGCCCGGATGGCGTCCTGCCGATCGTCGTCGGTCTGGTGCTCGATCCACCGCTCCAGCCCCAGCGACCGGCACAGGTTCGCCCAGAACACCGGCTCGATCGCCCCGACCGCCAGCCACCGCCCGTCCCGAGTGCCGTAGATGCCGTAGCAGGCGTAGCGCCCGGTCAGGATCGAGTGGCCGGGCCCCGGGATCTCGCCGGTGGCCAGGTACTCGTCGAGGTAGAGCGACAGCATCCAGGCGACCCCGTCGGCCACGGACACGTCGAGGTAGGCGCCTTGTCGCTCCACGAGGGCGGCGAGGATGGCGACGGCGGCGTGCATGCCACCGGCGGCGATGTCGGCCACGGTCGCACCCGGCAACGTCGGCCCGTTGGTGTGCAGGAACCCGCCCACCGCCAGGTAGTTCACGTCGTGACCGGCGCGCTGGGCCGTCGGTCCCGACTGCCCGTACCCCGAGGTGGAGCAGTAGACGACCGACGGGTTCACCGCCCGCACCGCCTCGTACCCGATCCCCAACCGGTCGACGACCCCCGGCCGGAAGCTCTCCAACACCACGTCGGCCGTCGCCGCCAGCCGCAGGAACGCCGCCTTGCCGGCCTCCGACCGCATGTCGACCTGCACCCTGCGCATCCCCCGGTGCCCGGAGTACGCGTGGAACGCCAGGTCGGCGATGTCCATCCGGCCCGGCCCCGACACCTTCACCACCGAGGCCCCGTAGTCGGCCAGCACCCGCGCACACCGCGCCCCCGGCCCCACCACGGAGAGGTCGAGCACGGTGATCCCGGCGAGCGGCCCAGCACCCATCAGAAGTTCTTCGGGAGGCCGAGCTTGCGGGTGGCGATGATGTTCTTCTGCACCTCCGACGTGCCGCCGCCGATCGTGTCGATCACCGTGTAGCGGTAGGTCGACTCGGCCCGGCCGGCCATCGGGGCGTCCTCGGTCTTGACCCGCAGCTGCGTGCCCGGCCCGCCGATGTCCATCGACGCGTCGGCCACCCGCTTCGACAGCTCGGTGGCGAACAGCTTGTACTCCGAGGCTTCGGTGCGGGGCGGGTCGCCCCCGGCCAGCGAGGCGTGCACGAACCGCAGCCCCAGCACCCGGGCCACCTCGCCCTGCGTCACGATCTGCGCCACCCTCTGCCGGACGACCGGGTCGTCCTTCAAGGGCTTCCCGTCGACCACCGCCGTGCGCACGTAGTCGAGCAGCACCTGGATGCGCTGGTCGATCTGCGAGAAGGTGAACATCGTGAAGCGCTCGAGGTCGAGCGCCTGGGCGATGTACTGGAAGCCCCGGTTGAGCTGGCCGACCACGTACTCGTCGGGGACGAAGACGTCGTCGAAGAACACCTCGTTGGTGCGCTCGTCGCCCATGGTCCAGATGGCCACGATCGTCAGGCCCGGGTGGTCCATCGGCACCAGGAACAGGGTGATGCCGTGGTGCTTGGCGGCGTCGGGGTCGGTGCGGGCGCCCACCCAGTACCACTGGGCGAAGTGGGCGGAGGTGGTCCAGGTCTTCTGGCCGTTGAGCACCCAGCCCTTGCGCTTCTCGTCGCGCACCGCCTTGAGCTGCATCGACGCGGCGTCGGACCCGGCGTTGGGCTCCGAGTAGCCGACGGCGAACTCCACCTCGTTGGCCAGGATCTTGGGGAGGAACTCCTCCTTCATGATCTCCGAGCCGTGGCGGATGATCGTCTTGCCGACGATGCCGACGCCCTTGCCGATCTGCGGCGCCCCCCGCCGGGCCAGGGCCTCGTTGAGCAGGTACTCGTAGACGCCGTCGCCTTCCTGGCCGCCGTAGTCCTTGGGCCAGGTCATGCCCAGCCAGCCCATGGCGCCCAGCTGGGCCATGAAGGCCCGGCGCTCGGGGGTGTCGACGATCTGCGCCATGTTCTCCCTGGTGGGGTCCATGACGGAGATGTCCTCGTGCTCGTCGAGGAAGCGCTCGACCTCGGCGAGGAAGCTGAGCTGCTCCTCGGAGAACTCGAAGTCCATGTGGCCTCCACCCGTTCGACGGCATAATCTGACGGACCGTCAGATTATGCGGAGGGGTGCGCTCGTGCCAGCGAGAGGGATCGTCGACTACGCCACCTACCGGCCCTACCGCCGCCTCGACCTGACCGAGATCGCCTCGGTCGCCGGGGGAGGGGGCGGTCGCGGCACCCGGCCGGTCGCCTCGTACGACGAGGACACCACCACCATGGCGGTCGCCGCCGCTCGCCGCTGCTCGCTCGACGGGGTCGGGTCCCTGTGGTTCTCCACCACGACACCCGCCTACGTCGACAAGACCAACGCCACCGCGATCCACGCGGCGTTGCGGCTCGACCCGGCGGCGCCCGCGTTCGACGCCAACGGCTCGGTGCGCTCCTCGGTGGGTGCCCTGCGAGCCGCCCTTGCGGGGGCGCGGTCGCTGGTGGTGGCGTCCGACCTGCGGACGGGCCTGCCGGGGTCGCCCGACGAGGCCGCCGGGAGCGACGGGGCCGCGGCGTTCGTGGTGGGCGAAGGCGAGGACGAGGGCGAAGGCGACGGTGGCGTGATCGCCGAGGTCGTGGGGTGGGGCAGCGCCACCGCCGAGTTCCTCGACCGCTGGCGGACGCCCGGCGACCCGGCGTCGAGGGTGTGGGAGGAGCGGTTCGGCGAGGGCCGCTACGTCGCCGCCGGCCGGGCCGCCTGGGACGACGCCCTCAAGGCGACCGGCCTCGCCGCCGACGACATCGCCCGGGCCGCCGTCGTCGGTTCCCACACGCGCGCCTGCACCCAGTTCGAGCGTTCTGTCTTCGCTGAGCCGGCTATTCCGGGCTCAGCGAAGACAGAAGGGTTCGCCGGGGCCGCCGCTCCCGGGCTGGCGCTCGCCCGGCTGCTCGACGCGGCGGCCCCCGGCGAAACCCTGGCCCTGGTCGTGTTGGCCGACGGCGCCGACGTCCTCGTCCTGCGCACCACCGACGCCCACCGCCCCCGGCCCGTCGAGGAGCCCGTCGGGGCGCCCCTCGCCTACGGGACCTACCTGCGCTGGCGGGGGCTCCTGACCACCGAGCCGCCCCGCCGGCCCGAGCCCGCCCGCCCCTCGGCCAGCGCCGCCGGTCGCAACGCCGACTGGAAGTTCGGGTTCGTCGGGTCCCAGGACGACGCGGGTACGGTGCACCTGCCGCCCGCCCCGCTCGACGCCGAGGCCCGCCCGATGGCCGACGCCACCGGCACCGTCGTCACCTTCACCGTCGACCGCCTGGCCTACTCGCCCAGTCCGCCGGTGGTGTTCGCGGTGGTCGACTTCGACGGCGGCGGCCGCCTGCCGGTCGAGCTGACCGACGTCGACCCGGCCGACGTGGCCGTGGGCACCCGGGTCGAGATGACCTTCCGCAAGCTCTTCACCGCCGACGGCATCCACAACTACTTCTGGAAGGCGAGGCCGATCCGATGAGCGAGCGTCCGCAATGCAGTGAGCGTGGCCCGAGCGGCCCGGCGCGTAGCGCCAAGAGCGGGAAGCAATGAGCTCCCACGGCATCAAGGACCGAGTCGCCATCATCTCGGTGAGCTGCACCCGCTTCGCCGAGCACTGGGACAAGGGCGTCGACGAGCTGCTCCTCGACGCCACCACCGACGCCTTCAAGGGCGCCGGCCTCACCGCCGACGACGTCGACGCCTACTGGCTCGGCACCGCCCAGTCCGGCATGAGCGGCATGGTGCTGGCCAAGCCCCTCGGCCTGGAGGGCAAGCCCGTCACCCGGGTGGAGAACATGTGCGCCACCGGGTCGGAGGCCCTGCGCCAGGCCGCCTACGCCGTGGCCGCCGGCGCCTACGACACCGCCATGGCCGTGGGGGTCGAGAAGGTGAAGGACTCCGGCTACCAGGGCCTCAACGCCTTCCCCATCCCCACCGACGGCACCAACCGCACCCTCACCGCCGCGGCCATGTTCTCGATGGTCGCCCCCGCCTACGCCCAGCGCTACGGCGTCGACCCCGACGAGCTGCGCCGGGTCCTCGCCCGCATCGCCTCCAAGAACCACTACAACGGCGCCCGCAACCCCAAGGCCCTGTTCCGCCGCGAGATGTCGGTCGACCAGATCTGCGGCATGCCCGCCGTGGCCGGGGGGCTCTCGGTGTTCGACTGCGCCGGGGTGGCCGACGGCGCCGCGGCCGCGATCGTCTGTCGAGTCGAGGACGCGCATCGCTACGTGGACGACCCCTTGATCATCAAGGCGCTGTCGTTCGTGGCCGGCAACGGCAGCGGCCTCACCGATCCCGCTTACGACTACACGACGTTCCCGGAGATCGTCCGCTGCGCCGAGGACGCCTACGCCCAGGCCGGCATCACCGACCCCCGCACCGAGCTGGCGATGGCCGAGGTGCACGACTGCTTCACCCCCACCGAGCTGGTGCTCATGGAGGACCTGGGCTTCTGCGAGCGGGGCACCGCCTGGCAGCAGGTGCTCGACGGCGCCTTCGACCTCGACGGCGACCTGCCCGTCAACCCCGACGGCGGCCTCAAGTCGTTCGGCCACCCGACCGGCGCCAGCGGCCTGCGGATGCTCTACGAGGCCTGGCTGCAGCTCCGGGGCGAAGCCCCCGACGACCGCCGCATCTCCACCGTCAGCCCCACCCGCAACCTGGCCCTCACCCACAACCTGGGCGGCTACCCGGGCGAGATGGTGAGCTTCGTCGGCATCTTCGGCACCTGACACATGATCAGGCGTCCGCCGCCGGCTCGGGGGACTCCGGGGCCTCGGCGGCGGCGAGGGCCCGGCGGTCGACCTTCTGGCCCGACGTGAGCGGCAGGACGTCGACCACCCGCACGGCCTCGGGGAGCTTGTGGTGGGCGACGTTGCCGTCGAGGTGGGTGCGCAGGTCGTCGAGGGTCGGCGGCGCCGCCGGGTCGCGGGCGACGACGACGGCCACGCCGATCTCGCCCATCACGGGGTCGGGCCGGGGCACCACCACGGCGTCGGCGACCCCCGGGTGCCCCACCAGGTGGGCCTCCACCTCGGCCGGGTGCACGTTGTAGCCGCCCCGGATGTACATGTCGCCCTCCCGGCCAGCGAGCACGAGGTTGCCCCGCTCGTCGACCCGCGCCAGGTCGCCGGTGCGCAGCCAGCCGTCGACCAGGGTGAGCGCCGTGGCGTCCGGGTCGCTCCAGTAGCACTCCATCTGGGTGGGGGTGCGGAGCCACAGGTCGCCGACCTCGCCCACCGGCCTGGGCATCCCCTCGTCGTCGATGACCGCCGCCTCGACGCCGGGCCGGGGGCGGCCGACCGTGTGGAGGGCCTCGGCGTCGTCGGCGTCGAACGCCGTGCCGGTGCCGCAGCCGCCCGACTCGGTGGACGAGTAGCGGATCGAATAGGGCGCCCCGAACGCGTCCCGCACCGCCGCGACCAGGGACGGGGGCGACGCCGCACCGCCCACCACGATCGTCTGCACGTGCGCCCAGTCGTGCTCGGCCAGCACGGGCGACTGGAGCATCAGCGCCAGCTGCGGCGCCACCCCGCCGATCGACGGCATCTGCTGCTCGGCGATCGTGCGCAGGGCGTCCTCGGCGGTCCAGCGGCCGAGGATGTGGGTGCGGATCGCCATCCGCAGGTACCAGGGCAGCTTGGTCATGAAGCCGACGTGGGCGAACTGGGTGGAGGCCAGCATCGCCGGGCCCAGGGTGCCGGCGGGCGCCCAGACGTCGCCCGTGTCGATCTGGGCGACGGCGGTGAGCTGCGCCTCGGTGAACAGGGCGCCCCGGGGCAGGCCGGTGGTGCCTGACGTGAAGACGATGGTGACGGGACGCTCGGGGTCGGGCGGCAGGTCGGGGACCCGGCGACCGCGGCCGTCGGCCTCGAACAGCCGCACCTCGACGGGGTCGCTGAGCACCAGGGCCGGGTCGGCCAGGGCGATCAGCGCCTCCTGCTCGGGCGGGGCGAGCCGGGGGTTGATGCCGGCAGCGACGGCGCCGACCTTGGCGACCGCCGCGTAGGCGATCACGTACGACGTGTCCGACGGCAGCTGGAGAACCACCCGGTCGCCGCGGCGCACGCGGCGCCGGATGAGGCTGGCGGCGGCTTCGTCGGAGCGCCGGTCGAGGTCGGCGTAGGTGAGGGGCGTGCCGTCGGGGTCGACGAAGGCGATCGCCTCGCCGAACCGGGCCGCGGCTTCCCGCACCGTCTGTGCCAGCATCCGTCAGTGCTTATCAGAGGCCCCGCAGGCAGGGCGTTCCTGCCGCCCAGGAGCGGGGGTTCGGCGCAGTTTCAGCGGATCTTCGGCTTGATGCGCGTGCCGGAAGCGAACGTGGCCTGTCCCTCGGCCAGTGCCTCGGGGCTCATCGCCAGGTTGAGGAACGTGTTGCCCAGCTCCAGGGCCTGGCGGCGGGACAGCTCCCGGGCCGCCCACAGGGTGCGCACCGTGGCCTGCACGGCGGCGGGCGGTGCCGACGCGATGGCTGCGGCGGCCCAGCGGGCGGCGTCGAGCAGCTCCGCGCCCGGCACGACCTCCGACACCAGCCCGATCTCGTAGGCCCGCTGGGCCGACATGCGCTCGTGGTTGCCCAGCAGCGTGAGCCGCATGATCTCGCCGAACGGCATGCGCGACGCCATGAGCGTCGGCTCGAACACGGCCGGCATCCCGTAGGTGACGTGGGGGTCGAAGAAGGTGGCGTGGTCGGCGGCGACGATGAACTCCACCTCGCCCAGCAGGTAGAAGGCGCCGCCGCAGGCCATGCCGTTGACCGCCGCGATCACCGGCTTCCACAGCTCGTTGCCCTTGGGGCCGATGTGGTCGCCGGGGTCCTCGTAGGTGAAGGGGTCGAAGAAGTAGGCGTCGTCGTCCTCGGGGACGTCGTCGCGGTCGATCCCGGTGCAGAACGCCTTGTCGCCGGCGCCGGTGAGCACGACGGCCCGCACGGCGTCGTCGTGCCGCAGCGCCTTCCACAGCGTCGACAGCTCGTCGCACATGGTGGCGTCGAAGGCGTTGTGGCGCTCGGGGCGGTTGAGCGTCACCACGGCGACGCCGTCGTCGCCCGGCTCGTAGGTGATCGTGGTGTAGGTCATCGTCCTCGGGGGGGATTCTAGGCAAACCTGACGCACCGTCAGATATCGTCGCGCCCGTGCCGATCTCTCTGGGCAACCTGGTCGACCCGGCGACGACCGCAGTCGTCACGTCGGAGCTGCAGAACGGCGTGGTGGGGGAGCACAGCGCCCTCCCGGCGCTGGCCGACGCCGCCCGGGTGACCATGCTGCCCGCCGCCGGTCGGCTGGTGAAAGCCGCCCGCGCCGCCGGCGTCCAGGTGATCCACGCCACCGCCTACCGCCGGGCCGACGGGAAGGGCGCCAACCGCAACGCCCGCCTCTTCGCCGGCGTCCAGCGATCGCCGGTGCCGCTGCTGCCCGGCTCGCCCGCGGTCGACGTGGTGCCGGAGATCGGCGTCGAGCCCGACGACCTGGTGCTCAGCCGCACCCACGGCCTCAACCCGATGGCCGGCACCGACCTCGACCCCGTGCTGCGCAACCTCGGGGTCCGCACGATCGTGGTCGCCGGCGTGTCGGTGAACGTCGCCATCACCAACCTGGTGATGGACGCGGTGAACAAGGGCTACCAGGTGGTGCTGCCCCGCGACGCCGTGTGCGGCATCCCGGCCGACTACGCCGACGCCGTCGTCGACAACACGCTGGCGCTGCTGGCGACCGTCACCACGGTCGACGAGCTGGCCGCCGTGTGGCACACGTGACCAAACCGAAATTGCGTCCGAAAACCCGCATATGGCGGGCGGATCGACGCAATTTGCAGACAGGGGGACCATGCGAGGCGATCTCGAGTGGGGGACGATCCCGAACCTGGCCCGGTCGGCCGCCGAGCGCTTCGCCGACGACGAGGCCCTGGTCGACGGTGACGCCCGGCTGACCTTCGCCGACCTCTGGACCGAGGCCCGCCACGCCGCCAAGGCGTACGTCGCGGCGGGGATCGAGGCCGGCGACCGGGTGGCGATCTGGGCGCCCAACATCTGGGAGTGGCCGGTCGCCCTGCTGGG
>Ga0193742_1000249_pt1 | contig 39230 bp, 54 predicted proteins | sample L2c1metaG_FD_165511 | JGI IMG/M metagenome (GOLD analysis project Ga0193742, IMG submission 165511) | Soil microbial communities from a riparian zone of the East river system, Colorado, United States - L2c1 | ecosystem: Environmental > Terrestrial > Soil > Riparian zone | place: USA: East River... | reverse complement strand
ACACGGTCCTTCTGCAGCCGGAAACAATATGGCTCATCTGGACGGTCAATGAGGTGAATGAGATTCTTTCCCTGGATTCCCAGCTTGAGCTTTTTTTTTCGTACGCTGAAAAGTAGGAAAAAAAAAACATGCAATGTAGTTGGCCAGCTTTGTAAATACGGCCTTGGATTCGTCTTCCGTCAGTGGGCGCATGGTCGGGATAATATAACGTCGATGATATTAACTTGAATACGTATGGTAACAGGCAAGTAAAAGAGAAAGTTTTTGAAATTAGGTCTTCCAATAAATTAATTAACCACGTGACGCTCAGTAACGAGGTCTGTTGCTTCATTATTTATAAACATTTTTATTCCACTTTGTTCTAGATATGAATACAGTCTCCAGTGTATACGTAGATAGCTCTTCAGTGAATTTGTCTATTTCTTGCGGGGTACAAAAGTTCAAATTTTTCAAACTTCACTGCAGTGTCAGCGTTCGCCGCTCGCCGTCTGAGAAACAATGTAGAAGGAAAAGTGTCCCTACAGATCTAGAGAATGATTGGGTTGAGAAATACAACAATATTCCCAAGCTGGCAGTGTTCTTCGTAACAACCTCAACCCTGAACCTTAACATCATCATTTTCATCATTATACTCTGGAGAACGAGCTTCTGGTTCATGAACAACAACGGCCGATTCGTTTGAATCAGACCGATTGCCCTGAGTTTGTGTGTTATGGCGCTGATTGGTGATGTTCAGAATGTGAGACTTCATTTCGCATGCCCATCCTGAGACGCCTGCTACACCATCCTCTCGAATAAGAACGAAAAGTCTGAGTGAGATATATGCAGAAATAGCCACGAAGGTGAAAAGGGCCGAGGCGAAGAATGCGCCAAGAAGGATAGAGGCAAGAATGACAGCTGAACAGTAGTTTGAATGACCATTGTATTCAAGGAGAAGATGAGCTTACAGAGGCCCAAGATAGCAGCCGATGAGGCGATGAACGCAACAGCTAGAGCGATGAGGGTGAAAGATACAACCGTAAAGAGAGCAATGCCGCTGGGTTTTGCCAAAGGGTCAGTGGTCGGATAGACTTTTAAAAAAACAATGAAGCCTTACAGAAATGCCAGGACAGGTAGAATGCTTAAGGCAAAGAATATAGCCAAAAAGCTCTTCGAAGGGAATAAGCATGAACCAGAATGGGAGAGCAGGTCATACAGTTAATATCGGGCGGTCATTGGAGTAAGCCTTGCCAATTTTCAACGCAGGCCGGACGTAATTAAGCTCGAAGCTGTTCAATGAATATGAATAAACTATGTGAATGGCGAGCGAAAGACGAACCGGCTAACGAACGAAGAGCGTTCAGGTTGTCCCATTTACTATAGCAGTGTTTGCTAACTATGCAGGTAATAGAGACGGTATGACTTTCGGACAACGGCCCGTGTTGCCACAGTCATGTCTTCCCTTTCTCCTCCCTCCTTTTCATCGTTCCCTGACTTGTACTCCCATCCTGAACCCGGGCAATCATCAACAAAGCGTGAACATAAACCAAAAAGTAAAAAACGCCGTCGTGCTAAGGAAGATCAGAATGACAAACAACAAAACTCGGAAAAACTTGACTCATTCAATCGTTTCTTCTACTCCGATCGCAAGGGTGACTTGCTTAATATACAATACGGTGGCTTGTATGCTGGTGATATTCCTAAATATCGAATTGTCGGCGGTATAAAAGCCAAATATCTTATTCAGAGTAACATCTGATGACCGTCTAGGTGGCAGAAACGTACTTGGCCTTCCTAACTCTTACGTGGTTCTACGGCGAGCTGGTAAGGGGATCGAAGTTGGACCTTGTAACTATAGAAAGGTGGGCCGATGTTGCTATTGAATGACGTTTGTCTCATATTCGATATAAAAGTTGTCAAGTTTGACAGACTCTGCATCTCGAGCTCTGCTTTCCCAACCTCCTTCACGAAGACTTTTGCCTTCCAAAGACAGCAGTAAGTATGCCGAAATTGATGGCTTCATTCGTATACCCTCCCGGCGTGGAGTGATCGAAGATAGCGAACCCTACCGATCCTTGAGTAAAACAGAAGTCGATGACAATTCGGATTCTTCCTCACCATCCGAAAGTGATTGTGACAGCCACGATGACAGCGAGACTCCTGTCCTATCTGCCCACCAAGAAAGCCTCAAGTTACTGGAACATGACTTGGATGCAAATCCTCGTGCCGTCAGCAAGTGGCTTTCCCTCTTGAACCAAACGTTGTCCATCATACCTTTCACCTCCAAAAACGCGACGAAGACACGCTCCGAGATTACCGTTTCCATAATTGCACGCGCCCTCTCTGCTGACCCTCAAAATAATCGGGATAGGTATCTACGACTTACATATTTAAGATCTGGGGAGGGCATCTGGCACGAAAGCAAGTTAAGGTCGGAATGGGAAGACGCTTTGAGAGTAGGAGGAATCGACATTTGGCTTGAATGGTTGGAATGGAAGATCAGGAATGGGAATAAAAGCATTGATGGTGTTCTTGAATCTGCTGCTAGGGCTTTGACCGGCCTCGGCATTGGCGAAGAAGCAGATGTCGGAAAAGTTCGAATATTTTGGCGCGTTGCTGTAGCTATCAAAAATGCAGGTATGTCTACTAGGAATTCAGCTGATACCGAAGTATCTATTCATATTTGGTCTCCAGGATACTCAGAACGTGCAATGGCAATGTTCCAAGCGCAGGCCGAATTGTAATACAATTTTACCATTGTTATCGAGCTGACCTGACGGCCACTATTTAGAACCTTCAATGCTCCTCCGGACATTGCCAAGTTGTCTTTCAACGCACAGTTGACGGACCTTGAAGAATTCTGGGATTCAGAGTACCCACGAATTGGAGAAGAAGGCGCTGAAGGCTGGGCTTCATGGTATTCTACTAAGAAAGTCGCGCCTCTGTCATCCTCAGAAATACCTCTCTTGCCAAATATGCCAGACTTGGATCCTTACCGCCAATGGGCCAGTGAAGAATTACAAGCGGATCTGAAATTGTACCTTCCTACACGCGCGGTTTCAGACACACTGGATCCCTATTCTGCCGTGCTGTTGGGCGATATCCGCACCATGTTGTTGAACATTCAAGGCCAGCGAGCGAAGCACGTATTTCGCATGGCTTGGTTGTCTTTTCTGGGTCTTCATGTACCTGGGTTCTCTTTGTCTAGTAATGACAACAATGATTGGGACGATCGTTGGAACGCAGGTTATCTGACGGGTCCAAACTATTTACGTTCACTCTTCCCTTCAGAAACCACTCAGAAGAATCTGAGTCTGCTATCAGATTCAGTGGCAGGCGTGATAGTAGGTCGCGAAAGGGCATACTCCACCCCTTTTGGACCGGTTCGATATTGGGGTTGTGATGTGTCCCGCCCGCTTGACCTAACTTCGGGTGAACCAGGAAGGTTGTCTCGAAGAACACTTTGGACAATGGATGATATTGCAGATGTGGACGCGAACATCGTCAGACGGCTTTTTATGAGCCTTCGCTTCAATCAATGTGATCCTGAGTGGGACGTACTCACTTTGGCTTTCGAAATGGCTTTTAATCCGAAGAGGTATTTTCCATTCCTTCGCTCCCTCTTCATATTTGTGACCTATTTTTGTCCGAAGTGCTTTCAAACTTTCCAAGTCTTTCCTGTCCGTCAATCGCGACTCTTTAGAGCACTGGAGTGCTCATACGCAACTTGAGAGGTTGCGTGGGCGGCTGGATGAAGCACGCAAAATCTATCAGGCTATTCTCATTGCCTCACGGCTGGGCAATACACGGCCTGGAGAAAGCCAGTTGTGGTGGAATTGGGCCGAGATGGAATGGTTAGATGGTGGAGATGAGCAAGCCTTAAATGTCATTCTCAGTTCTGTTAGAATGGAGGCCCCTGCTACTGGTATCACGATTCTACGGACCAAACGCTCTTTGGATGATATGATTGCTTCTACAGAGCTCTCTCCCCAATGGAAGGAGTATGAAGCGTGGGTTAAACTTCGCGCCTTGTTGGACCTTTTGACTAGTCAAGATCCCACGGCTGCTCTCGCTATCTTCGACGAGCCATTGAAAAAGGGATCTTGTCCCAAAGAAAGTTTAACAACAGCTGCTTTGGTTCTACTTTACTTCCACGGTGTGATTCTCAAGAGGCCTACACCTCCATCTATTCTTCGGGAACGTGCTGGGACCGCGGTCGAAATGTATCAAAGTAATTCCATAATACTTGGGATATTCTTGGAAGCAGAAAAGGGCCAAGGAATATGGGGAAGAGTCAGAACCACGTTAGGGAGCAATGCTGGGAGAATCAAAGACGTTGCCAGAAGAGCAGAGGAAATTTGGATGGCAGGATGGCAGCAGGGTAGATGGCAAAGTGAAGTTGAGCGTACAAGGAATGGATTGGCTGCAGCTGTTGAGCATGAGCGGTATGATTTTCCACGTCTTCGTTTGGACGAAAAATTAATGTCATGAACAGAACAAGAGGCAGCTTCGTTATCTGGAGGATTTATATTGAATTTGAAATTCGAGTAAAAGAATTACAACGGGCTAAGAAACTACTTTTCCGTGCTATTGGCGAATGCCCTCTTGTGAAGGGTAATCTGAAAATTTACACCTTTGAGTATGATACTAAACTACGATTCAACAGAGCTTTATCTTTTGGCGTTTAGACCCCTTCGAAGCGTGTTCCAAGTGCACGAATTGAATGCTCTGGCCGAGACAATGGCTGAAAGAGGGATAAGATTACGACAGGGACTTGAGAGCGTGATGGAGAACAATGTTGTAGAGGCAGACGGACAAGAGGATAATGAGAGTGAAGACGAGATTGAGCACAATGCTCGAGAACTGAGGAGACTGATGCCATATTGACTGCGTGACAGTGACGCGTTACTTTGTACACTCTGTTTACTCGCTTCACCGATTGTCGGGCTACATTTTTTTTCTATACCAGCGCCTCAAGAACGCTTGGTTGATTTTTTTGTCTACTCTTTTCAAATAAACCCTACCGCCTTTGTAATTTATTCATTCTCTTACATGTCCCCAGTACCTGCCCCAACTCTCATTTTACCTCGTGAAGAATGGCCTGACGCCGATTTCGACCTTCCAGATGGCGTGCCTATCCACGCCTCGTCCGACAAAGATGAAGAAGATGAAGATTGGGATATTGACATGGATTTAGGTCAAACCGGAGGGGCAAAGGCGAATGCAGTTGTCGCGGGACTGGTTGCCAGATCCGAAATCTCCCATTCTCCTCACCCTATCACCATCCGACCGCCCCTTCAACAACCAGATTCAAATGACGACGACGACGACGACGAAGGTGTCTCTACTATCAAAGCGGCGGCTTTTTCGACCCTCATGCCCTCCAAATCGGCAAAGCCAGCTGTGGACCCTATTGACGAAGACTTTGAGGATGCCTTCGCTCTACCAACCGACATGACTCAACTCTCACTTGCCCCTTTGTCACTCAACCACCGATCATCAAAGAATTCGCTGGAGTGGGGAGACAAAGACAACTCTTCTTCATCTCAATCCTCAGATGCTTACTCAACGCTCGGTTTTGCTGAAGCGTCCCCTTCTACCAATTCAAGTTCTTCATCTGTCTCTTTACCAGACACAGAAACAGAAGAAGAAGACGACGAACTCGAAGGTTTGGTCTTACCTTCTGGTTTATTTGAATCGGGACACAGTGGTCGCCAACTAAAGAAGATCCTCGAGATGAAAAAGAAAGCCCAGCATACCAATAAATCTGTTAAAGTCTCAAATCTGAATCCAGATGACGATTTTGAGATGGGCCTTGTAATCAATGACGATGTCGACCTTAGCCCAAGTCGATTGATGTACAATGCTCAACATCAAACGCAACGTCATTTTAATCGCAGTAACAGCATGCCTCCTCAGCGCCCCTCTACGTTGCGTCCTCCCTCAAGGTCACAGCTAGAACGCTCCAAGTCACCCGCCAATCCACCGACATCTTCTGCAAAACAGTTGCAGAAGCTTCGGCTGTCACCGTCCCCGCCTCTTCGGCCTCCCTCTCGTTCACAAAATTTCCAAGCTCTTGTTTCAAATTTTCCCATCCCTACCCCTCCACCATCTTCAAATAATTTCCTTTCTCCCAAACCCGGCAGCCTTCGTGGTCAAAAGTCTCATTCAGGACTCAAACCTCCGACTCCTCCGGCTTCTACTCGAAAATTGACTCGCAAAGCCTCTTTGTCTTGTTTGACTGGAGTTGGTCTTAGCCAGGCTTTATGCTTTGTCCCGGATCAAATCAAGTCTGCACGCTATGAAGAGCCCACCGCTGCGTCAAAGGCAAAGAGCCATAAGAGTTCGACGAGCCGCATACATGATATCAAAATCCCCCCTACAAGGCCCTCTACTCCTTCATCAAACGCCGCAGCTCTTCGATTGACTATGCCCGCACAATCTCGACTGAAAAGTCGGCCTGCCCTCTCACAAATATTTGGAGGACCTTCGTCGAGTGGCAAAGAATCTCCTGCACCCCGAGCCACTTCCCCTCCAACAAGACCGCCATCGAGTTTATCTTTACGCGCATCGGTGCCTCCACGTAGCCTAACTCATCTGTCGCCCCCACCTGCTGTACCAAAACTTCTCCGGCGACCTAAACGTCAACGAACTTATGGGGATGGCACAGAACTAGACGGTATAGAGGATCTTCCAACCGATAGAGAAAAGGAGGTTCGCTACCGTGTTCAGCCCAAAGGATTCGGAAATCGCATTCCAGGCGCAGCATATCCTCCTAACGCCGGGGATAAAATGACTGCAATTGATAAACCGCCTGATAAGGGTACAATAAGGAAGAAAGGCAAACGTGAAGGTTCCATCACAACTGGTACCCTCCAATTTTTTCACTTTGTACGACGTGAGCTAACGCCATTATTTAGAACCTCCAGTAGTTTTGGGACCCTCGAATACTTTACGACGAAGTGCCACTCGTATAGAGTTTCCTCCAAGAACGCCATGCCTTGCTGAAGTACTTGCCAAGAAGAAGGGTGCCTCTTCGCCTTCTCAAATAGGGGTTACCCGCCGAAAACCTACCCTCATTCGCAATTTGGGAGGGTCTGCTGCTCCTAAAGGTTTGTGACTACTGGTTTTTCATTTTGGATATTGACATTCTATCGTCGCAGTCGTAGGAGATATGAAATGGAATCCTCAGACCCTGCGGTGGGAAGGCAATGACCACGTCCTTCGTGATTTTGACATGGCAGTTGGAACATCAACGCGACCTGCCCTCATTACTCACCTCACAGGCTCATCAATCGGATCTCCCCTGGGTTCATTCGCGTCTGGCGCACGAATAGTGGGCAATATGGTATTCGATCCAAGACGGATGTGTTGGATATCGACTTTACCACCAGAGGAGGATGAGCCAGATGTCTTTGCCAACTTGGCAGATGACGAAGAGGACGTTGACGCTTGGGAGTCGAAAGGGGGCACCATACGTGCCAATAATCCTCGTGTATCGGACGTCAGCAGTTCAAGCACCTTATCAGACCCCCGGGCGGGTGCTGCCAGTCCTGCGGGTAGTCACTCACGTACGATCTCTGATTCAGGCAGTGACCGCGGTTCCCGAGCGTCGATGATGGTATGCGATGTAGACGCTGCCTTCCTTGAAAGTTGTAGAACAGCTGAGGAACGACACCGGGTGGAAATGAAAGGTTGGAAGTCAACCTTGGCCAAACGAGACACTTCACTCGCTTCAGATCGTTCATATCTTTATGAAATCCGAGCGCTTGCTACACGTAAATACTAGTCTTGAGACGCATCCGTCTATACCTTCGATTTCTCTCCCCCTTCCTTTCTCTTTTATTCGTGTTGTTTCTATATTTCTCTTTCGTCACTTTTCATCACACTCATTTGTAATGGTCTCTTCATCCACTGGAATCTCTCGACGCAACTTTCCTACATATCTGATATAATATTGGTCTACATGAGTAATGTCATGTGTATGTTACCTAAAACTTACCAGGTTAGCTATCTTAGATTGATCCATGAGATGAACAAATTATACTCAGGAAGTGGGCGCATCACAGTATCTCTGCATGGAGAGAAAGCAGTTCTTTCAGAACTCTCTTCCACTTACCCACTGAAGCTTTTATCGCCTCACATCTACGATGGAACTGCAATCGTCTATATTTTAACATATGGTGGGGGTCTCGTTGGTGGCGACGAAGTCGACCTGATCGTGGACATCCAAGTTGGGGCCAGACTGGTACTTCTCTCCCAAGTCAGCCTATAAGCTATTGAGCTCCCGCTGCGAACTCATTTATAGCTTCGTTACATATACAGGGGACTACTAAAGTCTTCAAAACACGGCTAGGAAGACGCCTTGCATACGCCAACACTAAGGAATCGCCATCCTCAATGGCCCACCAGCCCGGACTTAATAATGAGCTGTCTTCAACAAAACAAACCAGTCGTTTTGTTGTCGCGTCGGAGAGCGTCTTGCTCCTACTTCCCGAGCCAGTAACCTGCTTTCGCGGGGCATCGTACAATCAAATCCAGAGGTTTGAAATTACGGAAGGAGGATCCGCTGTCATACTCGACTGGATAACTTCCGGACGCATATCTAGGGGAGAGGAATGGGAATTCTCGCGCTACTACAGTGTTAATGATATCTGGCACAATGGCAAAAGGATAGCAAAAGATGTCACCCTTCTGGACAATCACCATCATGATATGCGTGTTCCGGATCGACCCTTGCAGAACAAACTCCAACCTTACTCGTGTTATGCTATGCTCATCCTCTATGGACCTCGAGTACATCCCATTATGCGTGATTTAATTTCCCAGTACGACAAAATATCGATACTCAAGTCCAATGCCCCATCTCAATTGATCTGGTCGATTAGCCCCATTGATTCAACCGGGCAGGGGGTGGTGGTTAGAGTGGGAGGCGTTGAAACGGAAACGGTTAAGGCATGGTTGAAGCAGGCGTTATCTGGCGTTGAATATATCACTGGAAAAGATGTATACAAGAGGATATTTTCATAGCATTTATGTAATGAGACCTTGTTAGCGTTTGGCGGGTCGGTTTCAAAATATAGATTATTTTCTGATATCCTGCTATGTGTTTGCCGTTTGTGCGGCGGTTGAATATATTTGTTAGGTCGACTGTTTGGGTGAGGACCGCTCTGATCCTCAATCCCATAACTTACATTACACGTTACTCCAGGATTGATGTCCCCTACAAGTGATGGCAACACCATCAAACCGGTCTGTTCCCGCCAACCTTGGAACCCTTTGAATACATATTTCACGCTGGAAGGGAGCATGTTCGAATGAATTGATAAGCCTATCAAGGGGTGCCAAGATAAGATGGAAGATCCTCATGTCCCAATAGAGCAATTCTCTTGCTTCCTGTGTGATTCGAAACGATTCTTAGTTTTTGGTACGAATAGTCTGACAGGATTTCCAAAAGCCGTTGTGGTCGATCGGATTTCAATTTAAAAGCCCTGTGACAAGACCATTTTCTCACTCAAAAATATCTTTTGGGTCGCCGGTCATTAGAACAGTCTCAAGCTTTCGTTGGAAAGGAAAAAAGGTCTATTTATTCCTCCAACCATTATACTTTTTTTTCTCCCGGCCTTATCATCAATACGGCAATCTACGGCAGTGCTTCAAGTTCCATGTGAGCCGATGATGGAGAGTTAAATAACGAAAATCTAGAACTCACGACTTAAAAAGGGTCAGCTTGAATAGGGAAATGGACTTATGCTGACTATTTTCCCTGCTTTTCTTACTGTATCATCATGAATACTGTGGTCAAAACAGGTAGGTGGGTTAAACACATATTGAAGACCTGTCACCCTCAAATGACATGCAAGGTTCTCCCCTTCTTCCAAGTCCAACATCCATTAAAGTTGCTGAATTTTATGAGGAGCCAAAACATCTCTCCAAAGAGACTGATCATCTTGCCCACATTGATGAAAAAGCATTGCTCAGGAAAATCGACTTGCACGTCATTCCATGGTTGGCATTATTGTACTTGTTCAACTTCATGGATAGAGGAAGTATAGCAAATGCCAAGGTAACAAACATACTATATCCATCCTCAGTTTGCGTCAGACCTTCTTGAATAACATTCTAGCTTTACAACCTGGAGCAAGATATCGGTATCGACGACAACCAATACTTGATCGCATTAACCGTGTTCTTCTTTCCATATGCATTATTCGAGGTTCATCTTTCGCGAATGGGTGAGGTCCTTGGTGTTATGTTGACCCTTTTTTTTTCTTTCTTTTTTTTCTGTGTCATAGCCGGCGAGTAATATTCTTTTATGTCGGCTCAAGCCTTCCATTTGGCTATCCAGTCTGACGCTCATCTGGGGGATCATCATGGTGAGAGAGAGAGAATCCATAGTCAAATTCAATCTTTATCGAAACCCGTTCAATTTGCAGACTTTTCATGGTGTTATTCGTAACTATGGTGGGTTAATAAGTAAGTGTTGGCGGAATAGCTGGTATATAAGATATAAATGCTCAACTACTTCAAACACCAATGAACAGCTGTCCGGGTTTTGCTTGGTTTAGCAGAAGCGGGATTATACCCTGGAATTGTATTCTACATTACAAGGCAAGCGCAAAAAAAATCTCTGCCCAAATCACACAAAACCTGACACTAGCAACGAACATATGCAGTTGGTATAAACGGTCCGAAATGGGCACTCGCGTCGCGATATTCTTTTCATCGGCCACCGTTGCCGGTGCCTTCAGTGAGGGGCATTGCAGATACTTCTAGACTATCCTTAGCTAACCGAATAGGCGGACTTCTGGCTGCTGCAATCACCAACATGAACGGAATCGGTGGAAAGCCAGGTTCTTGACTCGTTTCACCTCCCACTATGACAGTGAAGCTGACTGAACAAGGTTGGGGGTGGATCTTCATTCTTGAAGGTCTTGCAACCGTTTTACTGGGGATCGCATCATATTGGGTGATCCAGGACTTCCCGGACACAGCTAAATTTCTGACTGCCGAAGAGAGTACGAAAGCCCCTCAAGTTGACCAAATAATCCATCTAACGCCTGTCTCATAGGGGCATTCGTCATTCATCGCTTGCAGGATGATATGAAATTCAGCGCGGCTGGTGAATCCTACCAAAAAAAATACATATGGCAAAGTCTGGTTGATTGGAAAACATGGGTAGCAAGTACATCTATTCGTCTATCATCTTTATGAAGACACTATAATTGCTGTTGTTGAAAGTGGGGATCTACATGGGCTTGTGAGTGCTTTTCAACCTCTATGCAACTCCCTTGTCAATCAAACCTATCGTTAGCGATGGTCCGCTCTACGCATTTTCGTTGTTTACGCCAACTATCATCAGCCAGGTGCGTAGCCAATGCTCACGGAGAAAAATCCTTCATTCTCATCAGGACGCTAACATAGCTTGGTAAAATATTTGATCATCGTTCTATATGAACAGTCATACTTAATACTGTCCAAGGCTTTAAAGCCACCGTGGCCAACCTCTTGTCGGTTCCTGTATATGCCTGGGGATGTCTTCTGACATGTGTCATTGGCGTTCTAGGGGATCGGATTGGTTCTAGAAGTTTAATTAATCTGTAAGTCTAGAGAACCTTTCTCCACAAACGCTCTGTGTCCGATGTTGTTTCTCCCTGCACAGTTCGCTGTTTGGTGTAGGTCTCGCAGCATATTTGATCTTGATCTTATCAAGGTCACCAGCACTTTCCTACTTTGCAGTCTACTTGGCAGCCTCGTGAGTTGTTCGTAATTGAAAGAACTCTGGACTGATCAATTATACCCCTTTAGTGCTATCTATCCTACGATTCGTGAGTTACAACCGGCGTGGCTGTTAGAAGACCCAGGGAAGTTAACTTTTGGTATCAGCCAATTCTGTCGCGTGGGTTGCGAGTAACGTCGAAGGTTCTTACAAACGCAGTGTGACCTTGGGCATGGCCATTGGATTCGGCAACATCAATGGAGCAATTACTGCTAACATTGTGGGGTCATCAACACCATGTAGCTGCATCTGCACTTCTGACGCTACAATTTTATTGTTTTAGTATCGTGCAAGAGATCGCCCCTGGTATCGCCTGGGTCATGGTATCGTACTTGCATATATTGCCGTGGGTTTCCTGTCCTCCGTCCTATATTTCGTTCTTCTCAAGAAAGAAAATGCGCGTCGAGACCGGGGTGAACGAGATGAGGTCATTGAAGGTGTGGACAATGAGTTTGCAAATGTCCGTAATGGGATCTACCAAAATGTAGCAGAGGCAAAGAGAGCAAAAGGTGATGACTGGAGTGGTTTTAGATATACCTTGTAATTAGGTTGTAGCGTTTGTTATTGGCAGGCTACCGATTAAATAGGATACAAATGGCATCTGTAACGTACTGTTGTCTAATTAAGGCCTTTCAACGCATGAGTTCATTGTCAAGGGATTTAGCGATAGGAGCTGGTGTGGGCATAGGATCATCCAATTCGGTAGGTGGAGGCGCTTCGAGAGGCGCAGGAGCACTTTTCTCACCCCGGTTTTCGTCGAGCCACTTGTCCATGTCGTCACCACGTGAGAAAGGTCTTTTGCCAAGGAGATCGATCATATCCTCGCTGTATTTTCACAAGTTTGTAAGTTGGAGGTATGGGAAAAAGCAAAAGACATACCGAGTGATAACCTCCTTTTCTAACAGAAGTTTCGCAACCTTTTCTACATCCTCACGGTGCTCCGTGAGCAAAGTCCGCGTTCGATCATAAGCGGTTGTGATCATCTTGCGAACCTGGAAGTCAAGCATTTCTGCTGTCTTCTCACTAAATGGCTTTGTCCAACTTTCCTTGGCAGCGCGGTCGCCTCCATAGCTAACAGGTCCAATCACGTCGTTCATGCCGTAGTTGGCACATGCCTCGAAAGCCATCCGGGTGATTTTTTGGAGATCATCCTGAGCACCAGTAGTGATATTCTCTGAACCGAAGAAAATTTCTTCAGAAACACGTCCACCTAAAGTCATACAAATTCGGTCCGTCATTTGTGGGGTAGAGAGGAGATATCGATCAGGCGGTAGATACTGGCCACAACAAGTCAATGAACTGGACATTGAAAAAATTATTTTGACGTACTTGAGCATAGCCTAATGCGCCAGCCCCTCTGGGAATGATGCTGACTTTGAGCAGAGGGTCTGCATGCTCCAAGAACCAGCCACAGATGGCATGCCCCGCTTCGTGATAAGCGACCGTCTTTTTTTCCTCCGGGCTCAACACTCTGCTTTTTTTCTCCAAACCGACAATGACACGCTCGATGGCAGTGTCGAAGTCGATAGAGCCCACATATTCTGAGCCCTTTCGTGCCGCATGAAGAGCCGCTTCATTGCAGACATTGGCAATATCAGCACCGGAGAAGCCGGGAGTGAGAACAGCCAACTTCTGGGCAAAAGCAGAAATGTCCTTCTTGAGCGATTCTTCGAGACGAAGGGGTCCAAGATGGACAAGGTAAATGCCCTTTCTGCCTGAAACATCGGGGCGGTCTATGGTGATATGTCTGTCGAAGCGCCCCGGACGCATGAGAGCAGGATCCAGGACGTCAGGTCTATTTGTCCCTGCAAGAACCACGATGTGTTCGTTGGTGCCGAAACCATCCATCTCGACGAGAAGCTGATTCAACGTCGACTCTCGTTCATCATTTCCACCGAAGGAGCCTCCCTTGCCTCTTGATTTCCCGATTGCATCGATTTCATCAACAAAGATGATGCAGGGTGCGTTCTTCTTTGCCGAGGCGAAAAGATCACGGACACGGGATGACCCGACACCAACGAACATCTCCACAAATTCTGAACCCGACACAGAGAGGAAAGGGACGGATGCTTCACCTGCGGTCGCCTTGGCCAACAGGGTCTTTCCTGTCCCAGGTGGGCCAGAGAGAATGGCTCCGCGAGGAATCTTGGCACCGAGCCTTTCATACTTCGCAGGCTCCTTCAAAAATTTGACGAACTCCATAATTTCCTCCTTTGCCTCGTCCATGCCTGCAACGTCCTTGAACTTGACTTTCACGTCGGTATCCTTGTTAAAGAGTTTTGCACGACTTTTGCCGATGCTGAATATGCCACCCCCTGAGCTACCTGAACCACGCCTTGAAATCCAATAAAGCACACCGATGAGAAGAAGTGTAGGAGCAAAGTTGAGTAAAGCGCCAACGGAGGAAATCTCATCTAGGTAGGAAACCGGGATGCGTTCTCCATTGGGGATGTCGAGTTCGTCTTGTGCATTATCCAGCTTTCTCTCAAACGCTTCTACGCTGCCTATTGAGAAGTAGTATTCGCCGCCAGCGATGTTGCCTGGATGCATTATGCCCGTGGCATTGGAATGAAGCTTGACACGGACTTGATGCTTATTGACGACGATTAAGCTGTCGACAAGACCCTTGTCAAGAAAAGCCGTTCGAAACTCCTGCCAAGTTATCTCTTTAGAATGGGCCGAAGTTGAACTTGACCAAGCAAGGTATGCTGTTGCAGATGCGACCACCCAAGCAAGTTGAGTGTTCGAAAAGCCATTGTTATTGGGTGGAGGTTCGTTATTGTTGCGCCTCCTCCTATCTGGGTCTTTGTCATTGTCTTGTGGTGAAGACTCCTGTTGCTTCCGTTGTGACTGTTGGTATTGCTGGAAAAAGCCTTCGAGAGCCTTGGGTAACTCCGGTTTGGTGGGTTTCTGTAAGTCTTTGTCGCTTTCCTTTCCCTTTCCTTTGCCGTCATTTGAAGGAGTCGCAAAGCTGCGAAATGCAGAGACGGCGAGGGTGCGAGACCTTAGCAACGACACCCTCTTGATTGAACGAGAAAGCATGGGGGTTGGAATTGGGAAAGCAGAAATTCAAAATCTCGGCGTGCTATGTAATCACATAACGAGGACGATTATGTAATAAATTAAATAACAAAAATTCAAAATCTCCCAAAATTTATTTGAAGGACAAGGACGATCTGGGTTTGTAGGTATAGTATACTTATCACTGGGAAGGGGAATATATCTCACAGACAGAACCAACCATCTTCTTATTTCAAGCTCCCTATACGACTGGCTCCGACTCCCATCCGTCAATGGATTAACCTCGGCGGCAACTCGGCGATGCGGCAGCATACGCGTAACGCATCGATGTGTGGGATGCCGAGCACAGACCTCTGAGTAATCAGCGCTCTAGAGCTGCATGCATGCATGTTTTCTTGGGGCGACGTTCACGCCGAATCATAAATGCATAATCCTCAGGACTGGTGATTTGATTGCGCGTCTGGATTTAATTTACTTCCTTATTACATAACTCCTTTTTCCTCCTCCTACACTGTCATTTATGTAATGCATGATTTGTAGTCTACTAGTACTGTACGTGTTTACCTCCCTCCCACTTGCTCCGTCAATTACTATCTTCATTTTCTACGGTGATTTCAACAATAACATGTCAATTGCAGGACCCGCGGCAGCGGCTCTCGATTCCCTCAGTCCCTCACAAACCTATTTTCTACGATCTTTGCCCAAGGCCGAGCTTCATGCACACTTAAATGGATCCATTCCCATCTCCGTTCTCCAACAGCTGGGATCTGAATATGATTCGACCGATTCTTCCTCAATCTACAATGAATCCGTCAAAGCTGGTATTTCAAAGCTCATGGATGGTCCACCTTTAGAGGAAATTTCCGAATTTTTCTCTATGTTCTCTGCTATATACGCCTTGACATCGACTCCTGGTTCGTTGAGGCGCGCAACGCGTGCCGTTCTGAGCACTTTCTTGGACGGCGATATGCCACAATGCAATTACCTGGAACTCCGTACCACTCCACGCCAAACTGATGCGATGGATAGGAACCAGTATTTGCGCATTGTTCTCGAAGAACTAGAATGTTATGACCAGTCTAGGGTTGGTCTAATCATAAGTTTGGATCGAAGGATGGATGACGAGGTTCTAAGCGAGTGTGTAAGGTTGACCTGTGAACTCAAAGCCGAAGGAAGGCGCGTTGTAGGCATGGATCTATGTGGCGATCCTACAGTCGGCGATGTAGACAAATTTGCGCCCCATTTCGCTGAAGCCAAAAAAATGGGAATAGGTATTACACTGCACATCGCCGAGGTATAAACTCATAACTGCTCGTCTGTGCGGTATTTCTACTTACCTTCTTGATCTCATGTAGACAACTCAAAACACAGCTGAAGAAACTTATAAACTTTTATCTTTCAACCCGGCACGTCTGGGACACGCCACGTTCCTAGATGACAAGGCGACCTCTATTGTCTTGGAAAAAAAAATGTGCATAGAGGTCTGCTTGACTTCAAACATATTGTAAGTGATCATCATATCTATAAAAACCCAACTCCCAACTTATCAAGATAATACAGGTGCAAGACAGTTCCGACTCTAGAATCACATCATATACACCAATATCTCAAATCAGGACATCCCATTGCCATTTGTGTATGTTTCCTTTTATCATCGTGTTAATAGTATGCTTGACTTACAATGACCACAGACAGACGACATCCTCCCTTTTCGGACTTCTCTTCTCGGTGAATATGCACTCTTACTCGCTCAACCGCCATTGGGCTTGGGCCTAACCGAAGAAATGGTCAGAAAAATTGGCGAGATGAGCCTACAAGCACGATTTAAATAAGTTCGGATGAGGACCGAACATGCTCTGCCATCAATATGGTAATCTACGGCCTAAATATTATTACTCCTCGCCGTATATCAGCATAGATCGTTGGGTGCGCATATTTATCTCCTCCTTTCTTGCTCTCCTTGGTGGTCAATGCAAAATTTTATTCTCGTTCTTTCCCATCCCTTATGTACAGTGCTGTAGCGGAGCGAAGACATGGTCTTGCATTATTCGATCGTCCCTGCTCTTACCCGAAAAAAAAAACGCCGCATTCAAGAATCGATGGCAATGGTCCGATCTATTCCCGTAAGGGAGAAGGCAACGATAGCATGATTGAGATCGATGTCTGGTTTTGTTAAAAGATACGTGAACGCTCAGGTTAGAACATTACGAGCAGCATGATGATGATGACACTCAATACCTGCGATAAGAGTTTTGACGCCAGTTAAGATTCAGACACCACATGATCGTCCTCTTCCTGCACTTCAAAAGCGCAACAGAACTGGTCTTTGCCAAAAATAATCAAGCCCTTTCCATCACGAGCCCAAGCAATATCCTTCGCGTCAAAATTTTCTATAAGGATCAGCAAATGACCGGCAGATAATGACCTTTGAAATCAGACGTACTTGCAGGCACACCAATACATTCGGCCATCTCTTCTTCCCCAGAGTCCCCTTGCCACTCATCACTCCAGGTATAGACGCTCTGATTCCCACAACAGAGTGCCAAATTACCTTTCCGCACTGGGTTCCACCTTGCATGGAGTACAGGTTGAGAATGAAGTAGCACGGTTCTTAGCCGAGGTGTAAATATTTCAGGCGGGACGGGAAATTCGAAGATATACACAGCCGATGGTATATTATCTGGCGTAGACATGCTTAGAAAGCCACGGAGAATGGAAAGTGCTTTGTAAAACACACCGAACCGTACGAGCAGAAGGTTTCCTGTCAGATTCCACTCCATCTGAACAACGCCGCTCTTTGGGTTGGGTTTCGTTGGGTCAGGGCGTATAGTACTGAGCACGTGGGGACCATTGATATGGTCATCTACAAAAATATGAAGTATCAGGACAGAGATGTTATCTGATTGACATGAATTACCAACAAGACAAAAACCCACGACCTTCTGTCGTTTCCAGCCATTTTGCAGGTTCTCTCCAAATGTTCTAAGATGATTTGTTGAATTATGAAGATCAGGTTGAATTCTTTTTTGCGCACCACACCGTTTGGAAGCCGGGTCAGCATGTCAAGCGTTGCGACAGCTGACCAGGTCAGACAATTCAAGATATGGATCTATCATGGGCTGAGCATTTGAAATTTATGGACCGGAAAACGCTTACCTTGTCGTCCCAGCCGCCAATAGCGAGGAACAGTCCCGTGGGATGCCAAACAACGGCGCGAATGCCGAAGCCGGGTTCGGGGTACGGGGTGAATGAGGTCAGAAGGTTACCAGTGAGAGTTAGTATATATAACTTATACTAGCGAAAAATTGGGTTGAGGCAATAATACTAGGGAACTGGTGATAAGGGACTAACCTCGAGGGGTCCCTCCCAGACAGCAACATAGTTCCCCGAAGGAGAAAGAGCAAGTGAAGAAAATGACGAAGTTGGCAAGGGAAAATGCTATGGGTATTCAAGAGATAAGCTATGGCCAGTTGTACATTGGGTCAACATATTCACTTGGACAAGTTTGTACGCCTCAGTTGCGTCATAAACGCCCAGTGTATCCTTGGATTTATGTCGTTCAGCGAGGACAAAATAACGCCCATCTGGGCGAAAAGCATACCCTGATGTGATCCCTTCAGACTGAGTGTCGCAACTGTAGCAAGAGACGAACCTTTGTCAGGATGGATAGGAAATTGGATATATGTAACAGTTCCCGTCGAAGTAGACCATAAAGACACACGCAACTACAGGAGATAGCATTTTTAATATGCAGCTTGCACACCGCCAAGATACTCACACCCCAATCGGAGAAGCAGACAACGGTACGTGCATCTGGGGCCCATTCAGCTTTGACAAGGCCTAGCCAAGGTGATAAGATGACAGTGGCCGTGGCACACATAATACTGGCCGTCACCTTCGGCACCTGAGTCAATGCGGCCGGACCAATTTTCGTCTCTGAGTTGTCGAAGATGTACTACACCTCTCTTCGCACAAGCCGCCAAAATGAACTCGGAATCGTGGGACCAACCGAGATGAGTGATCCACCCATCAGTTAGCGTACTGGCTATATGGACCGACTTTGGTTTAGAGTTTGAGCTAGAAAAGAGAGCAGCTTGAGTAGGCGATGGTGAGGTATCCACCAGCCAAGTACGCGTTATTTGAAAAGTATCTGTCTTGCGAACAATAATTCTGTCTTGAACGGCAGTGAGAATGAAGTGTGCACCAGGACTGAAGGCCACCAGAGATGCTGAGTGCCTGTAGAGTTCTGTGAAATCCATGCCTAGTACAATCTAATTTGTTTATATAAACTCAGATCGTTTTTTGCATTGGCATAGTCCCACGCTTTCGTTTTTCAATAATCAACTAATCACAAAATGCCGCCAATGTCATTCAATGGCATTGTTACCAAGGCTGGGTTTATGAACAAGACCGCAACGGTGACTGTTTCGCGGCAGATAATTCACAAGCTGACCGGAAAGGTTCGTCCTCTTGTAAATATAATGTCATGTGGTAACTGATCTCAAAGTTCAGCAAATTGAGCGAAGCAAAAAATATCTAGTTCATGATGAACACAATGGTCCGTGACCTGCCTCACTTGTCTTTGCTTTCCAATTCAATTTCGTCAAATTCCAGTGCTCCGACAGCATGACATCGTTGTCATTCGCAATTGTCCGCCATTATCAGCGATGAAAAGATTCAAATTAGAGAAAATTCTAAAAAGTCCGGAGACAGAACACGATCTGGCTCGTGCCCGTAGAGCAAAACATGGGATAGCTTCTTCGGAATTACCGCAAGGAAGCGTGCTTCAAGCCATCAAGAACTCATGATGACTTCAATACCACAGCCCATGAGACACGTAGGAAGGCCGGATCCTTATTTGACGTAACACTATACAGCGACGGAGGGAACTGGTGTCGTAGCAGGCGCAGGAGCAGAGGGACTCTTCTGAGATTGTAGAGCACTCTGGACTTGTATAAGCTGGCCACAACCAATAAGTTCCAATATATGGTATATTACTCTCATATTCACCTCTGTCTTCTTTTTCTCCTGTTTCCCCTCCACCTCCTTAATCTGACCCTCTACCCGTTTACTGTAATAATTATATCCATTAGACTTTCCCTTTCATGAAGCGAACTTTTTTTTAAATCCGACATTTCACTGCGTATGAACTCCAAGCGTGTCTCAACATTGCTCTTTGCTTCAACTTGATCTTGTTTCACCAAAACCGGGCCAATGAGCTTGTACACCGCATTTTCTGGCGTAAGTTGATTAAATTCCTGGCAAGTTGCGTCAGAGATGTACTGATTCTATTCAGCCAAAGGTACCTTCTTGACTAATTCATTTTCTGATAACTGGGCATCGAGCCGCTGCCTTGCCTCTATAGATTTGGAGAGATCTGCTTGCAGTTTTTGGTACTCGACAGATGCTTGTTGCAACTTTGCTTCTAGCGACATTTTTGTGATAAGTCAAAATTCAAAAGATGACCAATACGGTTCAAGTCGGTGTGAAGCCACATTCACTGCACTCTCAGAATTAATCACCTCTTCGAAAAGAAGGAATTTCTATCCATAAGGCGAGCTCCCACACCTTTTTATTGATTCACGCAGTTCTAAAAACTAGTGTGTGACTGACTACATACAATATTGATTATCTCATAATGCATGCGAGAATTTCCCTATGAAAAGTATGTAGTTTGGGTTCTTCACGACGTAAGAAAATACGGAATTGGTAGTTAACTCGAGGGAGGTCTCGGTGTTCATTCAACTATTAGGAACAAAAATTCTCTGGGAAACCTCCTGAATACCATTTATGTCTACATTTAGCAGCAAATTTGAATTCGGCGGGCTCTAAAATGCATCCAATAATATCAGTGCCTTGATGAAAATAAATGTGCTGCCACAGTTCGACAACGAGATCAAAGCCATAGTATTGATAACGTATGTACATTATGCATTATGAGATAATCAACCATAAGTGGCACTGGTAGATATATATACTTCCAACAAGTCCATGTGGTCCTGAAAACGAAAACATCCGGTGTTCACTTTTATGGACGGCAACGGCAATGGCGGGTAGGTAGTATGTTATACTGACGCGGTTCCCCGACGGAACAGTCAATGCGCATATTCCGGGTAGATAACCTCCTATAACGTTGATTTTGTCCTGAGTACAGTGGTAAAAACCCCACAAGCAATCATCATGTCGTCTGTTCAAATCGATTGGTCCAAAGTTGATCATCCCGAGCCCGTATTTCAGAGGTTTTCAAGTCGAAGATCAGTCGTTTATGGAACAAAAGGCATGGTAGCTTCGTCCCAGCCTTTGGCTACAGAGGCCGGTCTGGAGATTCTGAGGAAAGGAGGAAATGCAGGTACCACATCAATACATTTTCCCGTCTTCATGGCACCGATCGTCTTGAATAGCGGACGCAGCTGTTGCTACATCTGCTGCTCTAAACGTAACAGAGCCAAGCTGCTGCGGCATCGGCGGGTCAGTCAACCAATTCAGAAAGAAGCCCACTGCTTATGAATTTATGGGAATTAGAGATGCATTTTGTCTGTTTTACGATGCCAAAACTAAGACAGTTAAGGCACTTAATGGCTCTGGAAGAGCACCAGCACGCCTCGATATCGACTATGTCCTCAGTCGTGGGCTCCAAGACCGTATTCCCCTCACAGACCTTAATTCTGTCACAGTCCCTGGTCAGCAGATGCTTGTAGTTATCTTTGGCACAAGATTTTCTCATACGTTTTCACAGGAGCTGCTGCAGCTTGGATAGACACCATCCAACATTTTGGAAGTGGCTCAGTGTCAGCTGCTGAGATCTTCGATCCAGCCATTCGTTTGGCGGAAGAAGGGTATGCTTATACCTTCTCCTTGCCGAGTTCGAAGACTAATGGTGAACCAGGGTTCCTGTCTCTGAAATTCACAGCCACGCAGTATGCACAGATCGTCTTATTTCGCATCTTGTCTTTTGCTCATCTTTCTTCGTAGTGGCAGCACTCTGAGGTTCGTCTGCGTGTTTTGATAACATCTGACGATCCTTTAACAGGTTACGACACACCAGAATCTGATCAAGAACGCGTCTCCGAATGGAGACGAGATGCTTCTGAACGGAAAGGCGCCTTTGCCAGGACAAATAATAACACTTCCCAACCTGGCGAAGACATTCAAAGAGCTAGTGGCTAAGGGTAAGGATGGCTTCTACAAGGGGCGAATTGCTCAAGCTATCGTCGATTTAATAAAAAGCAAAGGTGGAAAAATGGAGCTCGAAGATCTTGCGAACCATACCACCTCGATCGTTGAGCCCATCAAGTACACCTATGCTAAAGATGTAACCTTATACGAAGTAAGACCTTGAAACAACAATGGTTATGGGGTGTACGTATCTCACCATATTTACCTTAGTGCCCCCCAAATGGACAGGGTAAGTGCAAGATACATGACCATCAGGTATCCTAGCTAATATGGTGGCTGGTAGGAATTACTGCATTACTTGCGTTAGGAATACTTGAGGGTATACAAGAACAAGGCCGTTCTAAACCACTACTGGAGATGGAACATAATTCACCAGAATATCTTCATACCTTGATAGAAGCTTTGCGGTGCGTTTCGTGGCTTTATTCCCACCTATGAACAGCTATCGAACTCTATGATAGTCTTGCTTTCGCAGGTATGTGATTCAATAATATTGCAATATTTGCTCAAGGCAAAATCTTGTAATATGTCAGACAGCTTGTATTATGTTACAGACCCCGATGTCGAACACATCCCCTTGGAAGAACTTTTGGGCAAAGTAAGGGCTCTAGATTCTGGGCGCTACAGTCTTTCTCAATTCTCAATCTCGCCATAGGAGTATCTATCCTCAAGGGCGCGATTCTTTGACCCCGCCGGCACAAATCCTCAGGTGGTTCATGTGAGTTGTCTTCTCTTGTTATCGTGTTCATGACTTTGATGACTTTGATGCTGGACCAGGGCAACCCAGTGAATTCATCGGATACCGTTTATTTCTCGGGTAATGAAACTTACAAAACAATTCGGAGCCCAAGTGACTGATCATTCTTCATCCAGTCACTGATCAGTGGGGCAATGCCTGCAGCTACATCCAGAGCAACTACGCAGGTCAGCATGCCTCTGAGGTGTATATACGTGATGCATAATGATTGACTTTACTGAATACAAGGATTTGGGACTGGCGGTGAACATCTCTTTATTCCTGGATAAAGATCTGGTTTTCAACATCTTCTTAGCTGTTCCTAAGGGGTGTGGTTTTACTCTGCAAAATAGAGGATCATGTTTTGTCCTTGATAAAAACCATCCTAACGCACTCCAGGTAGGTATCAACCAATACACCTGCTTTTCCATCACTGATGTCCTGTGTAGGGAGGCAAGCGCCCGTACCATACAATTATCCCTGCTCTTGCAACTAGAGGCGGCGATTTGTTCCTTAGCTACGGAGTCATGGGTGGTTTTATGCAGGTTAGTATTGGAAATTTGTTCATCACATTACTAAAGACGGCACGAAAGCCCCAAGGCCATGTGCAGGTATTACTCAATATATTGCGCGGTTTCACTCCCCAAGCTGCACTCGATGCTCCTCGTTTCTGTATCTCTGCTGGCATGCCGGACAATGAAAGCAGTTCCAGAAATTCAGCGGGGGATATTAACAGCGAGGTTTACTTTGAGGACGGATTTTCAAAGGAGACGATTGCAAAACTTAGAGGTCGGCGCTATGTTCAGGTATCATGCATTCTTCTAATTAACGTGGGTATAGAGATGGGACATGATGCAAGGCTTGTGAGCGGGTTCAAGCGAGGATTAATGGGTCGTGGTCAGGTCATCCAGAAGCTGCAAGACCCGTCTGGACGTTTTGTCTGGGCAGCAGGATCGGACCTTCGAGCTGATGGACACGCCGCTGCGCAGATATAAGGATACTCCACCGCGAAGCAGAATCACATTCGACGCTGTCGTTCGCTACCCACTGTATTTTATTCATTAAGATCTCATATGTAAATATGAATCTAGAAATCATACCTGCTTGCAGTCTTCTATAATCTCGAAGCTCTCTGGTTTTGTCAGGACCATCAATCTTGTTCCACCCGGCCAACGGGATGACGATGGCGGTCGCGTTGTCGTTACCTCCTAGTTCTTCTGAGAAAGCCAAAATCTTCTCGGTGGCTATTTGGGGGTCGTTGGCATCTCGCACTAGGTCCACGATTTCGTCATCAGATAAAATTGCTGAAATCCCGTCTGATACAAGGACGAGGAACGCCCAATCTGCTCCTAAGAAAGGTTCAGATTGAAACTGAGATTGATGATAAATACTACTACCTTCTAGGAGCTTTGTTCTAACTTCTGGCTCGGCTGTAACACCAAACCTCTTGTAACGGAGGTCGCCAAGACTGAAGTGTCACCATGAGATGTTGTTGCCTTTACATGCAAGTAATTAGACATACCATCGTGTATTTGCAAGCACCCCCATCCATCTAAGCCGGGCGTTGAGCTGGCGATCATTAAAAGAGAGGTATGAATTTTACCGAGATTCCCCGAATGAATCAGTTATGATTGAAGATCCCATCATCCTTCGCAGCCGAATGCTCTCAATATGCGAGTCTGCGTGATGTGTTTCTGTCATTGGATACACTTGTCCATTCTTTGTTGCGCACAGAAGCACTCTTGTATCTCTGTTCAACGGCATTGAAAATTGTTCACTTGTCTGCTACCCGCCTAAAACTCACCCACAATGGGCAACAGTAAGGGCCAATTTTTGCGCAGAGAAAAATGGAGTTGCCGGAGAATCAAGGGAGTGCAGTATAGCCACTGATGCTGCTGCGCCGCATGATTGAGCTGTATCATCTGCTGATAAATTTTTATCGACCTAACAATAAATGAGGCCAATAAAAACAAGGAAGCAGAAACACTGACTTCGAAAAAGGCGAGTGCTGCACGAGCTTCGAGCGATAACTCTGTTGTGTTGTTTCCCTCTTTCCAAGGGGAAAGTGCTCCACCTTTAAAACGTTTGAAGTAGCCTCCAATTTCCTTCATCCAAGTGAACAGTTCTGGTATTGATGATTTGTCGACGGATTCGAATAAACCATGCAATTCCTGCCGCAAGTACTGTGCCACAGCAGACCCTCCATGCCTTTAACATATGAAACCTTTGCATATCGACCAAATGATACAGGCGTACCCGTCATATATTCCCACAAAAAGTACTTGTCGAGCCAGAATGTTGCTCACTCGTTCTGGCTGCCAATCCAGTCCATGAGCCTGTTTGACGCTGAGTCGTAATTCTTCTGGATTCAGAGATAAAGTTGCAAATCCATAGAAATCTTCCTGGTGACTATATTTGGTTAGGAGATGATTGGTATTAAAGGTTAGAAGCGCCGACCTTCTGTTACCGCGTGAATTTACTACTCCAATGACTTTAGGGGAACCAAGGGGTACTCTGATGGTACCGCCTGCAAGTGTATTGCCGTCAGAGAAACACCACAAGAAAGAATCAATAAAATTGCCTTGAGAAGCAGCGCGTATGTAGTCGTGATACCGTGCAAGTCTCGGTGTAGATACGTTTGAAAAGCGATATAGATGTGGTTTGATCATACGTGTTCTTGCCCACCTAGAGACGTCCGGCACAAGTAGATGAGCGCTTATGTAAATGACATCCGAGTGATGCCATGATATGAGTCCAGTCCAGTATTACCGTTATCAGCCTCGGCTTCATCAGTACTCTCGCTCTCGAACGCACGAAATCTATGTGAATAAAAATGGGAGGCAATCAGTCAGTCCCCAAGATTACGGCGCAAGATCGGGCTATCCTAGAGTGCGTCTGTCTACTTCTATTCCACGGGACTTTCTACTGACGAGACTTACGCCTCAGCCTCAAATTACAGCGAGATAAGCTGAAACAATACCAGAAGAAGGTCTGCACTTATCAGCGAACACACTTACATGCCCAACACTAGACCCTTCTTGTCTAGATACAGATCATTTTAGATAGGGAGCACACCATTGCTAAAGCCCAGATCGCTGCAGGCCAGAAAGATCGGGCATTAATTGCCCTACGTAGACGGAAGTATCAACAAAGTTTATTGACAAAAACAGATGCACAGATGGAGAACCTGGAACAACTTGTATGTTTGCTATTGTCATTCATGCTTCCCGTTTATCTCCCCATGCTTCATCAGGTCTCTACCATTGAATTCTCTCTCATTGAAGTTTCCATACTTCATGGCTTAAAGCAAGGAAATGATATTCTCAAAGAGATACACTTGGAAATGAATGTGGAGAGCGTCGAGAAACTTCTGGAAGAGACGGCTGAGGCACGAGAATACCAAAAAGTATCGTTGAAAGGAACTTTTTGTCCGAGGCACTACTCACACGAGTTATCCAGGAAGTGGGGGATATGCTTTCAAACCATCTCTCACTTGACGAGGAAGACGCTGTTCAGAAGGAACTGTTCGAATTGCAACAAGATATTGTTCGTCAGCTTCTTTCCTCACATTTGAACGATCCTTATATTTTACAGGCTGCTAAGTCGAAGGTACCGTTGGATATAGAACTACCGTCAATACCATCGTCCAAACCCATAGAGAGGCCTAAAGAAGGTCAGGCTTTCTTGAATTTACATCACACTCACTTCTACATAATAATTGCAGACGCCCGATCTGCCACGACCAGCAAAGTCCCTGTTGCAGTATAATTTAAATATATCGATACCAATACCATAATCATAGCACCTACGGGCCACACATCTCTAGTTTTATAAATCGGATTTTCGGGCGAACTCTCATCAAAACTACATAGATAATTTAATGGCCTTCTACCAGCCCTCAAAGTTCCCAAAGCCTATCCTACGTTTTTTCTTGGCGTCATCTGCACCTGTCATTTCGGTAGAACTTTGTGGTCGTTTTAGACTCAGATATTTTCCAACACCTCCACTACCCTTTTCACCCAGGGTGAAAGCAGAGTTATCTGATCCAACTTTTACCCCGAACCAATTTACTTCATCTTTCTTCTCCTCTACAGAACCACGGGTGTCACCCTCTGCTCTCTTCGCTAATTTTTTCGCGAGACGTGTCTTGTAATCTTCAAAGGGATCTTGATAACTAAGGTGCAAGATATCAGGACCAGGCGCGACTCGATATAAAAAAGGAATGATGTACATGATAACTTCAGTGATTCGAACCATCTTGGCAGGTCGGTCGGTTCCCGGTTTGATAGAGAGTTTCTCCAGAGCATCCAGTACATCTTCTCCACCGACAAGCTTTCCAAATACTGTATGTTTCGTATCGAGGTGGGCTGCCGCTTTGAAGGTTAGATAGAATTGAGAGCTGCAAGCTTTCGTCAGTAGACTAGGACGGCAAATTTATATAAACATACTCGCCCATTAGTATTTGCACCCTTGTTGGCCATCGCAAGTATCCCGCGACTATCATGTTTGGCGGCACCTTTCAAATCATGTTCGTCGCGGAAGGGTGTACCCCAATAGGACTCTCCGCCCGAACCGTTACCAGTAGGGTCACCAGTTTGAATCTGAGAGTCATGGGTTCTTACATACATTGTACGAAAAACTTCATTTGGCATACCATAAATCCAGGAACGAGGCGATGGAATAGACAATCATTGTATTTCCCCGCTCGAGCAAGCATTAAAAAGTTATAGCAAGTTTTTGGTGCCTAAAAGCAGCTTTTCAGGGAATCATTAAAAATTTGAAGCCAACAAGTCCGACCTTTTCACAGTAAAGTTCTAAATTAAGGCTGGCCCCACCAAGGCTAGTAACGACGCGTACATATGCGCGTCGCTTACCAACATCCTTTTCTTTTCCCTTTCCCTTCAGGGGTTTGGAGATATCTTCGAACATCAATTCCTCCTGCCCGACAAGCAGTGTCAGAGAACGCCGATATCAGGGGAAAAGTACGATACATACTTCGTCCCAAAGGAGTTTAGAGCTCGTTGTTTGTGAGGGATCTACTGAAGTAGAAGTCAAGGATGCGCCTGGCATGCCACTAGAATAGGGAGAAATGTTCCCTGAGATGAGAATCAGCTGCTGTCAGAGGGGAAAGTATATTTCATACAGGGTACAGCTGCTTTAGCTTTCACGGCCGTGACAGCACGAGGCGCTTCTGGTCCAGTTGTAGTGGTTTGCTTGGTTTTCACCACCTTGGTGACAGCCGTTGGATTAGGTATGGAGGCTGCTGGGAGTCCATGGGGGTTTTGCAGAGTGATAACGTCTCCTCTGAAAAGTAATCGATGAATTGTTGGTGGTATATGCGTAGAAACAAGAACTACTTTTTGAAGGGAACGTCATTAATCAAATCTCTTCCACCTTTAATGCTCTCTGCCAGAAAGACATTGCCTGTCGCTGCGATTGCAACGATATGTGAATGTTCGTTGAAGGGTTTGAAAGAGATTGGGTCATGAAGCTCATCAGTTGCTTCCTTTCGTGAGTAGTTCAGAGAGATCAAATCAGAAGGCGACAATGCTTGCTGCGTTATTGGATTCGTATTGTTGTGCTGCCTGCAGGAGCGTTCCAATGAGTTGGAAATCAAAATGGTGATGCTGTTGGCTTACTTGAGCCACGGAATGATGTTAACTAGATCAAATACAATACCAGTCCCATCCGAGTTTCTGGCACAAACGGGATGCAAAAAGGGTTGAAATGAGAGTGCGCAACAGTCGAATGGAGTTCTAGCACCAGGGTGTGGGGCTTCAGACTTTCTACAAAGGATTTATTAGAATAGACCATGTGAGGTATACGCTTTAGTTACGCTTTGTATCCCGTCGACGAGGAATGAGAGCCATGGAGGCCAGCATGTTCAGTATGAGTGATGTAGAGCTTGTCAGAATTGCCGTGACCCATGGTTGTGGTTCTGAAGCAAACCCGTTCTGAGCGATTACACAATCATCCCGCACTTAACAAATGCTCCTACGAATCCATAGGCAAAACACCGTGTATCTACTGGATTTTCTGGTTCCAAGCCTTTTATGTCGAACAGGATCGTTCGCCACCCAACCTGGCTCTTCAAAGCTAACTCCACAACAACGCCTGCTCAAAAATGATCCTCTCCTTCATAGCAAGATTCGCGACCAAATCATGGCTCAGACGGCCAACAGACCTGTTCTTTCCAATTCTAAAAAGAAGCATCTCAACGATGCACTAGTCGACGTACAACGCGCCTTGGAAACTCATGACGTCGTTGCTGCTCTGGAGCGCTGGCAATACCTTGAAAACCTCAAGGAGTCTTGTTCAGAGGGTAATCCCTACCCTATGCCGGAATCAGATTACAAGATGTTTACCGAGCTTATATGCTCTCATCTTTACCAGATGAGCCCGCCTGAAGAATTGGGTCCCGAAACGAAAGCGGTGGTGGAGAGTTTTGCTTTAAAAACGGCGACGCAACGTTCAAATAGTGATGCCCTCGCAGCCTACTTACTTTTTCACATCAAGCGAAATCGCCCTCAAGTCGTCATCGACCTATACCAAACTTTCATCAACTCCGTGGGCCAGACACCTTCGCAACCACCAGAACCTATTTCACATGATGAGGGATTGGCGCTGTCTGACGACGACCTCAATTCAGAACTTGAAGATCTTGGCCGTGTTTCAGTACTGCTTGCTGCGACGACAGCACATATAATGATAGATTCATTCAAGGGTGCCTTCGACACATATCTGGCGACTGATATCCGATTCCACCACTATCGCAAAGCTAAATTCCTCCAGCATCTTGAATACAACCCCAAATTACATGCAAGGGCCCAGAAATATTTGGAACGGCTTGAAATAGCAGATTCAGTCTCTCGGCCTCCATCTTTATCCAAACATATTATGAATCTTTCTCATCCCCGTACCGCACACACGTTGGAAAAGTTATACACCAAGATTATGGAGGGAATTCGCGCTTCAGACCCTTATCTTGCCGTGCAACCGTCAGAAGTCTCAGGTGCCAGGTTGGTCGCCTTGACTCAAGCTGGATGGACTTCTTTTCAGACGGCATTCATCAAGTGTGAACGTATGGATCTTGCTGCAAAAGTATGGAGTGATCTTTCAGAGCTGGGGGTCCGTCCAGGGGTCGCAATGTGGACGGCGCTTCTTGACACCTATGCAGATCTTCGAGATTCATCCCGAGTGATGGAAACTTGGCGGATGATGCAAAGAGAGGGAGTTCAACCAGATGCTTTGTCGTATCGCGCTCTTATTTCGGTTCTATTTGACGACCGCAAACCCGAAGAAGCTATGAGAAACTTCGGTGAATATCAGCGCCTTTTCAAGGATCACAACGACCATGCCATCGCTGTCCATAATACGGTCATACGAGGACTTTTACCCCTGAATCGCATCCATGAAGTAAACAGCCTCCTAGCTAAAATGCGGAACGTAGGACCAACACCAGATATCGTTTCCTATAATACCCTCCTAGCTTACTACGCTCGACTTAATGATTTCAAGGCCCTTGCCAATGTAATCACCACGATGTCGGCCGCCAACATCTCGGGCGACGTTGTCACCTTTTCAACTATCCTGACTGCTTTACTGCAAGTGGGAAAAGAAGATGCGCCAGTAACTATCCTGAACCTTATGCGCAAACAAGGCATCCAACCAAATGTCGCAACGTACACTGCCATCATTGACCATCAAATGCGAGCGCAGACAGAGGAAAGTTTGCGGGCCGCCCTTCTCATGCTGGATAAAATGGAACAGGACAGAAGTATCAAACCGAACGAGGTGACGTACACCTCTATCTTGACGGGATTATACCGAGGCAATTGGTTACCCGGCAAGAGAGCTGATGAAGTGAGGAGCAACATAGTGCTCAGGATGAGGAAGTTGCAAATTAAGTTCAGGCTGCCGACGTATCATATCTTGATCAGAGCTTGCTTGAATTCCCCGGATCCTTATGGTTACAGGGATGCGCTAGCATTTTTCCGAGAGATGGACAGTCACCGTATTCCTCGAGTACAGACTACATGGTATTTATTGTTCGCTGGGCTCATGGGGTTAGGCAAGTGGGATGTGGCAAATGAGATGGTTGCGAAGATGTTCATGTCGGGACACGAGCCTTCGCAAAGGGTAAAAAGGTTGATTAGTGAGATTAATAGACGTCAAGCATCCTAGTTTACACACTGGTAGATATTTTCGCGATAATTATATCGGCTTTGGAGTCCCCCCGAAAAAGAAGGCTTTTCCTAGTCCAACCCGCAAGTAGCGAGCGTAAGCTGTTGGATATTATCAGGATGAGATGGTAGTAGTGATTTCAAGAGTGAACAAACCCAGATGACTCCATCGTCTACCCATCCATTTGCCAAATATGGGGAGAAGGACGACTGCAACCAATTGTTGGAGTTGATGTAGACTTTCCTCCCATTCTTGTTGGGCTAAACGGTACTCCTCGTCTGAATCGTATGACGATGTGGTCGACGACATATCGTCCAGAGATGCGTCCGACGATGGCATGAGGCAAATTTTGTTTATTTACGTAGTTCATTTCGTTTAGATAAATTTATGTAATAAACTACTCCACTTCTTGCCATCATGCCAGTTGCGCTGGCCTTTAGACCAAGGAGAAGGCTAGTAGGCCAAGCTTTGCTCTATGGCATCTCTGTATTCGCCAGTCTCGGTGTGTTTCTTGTATGTTGGATTCTCTCAATACTTGGCATAACAGTTCTAACCTTGAACTCCTTGTGTTTAGTTTGGATATGACCAAGGGTAAATTGCCGTCAATGTCAACTCCCAGTATCTTAAACAAGCCTTGTGCTACAGGGTCATGAGTGGACTTATTACAAGTCCTTACTTCCGAAAGTATTTTGACTACCCAGGACCCATTGAAATCGGGACCATGGTTGCAGTCCTAGAGATCGGGGCTTTTGGTACGTTAGAGACAATGAAAGGAAGACCTCTTGCTCGTTTGACGGACTGGAATAATTACAGTGACATCCGTTGCTGCTGGTCGGGTCGGAGACACGATTGGAAGAAAGGGCACATTATTTGTTGGTGCCGTTGTATTTACGGTAGGCGGCGTGATCCAAACTTTTACTATCGGATTCTGGACTATTATTCTCGGTCGTGTTATAAGTGGCTTTGGCGTTGGTTTGCTCTCGTAAGTGAAAGGTTCATAAAAGGTCCCTACTAAAATGCCATATACATTCGTAGTACGATTGTTCCAATCTACCAAAGCGAAATCTCTCCTCCCAATCATGTCAGTTTTTCCCCTTTAGCATTTGATTTGTTCGTTCAACTTTGGAATAGCGTGGTGCACTAGCCTGCATGGAATTTACTGGCAATATCATTGGATACTCTTCCTCTGTTGTACGTCGTATGCCTTTATCTAGCTGTTCTATATACTCATAACTCCAAAGTGGACTGATTATTTTTGCTCCTTCATCGATAGCGATTTGTCTTGGAGGATACCTCTTTTCGTGCAATGTGTCATTGGTTCGATACTTGCGACAGGTTCGCTCCTTATCCCCGAAAGTCCACGGTAGGGTAAAACCAAAGATCTATTTTGTGCTAAATGATGATTCTCCAATATTTATGTAGATGGCTCATTGACAACGGGAGGGAATTGGATGGTCTGCAAGTCATCGTCGATCTCCATGGGGGAGACTCTGATGACCCCACTGCAACAGCTGTATATCAGGAGATCAAGGACAAAGTCCGCGAAGATGTATGTATATCTCACCTTTTGGAAAGTACGACTTTTATTTAATGATTATCTTGTCAGCGAGAATCTGGGGAAGGAAGATCATATAGACAAATGTGGCAAAAGTACAAACGACGTGTTCTTCTTGCAATGTCGTCACAAGCTTTCGCTCAGCTGGCAAGTAACATCTTCCTTGTCTGATCTCTCCGTGCGGCTGACTGGAATGTTATATTTAGAATGGAATAAATGGTATTTACATCATTTTTCTAACTATCTTTGCTTTTGCTGAGGTCATGTTGCATGCAATAGTCATCTCATATTATGCACGCAAGTCTCTCGCTGATTGAGAGGAGAACTGTACTTTCTGACACACATTATACACAGCGCGTGTGTTCGAGGAAGCTGGCTGGATTGGACGCCAAGCTGTTCTGATGACTGGTATCAACTCTGTCATATATGTATTGAGCACGATACCTACGTACGTTTTCTCCTCGGCAATAAGGTTTTATATCTGAAATTTGTTTCAGATGGTATCTTGTCGACCGTTGGGGTCGTCGAGCCATCCTGCTTTCAGGCGCAGTGGTGGTAAGTTCCTGACAAATCGGTTATTACACCGTCGCTGATTGACAAATCCTAGATGGCTGCTGCACTAATGGCCACTGGCTGGTGGATGTACCTAGATGTACCACAAACCCCCAACGCAGTCGTTATTTGTGTCATTATATTCAACGCCGCCTTTGGATACAGGTATTTACACATCGTGGACTTTGGGGAATGGTTAACACTCAATACTTTTTGCATTAGTTGGGGTCCCATTCCCTGGTTATATCCACCTGAAGTCAGTTCAGCCAGTTATTATCGAGAATTAATTGATGTTTGTCAAAAATAGATCATGCCTCTGCCTGTACGCGCCAAAGGGGTGTCATTATCGACAGCTACCAATTGGGCTTTCAATTGGATAGTTGGAGAGGTGACTCCATACCTTCAAGAGGCGATTGCATGGCGCCTTTACCCAATGCATGGATTCTTCTGTATTTTTAGCTTTGTTCTAGGTCTGCTTTATTTTATATATGGATCGACGACGGGCGCTGATCTCTTTACCCTATTTGTTTACAGTCTACTTTTGTGGGTTCTTTGTTTTTCACTCAAGTTCATTACTGATTTGCTGCAGTGTATCCTGAAACGAAAGGAGTACCGTTGGAAGAAATGGATGCAGTTTTCGGTGAAGGTGTGTCCTGTGTCATTATTATGACCCATATACTCACTTTCATCACCTCAGACTAACGCCAGGAAAATATTGACAATGAATCAGAAACCACATCGCTCGTCCGAAGTTTCTCATATGACTCTGAATATCTACGAAGCACTCGAGGTCAAACGAACGACAATAACGACAGTGCCAATTGGTTTGTTCGTTTGTTCAAACGCTCGAGGAGAGGCCATTATGAGCAAATTGAGGATAATTAGGTTTTCATTATTGGCAAAGTTGTTGGATTTAGAAGAACACTACTGACATTGATATCATACAAATCGTTATATAAACCAATATGTTATTAATTCGTATCAATATGGGTTCTTATACATTCACGTGACTTGTATGAGTTTTCTTCCGTCCCCCACAATTTTTGTCCGTTTTACGCGTCGAAGTGTCTTTTATCGGTCATGGCTCAACTCAAGACGGGTTCGCTGTATGAGTCGTACAGCTGAGGCTTACGCAGAATTCCTAGCCAAGCAAAAAACGGACGATTTGTTAACCCAGCCCGAGCTTCCGCTCACTTTCGAAAGTTTAGGTCTTGGCGAGCCATTTATCCAGGCCCTTTGCAAGGCATTTCCTAAAGTCAAAACTCCAACGGATATTCAAGCCCAGCTTATTCCTGCGATTCTGGGGACACAGGATATATTACTCAAGGATGTGACAGGTTCTGGCAAGTGTGTTGTTTTTGTATTTGACTGGATGTTGTTTGTTCCTAATTACTCAGTGTTTCGTGGAACTAGGTCATTTGGGTTGATACTTGGACTTCTCAATAAGCCACGTCTGGTGTCTAGAGAATGGAAAGACGGGAAAGAAGTTGAAATGCGTCACATCACTACGCTATTGCTGGTTCCTCATCGGGATTTGGCGTACCAGCTATATCGTTGGATTGAACAGATTACAAAGAGGCTTCCAAAAACACGTATTGCATCTATTGCGTACGTGCTTGTTCGTGGGACTGGGATACCGGTTGATAGGCAGATAGAACAACTCGAGGAGAATCCACCGCATCTTCTGATATGCACACCTCAAGCCCTTATGGATATTTATCAACGAAACCGCGAGGTGTTAAAATTGACTAGGTTGACTACTATTGCTGTGGATGAGGTTGATTACTTGGTTGAGACTGCAGCGCGGAAGGACCCCAACAAGTCGTATCGATTGGCATACGAAAAAGCGAAAAGGAAGGTGGCTCGGCATCCTGGGCCAACAAGGCAGTTGCTGGACATGGTGTATTCTAAACGGAAGGAATGGAATGAACGGCGTTATTCTTCTGAACGATCTGAATGGGAAGCAGAAGAAGGGGTGGTTGGAAAAGAGTGGGAGAAGACACCGCAATTGATCCTGTCGAGTGCAACACTGCGTGCACATTTGAAGAACTACCTATTCGAGGAGAGTGGATGGCTGAACAAAGATAATTTGGTGAAGATCTTTAGCAACCACTATGATAAAGGGCGGAAGAAGAGCGAGGTTAAAAAAGTAGCGGCGGGTCATTCCGAGCAAACCGCTAAGCAAGGATCAGTGTTGCATTCCGTTCTTGTCGTTTCAGAGGAGGGTGAAACCAAGAATGTTGTTGGAGCCAGAGTGGGGCCAGAGATGAAATGGACGGGTGGCGAAGAGGTTGAAGAAACAGAGGTGGAGATGGATGAGTGTTATGATGAAAGTAAGGCGCAGGTGCGAGTGTTGAAGAGACAGTTTGACTGACAATGTGTATTTAATGATCAGATTACGAGAAGACGCCGTCACCATTTAATGCAAAGGTGTTCGAGGCGATTGCAACAAGTTTCGCGTTTGACGTGCCGAAACTCGCTTTACTAGTGATTCCGTCTTCTGCGCCGGTGAATCGCGCTATATATGAGCTTCGACGATTGGGGGTGAACGCACGTGGATTAAATTTGAAGGATGAAGTGAATAGAGCGACGATGTTAGTTGGGACGATTGCTAGTACGCGTGGACTGGATTTGGATGGGCTAACACATGTATTTATTATTGGGATCCCTGAAGGACCGCGGGTGACTGGTAAGAGTGTTGATGCATATGTTCATTTGGCTGGAAGAGTAGGGCGACTTTTAGGAGGAGAAGGAAGAGTTGTGACAGTGGTGTGTACTGATTTGGAAGGAGACAAGATGGTTCGTATATTACGGCCAACAAGACCCGTGCTCTTTCCGTATTTTACTTAAATAAATAGCCGCGGCTGACTTGGTCGTCGTCCCCCCCACCCCTTTTTTTTTCCAACAACATGCTCCTCTTCTTTGTATTCGTCGCTTGCAGTCTTTCTCTAGTATTCGCTCAGAACATTTCAGTTCAACTGACTACCTCTTCTCTTACTATCACTCTACCAGTAGTATCTCCTTCAGGCCACCTCACCACAGTCGTCCCAAACATATTCAATGTCACCCATACTCTCACCACCAGTACCACCACTAGTACACCCACCGCTTCAGCCACACCTTCAGTCACACCCACCATCGTCCTCGTAAGTTACCTTCTCATCCCATACACACTTAGTATCCCCTCATCTTTTCCTTCCAGGCTACCAAAGTAACTCCTGCTTTTGCAGTCCTAGGCGCCATTCTCATCCTTACAGGCATTCCTTCCACCTTTTGGGGTCACAAAAATCGATGGTTCGCTTTACACCCCCATCATCTCACCCACATGCTCAATTATTCCCTAGGACGTCTTTCTTTTTAATTGGCTTTTATACTTTGGCTCTCGTATGTGCAGTTCTCATCTTGAAATTCGGCGTTCTGCCTGCCATTAATCCGCCAACTCAAACCCTTTGCGGAATGTTCGTGCTTTCGGCTACCATAGCAGGCTTTGCTGGTGGTGCCATCGCCATCTTTTTTTGGAAAGCTGCTAGATACGGCATAGGAGCATGGGGCGGTTTTGCTTTTGCACTCTGGATACAGTCCTTCCACAACGGAGGTGTCATCAGAAGCATGAGTTTACGGTGGATCCTATACATCGGTATCAATTTTCGCCTCCTCTACACCTGCTGTCCTCACTCCACTATCAACAGGCTGTGCCGTCTTTGGTTTCACTTTGTGCACAATTCCAAAAGTAACTCTAATCTACTTACTCCAATCAGACCACACCTTGATTATTTTTTTCAACCACCCATCAGATCCACTACCACGTCCTTCTCATCTCCACGGCTTTTGTGGGTGCCTCCTCCTTCATACTAGGCGTCGATTGCTTCACAACAGCAGGCCTCAAAGAGGTATTCAATTCTCAGACCCTCGCTCTTTCCTACATACTCACATGCCCTTTCATACCTAGTTCTACATTTGGAATATCGGCTTTCCCACCCTCTTTCATAAGTTCAGAGATAACGGGATTGAGTTTCCCGTATCACAAACTATACAAATAGAACTCGGCCTTATCGGCGCCGTTGCGGTGATGGGAACAGCAGTTCAATTCCGCATATTAAAGGCCCTCCAAAAGAAGCTGCGAGAGATAGCAGAAGAGATGAAGAAAAGGGATGAAGAAGCCGAAGTTCAGGCTGCCGAGAGGTTTAATCATATCGCACAGGAGCGTGATGGTTGGGAGAAGGATCACCCTTCTCTTTTGAAGCACAGTCGTCATGAGAGCAGCACCCTTTCTAGCATGCCTTTCATGAAGGATAGAGAAGACTCACCATCCCCCGTGTTGGGTGATTCCCGTCCCCGTCCCCGCCATCCTTCAGGCATCTCCGACTTCAAAGTAGCTCCGACCTCTGATGAAGATCTTAAACGAGCTTCAAGATTTGCACAGACACCCGGAGCTTTACCTGCATTGGATCTTGGACAAGGCATTCAGGAAGATGTTCCTTCTACCTTCATGGCCAAGTCCCGGCCGCACCGTGTCGTCGAGGCTTTGTCTGCAGACTTGGAAGAGGTCAAGCGTAAGGAAGAGCTTCTTGCTGAAATCCAGACCATTCGTCGTTCCATTGATGTTTTGAAATCGGAAACTCCTGTTCCGTCGTCTTCGGAACCCTCTCGTCGCCCTTCATTTGCCTCGCGACGTACACTTAGTATCGATGCTGGTACCGCTCTACTGCCCACGTCGCATTCACGCCCACCTCGGGCGATCGATCCTCGTGTTCGTGTGCATTCCATGGAGCTGTCTGCTTTGGCCCGCAGTACCTCGGGTGACTCAATAGTTCGTCCAACCAGTGTGCCTCTGAAGGAGTCTGATTGGGATAATTATATTCAAGAGCGTAGGTTACTACAACCGCCGGCTGGCGTTACGCCTCCCATCGCGACAACTACGCGAATGCCTCTTTCTCCAGCAGTACAAGACGCCCTGACCCGTCGCAAGAGAAGAGAAAGTACTCTGGGCTTGCCACCCCCAAGCACAGATTCATCCGAGGATACTCCACTTGCCAAGATCGTCCAACAAAAATCCAACACATCGCCAATGGTTATCTTACCCCCTCGTCGATCATTAGGTCCTATCATTGCACCAACACCTCAAGTACCGCCGAATATTCGTACTCGCACATTTGAAGAGCTAAATGAACGTCATCGAGAAAAGCTGAGAGATATGCAGGCGCCCCTAACACAGGCAGAGAAGGAACACGCGGAACTGGAAGCAGCTAGACAGCGATGGGAACGGTCCAAGGCTCTTGAGAAAGAGGCCGTCACTCGGCGACAGGCTGAGAAGGCGGCTGCACTCGAAAAGAGAAAAAAGTCGGGCAGTTCTCCAGTTGAGCACGAGGGACGGCCCTCATTGAATGAACATCGGTCTAATCGTCATTCACGGTCTTTAAGCGCAGACAAGCTGGCAAATTTTGGAACGTCTTCTTCAAGACGGCTGTCAACGCTGAAAGTGGAAGACTGGCAACGATATCAACAAGATGCCGAGAAAGCCGACCATACCAGTTCGAAGCGCGATTCACGGAAGATAAACGTCAAGACGGAAGGAGTGCCTTTCCCCAATGATGGCAGAGGTCGCCGTAGTAAAAGCAAGGACTTCTGAGAAGGAATATATTGTTGTATATATTGGATACCTTTTTCAGTACGCGATTTTGGACTTTTTTTTTTTTTTTGGACTATCAAGTAGTAGTAGCCAAAGATTTTGTCAGGTGACATATTTGCTGTGACAAGCGTGAGAACATTGTGACAGTTGTGGGGAACAAAACTCTCACGATGGGGGGGAGTTTAACAAATTCCCACCCACGTCTTACTCTCACGCCTGTAAGCAAGTAATGGCACAGGCGACGGGTCCTCGAGATTCTTTCTTTCTTAACCACCCACATCTACAGATGGCCTCACATGGAGACCTCAGTAATGATCCTTCAGTCCGTTCAGCTACTCCACAACAGGCAATTCCAATTTTACTCGTAAAATTTCACTACCTAATCGACACGCTCTAGGTTTCCAACACTCTTCCCGATCCGCCTCCAAACAATTCCCATACGCCTTCGTCTTCCAATTCCTCAGCCCCATCACCAAACTTGCCTACCGTTGGCCCCAATGCATCCATTCAATCCATCTTGTCAGCTTCGAAACATGATGTAACGAATGGCCAGATACAAACTTGGCATCCTGCCCCGTCTCCAGGAAATATAACACAAGTCAGTACATCATCACCGTGT
>Ga0193742_1000248_pt1 | contig 39392 bp, 33 predicted proteins | sample L2c1metaG_FD_165511 | JGI IMG/M metagenome (GOLD analysis project Ga0193742, IMG submission 165511) | Soil microbial communities from a riparian zone of the East river system, Colorado, United States - L2c1 | ecosystem: Environmental > Terrestrial > Soil > Riparian zone | place: USA: East River... | reverse complement strand
GTGGATGGATCTCGAGTTGTCGGAGGAGGAGTCCGAGCTCCGGGACAACGTGCGTGCCGTGTTGGCGGGCGTGTGCCCGCCGGCCGTGGTGCGGGCGGTCTATGAGGGCAAGGGCGACGCGGCGCCGGTGTGGGCCCGGATGGTCGAGCTGTACTGGCCGGCGCTGGCGATCGCGGAGGAACACGGTGGCCTGGGCCTGGGGTTCGTCGAGGTGGCGCTGGTGGCCGAGGAGCTCGGCCGGGCCGTGGTGCCGAGCCCGTTCCTGGCCACGGTGACGCAGTTCGCGCCGGTGGTGCGGGAGCTCGACTCCGCCAACGGCCTGCTGGATCGGGTGGCGGCCGGAGAGGTGACCGGCACCGTGGCTCTGGCTGAGAGGGGTTCGTGGGAGCTGTCCGCGGTCACGGCGACCGCGGAGGAGTCGGCTGAGGGTTGGGTCCTGCAGGGCACGAAGAGCGCGGTGCTCGACGGTGCCGAGGCCGACGAGGTGCTGGTGGTGGCCCGGGGTGCGGAGGGTCTGGGTGTGTTCGTGGTGCCCCGCCCGGCCCTGGCGATCACTCCCCGCACGGTGGTCGATCCGACGTCGCCGCTCGCCGACGTGGTGCTCGACGGTGTCGTGGTCCCGCCCGACCGTGTCCTGGCCGCCCCCGGCACGACCGGGGTCGCGGAGGCGCTGGAGCGGGCCGGGCAGGAGGCGACCGTCGCCCTGGCCGCCGCCACCGTGGGCGCCTGCCGGGTGATCTTCGAGCAGACGGTGGAGTACGCGAAGGTGCGCGAGCAGTACGGGCGGCCGATCGGCTCGTTCCAGGCCTTGAAGCACCGGATGGCCGACATGTACCTGGCCGTGGAGCGGGCGCAGTCGCTGTGCTACTTCGCGGCGCTCACGATCGCCGAGGACGACCCCCGCCGGGCCGAGGCGGCGTCGATGGCGAAGGCCGCGGCGGGGGAGTGCCAGCGCCTGGTGGTGCAGGACGGCCTGCAGCTCCACGGCGGGATCGGCATGACCTGGGAGCACGACCTGCACTTCCTGTTGAAACGGGCGATCGCCGGGGACGCGCTGTACGGCAACGCCGTGCACCACCGCTCGCGGCTCGCCCAGATGCTGGGGCTGGTGGCATGAAGCTGACCTTCGGTGACGACGTCGAGGCCTTCCGGCAGGAGTTCCTGGCCTGGCTGGCCGACAACCGGCCGACCGCGGAGGAGATGGCCGCCGACCCCGCGGTGTCGTCCGCCCATGTCCCCGAGTGGGCCAGCCGCTGGACCCGGCGGTTGTTCGACGCCGGCTGGCTCGTGCCCGGCTGGCCGCCCGAACGTGGCGGCCGCAATGCCGGGCCGGTCGAGGTGCTGGTGTACCTGGAGGCGCTGTCGAGGGCGGGGGTGCCGCGCACCACCAACCCGCAGGGGCTCGGCATCGTCGCCCCGTCGATCCTCGACTACGGCACCGACGCCCAGATCAAGGACTACGCCCTGGCCGTCCTCCACGGCGAGAAGGCCGCGTGCCTGGGTATGAGCGAGCCGGGCGCCGGCAGCGACCTGGCGTCGCTGAGCACCCGGGCAGTGCTCGACGGCGACCAGTTCGTGATCAACGGGCAGAAGGTCTGGACCTCCGGCGCCAACTACGCCGACTTCTGCTTCCTGTTCTGCCGCACCGACCCCGACGCGCCCAAGCACAAGGGCATCAGCGTGATCCTCGTCGACATGAACACGCCCGGGATCACCGTCCGGCCCCTGGCCGAGATCGTGAAGCCGGAGCATCCGGACCTCAACGAGGTGTTCTTCAGCGACGTCGTCGTCCCCAGGGAGAACCTCGTCGGCAAGATGAACGACGGCTGGGCCATGGCGAACGGTTCACTGGCCCACGAGCGCGGCATGGTCTGGCTGAACTTCGTGATGCACATGGAGCAGGACGTCGCGTCCCTGCTCGCGCAGGCCCCCGCCGCGCTCGCCCGCATGGAGGCACCCGAGCGGGCCGTGGTGGCCGACGGCCTCGTCGAGTCGATCATCGACGCCACCGCCGCCCGCTGCCTCGGTTACCGGGGCTTCGCCAAGCTGGTCCGCGGCGGCTCCGCCCCCGAGCAGGCCCTCATGAAGGCCTTCTGCAGCGAGGCCCAACGCCGCATCACCCTGCGGTCCGCCGAGATGAGCGCCGACCACACGGTCGACATCGGGGTGACCCCGGCGAGCGACCCGACCTGGATCGAGCGCTACTTCACCTCGTACGGCGGCACGATCTCCGCCGGCTCGTCCGAGATCCAACGCAACATCATCGCCGAGAAGGTCCTGGGGCTCCCCCGATGAGCGTGATGCAGCACTTCGTCACCTACCCCCTCGTCGCCCACCCCTACAGCCCCGAGCTGGTCACCAAGCCGGCCCTGGTCCGCTTCGCCACGCGGGCCGAGGAGCTGGGGTTCGACGGGATGGGCTTCACCGACCACCCGGCGCCGTCCCAGCGCTGGCTGACCAACGGCGGCCACGACGCGGTCGACCCGTTCGTGGCGTTCGGCGTGGTGGCCGCCGTGACCGAGCGGCTCCGCCTGATCCCCAACATCCTGGTGCTCCCGTACCGCAACCCGTTCGTGGTCGCCAAGGCCGCGTCGACGCTCGACGTGCTGTCCGACGGCCGGTTCGTGCTGGCCGTGGCCACGGGGTACCAGCGGGCCGAGTACCGGGCCCTCGGCGTCGACTTCGAGGAGCGGAACCAGCTCTTCGACGAGGCGCTGGAGGTCATCAAGGGCGTGTGGTCCACCGACGACTTCGCCTACGAGGGGCTCCACTTCACGGCCAAGGGCCAGACCGCCAACCCGAAGCCGGGCCGGATCCCCATCTGGATCGGCGGCAACAGCGCGCTGTCCCGCCGCCGGGTGGCGACGTCGGGCGACTGCTGGAGCCCGTTCCCGGCGCCGGCGCTGCTGGCGCAGACGGCGAAGACCCCGGTGCTGGAGACGATCGACGACCTCCTGCCGATGCTCGACCACCTCTGGCACTGCGTCGACGAGGCCGGTCGGGACCGCAGGGAGATCGACGTCTCGATGTCGGCGCTGGGCTGCGCGTCGCCCGGCGACGCGGCGTTCGACCCCCAACGGCACCTCGACACGCTGGGCGCCCTGGCCGACCTCGGCGTGACCTGGACGAGCACCGGCATCCCCGGCGACAGCCTCGACCACGCCCTCGAGGTGCTCGAGGAGTACGCGACCACCGTCATCGCTCCGATGGCGGCGGGCAAGACGTGACGCATCTGTCAGCAACCCAGGTGAGCGAGGGGCATCGATGAGGGAGCAGCGGCGCGGTCGGGCGATCGCGATGACCACCGACGAGGTCGACGCCTACCTCCGGGCGGAGCGCACCTGTCGCGTCGGCACGGTGGGCGCCGAGGGCGGTCCTCACGTCTCGGCGCTGTGGTTCGTGTGGGACGGCACCGCCCTGTGGCTCAACTCGCTGGTGAAGAGCCAGCGGTGGGTGAACGTGGTCCGCAGCCCGCGCGTCAGCGTGCTCGTCGACGGCGGCGGGGAGTTCATGGAGCTGCACGGGGTCGAGCTCATCGGCGACGCCGAGGTCGTGGGCGAGGTGCCCCGCACCGACGAGCCCGACCCGGCCGTGGCCGAGCCCGAGCGCCTCTTCGGCGACAAGTACGTCGGCGGCCGGTTCGCGTCCGACGGCCGTCACGCCTGGCTGCGGATGGTCCCGGAGAAGATCGTGAGCTGGGACTTCCGCAAGATCGGCGGCTAGCGAAGCTGCCTCAGGCGCCGTCCCGGCGGAGGAGGAGCACCCCGGAGGGCGTGCCGCCGCCGGACGTGACGACGGCCGTCCTCGCGTCGGCCACCTGGCGGTCGCCGGCGTCGTGGCGGAGCTGCGCCATCGCCTCGTAGAGGAAGCCGAAGCCGTGCGTGCGACCCTCCGACAGCTGGCCGCCGTGGGGGTTCACCGGCAGCTCGCCGTCGAGCGCGATGCGCCGCCCGCCGTCGAGCCAGTCCTTCGCCTCGCCGATCCCGCAGAACCCCAGCGCCTCGATCCAGGAGATGGCGTTGAAGGTGAAGCCGTCGTAGACGAGCGCCATGTCGACGTCGGCCGGTCGCAGGCTCGTTCGCGTCCACAGGTGCGCCGACTGGCCGAGGACCTGCGGCTCGTGGGTGATGGTGCCCTGGTCCCACGAGATCCGCTCGGTGATCTGGGTCCCGACGGCCTCGACCCGGACGGCCGGCTTGGGCAGGTCGCCCGCCACCGAGGCGTCGGACACGATCACCGCGATCGACGCGTCGCAGGGCACGTCGCAGTCGTAGAGCCCGAAGGGGCTGGTGATCGGGCGGGCCGACAGGTAGTCGTCCATGGTCATCGGGTCGCGGTAGATCGCCGCCGGGTTGCGCGCCGCGTTGGCCCGGCCGTTGAGGGCGATCCACCCGAGCATCTCCCGAGGCGCGCCGTAGCGGTGGAGGTACTGGTTGGCGTTCATGCCGATCCAGTTGGCCGCCGACATGGCCCCGAACGGCGCCCGCCACTCCTGCATCGCCCCCGTCAGCCGACCCGCGCTCCCCGCGCGGAGGCCGAGCGCGGCGTACGTCGACTCCCACACCGTGCGGAAGCACAGCACGTGCCGGCACAGGCCGCCGGCCACCGCCAGCATGGCGGCGATCACCGAGCCACCCGGGCCGGGGAGGTCGCCGCCGCCGTTGATCCACGTGGGCCGCAGCCGCAGCGCCTCCTCGACGGCGGTGACGCCGCCCTCGCTCATGCCCATGCCGATGCCGCCGGGGTAGGTGGAGAGCCCGTCGATGTCGTCGAGGGTGAGGCCGGCGTCGGCGACCGCCGCCAGGCAGGCGTCGACGCTGAGCGACAGCGGGTCGACCATCAGCCGCCGCCCGATCGCCGAGCGCCCCACGCCGGAGAGCACGGCCCGGTGCTCGAACCGGTCGTCGCGCACGGGCGGCCGGGGGGCCGGGCGCGCCGGCTCGCCGACCCGGTCGACGGCGTCGGTGCCGCCCGTCGGCTCGAACAGCGGGACCCAGACGTCCTCGTGCTGCTCGAAGCGGACCGCGACCTCCTGGCCGACGTGGACCTCGTCCGGGTCGCACCCCACGACGTTGGTCGTGAGGTGGACGGTCGGGTCCTCGGCGAGCGCCACGTTGGCGATGGCGTACGGCGGGTCGAGGTCGAACCCCGGGAGCCACCGGTGGCGGTTGACGGTGAAGGCGACGACGGTCCCGTAGCCCGACACCACCGTCGGCGCCCACGACCGGCTGCGGCACACCGGGCAGATGGGGACCGGCGGGTGGACGAGCGCCTTGCAGTCCGTGCAGCCCTGGATCCGCAGGCTCCCGTCGGCACCCGAGGTCCAGAACCACTCGTTGACCGGTGTCAGCTGGGGGAGCGGTCGCACCGGCGGGGTCAGAACTTGCTGGACAGGAACTCGACGGCCCCGGTCGCGGCGGGGAACGACCCGGAGATCCCCGCGCTGAAGTAGCCCGCGTCGGTGACCATGGTGATGCCGGTGACGCCGGCCGCCGCGTCGCTGCACAGGAACACCAGCGGGTAGGCCTGCTCCAGCGGGGTGGAGGCCTCGATGCCGGACTCGCTCCGGTAGTCGGCGCCGAACCCCAGCCACAGGTCGGCGTTCGCCCGGGCGAGCGGCGTGTCGGTGGGGCCGGGGAGGATGGCGTTGATGCGGATGCCCCGCTTGAGCAGCTCGAAGGCCTCGCCCGCCACGAAGGCGTTGATGGCGAGCTTGCTCCACATGTAGTCGGCCTTGCCGTTCTCCTGGGCCCACTGGGTCGCGGCGTCGAAGTCCCTGATCGCCAGGTACTCCTTGAGCACGTCGAGGTTGGCCTGCCACCCGTAGCCGGCGGCGGAGGAGATGAGGCCGATGGCGGCGCCGCGGGGGAGCAGGTCGGCGGCAAGGAGGCGGTCGAGGAGGTGGCGGTGGCCGATGAAGTTGATGCGTTCGATGCCGGGGGTGCCGTCGGCGACGCCGGCGCAGGAGAACACGGCGTGGACCGGGCCGCCGAGGTCGTCGACCGCGGCGTCGATGGAGGCCTTCTCGGCGAGGTTCACCGGGATGGCCTTGACGCCGGGGAGGGTGACCTCGGCGTAGTCCATGACGACGACCTCGGCGCCGGCGTCCTGGACCAGCTCGGCGGTGGCGGCACCCATGCCGGTGGCGCCGCCGACGACGAGGGCGCGCTTGCCCTGGTAGTTGAACGCGTCGAACAGTGTCATGTGTCGCTCCCTGGTGGTGGTGGTGTCAGGCGACGATGCCGCGGACCTTGAGGTCCAGGATCGTGTCCATGTCGAAGCCGATGCTTTCGAGGATCGCGTCGCCGTGCTCGTTGAACTCGGGCGCTCGGCGGGGCGTGGCCGCCTCGCCGTCGTACTGGACGGGTGCCGCCGCCAGCTGGAACGGCACCCCGTCGGCCGTCTCGCAGTCCTGCACGTAGCCGTTGGCGACAGTCTGGGCGTCGGCGGACGCCTCCAGCGTGTCCTGCACCATCGTCCACTGGCCGGAGAAGCCGGCGAGGCGTTGCCGCCACTCGTCGGCCGTGTGCTCGGCGAAGGCGACGCCGAACAGCTCGGTGGCGACCGCGACGTTGGCGTTGATCGCGGCGGCGTCGGCGAAGCGCTCGTCGGTGGCGAGCTCCGGCCGCCCGATGACCTTGCAGGCCTCCGGCCAGTACTTCCCGGCCTGGAGGCAGCAGAGCGCCACGAACTTCCCATCCCTGGTCTCGTAGTTGGCGACGAGGGGGTTGCCCCGCGGGACGTCGAGCGGCGGCGGGGCCCAGCCGACGCCGTGCTGGAGCGACAGCGCGAGCGCCGCCCCCATCGACCACATGCCGACGCCGAGGAGCGACACGTCGACGGTGGTGGCCTCGCCGGTGCGCTCCCGGTGGAACAGCGCGCCCATGATCCCGCCGGCGATCGTCATCGCGCCGATCGAGTCGCCGAACGCCGGAGCGGGCGGCGCCGGGATGTACTCGGCGTCGGCCTGCTTCACGCCCATGGCGACGCCGGCCCGGCACCAGTAGGCGAGCGAGTCGTAGGAGCCGCGGTCGGCCTCGGGGCCCCGCTCGCCCTGGCCGTGGCCCCGGACGTAGACGATGTCCGGGTTGTGGGCCCGGATGTCCTCGACGTCGATCTCGAGCTTCGTCCGGACGCTGGGGAGCTTGTTGGTGAGGAACACGTCGCAGGTGGCGGCGAGCTGGTAGAGGACGTCGAGGCCCTCCTGCGAGGTGAGGTCCAGCCCGAGGCTCTGCTTGCCCCGGTTCGAGTGCTCCAGCAGCACGTGCACGGACGTCCCCAGGTCGACGGTCCCGCTCGATGCCAGGCCCCGCATCGCGTCGCCCCGCTCGACGTGCTCGATCTTCACCACCTCGGCGCCCCAGTCCGCCAGCAACGCCGATGCCGCCGGCACGAACGTGTGCTCGGCCACTTCGAGGATGCGAACTCCCTGCATGACGGCGGTCATGGCTCCCCCTCTGGCTCACGGTCGCAAGTGTGACACTGACGTTAGGTGATGCGCACCCTAGCTGGACGCTCGAACGAGCCACAGCAGGCACGGCCCGCCATATGTTGACGCAGTTGTTAGATGAGTTCTACTGTCGCCGGCATGACGCGAGGGTGCGAGTTCCCGGTCTTCGACTCCGACAACCACCTGTACGAGACCCGGGAGGCGTTCACCCGCCACCTCCCGGACCGGTATCGGGGCGCCATCGACTACGTCGAGGTGCGGGGGCGCACGAAGATCGTGGTCCGGGGCCAGATCAGCGAGTACATCCCCAACCCCACCTTCGAGGTGGTGGCGCGGCCCGGCGCCCAGGAGGAGTACTTCCGGCTCGGCAACCCGGAGGGCAGGTCGTACCGCGAGATCGTGGGCGACCCGATCCGCGCCCTCCCCGGTTTCCGGGAGCCCGCCCCGCGCCTGGCGCTCATGGACGAGCTCGGCGTCGACCGGGCGCTGATGTTCCCCACGCTCGCCAGCCTCCTCGAGGAGCGGCTGCGCGACGACCCCGAGCTGGTCCACGCCGTGATCCACTCGCTCAACCAGTGGCTCCACGAGCAGTGGACGTTCGACTACGAGGGCCGCATCTTCGCCACCCCGGTGATCACGCTGCCGATCGTCGACAAGGCGATCGAGGAGCTCCGGTGGGTGGTCGAGCGCGGCGCCCGGGCCGTGCTCATCCGGCCCGCGCCGGCACCGGGCCACAGCGGCTCGCGGTCCTTCGGGCTCCCCGAGTTCGACCCGTTCTGGCAGGCCGTGGTCGACGCCGACGTCCTGGTGACGATGCACGCGTCCGACAGCGGCTACACGCGCTACCAGACCGACTGGACCGGTCCCCAGGAGATGCTGCCGTTCAAGCCGGACGCCTTCCGGACGCTGACGATGGGCAAGCGGCCGATCGAGGACACGATGGCGGCCTTCACCTGCCACGGCGTGCTCACCCGCTTCCCCGACCTGCGCGTCGCGCTCGTCGAGAACGGCGGCGATTGGGTGGTGCCCTTCCTGGAGCACCTCTCCGACGTCCACCGCAAGATGCCCCAGCAGTTCGACGAGGATCCGGTCGAGGCGTTCAAGCGCAACGTCTGGGTCAACCCGTTCCACGAGGACGACATCCAGCGCCTCGTCGAGGTGATGGGCGTCGACCACATCCTGTTCGGCTCCGACTACCCCCACCCCGAGGGCCTCGCCGAGCCGGTCAGCTACCTCGACCACCTGCCTCCCGGGCTCCCCGACGAGGACGTGGCGAAGATCATGGGCGGCAACCTCGCCCGGATCATGCGAGTCCCGGCCACCACGGCCTGAAGCCCTGAGCCCTGAAGCTCTGAAGTCCTGCACAACGAAAGGAACGACGTGGACCTACACGGACGATCGGCGCTGGTGACCGGCGGAGCGGGAGGGCTGGGCGGGGCGACCGTCCGCCGGCTCGTCGAGGTCGGAGTCGGCGTGGCCATCTTCGACCGCGACGTCGACCGGGGGACCGCCCTCGCCAAGGAGCTCGGTGACACGGTGGTGGCGGTCGGCGGCGACGTGAACGAGGACGACGACGTCGCCGCGGCGATCGACGCCGCCCGCTCCGTCGGCTCGTTCTCGCTGGTGGTGAACGTCGCCGGCGGGGGCGTCGGGGGAGGGCGGACCGTCGGGCGCGACGGCGCGCCCCACGACAAGGACGCCTTCACCGGCACCATGGCGATGAACGCGTTCGGCACGTTCAACGTGACGCGCCTCGCCGCCGCGGCGATGGCCGGCAACGAGCCCGACGAGCACGGCCAGCGGGGGGTCGTGGTCAACACGGCGTCGATCGCCGGCCTCGAGGGCCAGACCGGCCAGCTCGCCTACGCGGCGGCCAAGGCCGCGATCCTCGGCATGACGCTGCCCCTGGCCCGCGACCTCGCCGCGCTGGGGATCCGCGTGTGCGCGATCGCCCCCGGGACGATGGGCACGCCGGTCATGCTCGGCGTGCCGGATCAGCTCAAGGACCACCTCGTCAGCAGCATCGTCTTCCCGAAGCGCATGGGGCGGCCCGAGGAGTTCGCCCTCCTGGTCGAGTCGATCGCACGAAACCCCTACCTGAACGGGGAGAACATCCGGCTGGACGGCGCCCTGCGCTTCCCGCCGAAGTGACCACGTAGCGCATCTCTACAGACAACAAGGGGGGAACACGATGGGTGAAGCGGTGATCGTCTCCACGGCGCGAACTGCCATCGGGACGGCGTTCAAGGGTTCGCTCGTCGACGTCGACGCGTTCGAGCTGGGCACCCGGGCCGTGGCCGAGGCGGTGCGTCGGTCCGGGGTCGACCCGGAGCTCATCGACGACGTGGTGCTGGGCGAGTCGCTCTACGGCGGTGGCGACGTCGCCCGCTACGCCGCGATCGAGGCCGGTCTGGAGCACGTGCCCGGCCTCGCCCACAACCGGCACTGCGCGGCAGGGCTCGCCGCGGTCACCACCGCTGCCGCCACGATCCGGGCGGGGATGGACCGGGTCGTGGTCGCCGGGGGAGTGCAGTCCTCGTCCACGTCGCCCCGCTCGGTCCGCCGCACCCCCGGCAGCGACGACTGGGGCGACTGGATGTCGCCCACCCACCGCGACCGGCCGACGGCCCCGAACATGGACATGTCGATCACCGTCGGCTGGAACGCCGCTGTGGAGGCGAACGTCACCCGCGAGGAGATGGACGCCTGGGCGCTGCGGTCGCACCAGCGGGCGGTGGCCGGCATCGACGCCGGCAGCTTCGCGGCGGAGACCTTCCCGCTCGAGGTGGTGGGCCGCGATGGCACCACGTCGACGTTCGCGGTCGACGAGCACCCGCGGCGTGACACGAGCATGGACAAGCTGGCGTCGCTGAAGCCGCTGCACCCCGAGATCGAGGGCTTCAGCATCACCGCCGGCAACGCCTGCGGAACGAACGACGGCGCCGCCGCCATGGTCGTCGCCGACCGGGTGCTCGCCGAGTCGCTGGGCCTCCCGGTGCTGGCCGAGGTGCGGGCCTGGGCGTCGGTCGGGGTGCCTCCCGAGCGGACCGGGCTGGCGCCGACGATCGCGATCCCGAAGGCGCTCGACCGTGCCGGCCTGGCGGTCGACGACGTGTCGCTCTGGGAGATCAACGAGGCCTTCGCGTCGATGTGCGTCGCGACGACCCGGGTCCTCGGGATCGACGAGGAGATCGTCAACGTGCTGGGCAGCGGCTGCAGCCTCGGGCACCCGGTCGCCATGACCGGAGCACGGATGGTGATCACCCTCGCCCACGAGCTGCAGCGACGAGGCGGAGGCATCGGCGTCGCCGCGATGTGCGCCGGCGGCGGCATGTCGACCGCCCTCGTGCTCGACGTGGCGGCGTCGTGAGCAACATCCGTGCCGATCGATCGGGGCGCTGCGGGCGGCGCTCCGAACCGAAGGGAGCGTTCATGTCCACGAACCACTCGGGTGCCGTGTGGAGTCGACTGCTGGCCGCCCTGGTCATGCTGTCGCTGGCTGCCGCGGCCTGCGGGAACTCCGACGACGACAGCGACAGCGGCGACAGCGGCGGCGACGACGGGCAGCAGGCCGACTCGGGCGACGACAGCTCCCCGAGCGGCGCCGTGCCCGGCGTGACCGCCGACGAGATCCGCTTCTCGGTGTTCGGCACGAGGACGAACAACCCGACCGGGGCGTGCATCCTCGACTGCTTCGTCGACGGGATCAACGCCTACTTCGCCTTCCGCAACGACGAGGGCGGGGTCCACGGCCGCGACATGGTCCTCACGACCGAGCTGGACGACGAGCTCTCCAAGAACCAGGAGAAGGCCCTGGAGATCGTGTCGGCGGACGACACGTTCGCGGCGTTCAGCGCCACCCAGCTGGCCAACGGGTGGCACGACGTCGCCGAGGCCGGCATCCCGCTCTACGTGTGGGGCATCCACTCCGCCGAGCTGAACGGGCAGCAGGGCATCTTCGCCAACAACGGTGTGATCTGCGGGAAGTGCTCCTCGCGCTCCGTCCCGTACGTCGGCACGCTCCTCGACGCGACGAAGGTCGCCTCGATGGGCTACGGCGTCAGCCAGGCCTCGAAGGACTGCGCGGGCGCGGTGGTCGACTCCGTGGAGCTGTACGGCGACGAGACGGGCCAGGAGGTCGGCTTCTTCAACGACGACCTCGCCTTCGGGCTCCCCAACGGCATCGCCCCCGAGGTCAGCCTCATGAAGCAGGCCGACGTCGACTTCGTCACGGCGTGCTTCGACCTCAACGGCATGAAGACCCTCGCCCAGGAGATGGAGCGCCAGGGGATGGGCGACGTGCCGATGCTGCACCCCAACACGTACGACCAGAACTTCGTCGCCGAGGCGGGCGACCTGTTCGAGGGCGACATGGTCCAGGTCGGCTTCCGGCCGTTCGAGGCCGACGCGGGCGACACCGGTCTGGCCGACTTCCAGAGCTGGATGGAGGAGACCGGGAGCGAGCCCACGGAGGTGGCGATGGTGGGTTGGATCAACGCCGACCTCGCCTACCAGGGGCTGCTCGCCGCCGGCGAGGGCTTCGACCGGGCCGGCGTCATCGAGGCCACCAACGCGATCACGGACTACTCGGCCACCGGCCTCGTCAACCCGATCGACTGGTCGCGCCAGCACGACGCACCCACCGAGGACGACCCGGCGGCGCACGGATATGTGCAGGAGTGCTACTCCTACGTGCAGGTCGAGGACGGGGAGTTCCACCCCGTCGGCGACGAGTCGAAGCCGTTCGCCTGCTGGGACAACAGCGACCTCGACTGGTCCGAGCCCGAGCCCACCAACTTCGGCTGATCGAGGGCGGGGACGAGCATGGCACTTGCCGCATCGGTCGCATCGGACCTCTTCACGGCCATCCTGCAGGGGACGCCGCCCGGGACGGTCTACGCGCTGATCGCGCTCGGCTTCGTCCTGACCTACAAGACCTCCGGCGTCTTCAACCTGGCCTTCGGGGCCCAGGCGTACGTCTCGGCGGTCATGTACTTCAAGACGCACACCGAGTGGGGCTGGGCCATCGTGCCCTCGCTCGTTGTGTCGGTGCTCGTCCTCGCCCCGCTCGTCGGGCTCGTCCTGGAGCGGCTCATCTTCCGGCACCTGCGGACGGCCTCCGCGGTGGCCAAGCTCGTGGTGACCATCGGCCTGACGGTGGCGCTGCCGAACCTGTTCGACCTCGTCACGAACTTCGAGGCGATCGCCGGGGTGACGCCCGTCGGCATCGTCCCCGACGGGGCGAGCGTGTTCTACAACCCCTTCGGCAACTACGCCTTCAGTCGCAACGAGCTCGTGGCGATGGCGATCGCAGTGGTCGCGATGGCGGGGCTGGGCGGGTTGTTCCGCTTCAGCGGGATCGGCCTGCGGATGCGGGCCGTCGTCGAGAGCCCGCGCCTGACCGAGCTCGACGGCATCGCCGCCGACCGGGTCTCGGCCTTCGCGTGGGCCCTGTCGTCGCTGTTCGCGGGCATGGCCGGGGTGCTCATCGCCCCCCGGTTCAACACGCTCTCCGCCGGCGACTTCTTCAACCTCGTCGTGGTCGCCGTGGCGGCCGCGGCGGTCGGGCGCCTGGTGAGCCTGCCGTGGGCGCTCGTCGGTGGCCTCGGCCTCGGCATCGTCATCGCCGTGCTCAACACGTTCCTCCCCCGCTGGAGCGAGGACGTGACGTGGCTGCGGCCGCTGCAGGACAACCTGACGCCGGCGATCCCGTTCGTCGTGCTCTTCGTCGTGCTCGTGGCGGTGCCGAGCATCCGGCGCACCCGCGAGGCGGGCGACCCCCTGGCCGGCGTCGACCCGCCCCCGCCGTCGCTGGTCTCGGCGACGAGGGACGCCCGGCGGACGCTGGTGACCCGCATCGCCGGCACCACGTTCCTGCTGGTCGTGGGCGTCGTCCTGTTCACGCGGGGCGACGACGTGTGGATCTTCCTGGTGACCCAGGCCGTCGTGCTGTCGATCGTCTACCTGTCGATCACCGTCATCACCGGCTTCGCCGGCCAGATCTCGCTCTGCCAGGGGACCTTCGGCGCCATCGGCGCGTTCACGGTGTTCCAGCTCGTCGACCGCTACGACGTCTCCGTCCTGGCCGCGGCGCTGATCGGTGCCGTGATCGCGGCGGTCGTCGGTGCGGTGCTGTCGCTGCCGATCCGCCAGCTCAGCGGCATCTGGGTGGCGATCGCGACCCTGGCGTTCGCGTTCTTCTTCGACGCGGTGATGATCAAGTTCTCGTGGGTGGGCGGCAGCGACACGGCGCTGCTCCAGGGCACGAAGGTCCCCCGGCCGGTGATCGGCCCGTGGGACATGGGCGACGACAAGTCGTTCCTCGTCCTGGCCCTCGTCGTGCTGGTGGTCGTGGCGGCGGCCGTGATCCGGATCCGCGAGGGGACCATCGGCCGGACGCTGCGGGCGCTGCGCGGCAGCGAGGTGGCGGCGCAGTCGATCGGCATCTCGCCCGCCCGGGCCCGCCTCACGGCGTTCGCCATCTCGGGGTTCATCGCCGGGCTCGGCGGCGCCATGCTGGCGATGCACCAGGAGAACGTGAACTACGGGAACAACTTCGCCCCCTTCGCGGCGCTGTTCTGGGTGGTCCTCGTGGTGACGCTCGGTGCCCGCACCGTCGAGGGGGCCGTCAACGCCGGGGCCGCGTTCTCGCTCTTCGACACGCTGATCCTGAAGGGCACGATCTTCGGCTGGATCCTGCGGAGCCCCGACCGCATCCCCGGCATCTTCCCGATCTCGCCCAAGTGGCGGTTCGTGCTGTTCGGCCTGGGCGCCCTCCAGTTCGCCCGCCATCCCGAGGGCCTGATCGAGGCCAGCAAGCAACGGTCCGCGGCGCGTGCCGAGCGACGGCGCGCCGCGAAGGAGACGGCCGGGCCACCACCCGCCGAGCCGTCGCCGCCGGTCGCCGTGGAGGAGACGGTCTCGTGAGCAGCATCCTGCACGCCCGAGAGGTCACCAAGCGGTTCTCCGGCATCCTCGCCCTCGACCGCGTCGACATCGACGTCGAGGAGGGCGAGCGCGTCGGCCTCATCGGCCCCAACGGCGCCGGCAAGACCACCCTGTTCAACTGCCTGCTCGGCGTGCTCCGCAGCGACGGCGGCACCGTCGAGCTCGACGGGACCGACATCACCCGCCTGCCCGTGCACCAACGGGCCCGCCGGGGCATCGGGCGGACGTTCCAGCGCATCGAGCTCTTCCCGGACTCGACCGTCCGCGAGCACCTACTCATCGCCGAGCGGGTACGGCAGGGCAGGGGGCGCCTGTGGAAGGACCTGGTCGGCCAGGGCGGCCCCCGGCCCGACGAGGTGGCGAGCTGCGACGAGGTGCTCGAGCTCCTGGGGCTGTCGGACCTCGCCGACGAGCCGATCGAGCGCCTCAGCCTGGGCAAGGGACGCCTCGTCGAGGTGGGGCGGGCGCTGATGACCCAGCCGAAGCTGCTCCTGCTCGACGAGCCCTCCTCGGGCCTCGACCGGGTCGAGACCGCGGCGCTGGCCGAGACGCTCCGCCGGGTCCAGGCCGAGCACGGCTTCGCCATCCTGCTGGTGGAGCACGACGTGGAGCTGGTCGCCAGCTTCACCACCCGGTGCTACCTGCTCGACTTCGGCCGGATGCTCACCGACGGCCCGACCCCCGAGGTGATGGCCGGCGACAAGATGCGCCACGCCTACCTCGGCGACGTGGTCCTCGAAGATCCCGCGCCCGTCCCGGTGGCAGGATCGGCGAAGAACGGGGGTGGCGTGCGATGAGCGAGTCGCCGGTCCTCGAGCTGCGCGACGTCACCGCCGGCTACGGGCCGTTCCGGGCGTTGTTCGGGGTGTCGCTGACGATCGGGCGCGGCGAGGCCCTGGCGCTCGTCGGGCCGAACGGCGCCGGGAAGACGACCGTCGCCCGGGTGGCGTCCGGGCTCGTCGTACCGACCGCGGGCACCGTGGTGGTCGACGGCGCCGACGTCACCGGCTCACGCCCGTACGAGGTCGCCCGGGCCGGGGTCGCCCACGCCGCCGAGGGCCGCTCGATCTTCGCCACGCTCAGCGTGGAGGAGAACCTCACGCTCTCGTTCCGGCGCGCCCGGGGCCGGCACGGGGTCCGCAGTGGCCTGGACCGCGCCTTCGAGCTGTTCCCCGCCCTGGGCCTGCGGCGTCGGCAGGCCGCCGGCACCCTGTCCGGTGGCGAGCAGCGCATGCTGTCGATGGCCCGGGTGCTGGTGGAGGAGCCCAAGGTGCTGGTCGCCGACGAGCTGTCGCTGGGCCTGGCGCCGCTCGTCGTCGAGCAGCTGTACCAGTCGCTGCGGCAGCTCCGTAGCAGCGGCACCTCGCTGCTGGTCGTCGAGCAGCACGTGGGCCACGCCCTCCGGCTGTGCGACCGCGTCGCCGTGCTCGACCACGGGTCGGTGGCCTGGGCCGGCGCCAGTGCCGACGCGACCGAGCACGTCAGGTCGCACCTGTCCGACGCCGCCGTGCCGCGCTGAGGGCGAGGCCCTCGCCGGCAGGGTCAGGGCGTGGCGCTGGCGCGGGGTGCGACGGTGACCGACGGCATCGACAGGGTGGCGCCGCCGCGCAGCACGGCGTCGACCACGGCGACGAGGTGATCGACGTCGATCAGCGACCCGGCGAGGTACTTGCGTTCGAACCAGATCGGGGCCAGCTCCGAGGCCAGCTCGCCGTCCCACCCCTGGGCGAAGCCCGTCATGGCGTCGCCCTCGCCGCCGGTGCAGTCGCCGACGACGAGTCGGGTGAAGCCGACGTCCGGGTGCTCCGCCCGCCAGGCCTCGACCAGCTTGTCGAGCGCCGCCTTGCTGACCGCGTAGGCGCCCAGCCCGGGCCAGGGCGGTGTGAGCGACGCGCTGACCGACGACAGGTAGACGGCCGTACCCGCCGACTCGGTGAGGTGGGGGAGCGCGGCGGCGGTCGTCAGGGCCGCGCCGGTGACGTTGGTGGCGAAGAGTCGCTGCCAGGTCTCGGCGTCGGTGTCGACGAGGCGGGCCAGGGGACCGATCCCCGGTGCGTAGACGAGCGCGTCGATCCCGCCGAGCCCGTCGGCTGCCGCGGCGATCGCCGCCTGGCAGGACGCGGCGTCGGTCACGTCGCACTCGACCACGAGCGTGTCGGGTCCCGCCTCCTTGGCGGCGTCGTCGAGCCGCCCTCGTCGTCGGGCCAGCAGCGCGACATGGGCGCCCCGTTGGGCGAGGCCGATCCCGATGCAGCGCCCGAGCCCGCTCGAGGCGCCCAGAACTACGGTTCGCACGGTTCGATCCCCCTCCGTAGACTGACGCAAATGTTAGTCGAGGGCGAGGATGCGGGCCGCGTCACCTCAGAGAACATGACGCAGTCGTCAGATGGTTCGCCGGAGTCGGCGCTCCTCGGCCTCACGGGGCGGGTCGCTGTCGTCACGGGCGGCGGCGCCGGCATCGGCCAGGGCATCGCCCTCGGGCTCGCCCGTTGCGGCGCCGACGTGGTGGTCGCCGACATCGATGGGGATCGGGCCGCGGTGACCGCCCGGCAGGTGGAGGCCGCCGGTCGTGGGAGCTTGGCAGTGGTCACCGACGTCCTCGACACGGCGCAGGTCGGAGCGATGGTCGACGCCGCGGTCGAGCGCTTCGGTCGCCTCGACGTCCTCGTGAACAACGCGGGCGGCGTGCGGCAGGCCCCGTTCCTGGGGCAGTCCGAGCGCAGCTGGCGGCGGCACATCGACATGAACCTGGTGAGCGTCCTCGCGGGTGTCTCGGCCGCCGCCCCGGTGATGATCGAGCAGGGGCGGGGTGGGGCGATCCTCAGCGTCGTGAGCATCGAGGCCTTCCGGGCCGCCCCGCACTACGCGGTGTACGCGGCGTGCAAGGCCGGGGTCGTCAGCTTCACGCGCACGATGGCGTTGGAGCTCGCCGAGCACGGCATCCGGGTCAACGCCCTCGCCCCGGACCTGGTCGACACGCCGGGCATCCACGGCGTCCCGCCCGGCCCCGTGCCCGACCCGCTGCCGCCCCGCCCGCCGGAGGTCGAGGCCGCGATCGGCACCTACATCCCGCTCGGCCGTCCGGGCGCGCCCGACGACTGCGCCGGCCCGGCGGTGTTCCTCTGCTCCGACCTCGGCCGCTACGTCACCGGCGTGACGCTGTCGGTCGACGGCGGGACGTGGGCGTCGAGCGGCTGGACCCGCGGCCCGGACGCCGGCACCTGGCGGCTCTTCCCCTCCTGAGCACGGCGCCGCGCACTCCTCTCAGAGGTGGGGGAGGACCTCGGCCGCCAGCAGCTCCAGCGTCGCGTCGGCGCCGCGGTCGTGGGTGAAGAGGACTACCTGGTCGAAGCCGAGGTCGCGCAGTTCGAGGAGGCGCTCGACGACCGCCGGAGCCGTGCCGACCAGGCCGCCGTCGCGCAGGCCGAACCCGGGATCGCCGAAGCGACGCTCCGCCACCTCGCGCACCGCCGGCAGCGACGCGTCGTCGGGCGCCAGCGCCAGCACCGCCTCCACCGAGAACCGGATCGACGCCGGATCGCGGCCGATCCGCTCGCACTCGTCCCGCAGCACGGCGATCTTGTGCTCGAGCTCGCCGAGGGCGTAGGTCGGGACGTTCCACACGTCGGCGTAGCAGGCGACGAGCGGCAGCGTCCGGCGCTCCCCGGAGCCGCCCACGATGATCGGCGGGCGGGGCTGCTGCGCCGGTCGGGGCAGCGTCGGCAGGCCCCGGACCGTGTAGTGGGCGCCCTCGAAGTCGACGACGTCGCCGGCGAACGCCCGGGTCAGGATCTCCAGGGTCTCGGCCAGCCGCTCGGAGCGCTCGGCGGCGGTGCCCCACGGCAGCCCGGCCTCGGCGTGCTCCGGCTCGTACGAACCGCTGCCGATGCCCAGCTCGAGGCGGCCGTCGGAGATGACGTCGAGCGTGGCGGCCATCTTGGCGAGCAGCGCCGGGTGCCGGAACTGGTTGCACAGCACGAGGTGGCCGACCCGCAGCGTGCGGGTGCAGGCGAGCAGGGCCGTGGCCAGGGTCCACGCCTCCAGCGACGGGAGCTTCGGCAGGCCGGGACCGTAGAGGTGGTCGTACAGCCACAGCGACCGGATGCCGAGCTCCTCGCAGCGCTCCGCCCGGTGCCGCATCTCCGGGAAGGAGAACGCCACCTGCGGTACGTAGATGCCGACCTCCATCAGCGCCCCTGGAAGCCGCGCTCGACGATGTGGGCCGCCGCTTCGATCGTGGCGGCGGACCGCTCGCGGGCGCCGAACGCGCCGAGCAACGCCACCATCACGACGGCCTCCATGTCGACGTCGCCGAAGTCCCGGGGCTGCAGGAAGCGCACCATCCGCCGCCGTCCCCAGTCGATCGCGGCGGCGGAGTCGGCCCGCATGGTGGGGTCCTGCAGCGCGACGTCGACCCAGACGCGGATCATCGCGGCCTCGGTGGCGTGCGCGGCGTTGTAGCGCCGCAGCCACCGTCGCAGGGCCGCGGTGCCGGTCGAGCCGTCGCTGGCCCCCACGGCCGGGATGTCGGTCAGCGCGGTGGAGACCATCCGGATCGCCCGCACGGCCAGGAGGTGGGCGAACTCGTCCTTGCTCTGGAAGTACCGGTAGAACGCCCCGTGCGACATCCCCGCGACACGGACGATGTCGTCGACCCGCGTGCGGTGGTAGCCCCGGGTCACGAACACGTCCCGGCCCGCCTGCGTCAGGGCCTTGAACGTGCGCCGACCGGCGGCGTTGAGCTCGGGTGTCGCCTCGCTGCGCCGCAGGGCCTCCTGCATTGCCGGGCCGAACTCCAGCGTCGGCGGCGCCGCGTCGGTGGGCGAGTGCACGTTCACGCCGGCCTCGAGGCCGAACAGCGTGCGGTGCACGACGTCGGTCAGGGCGCCCTCGACGCGCTCCTTTGGGTAGGCGTCCGGCGCCGCGGAGCGGAGGATGGCGGCGTCGTCGAGGGTGCGGGGCAGGCACTCCAGCAGGAGCATGATCACCGGGTCGAGCTGGCGGGGTGGCAGCGTCGTGGTCGCCAGTCGGGACCGGAGGCTCGCCACGTGCCGCTCGCCGGTCCGCACCGACCCGGCGACGACGGCCTCGTCGCTCTCGGCGGCCGCCTGGAAGGTCTGGAAGACCGGCTCGTAGCGCTCGTAGATGTCGGTGTAGCGGGTGATCCAGGCCCGGGTCGCCGCCCACCCGCCGGCGTCGGCGGTGACCGGGCCGAGGGCTTCGATCGACGCGCTCAGCTGGCGGGCGACCTGGCCGGCCAGGTGGCGGAACACGTCCTCCTTGCCGGCGAAGTACTGGTAGAAGGTGGCCCGCGAGCTCCCGGCGACCTTGGTGATCCGGTCGATGTCACACTGGTGGTAGCCCTCCTCGCCGAAGACCCGCAGGGCCGCGTCGAGGATCCGCTGCTGCGTCCGTTGCCCACGGGCGCCGACCTGGGGGTTGCCGGAGAAGGGCGGTCGGCGGACGACCGACCCCGGCTCGCCATCGGGGAGGTGCGGGGGCATCGGAAGTTGACTCTACTGTTAGTCGCGGTCCCCGATCAGCATCCTCCGGCGGAATAGTTGCAGACGGCGCAAAGTTGCGTAGAGTGCAACAACCTCGGTCCCTTCTGGAGGAGCTGGATGAACTCGACCGCCGCCGCCACCGTCGACGCCCCCGTCGCGCCCCGACTGTCGCACCGGCAGATCCTGATCTGCTTCATCGGCCTCATGCTCGGCATGCTGCTGGCCGCCATCGACCAGACCATCGTCGCCACGGCGCTGCCGACCATCGTCGGCGACCTCGGCGGGCTCGACCACCTGGCCTGGGTGGTGACGGCGTACCTGCTGACCGAGACGGTCTCGACGCCGCTGTGGGGCAAGCTCGGCGACCTCTACGGCCGCAAGCGGCTGTTCCAGGGCGCCATCGTCGTCTTCCTGGCCGGCAGCGTGCTCGCCGGCCTGGCCAGCAGCATGGGCCAGCTCATCGTCTTCCGGGGCATCCAGGGCGCCGGTGCGGGTGGGCTCATCGTGCTGGCCCAGGCGATCATCGCCGACATCGTGAGCCCCCGGGAGCGGGGCCGGTACATGGGCCTGTTCGGGGCGGTCTTCGGGGCGGCGAGCGTCGTCGGGCCGCTGACCGGCGGCTTCCTGACCGACCACCTGTCGTGGCGCTGGGTGTTCTACGTGAACGTCCCGCTGGCCATCATCGCCCTGGTCGTCACCAGCGTCGTCCTGCCGTCGTCCCCCCGTCGCCCCCAGGTGCGGGTCGACTGGCTCGGCATCGCGCTCCTCGCCGCCGCCATCTCGTGCTTCGTCCTGCTCACGACCTGGGGCGGCACCGAGTACGAGTGGGGCTCGCCCGTCATCGCTGCACTGGGTGCCGCCAGCCTCACCCTCGGGGCGCTGTTCCTGGTCGTCGAGCGCCGGGCCGTCGAGCCCGCTCTGCCCCTGCGGCTGTTCCGGGTGCGGACCTTCAACGTCGCCGGGGCCGTCAGCCTCCTCATCGGCGTGGCGATGTACGGCTCGATCACCTACCTGCCCACCCTGCTGCAGGTGGCCAACGGCGCCTCGGCCAGCGACTCGGGGCTGCTGCTGGTACCCCTGATGCTGGGGCTGCTCGGGGCGTCGACGCTGTCGGGCCAGATCATCAGCCGCACGGGCCGGTACCGCATCTTCCCGATCATGGGGACGGCGGTGGCCGCGGTCGGCCTGTTCCTGCTGTCGACCCTCGACACCGCGTCGACCCGGTGGGAGTCCGGCAGCTACATGGTGCTGCTGGGCATCGGCCTCGGCTTCACGATGCAGGTCATGGTGCTCGCCACCCAGAACGTGACGCCGGCGAAGGACCTCGGGGTCGCCACCGCGACCATCACCTTCTTCCGGACCGTCGGCGGCTCGATCGGCGTCGCCCTGTTCGGCGCCCTGTTCGCCAGCCGCCTGGGCGACCTGCTGGGCAACGCGGCCAAGGGCCTGACGCCGGCGCAGATCGCCGCGCTCCCCGCCGGCGAGCGGGCGCAGGTGGCGAGCGGCTTCGCCGACGCCATCACCGGCGTGTTCGCCTACGGCGTCCCGATGCTCGTCATCGGCTTCCTGCTGACCCTGCTGCTGCGGGAGATCCCGTTGCGCACCCAGTCCGGCCAGGCCCAGCGCGCCAACGGGAACGGCAACGGGGACGAGTCGGCCGAGGGGTCCGCGGACGGGTCGGCGAACGACGACCGCCCACCGACTGTGGTGGACTACGCCGAGGCGACGACCGGACGGTGACCATGACCGAGGGGCTCCGAGAGCGCAAGAAGGCCGAGACGCGACGGGCGATGACGTCGGCCGCCCTGCGTCTGGCCGAGGCGCTGGGGCCCGACGGGGTGACCGTCGAGGCGATCGCCGATGCTGCCGGCGTGTCGCCCCGCACGTTCTTCAACTACTTCTCCTCCAAGGACGACGCCATCGTCGGCACGACGCCGGTGCACTCGTCCGAGCTGCTCCTCGGCCTCACGACGCGGCCCGAGGGCGAGGCGCCGCTCGACGCGCTGCGGGCCGCGGCGCAGGACGCCGCCGGCCGGTTCGTGCTCGGGTCCGAGGACTGGTTGCGGCGCCGCAACCTGTTCCAGCACCACCCGAACCTCGCGGCCCGCCAGGCCGCCGGGTTCGCCGAGGTCGAGCGGGGCCTGGTCGAGGAGATCGCCCGCCGCACGGGCCTCGACCCCGACATCGACACCTATCCCGCCCTGGTGGTCGCCGCGTCCCTGGGGGCGATCCGTTCCGCGATCGCCGTCTGGCGGGAGCGCGACCGGCCCGCGCCCCTCGCCGAGCTGATCGACGAGGGTTTCGACCACCTGCGCCAGGGCCTCACCGGCCCGCCGACCCCCGACCCGGCCGCCACCGTCCCTGCGATCGTCTGACCCTCAGCTCTCAGAGGTACCCCTCGGGGATCTGACGGGGTGTCAGGTACGATCGGCGAGCTGGTCGGAGAAGGGGGACTCGGGTGGCACACGACGAAGGGGAGGTGCGGGCGGCGGTCGAGCGGTACATCGCCGTACGCGACGAGATCTGCGCCGGGCAGGGGACGTGGGCGGACCTGGCCCAGTTCTTCACCGACGACGCGGTCTTCGTCGACCCGGCGTGGGGACGGGTCGAGGGGATCGACGAGCTACGCCGCACCGTGTTCGGCGACGCCATGGTGGGGCTGGAGTCGTGGTCGTTCCCGACCGACTTCTACGCGGTCGACGGCGACCGAGTGCTGGTGAAGTGGCGGCAGGTCCTGCCGGGGCAGCGGTCCGACGGCCGGCCCTACCAGCAGTCGGGCTGCTCCACGCTGGTCTACGCCGGCGACGGCAGGTTCTCCTACGAGGAGGACCTGCTCAACATGGTCCACGTCTTCGAGGACGTGAAGGACAGCGGCTTCCGCTTCCCGCCGGAGATGGGCCGCCCGCCCGAGCGCCCGAACCGCGACTTCGGCCGTCCCTGAGCTACCTAGAGGAGCGCCGTGACTGCGGTCGTGAAGGCGGCTTCCCGTTCGGCGGGGGATTGCCAGGTGGCGATGGAGCCGGTGGTGGTGGCTCGGACATCGAGGACGTCTTCGATGCGTTCGGCGACGCCGGGGACGTGGGAGATGACGGCGACCAGGCGGCCGGCCTCGGCCCGCGACTCCAGGGCGTCGATGGCGGCGTCGAGCGATGTGGCGTCGAGCGATCCGAAGCCCTCGTCGAGGAACAGGGCGTCGAGGCGGCCGCCGGCACGGGAGGCGATCTCCACCATGGCCAGCGCGAGCGCGAGTGACGCCAGGAACGACTCGCCGCCCGAGAGGGTCTTGGTGGCCCGCTCCTGACCGGTGTGGAGGTCGACGATCGCGAACTCGGGGGAGAAGCCGTAGCGGCCGCCGGTCACCTCGCTCAGGATCCGCGCCGCCACCCCGAGGAGCTCGGCGTGGCGGCGGCGCAGGACCTCACCGATGAACGCGGTGTTGGCGAGCTGGTCGTAGACGAGCGAGACGGCGTCGAGGAACTCGGCGGCGGCTCCGATCCGCCCGTCGAGGTCGTCGGCGACGGCCACCTGGGCCGCCGCTCGGCGCTGCTCGTCGCGTGCCGTGGTGGAGCTCGCGATCGCGGTGGCGTGCAGGGTGGCGAGGGCGGCGGCGTCGCTCGCCCCGGCCGTGGTGAGGACGGCGGCGGCCCGCTGCTGGTGGTCGGTCATCGCGGCTCGTTGCGCCCCGGTCGCCTCGCCGACCAGGCCGACGACAGCGCGGGCCCGGTCGAGCAGCGTGTCGGCCCACGCGGCGCCGTCGGCGAGCCCGTCGGGTTCGGCCCGGTGGGGTGGCGGGTGGTCGGTGGGCTCGGTCCCGACCCGGCCGGCGGCGTCGTCGACGCGGAGGGCGAGCGTGTCGAGGGCGCGGTAGGCGTCGGTGGCGGCGTTCGCCGCCTTCTGCCGGGCCTGCTTCGCCTGCTCCAAGGCCGTGCGGGCGTCGTCGCGGCGCTGGGTGCGGGTGGCGACGGTCGCGGAGAGCGTGGCGATCTCGGCGAGGCGCTGGTCGATCCGGGCGACGGCGTCGGACACGTCGACGGCGGGCGCCGCCAGCTCCGGCGGCGGTGGGGGTTCCGCCGGGTCGGCGGCGTCGAGCACGGCGTCGAGGTCAGGGAGGTCGGGCTGCCAGGAGGGGAGCGGTGCCAGCGCGGCCAGGGCCTGCCGTAGCCGCGAGCGGGACGAGGCGACGCCCCGGGCGTTGGCCGTGCGGGCCCGGTCGACCCGTTCCTGCAGGGCGGTCGCTCGAGTGGTGGCCTCGACCACCTGGGCGCTGATCCCGGCGATGCTGCGGGCGTGCGCGGTCCGCTGCTGCTCCAGTTCGGTGACGGCGGCCGCGGGGCCGGCGAGCAGCGCCGTGGCGTCGCCGGGACCCTGGGGGATCGCCTCCAACCCGGCTTCCGCGGCGAGCGAGGCACGAGCGGTCGCCGCGTCGAGGTGTCGGCCGTCGACCGCATCCCGGGTGGCGGCGAGCGCGGCGACGGCAGCCTCGTGGTTGGCCTCGGCCCGGGCAGCGGCGGTGGCCAGGGTGGCGGCCTGGTCCCTCGCCGCCACGGTGGCCTGCTCAGCCGCGGTGAGCGCCGGGACGGATGGCGGGGTGAAGCCGTCGGGCAGAGTCCGCTCGCAGACCGGGCACGGGTCACCCGCCGCGATCCCCGAGGCCGCGTGGGCGGCCGCGTCGGCTCGGTGGGAGGCAGCGAGAGCATCGTCGGCGACGACGCTGCGCTGCCGGCCGGCCTCCGCCTCGGCGACTGCCGGGGTGGCGGCGGCCTGGGCGTCGGCCTCGCGGGTGCGGGCCGCGACGAGCTCGCCCTCCGCCTGTTCGACGTGCCGGTCGGCCTCGGCGACCCGGTCGACCAGGCCACGCCACCGGTCGAGCCGGGCCCGCGCCTGCATGATCCCGTGGTCGAGCGCGTCGAGCTCCTGCTCGGCCGGGGTCAGGTCGGCCTGCGCGGCGGCCGCGGCTCGCTCCTGGACGTCGGCCTCCGCGGCCTGCTCGTCGCTCTCACGGCGGGCGTCGAGCTGCGCGCCGATGTCGGCGACCAGCATCGGCAGGGCATCGAGCGCGGCCCGGGCGGCCTGCAGCGCGGGCTCGGTGTCGCCGGCCGCGGTGGCCGCCCGCAGGATGTCGTCGGCGGCTCGCCGCGCCTCGTCGGCGTCGGCCAGCGCCCGGGCCGCATCGGCGACCGCCGCGGCGAGGCCGGTGTCGGCCGTGGCCACCGCTCGGACGCGGCTCGCGGCGTCCGCGGACGCCGTCAGATCGACGGCGTCGGCGAGCCGCTGGAGGCCCTCGATCTCGCGGCGCACGTCGTCGGCGGCGCGCTCGGCCAGCGTGACCTCGGTCGTGGCGGCGTCGAGCTCCTTCACCCTCACGTCGGCCGCCTCGGCCTGCGTGGCGGCGTCGGCCGCGGCGGCCCGCGGGTCGGCGGCCAGCTCGCCGCGGGCGAACCTCAGGGTGTCGAGGCGAGGCCCGAGCCGCTGGCGCAGCTCCTTGGCCCGGGCACGGACCTGGTCGAGCTCGTCGACGCGGAACACGTTCCGCAGGATCCGCTGGCGTTCGGCCGGGTTGGCCTCCAGCAGCTGGGCGAACTTCCCCTGGGGCAGCAGCACCGTGCGCAGGAAGCCCTCGTAGTCGAGGCCGACGAGCCGTTCGACCACCCGGGTGAGCTCCCGGGCGCCGTCGATGCGCTCGCCGCTCTCGAGGTTCGTCAGCCGGTGGACCGACGCCCGCGTGCCGGTGCTCATGGTGCGGGTGATCTGCCAGTCGCTGCCGTCGGCCCGGAACGTCAGCTCGACCTTCATGGTGTCGGACCGGTCGCCGATCAGGTCGCCGGCCTGCTTGGTCCAGGTGGCGGCGCCGTAGAGGGCGAAGGTGATGGCTTCGAGCAGCGACGACTTGCCGGCGCCGGTGTCGCCGACGATCGCCACCATGGCGCGGCCGGTGAAGTCGACCGTCTGCACCGAGCGGTAGGACCGGAGCCCTTCGAGGCGCAGGGTGAGCGGGCGCATCAGCCGTCGCCTCCCGCCGTCGCCCCGGTCGCGGCGGTCACGGGGATCGGGCCGGGCGGTTCGAAGAGGTCCTCCTCCCGGAAGGGCGGGTCGTCGCCGTCGATGCCGGCACCCAGCAGGGTCTCGAACACCCGCATGGCCCGGTCGACCCGCGGCCCGGACGTGCCCTCGAGGCCCAGGTAGGCCCGGAACTGGTCGGCGACGGGCGGCTCGGCCTCGGCGTCGAGCTCCTCCGCCACCGTGGCGGTGACGCCGGCGACGCGCTCGGCGACGGAGTGCAGCGTGGCCCGGGGCAGCAGGCTCGCGATCCGGTCGGCCAGGGCAGGGTCGGGCACGTCGACGTCGACAAGGACCTGGTAGATGCCGGTGGACGACGGGTCGGCCCGGGCGGCGATCTCGTCGAGCGTGCCTGCCAGACGCACGAGGCGGCGGCCGCCGCTCAGCTCGACCACCTCGGGCCGGGCGCGCCGGCCTGGCGGAGCGTCGAGCACGACGAGGCTCTTGGTGTCGGACACCTCGCCGAAGTCGATCGGGATCGGCGACCCGGCGTAGCGGCCCACCCCGCCGGGCAGCTCCTGCGGCCGGTGGATGTGGCCGAAGGCCGCGTAGCTGGCGGTGGGGAGGTGGTCGACCTTGGTGGCGTAGTCGTCGCCGACGTGCACCTTCCGCTCGGACCCCGACCAGGTGGCGCCGCCGACGTGGAGGTGGGCGGCGAACAGGGCCACGTGCCGGCCCGGGTCGAAGCCGTCGGTGAGGCCGTCGGCGAGGTTGGCCTCCACCAGGCTGATCCCGTCGGTGTAGGACCCGTTCCACCGTTCCGGCTCGAGGTCGAACGTGCGGACCAGGGCGTTGGGGTGGACGAACGGCAGCACCGCCAGCCGGGCCTCGTGCCGGCCGTCGCGGGCGGGGAACGTCAGCACCCCGCCGTCGCGGGCGCGGCGGGCCACCCCGACGAAGCGGATGTGGTGCGCCGCGGCGTCGCCGGAAAGCCGGGCAGCCATGCCCACCACCCGGTCGAGCACCTCGAACAGGGCCGAGCTGTCGTGGTTGCCCGCGATCACCACCAGAGGCGCGTGTGCCGCCAGCCGGGCGAGCGCCTCGACCGCCCGGTGCATGTCGTCGACCGCGGGCCGGGCGTGGTCGAACAGGTCACCGGTGTGGACGATCAGGTCGAGCTCGCCCTGCCCGGCGACGTCGACGATCTCGTCGAGCACCGCGTCGTGGTCCTCGTCACGACGCACCCGGCCCAGGGTGGTGCCCAGGTGCCAGTCGGAGGTGTGGAGCACCCGCATCAGCCGTCTCGACCCAGCGGGCGTCGGCCGGTGATGCCGGCACCGCCGGCGATCCCCGCGAACGCGTCGTCCTCGGCCTCGACTCGCTGCTGGGCCGACTCCCGTCCCTCGTCGACGTTGGTGGCGTAGCCCGGGAAGGGGAACCGCAGCGGGATGGGGACGGGCACCAGCGGCTGGTCGAGGACCATGGTGCCGGGCAGGAACCGGGTGGCCCGCGCCCGCAGCTCGGGCGTGAGGAACCGGTACTCGGAGGCCTCGGAGGCGTCGAGGCGGCCGACGACCTTGATCGCGGCGTTGCGGACGATCGCCGGGTCGACCGCCGTGGCGGCCTGTTCCGCCCCGATCAGCAGCACGCCCAGCGAGCGGCCGCGCTCGGCCACGTCGACGAGGAGCTCCTTGAGGGGCGAGCTGCCCTCGCGCGGCGCGTACTTGTTGAGCTCGTCGAGCACGACGAACTGGAGCGGCTCGCGCCCGGACGACTGCTTGGCCTCGAACACGGCGTTGAGGAGGGCCCCGACGACGAAGCGCTGGGCCGCGTCGTGCAGCGCGTGGAGGTCGACCACCGTGATCGCCGAACGGCCGACGTCGGGCGCGGTCACCCCGCAGCGGACGAGGTGGCCCATCCGGGGGATCAGGGCGTAGAGCCGCCGCAGGAAGGCCTGCACCGTGCCCTGCTGGACGCCGGCGGTCCACTCGAAGCTGTCGGACTCGACCCGCTCGGAGATGGCGTCGATCAGGTCGCCGAAGTCGGTGATGACGGGACCGCCGGTGACCACGGCGTCGCGGCGGGCCATCTCACCGGCCACCCGCTCGAAGTTGTTCATCGAGCCGGTACCGACGTCCTGCAGCACCAGCGCCCCGGGCCGGCCGTCGACCGGGGCGGCGTGGCGGGCCAGCTGGATGCGGACCCGCTGCGAGATGAACGAGATCTGGTTGCGGTTGGCGGACTCGTCGGCGAAGCAGAACTCGAGCAGGCCGCGGGACACGAAGTCGAGCGGCGTCCAGCCGAACACCTCGACCTCGTCGCTGCGCCGCGAGTCGACCGCCGGCACCAGGCCCTCGCCGCCGGGGACGGCCGGCGCCCAGATGGTGACGTCGCGGAAGGGGCCCGGATCGGTGACGCCGAGCGCCTCCCACTGCCGGCGGGCCTCGGGGTGCTTCACGTCGAGGAGCCGGTTGGGCCGGTCGAGGTGCAGGAGGTCCTCGCCCTTGAGGTTGAACACCAGGGCCCGTGTGTTGGGCGCGTGCGGACCCAGGATGCGTCGGCCCCGCTCGGTCTCGAACAGCTGGTAGAGCAGGAAGGTGGCGTACGACGTCTTGGTGGCCACACCGGAGATCCCGGCGATGTTGACGTGGCCGCCGTTCTTGCCCGACAGGAAGGCGAAGTCGAGGTGGACCGGCTCGCCGGCCTGGTCGAGGCCGACGGGGAGCCGGTCGTCCATCTGGTCCTCGAAGAGGGCGAACGCACGGGCCTCGTCGGCGCAGGCCACGACGACCGAGCCCGGTGCCGGCGACACCCACACCTCGGGCTCGACCCGCAGCACCGCCACCTCCACCCGCCGGGCGGTCTCCCCGGGCATGGTGCGGGAGTCGACGATGCGGGCCGTGTCGGAGGCCCAGCTGGCGCCCTCGATGTGCCCCGACGTCTCGGCGACGATGCCGAAGTGGGTGATCACCCGGCCGTCGGGCAGCGTCTGGGGGCAGGCGACGAGCTGGTCGAGCGTGGCCACGGCATCCGGGGCCAGCACCACGGTGAAGCGCTGGGAGGTGGTCGGCACGGCGCCGTCGACGTGGCCCAGCACGGCGCTCGCCGCGATGGACGCCGCCAGCTTCGCCGCCCGCACGTCGCGGCCGTCGGGCATGCCCTCGGGGTGGGCGCCGTTGCCGGGTCGATCGGTGATGTCGGTCATCGGGAAGCCCCTTCGGGAGTGCGGGCGACCTCGGGCCGGCGGCGGATCCCGACGTCGTCGCCGGCCAGCTGGGCGATGGCGGTGCGGAGGGCTCGGGACGCGAGGCCGGCGTCGCCGAGCAGGTGGCGCAGGTGCCGCTCCAGCGCCCCGGTGGGCTGCAGGTTCTGCGGCGCCCGCGGGTCGACGTGCGGCACACCGGCGAACCGCGGCAGCATGCCCGCCGCCTGGTCGGCCTCCAGGGCGGCGGCGGCGAGACCGGTGGACGCCGGCACCTCGATGCGGACGATCCCGGCCCACGGGCTGGACCCGAGGCGCCGAGGGGCGAGGCGGACGTAGGCCGAGTACCGCTCGGACAGCCGGAAGAGGCTGGTGCGCTGCCCCGACGCCAACTGCCCGACGCGGGCGTGGTGGACGAGCGGGAGCAGGCGGCGGTGATGGGTCTTGGTGACCCCGACCACCGGCAGGTCGTGCGAGCGCACGAAGTTGAGGGGCCCGTCGACGAGGGTCAGGTGACCGTCCGCGCACAGCTCCTCCGCCAGACGGCCCTCGTGCACGCGCATCCGGTTCTGCAGCTCGTCCAGCGGTGCCTTCGGCCAGGTCTTCGGCGTGGACACGGCCGCCCACCGGTAGCCGCCCGCCACCTCGGGCAGCTCCACCCGCTCGCCGCAGCCCACGATCACCATGCGGGTGACCTCGCAGCGCTCGAACCGGAACGGCTTGCCCGGCTCGAGGACCGCCGCGCCGACGCCGTGGGCGCCGGCCACCCCGCTGACGAACGCGCCGCCGCCGTCGAGGTACAGCGCGCCCTCGCCCCGGCGGACCCCGTCGACGAAGGCGAAGCTGCGGGTCCCGCCGTCGGGGACACCGTCGTGGAAGGCGAGAACGTCGGGCCCGTCCTCGACGAGCTCGGCATCGGCCGTGACCTCGGCCTCGGGGTCGACGAGGACAGCGGGCCCATACGTCGCGGCCCAGTCCTCCATGTAGATCGCCGGTGCCGCCGCCACGCTGTTCACCGTTCACACTCCTCTGCCGGACGTCTTCGTCCTCGCCGATCCCTACGTTAGGCAGGGGGTGTGACAGTGAAGGTCGATCCCCGGCGGCCGGCCGGCTCCCCGACGCTCGACGGCGGGGTCGCTACGAGGCGCCTCGGAGGTAGGCGAGGACGGCGCGGACGCGGCGGTTGTCGTCGTCGTCCGGGAGCAGGTCGAGCTTGCTGAAGATGTTGCTGGTGTGCTTCCCGACGGACTTCTCGGCGATGACGAGGCGGGTGGCGATGGCCTGGTTGGACCGCCCTTCGGCCATGAGCGCCAGGACGTCCAGCTCGCGCGGGGTCAGTCGCTCGATGGGGTCGTCGCGTCGGGTGCGGGAGGCGACGAGGGCGGCGATCACCTCCGGGTCCATCACGGTGCCGCCGCCGGCCACCTGGCGGACCGACTCGACGAACCCGCCCACGTCGCTCACCCGGTCCTTGAGCAGGTAGCCGACGGCGCCGTCGCCGCCCGACAGCAGCTCCCGGGCGTAGAGCTGCTCGACGTACTGGGACAGGACGAGGACGGGGAGGCCGGGCCGGGATCGGCGGGCCTCGATGGCGCAGCGCAGGCCCTCGTCGGTGAACGTGGGGGGCAGGCGGACGTCGACGACGGCGACGTCGAGGTCGTCCTCGGTGAGGGCGCGGCGTAGCCCCGCCTCGTCCTCGACGGCAGCGACGATCGTGCAGCCGTTGGCCTCGAAGAGTCGGATCAGCCCGTCGCGGAGGAGGGCCAGGTCCTCGGCGATCACGACGCGCACGGCACCGCCAGGGTGATGCGGGTCGGACCGCCGGCCGGGCTGTCGACGAGCAGGCTTCCGTCGAACACGGCGAGGCGGCGCCCGATGCCGGCCAGCCCTCCGTCGGGGTCGCGCCGGGCCCCGCCTCGGCCGTCGTCCTCGACGACGACGTGCAGGACGTCGGCGGAGCGGGCGATCGTCACGGCGACCCGGCCGGCCCCGCTGTGCTTGGCCGCGTTGGTGAGGCACTCGGCCACGGCGAAGTAGGCGGCCGACTCGACGGGGGCGGGCAGCCGGCCGTCGATCGTGGAGGTGATGTGCACCGGGAGCGCCATCTGCACGGCGAGGGCCTCGACGGCGCCGACGAGGCCGCGGTCGGACAGGACGGGTGGGTGGATGCCGCGCACGACGGTGCGCAGGTCGGCGAGGGCGTCGCGGTTCGTCTCCTGGGCCTCGGCCATGAGCGACCGGGCCTGCTCGGGGTCCGACTCGAGCAGGTCGAGGGCGAGGCCGAGCGTCATGCCCGACGCGACCAGGCGGGCTTGGGCGCCGTCGTGGAGGTTGCGCTCGATGCGCCGCAGCTCGGCGGCCTGGATGTCGACGGCCTCCGACCGGGTGGTGGCCAGCTCCTCGACCCGGGCTTCGAGCACCTGGCGCGTCGCTGCCTCGGTGGGGCCCAACAGGGCGGCGTCGATCGACGCCTTGGCCCGCATCACCGGCGGGACCACGAACCACCACAGGGCGAAGGCGGCGCCGGCCAGGACCCACTGGGCCATGGCCTCGGGCACCGTGTCGATGGTGAACAGCCCGTAGGGCTGGTCGAGGACCCCGTCGGGGGTCACCCAGATGAGGAACGGAAAGATCAGATACCAGGGGATCGCCAGGAAGGTGGCCACGGCGAAGGTGGCCAGCACGAAGCCGATCGACGAGGTGGCGAACAGCCACGCCACGTCGCGCCAGGTCTGCGGGTCCTTCCCCTGCTGCAGCAGGCGGCCCAGGGCGGTGGGCGCCGTGCGCTCGCGGTAGAGCGCGGGCACCGGTCGCCCCAGCGTTCTCGCTGCCATCCGGCGGTGCAGCCCGGCCATGGCGACGGTCAGGGGGAGGCTCACGACGAGGATGGGGATGCCGGCGGTGACGGGGATGAGGGCGAACCCCACGACATCGAGCACGAACAGGGTGAGAGCGAAGGGCATCAGCAGCACGTGTGCCCAGCCGACCCAGAGGCCGGGCCGGCTCCAGCCGGTGCGCTCGTCGGGGGCTGTGGTCACGCCGCCAGTCTGACGTGGCCACGGCCCGGCCACACGGGACCTACGCCCCCGCTCGGAGGGTGGTGTCGGCCCCCGGGAACAGGGGGAGTGGGCCCGCTGCGCGACGGCCCGCGTTCCCGCACCGTGGGCCGGGTCGCCCTACCCGGGGCGGCGACCCGACGAAGGAGCCGTGATGACCCGCACCCCCGTGACCGTCAGGGTGGCCCGCTGGAGCGCCACCCACCCCTGGAGATCGCTGGGCCTCTGGCTCGGCCTCGTCGCGGTCTCCGTCGTGCTCTCGGCGACGGTGGCACCGAAGACGGCCACGTCCGAGGACATGGCCGCGGGCTCGTCCCAGCAGGCTCTCCGTCTGCTCGACGACGCCGGCCTGGAGGATCCGGCCAGCGAGCTGGTCGTCGTCAGCTCCCCGGACGGCGAGCTCGACCGCCCTGATGCCGTCGCTGCCCTGGCCGACGGCGCCGCCCGCATGGACGCCCTGCCCGAGGTCGCCGCCGTCGGCGATGTCGTCTGGGCAGCCGACGGCGCCGCCGCCCTCCTGCCGGTGCACGTGCGGGGCGACCCGGAGGAGGCGTCCGACCACATCGGCCCGCTGCACGAGGTGACCGCTGCCGTGGCCCGCGACCACCCCGGCCTGCGGGTCGAGCAGACCGGAGGAGCCTCGGTCGACGCCGCCGTCACCGAGGTGGTGGAGGAGGACCTGGCCAGCGCCGAGGCCCTGAGCCTGCCGGTCACCCTCGGCCTCATGCTGCTGGCCTTCGGTGCCCTCATCGCCGCCGCCGTGCCGGTGTTGCTCGCGCTGACGTCGGTGGGCATCGCCCTCGGCCTCTACGCCGTGGTGTCGCAGATGGTCCCGGACATGGGGACCGTCGCCAACATGGTCCTGCTGATCGGCATGGCCGTCGGCGTCGACTACTCGCTGTTCTTCGTCAAGCGCCAGCGGGAGGAGCGCCAGCGGGGCCTCGGCCCCATCGACGCCGTCGAGGTGGCGGCCGCGACCGCCGGCCATTCGATCCTGGTGGCCGGCGTGGCCGTGATCGTCTCCGTGTCCGCCCTGCTCCTGGTCGGCAGCGTGATCTTCTCGGGCCTGGCCGTGGGCGCCATCCTGGTCGTGGCGGTGGCGATGCTCGGCTCGCTCACCGTCGTGCCCGCCCTGGTCGGCAAGCTCGGACGCTGGGTCGACCGGCCCCGCATCCCGCTCCTGTGGCGCCTCGCGGCCCGTACCCGATCCGGTGCCTTCAGCGGGCGGATCGTCGGCCCGGTGCTGCGGCGACCGGTCGTCGCCCTGGCGGTGTCGGGCACGATCCTGGTGGCACTCGCCGCCCCGGCCCTGACGCTGCGGTTGGAGGACACCGACCTGTCCCAGCTCCCCGACGGCATCGCCGAGGTCGAGGCGCTGGAGCGGGTGCAGACCGACTTCCCGACCGAAGGCGACGAGGTGGTGGTCGTCGCCCACGTGGCGTCCGGCACGACGGCTCCGGCCGAGGACGCCCTGGCATCGCTGCGGGCCGAGGCCGAGGCGTCGGGTCGGTTCGCCCCCGGTGCGTCGGTCGCGACGTCGGAGGACGGTCGCACGTTCGAGCTGGTGCTGCCCACCCCGGACACCGCCGGGGCCGAGTCGTCGGCAGCCGCCCTCGACCTGGTCCGGTCCGACCTCGGCCCCGCCCTCCTCGACGACCTCGACGGCGTGCGGTGGGAGACGGCCGGGGCCGAGGCCGAGTCGCGGGACTCCACCGACCAGCAGGCCTCCGCCCTGCCGTGGGTCGTCGGCGCCGTGCTGCTCTTCACCCTCGCGGTGATGGGGGTGACGTTCCGCAGCGGTGGCGTGGCCCTGCTGACGCTGCTGCTCAACGTCGCCTCGGTGGCCGTGGCCTTCGGTGTCCTCGCCCTGGTCTTCCAACACGGCTGGGCCGAGGGGCTGCTCGACTTCGAATCGAACGGCACCGTGGTCACGTGGATCCCGATGTTCCTGTTCGTGGTCCTCGTCGGGCTGTCGATGGACTACCACGTGCTCGTCCTGAGCCGGATCCGGGAGGCGGCGCACCTCGGTGCCTCGCCCCGTGACGCCGTCGCCACCGGCATCCGCCAGACGGCCGGTCCGGTGAGCATGGCCGCCCTCGTGATGGTGTCGGTCTTCGGTCTCTTCGCCACCGCGAGCATGGTCGAGATGAAGCAGATGGGCGTGGGCCTGGCCGTGGCCATCCTCGTCGACGCCACCCTCGTCCGCATCGTGGTGCTCCCGGCCCTGCTCGCCCTCCGCCCCGGCATCGTCAGCACGATGGCCCGCCGGTCCAGCGGGCGTCACCAGGCCCCGTTGCCCGACCGTGCCCCCGAGTCCCCCCGGCCCCCGGCGGTCCCCGTCCCGGTTCCGGTGACCGCCCCCCGCTGATCCGTCCCGTCCGTCCCGTCCCTTGCCGTTCTCGGGTGGGTCCCGGTCGCAGGACGACCGCGATCCACCCGGGAGCGCCTACACCACCCGGTGGGAGGTCGCCCGTAGCCAGGCGAGGACGGCGTCGGCGACACGGTCGGCCGCTCCGCCGAGGAAGTGGTCGGCGCCCGGGACGACCGTGACGGTGGCATCCGGCCAGGTGGCCGCGACCTCGCGCAGGTGATCGGGCGGGCTGAACTGGTCGTGCTCGGCGGCGACGACCAGCACGGGCCGCGGGTCGCCGAGAGTCGCCCTGGGAGGCGGGCCGAAGCGCAGCGGCGGCGCCACCGCCGCCCAGCCGGTCACCCGGTCGTCGCCGACCGACAGTGCGATGTCGGCACCGAACGAGTAGCCGACCAGCCACAGCGGCAGCCCCGGGCCGAGGTGCGTGGCGACCCGTTCCACCCCGGCCAGGACGTCCTCCGGCTCGCCTGAACCGCCGTCGCCCCCGCGGCGGAAGTCGAAGCGCAGGGCGGTCACGTCGGCTCCGGCCAGCGCCCGGAAGATCCCGTCGACCACGGGGTTGTGGCGGTCACCGCCGTAGGCCGGGTGTGGGTGGCACACCACCGCACCCGCCCACGGCCGCTCCGCGATCCACAGGTCGGCGACGACGTCGACGGCGTCGCTCGTCCGCAGCCCGATCAGCTGCGGCTCGGCCGGTCGGCGTGATGCTCCCAACGGGTCGTCGCCCACCCGATCGAAGGTACCCGGCCGCGTCGGCGACCTGCGGGTCGGAGCCGTACCGGCGAGTCGTTTGTGGTCGTTTGGTTGTTCTTGAGTTGCTTGTGGTCGGTCTCCGACGACGAACGACTCGACTGTGTGTTGGCGACTACAGGTGACTCCTGGCCTACGTGGCCAAGGACGGCACGCCGCGGTCGATCCCGATCGGGTTCACCTGGAACAGCTCCGAGATCGTCATGTGCACGGCGAAGAACGCGGCGAAGGTACCGGCCCTGCGGCGCAACCCGTCGGTGGCCCTGACGATCGACACGGAGGTGCACCCGCCAAAGATCCTGCTCATCCGCGGTCGGGCCGAGCTGGACGTCGTCGAGGGCATCCCGGACGAGTACCTCGAGGCGAGCGGCACCTACACGATGACGCCCGAGCAACGGGTCGAGTGGGAGGCCGGTGTCCGCTCGCTCTACGACGGCATGGTCCGGATTGTCGTGACCCCGACCTGGGCGAAGCTGATCGACTTCGAGACGACCCTCCCGAGCGCGGTCGAAGAACTGATCCGGCAGCGGGACGAGCGTCAGCGCGGCTGAACGTAGAGGTCTGCCCGACACGTCGAGGACCGGGCGACGAGCCATGACCTCGTGCGGTTCTGAGAGTCAGCCGTCCGTGCACGTATCGTTTCGGCGACGCAGGAGACGCGAATGCGAGCTGACGCGCAACGGAATCGCCGACTCATCTTGGAAGCTGCTTGTGGTCTGTTCATCGAGTTCGGCGTCCAGGCGTCGCTCGAGGCGGTCGCTCGACGAGCTGGCGTCGGTATCGCGACGCTGTACCGACACTTCCCCCACCGCCGCGCGCTGGTCACGGCGGTCGCCGCCGACGTGATGGCGCGCACCGGCGACGAGGCACGCGCCGCGCTCGCCGACGAGACCGACGCATTCGCCGCACTGCGCCGTTACATGCATCGGTCGCTGGATGTTGGCGCGCCGGCCATCATGCCGCAGCTCGACGAGGACGTGCGGAACGATCCCGAGGTGCGGTCGCTGCTGGACTCGACAGCGGCAGCCCAGCAGCAGCTGCTGCGCGCCGCTGATGAGCAGGGCTCGTTGCGAGCTGGCGTCGAGTTCGCGGATGTCGGCCTGGCGCTGGCCCGGTTCTCGCGACCGATCGGGGGCGGATTCGACCCCGCACTCGAGGAGGGCGTCGCACATCGCCACCTCGATGTCTTCATCGATGGCCTCCGGAATCGCGGCCGTGAGCGACCATTGGAGGGGCCGGCCCCGACACTGCGTGAGTTGCGTCGCATGGGCACGCGCGCCGACCCAGTTTCCTCGGCGCCCCCCGACGCGTCTGCGGTGCGGGCCGTGGTACTCGACGGAAACCGACTAGAGGAGTAAACGTAGGGGTAACCTCCGTTTATGCCCATCGATTCCGCCGTCGATGACCCGCCCGAAACGCGCCGGGGACGCCGCCTTCGGCTTCCTCTCCGGCATGCGCTGCTCACCGCGCACATCGTGTTCTCGGTTGCGCTACTCGGTGACTCCGCGGGCTACCTGGCCGTCGCGATCCGCACGTCGACGCTCGACGACCCCGTGCTGGTGCGCGACTCCGTCCGGACGCTGAACATGTTCAGCCTGGTGTTCGGCATTCCGTTGAGTTTCGCCGCCCTGCTCACCGGCGTCGGCCTCGGGCTCGGGACGCGTTGGGGCGTGTTCCGCTACCCGTGGGTCACGATCAAGCTCGCCCTCATCCTCACCGTGATCCTCGTCGGAGCCTTCGTCATCAGTCCGGCCAGCGAGCAGATGCTCGACGGCGACGGCGACCGGACCGGCCGCATGATCGCCGCTGCCGCCTACGACGTCGCCGCCCTCACGATCGCAACCGGCTTGGGCGTGTTCAAGCCCGGTCGCCCGTTCCGCTCCATCTCGCAACGACGCCATGCCACGGTTTCCTAACCCTCGCGTCCTGGCCGGTGCGGCAACCGTCGCCGTCCTCGCCCTCGCGAGCGCCCCGGTGACGGCGGCCACGACGGAGCCGTCACCGAATGGGCAACCCGGGCCGCGATCCCACTGACCACCGTCGACCCCGCCGCGCCCCTCGACGACTACGCCGACCTGCGCCTCGATCAATTCGCGCTCGACCTACGCCAGGCGACCCCCGAAGCCGTCAGCGCATGGCTGCGCGAGCCGATCACGACGCGCGGCCTCGCCGACAGCGGGCCGGAGGGCTACATGACCGGCGGCTCACCGGGTCGATGGTTCGACATCGTCATCCACCGCCAGGTCGTCACGCCCTCTGGACCGACGGTACCGGCCGCCAACCCTGACCCAGATCAGCAACCAAGGAGAAGGACAACGACATGACCGCGACCTACACCTTCGACATCTTTTCCAGCCTCGACAGTTACGGCTCCCACAACGGCGACTGGGGCGGCTACTGGGGTAAACAAGGCCCCGAGTTACTTGACCACCGCCTTGCCTTGTACGCCCCGGAGCAGCGGATGGTCTTCGGCGCCAACACCTATCGGCAATTCGTTCAGATGCTGGGCTCGAGCACCGAGGGGTCCGGCGTGGGTGACCCCTGGGTCACCCGGATGACGAGCCTGCCGGCAACCGTGGTGTCGTCGACGCTGGAGGAGCCCCTCGCCTGGCCGAACGCGACCGTCGCGAAAGGTGACGCCGTCGACATCGTCGCCCGGCTCAAGGAGGAGTCCGACGTGCCGTTGCGCTCACACGGCAGCTTGTCGTTGAACTGGGCGCTGATGGCCACCGGCCTCGTCGACCGCGTGCAGGTGACGCTTTTCCCTGTCATCACCGGTCAGACCGGGCAGGAACCGATCTTCCGGGGCGCGGCCGACTTCGACCTGGAGCTGCTCGAGACCCGGACACTCGACGGTCACACCCAAGAGCTCATCTACCGACCCACCCTCCACTGATATCGCTCCTCGCTCACACCGATGTTCTCGAGGGTTCCTGTTTCACGCGCTAGCGATACGAAAGGTCCGGATCATGCGCAAGCTCATCGTTTCCATTCACAGTACGGCCAACAACATCGTCACCGGCCCACCGTCCGGTGACGAGACCGACTTCATGCAATGGGCGCTCCCCGGCATCGAAGATTCACAGGACAAGTTCCTGATCTCCCTCGACGGCGTCGACACCATCGTGCTCGGGCGCGGCACCTACGAAGACCTGGTGCGAAAATGGCCGAAGGTCAAGGAATGGCCAGATGTGTCTGATGTCGGCCTCCGCATCGGAGAAAAGGTCAACACCGTCCCGAAGCTCGTCGTGACCGGAACGCATCCGCTGGAGAGCCTCGAATGGGGCGAGTACGAGCCGCCGACACAGATCACCGGGGCCGACGTCGAAGAACAGATCAAAGAACTGAAGAAGCGTGACGGTGGCGACATCATCACGTTCGGCAGCCCTGTCCTGGTGCAATCTCTCACGAATGCCGGGCTGGTCGATGAGTTTCGGATCATCGTTCACCCGGTCATCGTGAACGAGGGCAGGCGCTTGTTCGAGAACCTGAAGGGTCGTACGGATCTCCAACTCGTCGGTGTCGATACGTTTGCGGGTGGCGCAATGGTGGTCACCTACGCGCCGACGGGATCTTGAGGGGGCCGGCGTTCGTCAGCCTGATCCGTTCGTCATCGAGCTTCGGGAGATACCTCGCTTCGCAGACCGGCCCTGCCTCGATTCGCCTGTGAGATTCGCGTTCCTTACCTCGTCGGCCCGAAATTCGCGTGGCGGCTTCCGTCCCCAATTTGTCCGAGGGGCGTCAGATCGCCGCGGCGAACTCAAGCGCTGATCACCGCAACCCCGAGCTGAACGCGGAGCTTGCTTCGGTCGGACCAGGGACTGGCCGCGGCTGCCCGTGCTATTTTCCGCACACCTTTAGAAAATTCGTCGATCGGGGGGCCACATGCAGGATCTCGGGGGAAGGGTCGCCGTCGTCACGGGTGGCGCGGGTGGCATCGGCCGAGCGCTCGTGGAGCGTTTCGTGGCTGAGGGGATGCGGGTGGTCGTGGCCGACGTGGAGGTGGCGGCGCTGGAGCGGACGGTCGCCGAGCTGCGGGACGGTGGCGCGGAGGTGACCGGCGTGGCGACGGACGTGACGTCGTTCGAGTCGGTCTGCGCACTCGCCGACGCGG
>Ga0193742_1000247_pt1 | contig 39510 bp, 39 predicted proteins | sample L2c1metaG_FD_165511 | JGI IMG/M metagenome (GOLD analysis project Ga0193742, IMG submission 165511) | Soil microbial communities from a riparian zone of the East river system, Colorado, United States - L2c1 | ecosystem: Environmental > Terrestrial > Soil > Riparian zone | place: USA: East River... | reverse complement strand
GCCATAGGTAATAGATAATACGCCGCTGGGCACATAGTTGATATTCCTTGCTGAAGGAATTTCTTGTCCCGCGCAAATACATGGCCATCCATTGATCTTATGTAAACCTTACATTTTAAAAGCGATTAAATAGTATTATATCTTTGACTTACTTACTTACTTGTTGACGTCTGACATATAAATTTCCTTTTTTGGTATGTTATTCTCACACTTAGTTAGTTAGCTCGAAGTCTATAAGTAAGTATGGTTAATTATAATCCTTGCCTCTGCTCTCGGCCAGAACTTCGGAACTGCCATGCTGAAAGCAACGGCCCTCACAAACCAGTACCTATGACATCTATGTCAGCGTTCGTACTTATACTTCGGGCAACCATTATCTTCCTCGGATTTTGATTATTCTCTTCGATAACCTTATCTTGACAGATGTACCTCATGATGAGGACAGCTTTCCTCTACGGAGAATATCTTGACAGATCATCACGTCAGGCTTTGGGCTGTATGCTTCAAGTTTCGTCGTGTGCACACTAAATTTCGATAGATTTCATTTCCATAGATATGAATTGCACCGTATATCGCCTTCTTCACCAGCGTCCTGGCCACAGCAGATCGGTTCTCAGCGTCCATTACATGTCTCTCGAAGTCGGCGTTGCTTTATTGTTCCCTTGAGTCTCTACCCCTGTAAGTTCCTGTATTGAACTTTTTATTATGGGACCGCTAAGGAGGATGCCTCCTCTTCCCTACAAGGACAAATGCCATTATGGTTTTCGCTACAATCATGCTCTTCGCTACTATTGTCACCATAGGTTAGCAGCACCCCAACCGCTTGATTTCCTGCACCTTAATGCAAGCCCCAGCTTGTACGATCAGGATCCTATACAGCAGATGGAAACAACCAGATCCAAAGATCTTCGCGCACAGTGGACGATTGACCTCAGTCTTCCATTCCGCACCATCAGCTTTGGAATTTACATCACTGCCACGATGAGGTAATTCCTAGTACCCTCAAGAATTTTAAAAGTGCATTTCATATTTTACAGTTTGAGCTTATTATCGTTCGGATCTACATCAAGTCCTGCTCCTGACCTTGTAATCGCCTCAGGTGAGCTCAGCACCTGACATATATTGACAAGTCAAAGTAACGCTCCTCAGCTGCTACTGTAATGCTGCTTATCTTTGGAACTCAATCGGTAAGAAATGCCATATGAAGATCGTAGATCGTGTTGCATAGGATATTACATCTGTCCTTTCCTTCTGGGTAGGGAAGAAGCCTTCGAGACCTATATATCCACGTCCGAGTCGCCTTCAAGCAGGCATATACGCGGTGGCAGTGAAGTTGGCCAAGACTTAACTTGAACGCAAGTGACAATGCGAGTCGGTTTGGCACCTACTATACAATCTCTATGTAAAAAAAGCCTATGAATAAATCGGAAAGTCGCAGAACAACAAACCACAATAAAGACTCAAATTTCAGTCCATATTTTCGTCGAATTGTTGTTATTATCCATTCCATATGGCAGTACGTTCTTTTACTGGCTCACAAGTTTGCATCATGAAATGACTGTTAATCTAGAGTCGCTGTAACGCTGCTCTAAGGACATTTTCGCGGTCCACATCGTCCTGTCGGTATGGCGGCGCTCTCTGAACCACATTGCGTTGACGAACATATTTCTCAACTTGTAGCTCATGGACAATTAAGTCTGCAAGACGGCTGGCGACAGCGACTGAGGCTCAAAAGTCTACTCCCACTGTCCCACCTCCCGTGGTCCCTGCTAGTGACCCAACTCTCACGAGGATTGTAGACGATATTTCGGGTCTAACACTGCTTCAAGCGGCCGACCTCGTCTCTCTTCTAAAGGTGCGCAATATCCAACTCTTAGTTTTTGAGAATAAAATTTCATTTGCTTCATTCCATAGTCACGATTGAACATTCAAGAAATTGCTATGCCTGTAGCATCCGCTGCTCCTGCAGCCCAAGCCGCCGCCGTGTCAGATGAACCAGCAGCTGTTTGTATCAATCGTCTTCAATCATACCCCTAATGTGCTGATGGACGAGAAATAGGAAAAACCCAAGGAGAAAACTGTCTTCAACGTGAAATTGGAATCCTTTGATACTGGTGCTAAACCAAAAGTCATTCGAGAAGTCAAGGCAATGGTGCCCAACCTGAGTCTTATTGAGGTACGTTTACACATTTATTTTTTCTCAATATCATTTTCTCAAAGACTCGCCACCGTTCCTATTCAGGCCAAGAAGTTTGTCGAATCATTACCAAAAATCCTCAAGGAGAATCTCTCCAAAGACGATGCTGAAAAGCTGCAGAAGACATTTGAGGCTATTGGTGCCGTTGTCAAATTAGAATAGTCATTTCCGGCGAATCTTCAATTCATTACATAGGATTAAGAATATAATAACATTGCAAAGCAGCTATTTTTGTCGCACGGTATGAATGTCGACCATCGTTCTGTGACATCAAGATTACTCGTTGTACATCCAGACATGTGGGTTAGGCGACTCGAACAGTTATTACCATGCGCACTCGCACCCACGAGTCTGTTCTCGTGGATTTATCGACTCTCGGGATGCTCGTCAGTTGCCTGCTTTGAATCCGTAATATCTTTTGGTTGAGGCCTTTGTTGCATCTTGCTGTCTTGAAAACTTTGTGTGTCCCTCGTGTATGAACGAAACCAAGCATGCGAAGTCTACAACATCATCTCAAAGGCTTGAGTGTGGCATTTAACCGCTCCTCAGGAGCTCCCTACCGCATGTCGTTTGATTTTGTTTCCGAAAGTTATTGAAGACTTTTTTATACTTGCAGCACAATTTTACAAGGGATTGTCCTTCAGAAAAGTAAACCAAGGAACAAATATGTATGCGGCACAGTGAGTGGCATAAGAAATGCAAATGCAAGAGACATAACTTGTTGAAAAGGTGTTTAGGCCAACTAATCCTCAGATAGATACCGATACTCAAAACGGAAATCACTCTTCTTCCGTTGACACCACGAGCCTTCCCAGTCGAAATAAACGTAGACTCCTTGCTCGTACTCTTCTGTGATAGCTTGAGGTTCCGAGTGACGCTGGAACCAGGTTAGGTATTTCACATGGAAGCGCCAGGACTGACGCTTCAACTCCTTAGCGGCCAGGAATCTAAAATCCGTGAGTACCTTGTCTACGAAACCGCCAGAAATACACACTGTTGATATGTGCCTGGAAGGTAGTAGAAGACCCAGAACAACGTCTCAACATCCAGTTGCGAAAAGACGACGGGCGTACCCAGTGATGGCTGAGGAGCCTGGGGATAATACGGTGCAGTTTGGAAAGGATTGCGCGGAACATAGTACTTGGGCCTTTCGAAAAGAAGTAATCAAAAAGACAAACAATCCATCGTGGTTGTCAAAACCCACTTCTCAGTATCCTGCGGCTGTGGCACACTTGAGTAAGTGCCTTCGAGCATCTTATGTACCTGGTCGAGGTTGTGTGCACGTAGCGCTGAGAAAAATGACATCTCTAGATTAACTAAGAGAGAGAGAGAAAGAAAGAACCCATACCCTTTTGCTTCACATTTTCAAACGACACCACTAAGTCTGACAAAGACCCCGGGAAAGTCGAGGGCAGGCTGGGCCGTTGTTGAGGTACCTGCTGGGAGGATGGTAGGGGTGCAAAATTTTGAGGTGTCTGTGAGGTCCCCGTCCCCGATTGCTGTTCCGCTTGAGTAACCTTGACTCCGGGAGGAAACATGGGCGGCTGTTGTGTTTGCTGTGGCGCTGGCAAAGGTGACTTGGATCTCGCAGCGGCGCCCATTGTGTATTGTTGGAGTTGTTGAGGTAAAGGTGAAGGGACTGATACTGGAGGCGCTTGCTCTTGAGATTGCACAGATTGTGAGCCATTAGCTTGACGTTGTGCCTGAGGCAGCTGCTGAGCTTCAGTTGCCAATATGGGCTGTATTAATTGGTGACAGTCAGGAAACAAGAATTTGTCGAAAGAAGATATAGGTCATACAGCAGCGCTGGGGGTCTGATCTGAGATCAAAGGGGAGGACACGGAATCTGTTGACGTAGTAAGATTTCGAGCTAATTATCAAACATACTAACAGACCTTTCCGAGGTGCACTCTCTTGTTGTGGCGACAAGGGTGGTTTGTCTGCCACAGATATCGCCTCTGACAACGCCGGTGATTCTTGACCAGAATAAAATGAACCGTCTAGTTGCTGTGAGGCTGATGCTGCCGATGATAGCATGGGGCTTGTTACAGAGAGTTGTGTTAGACTTGGAGAAGATACAACTGCCGTTTGTTGGTCCTGCGATACGACGAGGGCCGCTGATGTAGGTGGAGTTATTGAGAGTGCAGTTGAGGGTGGTTGCGGAGGATTTGAGGATGCTGTTACCACAGGCGCTAGAACTAATGTTATTGCAGACAAAGATGAAGACGACGAAGGAGCAACTGCTGCGGCAGCTGCAGTAGCATAACGTATTGGCGGCAGTACGGCAGGTGCTGCGGGACGAGATGCTGGAGGTGGCAAGCCAGCTTTGAGGATGGTGGCCATAGGTTGTTGGGCAAAGTTTAAATTTGGAGGAGGCTTTGCTGATGGAAAGAGATGACTTCAGGGGAACAGAACGTGCCAGTGATAAGAACATACTATCCACAGATTGTTCTAGAAGCGGAGCCGTACAAATCAACAAAAGCACGAAACGAGAAAAGATGCCCACTGACTGCGTAGTTGCAGAGATACGGATGCTTTCTTTAATATGGGACTATCATCACGCTTACTGCTTGCCACGCTTTCTTCATCGTGTTTCTTCGTCGGACGGGATGGGGGATCTAAAAATAGGCTCAACAGTATTCTTTCCAAAGATTGACGTACGCAAACCTTCGCTGGCCTCGTCTGAATCTTCGCTATCACCGTCATCTGCAGCAAGACCGAATTTCTCTTCTTCCTCATCAAGGTGGAATTCGTCGTATATACCTTCATCTTCGTCGAAATTTTCTTCCTGTAATCACAAATCGAGTCAACTTTGTCCCTTGGAGTATTGATTCAATACGAACCGTATTGCCGTCAACAAAATACCCTACGTCCTCCTTCAAATCAGCCATCTTATCCAATGGTAAAGAGCCATTGTTTAACATCCGTAGAACAATTTCCAGACGACCGATATGCCACTTTCGTCGATCATTGAGATGCTCTAGTTGCTCCAGTCGACCAGCGTTACTTGAACCACCCTTATTCCTCTTCTTACCCGCCCCTTGAAGTGCCTCAACTTCGGCCTCTGTGGATTCAACCTGCATTTGTAACTCCTCCACCTGATGATTGACCCACTGCATTGCTTCCTCCTTTTCTTGTTCTTTCGGGTCAAGCTTTGCAGCTTGTATCAGCCCCTCCTTGGAAAAAGCTTTCGTCTTCATTTCCTTTTCACAAGCTTTGAACTTCTCCATTTGCTGTTCATCACAAGGATATAGATGAGTACAGGCGCCGACCCAAGCAAGAGAATCAAATAGAAGGTTTCGGACGAGCCGCAAAGAAAGAAACATTAGTATAGTAAAACCAATAAGGAGTTACGTGCAAATCAGAGACCGCGTGTCGAAACAGAATGGCACGAGGATGATGCCTTCCCTGACAGGCGTACTTGCATGCAACTGCATGTCTGGAACAGGTGGGTACATAATCAAGGCTCACCGTCTCAATTAACCTTCTATTCTCCAACAGTGCAGCCTTGTCCTTGATGTCATTGCTCGCGACCCAAGTTTTGATTTGATCTCGTAGCCGCTGGAGCTTCTTAATTTGTGTTTTCAAGTCTAGTTCTGACTTTTCTTTCTGAGTCTGATTAGTGGAGGCTTGCATTTTGTCATATATACTCTCAAAAAGCTCGACGCCTTCCGCGACTTTCTTCAATGTCCGGTCAATTTCGGCTGACCATCGCATATAAGCAGCTGAAATATACAAAGGAAGATTCTATACTGACTTTGTAGCTTTCTTGCGGCCATGGCGAACGATGGACGAAGATGATCCTGTTAACTGTTCTTTGAGACTGGTCCAACCTGCAGTATACGTTTGTTTGCAAAGGCCAATGTATTTACGTAATAAAGAATTACATATCTCCGGCGGCAGGGCATCTCCCCATGTGGTTTTTCTAAGGAGAGGTCCAAAATCAGAACACCACAAAAAAAAATAAGATAAGATAGTGGCAGCAAGATATATGGGAGAATCAATTATAAGTGTATGGCCCAAGGGTAAAATTATTTGCAGAACTTCTCTGGCTTTTTATTTCTTCTATGTCTGGAATCTTGTTACAGTGCAATTGGCCCAGTTGACATCAGATCATCACTACTTTTTCGTCGATATCAACTACCTCCAAGAGGCCGTGTGAGTATTCGCACTCCCCATTGCTTACCCCATACAGTTGTTGGTTTGGATGGAAATATAGGATCATAGTAGTGTATCATATCCTCGGGGGCTCGCCTCTCATCTGATTTTTATAATAATAGATTGTTCGTAATGTCTTGGAAAATATACCGATCTTCTCTTTATTACCATGTTTCAGCCTTCTGACAACCCTATCAACGTCGCCTCTTAAAAATTTCAATGATAATCATATGTTTTTCAAACTCCAATTGGCAGATGAACACGTGATTGATTACAGTCCAAACATTATCGAGGCTTAGTGACTGCGTTCCTTCTCTCTCACCATGAAGTCTCTACGAAAGTCATTGACCAATAACAGAGAATCTTCCCGCCCACAGATATCAACACCTCTCCCATTACCAGCGGTCTCAAAGCCACCATCTGCCATTCTACCTCCTCAAAAAGTCATCCGAGCACTCTCGCCTTACAGATCACAGGCACCCCAGGAACTATCCTTTGCAAAGGGCGACTTTTTCTACGTTCTCAAGGATGCAGATGACTCAGGCAGCTGGTACGAAGCACATAACCCAGTTACAGGCGCACGAGGCCTTGTTCCGCGAGCTATGTTCGAAGAATTTGGCAAAAGCGCTGCGCCGTATGTTCTATCTCAACTCTCAACGTTTCATTAAATTTTATATTTTATATTTAGAGTGCGTACTTCCCAAGCTGGGCCACAAATTCCTCAATCTCCCTTACTTTCGCCAGGACGACCAGAGCCTGTAAATGCACCTCCCAAGACACCAGTCTTCTATGCGATAGTTCTTCATGACTTTATGGCGGAAAGAGCAGATGAACTTGATGCCAAACGAGGAGATTTAATCACAGTTGTTGCGCAATCCAACCGCGAGTGGTTTGTTGCGAAACCAATTGGTCGCATTGGTCGACCTGGTCTTATCCCAGTCTCGTTCGTAGAGATTCACGATCCATCTACCGGAAAAGCTATTCCTGATATCGAAGGCCTCATGGATCGCGGAGAACTTCCAAAAGTTGAGGATTGGAAACGTGCCATGCTCAATTACAAACAAAATAGCATCGCTCTGGGTGTTATTGACGCCCCCACCCGACCACCCGTTCCGACCACCCCTTACATACCACCAACTTCTTCGCCTAAGGCAGGCTCTTCGCGCACTGACTCTCCGGAACCTCTTCCTGACGGTATACTTCTTTCCGCGGATGTAATTTCTTTCCATTGCGAGATGGAACAATATTGGTTCCGAATTGACGCAATCTACCAACCGTACAATCGTCCTGGTCAAACCAAGCTCCCTCCCTCTAAGCAACTTATCCTCTTCAGAGTGTACGATGATTTTTACGACTTCCAAGTTGCTTTATTAGAAACATTTCCCCGAGAGGCTGGCCGAGAACCCCCAGAACCTCGAACACTGCCTTTTATGCCTGGACCCGCTCAACATGTTGACGAGGCATTGACGGCTACCAGACGAAGTGAGCTTGATGACTACGTCCACAACTTGTGCAATTTGGGCAAAACAGGGGCCAGATATATTCTCGAGCATGTTGTAGTCCGAAAATTTCTTTCGTTGAAACCTGGCGACGTTGAAAACGACGGAGACCCACGAACTCGAGAAATTGACGCAATCTTCAACAACGAAAATGAAACACAAAATGATACATATGGCATTGATAATTATGGCATTGATGAACAGATGAGGCGGATGAGGCTAAGAGATGACGGGCGTAGCGATGGATCTGATTACGAAGACGAAAGATATCTGCAACGGAAAATGCACGACCGAGAAAGAAATCCTTACGAAGATTCCAATATCCATCACCCCCTGCACAAACTTGCCCAAAACCATCAGAGATCAGGCTCGGCAGCATCCTTTAACAAACCACCATCTTCATATAACTCAAATTCACGATCAAACTCACCACAGTACAGAGAACGCAATGGATCGCCACAACCTGTCCGCAATGGCGATTATTCCAACGGTCAGTCCCGATGGAATGACAATGGTTATCACCACGAAAATAACCTTGGTCGATCATCTGGATCCACCCGAAGTTCACAGGCCACCTCTTCACGTTCAAGATCACACTCAACAGCAACGACTACCAACCTCAATACACCACCTATATCTTCAGCCAATCCTCAAACGGCATTTGTGAAGATCAAAATTTTCGATCGAGTAGCAGATGATGTGATTGCAATCAGAGTGCACCCAAAGGTGACTCATGCGGAGCTGATGGACAAGGTGCAAGCACGTTTAGGAGGCGATGTAGGGAATTTGAGGTATCGAGACAGCCTCACCAACACGTATGTTGGCCTTGATTCAGACGATGAGCTACGAGCATGGATGGAGGGAACAGATAAACACGTACTGTATGCCGACTAACATTCTAGGAGGTTCGTTGCTTGGCCTGTTTCTTTCTAATTTTGTTTCGACAAGTTCAAGCTCTTTCCGTTCGCCCTTATCAAGTACTATATGTTCCTTTTTTGTTTGTTTTGTGGTAACCCACTGCTGATGTTTCCTTACTATGCCGGAGTTGCTGTTTATAATCTCTGTATTCGATCGAGCATTGTACGATAGAGGAGGCAATTGAACATTGTTGTACAAGTCCGAATCGTTTAATTGCGAGTCCAATGTGTTGAAAATTTGCTATTGTATCCGCTCTTACGGTCAGTCACTTCCCCAATCGATTTGCCAGGCTCAGAACTTTTCGACACAGGCGCATGGCAAATAAATTGGAGCTAGAAGTTTGCGTTTTACATATCGACCATTCCGAGTCGAGGATTTGCGGATTATCGTGGCGCCATCCAATTCCAAGGATTTTGGGTGAAAGATTTTGATAAGTCGTGTCGATGTCGACTCTATCATTGCGAGCAACGATTAAATTCAATGTCTGAAGCGCTCAGAAAATTTGCAATTGCCTTTGTGCCCTGTTGCGCTTCCTCTAAGAAATACTCTGATTCGAATTTTCACGGAATCACTTCAATTAGCAAACGACGGGTTACGGCATGATACCACCAGTCAATACAATGTAGGACCGCATGGCGAAAAGAATATTTGACCTGGCTCCCCGGAGACCTTATATTAAAGAATGTAGGGACATGCATCTCAGCGCAATTTTACGTGTCCGATTTGCTCTAAAGTAGTACTGAACTTCATTCCTCGGTCGAAATGGGAATCCGAAACGCCCAATCAAATAGACGCATTCTTCCTGACCCCCGTCTACAGCCGACAACATCCACCAACCCAGGCATTGGAAGATTCTCGGAAACGAAGGTGATTGCCAACCCGTTCTTTGCTTAGAAAAAAAAGACGAGATACGCACGACTGAACGGATGAGGACAATGCTACGTACGTATAGAATTTTGAGCAGCAAGGATCTTGACTGATTTCCCGGGCTTCCTTGTATCATTCCACTTCCTTTAAGACCCTGAAAGTACGGCTTACAGAGGATGTGTTCCTTTTGCTCCTTGCCAGTCCCCTCCACAGCCTGAGGTTGAGAGCCTACCCATTATCCGAGAGTATGGCTGAATTTCCTGGTCCTACCATTGTCCATAACACGTGCGTGTTAAGCCCTCTTGATTTTGTGTAAGTTGACTCCTCCCCAGAATGGGTGCTGCATATATTGGCGTGGTCTGTGCCGGGATGTGAGTACTGACAGGTGATATATTTTGGGAAATACCTCATCAGGCTTTTTGTTAGGTTATACGGAGGTAGGCTGTCTGGGATGCACTTTGTGAATTCATCGTTCACTTTAGAACAGTATCCTGTGTACAAACATGGTATTACTTCTTCAAGTATCGTCAGGACGTTTGGTACATCAAGGCCCTTGTAAGTAACTATACCAAATTTCATTGTATCAAATACAATCATATTTCATAACTCTCAGGTCGCTTCTGTCTTCGCGTTTGATACTATCCATCAGATTCTCATCTCTCATACAGGTTAGTCTGAACGATTTTAATAATCGGCATCGACTGTTTTTGCTAACCAACTGAGCAAGTATACCATTATTTGGTCTCAAATTATAATAACCCAGTGGTACTCGCGGATATGGTGTGGTGCGTTTCACTCATGCCACCACGCACTTCACAAGCCTCATGTTCTTTTAGGAGTATTCTCGTATGTCCATAAATACAATATGGTCATTCAAGTATTGGTTGACTATCAGGACAGCTCGAAGTTTTGTTCAATGTAAGCATGAATGATTTCGCATATCAAAATGATAGCTTATGATTATTCAGGGATTCATTGGATTGCTGGTACAAGGGTAGGTGGACCGTTCACCTTTTCATATGTCACCATTCGCTCAGTTTTAATTTTTCAGTTTCTTGACGCTGAGAGTCTGGAGACGTGCGTTGATTTGACTTCGGTGCATTGTCGCTCTTTGACATGTTGCTAGTAAGCGGCAACAATGCTCCCTTGACTGCCTTGGTGGTAATGTATTTGAAAATTTGATAATGCATAGTTACTGACTATATGATCTCGAAGGGCACTTTGGTACTCGCAGGATTTGGTAAAGTTTTTTTTCCCCTTCACAACATCTATCTGACTGACTCTGCAATAAGGCTGTTCCGTCGGTAGGCTTTTCCCAATAATCCTCGGGATCTTGTCCATTGAAACTACTGGATGTTACAGCATTCACAGCTCAATCGTAAGTCTATGCGACTGCTTTCATCATATGATGGTCACTTCGCATCTTTAGCATGAAACTAAAAACGTGGGCTGAATTAAAGGAATTAAAGGTTGGTACGTTCTAACGTCAATGGATACATATCCATTACCTTGATCATCGATGATAGGGACTTTCGATGGCAGTTAACCTACTTGGCGTGGTTGTGGACGTCCTCATTGCCGCGGCGTTGTTCTATTTTCTGCGTAGGTCTCGAACTGGCTTCAAGAAGTAAGTGTCGATTTAAGTATGAGCCCTCCAATATTTTTACAAGTTAAAGTAGATCGGACACTATGATCAGTCGCTTGGTGGGCTACATTACCCCATTGATCGATGGTTGTTAATTTCGCGTAATCGTCATAGATTATGTTCACCGTTAGCACCGGATTTTTAACGAGTATCTGCGCAATTGCTTCTTTAGTTTCAGTGAGTTGTCCAATCACCTTATTTATCTATTTTATCTGATGTTGCTCAAGATATTGGTGTGGGGACGAACACTCATCTATGTCGCATTCTATTTCAGCTTGGGACGCCGTAAGTTATCAGCTAGTCTTCCCTGAAGAGGTACTCACAGGAATCAGTTTACAGCAATTCGGTGCTTGCCACATTGAATGCTCGACAGAGCATTCGGGGATTGGGTGAAGATAGCGATGAACTCTCGTTCTCTTTGCAGAGCATATCGAAGAGGCAAAGGACGAACAACTCAACGGTACTGATTCTCATTGTTATGATGTCATTATATATTTGAAAACCGATTTCAGAGATCAAATATTTCTATAAAAATTGATACGATGAACGAATTTAAGCGAGATCGGGGAGTTCTGGAAGATCTAGCAGAACCTGAGGTCAGTTCATTCAGTGAATGTCCTGGTCAACTGAAGTAGCGACGAGTCTAATTTCTTATTCTGTATAGTCTGCCGTCACACGAACTGGCATGTCGTTTTGATGTTTTCGGTTGTAAAATTTAGTCGTACGAAGCCGCTAGTAACTTAGCTTCTGTGTATTATAATAGATGAAGTACATTTCTCGGCGGGAAATGTATATGTACACCGTTGATGATCATTTTATTTAAAACATTTTATTTGAATGAATGGCCGGCTAACCGTGTCTGTGGGAATAGCGATAGCGCCAAGTCGGACAGTCTTTAGTGTTGCCACCCTAAGCTGGTCATTTTTGGGAAACGGTTACGATGTTGTAAACAAATTTGATGAAATTATATAGAAATTATGAAAATATTTGACAAGCTAGAAACTCCCAAAAGCCGATAGGTCCTCTGCCAAAGTTAGTTCAACAAAATGAATACCTACGGACGTATTGACCGGCTCATATTTTGTCTCTTTGCAAGTAAGGAAAAGGAGACAAGTTAGTTCGAAGAGATCATGTGATTAATCTAATCTAATCAGTGTGGATAGTGCATTTCTTATCGGGCCGGAGAGCGTCAATTCTCGAGGATCTGTCTCGTTGTTTTCGAAAAGACAATCAGTGTGTTAGAACTGGCGCCTTTGTGTTCGTGGCGCGGACCATAACAGTGGATCTCGCATTCTGACATCTTCAAGTTCAAGTTGACAGGTCCACCTCTTTTACAAACCTTCCGGCCTTTGACCTCCTGGACTTGGGTGCAAATCTCGAAATAGTAACTCTGGAACAATGTCTAAGAGGACCGCAAGGCACTTTTAGAAGCATATCATGATGGTTAAAGACCAGATTCGCCACCCATCTGGCCTGATAGTTTGAAGAAGGAATATATCTGGCTGAGTGGCAACGCGATTCATACGGACAATCTAGAGGATCTTTGCATGCCAAGTATTGCTGGACAGATCCCTTAAGTATGTCTCGAGTCCTCTCTCTTCCAATTCTGTCGTGGTAATGTGCGAGAGTGACATTTAAAGTTATGTCTGTTGCAACCTCGTGGCCTTTCTGACGCTCGTATCAGCAACGTAGGTACCAAACCGCGGACCTTCGATAGTAATTTGGACTACTGGATCTAGGAGAAGGGACGAAATCTCGTCCCGTGAACCGAATTTGGATTGATCCTATCCGAGTCCCTGGTAGTCCCTCTCTGAAAACTTATTTAAAGCCGTGAACTTGCCATCGCCATGCAGACTATCCACACTCCTTTTTAATTTTCTCTTCTTCAAGTTCATCTGTCGACGCTGCTATGTTTTCTACTACTATGATAGCCGTCAACGTTTCTCTCGTTTTTGTGGCTCTATCTATTTTAAACGCAGTTTTTCGCTCAATCAGACGAATTTCACTGCCACCTGGTCCAAAAGGTCTACCGCTGGTCGGAAACCTTTTGGATATGCCCGTTGAGAGAGAATGGCTCACCTTTGCACGTTGGGGTGAAGTATGGGGTTCGTTGTTTTTTTTCTTTTCTTTTTTTTAATCAGCCCTATGCCATCTTATTGAATTTCTTCTAGGCGACATATGTTCGGTTACTGTACTCGGTCAACCCATCATCATCATCAATTCTGCTGAAGTTGCAAGCGATATGTTGGACAAGAAAAGTGTGATCTATTCCGACCGACCCGCTCTTCAAATGGCAGGCGAGCTCGTGGGTTGGAAAAATACGCTAGTCCTTTTGCCCTACGGTCCCCGTTTCCGTCGCTACCGGCGTCTGTTCCACAGTCTTATAGGAAGTCAGGCGGTCGTGAAGCGTTTTTTTCCGGGTGAAGAACTAGAAGCTCGGCGTTTCCTGCGACGAGTCCTCATGAAACCCGACGACTTGGCTGTCCATGTACGAAAGTGAGTTGCCCTCCTGGCTCTGTAGCGAATCTGTTTTCTCAACTTTTTCTTGCAAAAGGACTGCGGGTGCTGTGATACTCAGAATTTCGCATGGCTACGAAGTTAAAGAACACAACGATCCCTTTGTCGGACTTGCCGATCAAGCTACCGAGCAATTCTCCTTAGCAACAGCTCCAGGCGGATTCCTGGTCGATCTCATTCCTGCTCGTATGACTTGAAACCTTTCATACACAAAATAGGATCTCTCACATTCTACAACAGTGCGCCACATCCCTCTGTGGTTTCCCGGAGCCAGTTTTCGTCGAACGGCAAACGAATGGGGAATGACACTACTACAAATGGTCAACCAGCCATACGATTTTGTAAAGCAACAAGTGGTAATCCTTTAAACTTCCCTTCTAGTCTGTTCCAGCATCTGATCATAGTGTTCATTTGCCCACAGGCTTCCGGTACCGCTGAGGTCTCCTTTGCTTCGACTCTATTGGAAGGCAAGCGACTTAACGCCGAGGAGGAGTTCGATCTAAAATGGAGTGCCGCAAGCCTCTACTCCGGTAAGCCATACCCCATTCAAAATATAAATATTTGGTATGGCTGATTTCGGATATTCAGGTGCTTCCGATACGGTAAGAATCATAATCTCTGGATTGATTTGAAGGCTCAACGGTTGTACCAGACAGTGTCAGCGATATATTCCTTTTTCCTAGCGCTCACTCTGCACCCTGAGGTTGTTAGAAAGGCACAAGCTGAGATCGATACCGTGGTCGGGAACGATAGACTTCCCACCTTTATAGATCGTCCCTACCTTCCGTATATCAACGCCCTTACCATGGAAGTTTTCCGATGGAATTCAGTCGTCCCTACTGGTACGTCTGGTTTCTTCCACAGCCTGTACACAGAACATTAAGCATGAGAAATAAAGCTGTTCCCCATCGTGTCGTGCAGGACGACATTCATGAAGGTTATTTAATTCCAAAGGGATCTTTAGTGATACCAAACATTTGGTCAGTATGATAGCTTTGAAATTTGATACATCCTGATCTCAAGTTGCAGGAAATTCACACATGACCCCAGGACGTACGCGAAACCCTTTGAGTTCAACCCGGAGCGGTTCATTGCCACTAAAGACCATATGCCTGAGCGTGATCCACGGGAACTGTGCTTTGGCTTTGGTAGAAGGTAAGATATCATGGACCTTGATGGCATAACTCTGATTCAACCTTCGATCTACAGGATATGCCCAGGTGACCCTTTATTTAAGCCTAGCTTATTCAAAAAAAAGCTAAGATTATCCAGGAATCCACCTCGCCGACGCTTCAGTATTTATATCCTGTGCAATGTCTCTAGCGGTTTTCGATATCACGAAGGTTGTCGAAAACGGGGTAACTATCGAGCCTGTGCACGAAAATACGACTGGGACGATAAGGTGAGTTCAAGAATCTACTTTGACGACGCAAGATGGACTAACAACGTGATGCAAGTCATCCAAAACCGTTCAAGTGTAGTATCAAACCACGTTCGGAGAAGGCGATTTCGTTGATTGAAGCCGAGGAGGTGAAATAAGATTTCCGGAGAGGAGCTGGCCAGGTCGCCGGTTCCCTTTCTTTCAAGCAGTGTCAGTATCTTTATAATCTATCTTGTTCCTTCAACTTGAAGTCGTCCCATATATCCTTTCGTTGGAATTTGAACTTAGTAGATCGTCACCACTAGCAGGTTTTCGAATCAAATGTTTCCATGAAGTGCATCAGGATACCCCACATGTACATCCAATAGTATGGCTCTAATAGCTGTTCAGATATCTTTCATCTGGACATCTGCAATATTTGATTCGTCGATCAGCATTGTAGCATCATTACAGGCGTTTTGGGATACTGATTCTGAAAGATCAGTTGGTCGTAATGCAGATTCAGCATTCGAATTTCTGATACTCGTCTCACGCCCTTCGTCTTCTCTTGGAAGGGGTAGGGAAGGGATAGTAGTTAGAAGGGATGTGGTAAGACTAATTGGAGATTGCATAGAAGGTTCAGAATCCGTTGAGACTCCCGTAACCATGGGGTCTGAGAGCTTAGATGCGCCAGGGACTTGAGCGTCCCGAACAGCCTTCTCCAGATGGTCTGCACTGTGTTTGGTAAGTGGTGGGCATGGTTTTATGGTTTCAACGCCTTCGTCTTCGACAAATAAGCCAGAAGAAACTACTGGACGATTCATAAATCACAAACCTTTGGCGATCGCGGGTGTCTCCCCCTTTTCAACCTGAAGAATCTTCTGCACTGAAGTCTGGATACTGGCGAGGAAGGACGGATCGGATAATATCCGCACTTCCGCTACTGCACGTTCGACGACTGGGAACCTAGGCCGACCTCAGACCTCAGAAAAGACGATAGATATGATTGAGTTTCTCTTTACCTATCGACTTCCTGCCTGAGCTCCTTATGGACTAAGTCTTGAGGCAAGTAATGGAGCATCTGGTCGGATGTTAGTCGCTGGCGAGCGATATCCTCAATTCTGTCTTTGAATCCAGAGAACGAATCCTAAGTGGATAAGCTATGCGGGAAATACAAACGCAGACTAGGATGAATACATGGTACTCACATCTCGTTGGAATTGTGTTAGTAGTTCTCGTCGTAAACGGTCGAATTCGCCAGTTTTTTTGAATCTGATGTAAAATTTAGGTCCTTACAGACAAGTTTTTTTTTTTTTTTTGGCGCACTCTTCGACTAGCGTAGATGGGTTGTCGATTGGCATTTATGTTGTTCGACGAAGTTTTGTACCAGGTTGAGGCAGGCTTACGTAAATCAGCGATTAGATTAGGTTGAAAGGCCAGTGGCGGCACTCAGGTTCGCCTGTCTACCGGTAGTCTTTTCTCAAACTACGTGTACCCGATTATCGCCAGCCGACTCAAGTATAAAAGGGTAGATCAGACCTCAGATCCTTAACATTTGACACCCACCTCAAAATGACCACCGAATTCCCACCTCTAAAAAATGATCTTTTACTTCGCGCTGCTCGAGGTCAGTCCTCTTCTCGATACCTTTATATGAATGGAATTAACTCGCATTCATCTGTAGGCGAGAAAATAGAGCGAGCACCAGTTTGGGTCATGCGACAAGCTGGTCGATATCTTCCTGGTAACCTCCCATGCAAGGATTGGGATTAAAAAAGTAACCTGACATACTCTTACTATATACGAAGAATTCCGAAAGTTGCGCGAATCGCATGAATTCTTTGAAATTTGCCGTTCACCGCCACTAGCTACCGAAATTACTCTACAACCCATTCGACGATACACAGGGCTCCTTGACGCCTCTATCATCTTTAGCGACATTCTTGTTATTCCTCAAGCCATGGGCATGGAAGTTTTGATGAATCCAGGACCTTATTTCCCCAGCCCACTTGTAACTCCTGAAGATGTTCTCAAGCTCAAGTCCGTTGTCGATGTCGAGAAAGAATTGGGTTACGTGTTTCAGGCCATCACAATGACTAGGAAGGAGTTGAAGGGTGAAGTTCCCTTGATTGGTTTTTGTGGTGCACCATGGACACTATTCGCCTACATGATTGAAGGTGGAGGGAGCAAAACTTTCCAAAAAGCGAAAACATGGATTTTTAAATATCCGGAAGAATCAAAGGCTCTTCTTTTGCGCATTGCGAACGTCTGCGTAGATTTCCTTGTTGGCCAAGCAAAGGCTGGAGCTCAGGTTAGTGTCGCTCAAGCACTTGACATAATCTTACTGTGTCTTTGCAGCTATTGCAAGTATTTGATTCTTGGGCGGGCGAGCTGTCGCCGTACGATTTTGAGCAATTCTCATTCCCCACATTAAAACACATCTCTACAAATGTTCGCCGTCGTATTTCTGAAGAAAAGCTTCCGGCAACTCCTATGACATTGTTTGCAAAGGGGGCGAACCATGCCTTGGGTTTCTTATCCACCAATGCGGGTTATGATGTCCTAGGCCTCGATTGGTGTATTGACCCAGTGGAAGCGCGAAATGTCGTTGGAGAGTCTGTTGCTCTGCAGGGGAACATGGATCCTAATGTCTTGTATGGGGGAAGGGACGCCATTGAAGCTGCTGTGAAGCGAATGAGCGAAGGCTTCAGAGGTAAGCGAGGTGGATGGATCGCCAATCTCGGACATGGTATCACCCCTGGTGTCGACCCAGAAGATCTGCGGTGGTTCTTTGAATGTGTATACAAGTATTCGTCACTATAATCACCGAGGATCTACGAATAGATAAATAAATGATTTAGAACCGTTCAATATTCTCACAGAACTAGTCCAACAGTGTAGGTGTAGGGTGTAGGATTGTTGGAATACCAGCTGTCTTTAGGCCGATAAGGAAAAAAATACTACAAAGTTTAGATATATGGATGAAGCCTCGTGATGGGAGGCTGGGGAATGGTGGAGTATGCACGCAACAGATCGAGAGGTATGGTGATGCTAAACAACATAACAGGAAGATAAGTACTATCCAGATACCAATGCAGAGAAATGGGAAGAGATTATCATCAGGCTATCACATCGGCAGAACTAAAACTGCTTCGTCTTCGGCGCACACTTCTCAGACCTGGTCGGCCAGATTTTGAAGTAGGAACTACAACAGCAGCTACATTGTTCGCTACCCATGCATCTGACGTCGCTGTAGCAGTCCGTTTGAGGTTAGCAGCGTCACTCAATGAAGAAGTATGTTGTGGCCGTTTCGAAGCTATAAGCGTCGGTAGTCGAGATAGATTGGAAGATGGAAGTGTGTTGATGTTGCGCACAGGACGAGGTGGTATTTGTGGGGCATTGGCTGCTGCCAACGCCTTTGCAGCTGAGGTGGTGCGCGTCGTTGCGAGTCGAGGTATCTTGTTCGGGCCTTGACGCGGGGGTTTCACTGGGGATGAAGGAGGGGCTTGCGAAGTTCCAGCTTTCTTGATGTTAGCTGCACCTGCCGTAGACCGTGTAACCCGTGTTGGTCTTTGATCTGATGCCGTGATTCCTCTGGAGGGTACGGTCTTGATCTTCCGAGCGATGGGGGCTATACCTAGTGCAGGCAGAACATCGTCTGTTTCGTCTTCATCATCTGAATCTTGCGCAACTCGTTTCGCGTTTGGAGTCTTGCGGGGCTGGCCTGGAGGCGCAATGGAGGTCGCCTTGGCGGCGGCGGCGGCAACGTGACGGCTCGGTGTAACAGGAGGAAGTGGTACGGTGGGTTGCGTGGGTGTTGTTTGCATGCCATCAACTTCGTCATCAGTTTCAGCGGGTGGCGTCACTGGTGTAACAAGGGGGACTGAAGAAACCACGTTGGACGTTTGAGTCTTACGTATCTCATCGATTGCAGCCCACTTGGCCCATTCCAGCTGCTTGAGATATAAATACTGCTGTTGTGGGCCGACGACGCTTCCTGGTCGCACTATGCGCATGAAAGCGATGGCTTCATTTGCTGTAAAACCATATTTCCAGATGAGATAGGCGCCTATCAGTGTACCTGTTCGTCCCAACCCGGCCTTGCACTGCAAAACTGAAGGTGAATTACGTCCGTATGGTGATGAAAGAAACTCACATGGACTGCGATTACCCCCCCGGCCTCAACGACGCGGTCGGCAACGTCAAGGAATGTTCGTACAATTTCATCCGTAGGATTTGTGCCATCATCGAAATAGAGTTCCATATGGTCAATCCCACGTTCCAAGAAGCTATTTCGATCGTAAAGTTCTGTATTCAAACGAACCACAAGTTTGATATTCCGTTTCTCGAAGTAATCCAAGCAATTAAGGAAAGGAGTCGGAAGTTTGCGCTGCAAAGCCAGGTTGGAATTCGTGGAAGAGGAAAACCCGCCGGCGTTTCCCTTGGAAATTTCCTTGGCCTCTTTCTCGCGTTTGATCCAACTCGAATCCACCGGTGATGCAAACGCAATAAAGTGGGGTGTTAACCAATTCCAGTCGCCGTTTTCAACCTTCTCGTAGAATTCATAATCTTCAACACTGAATTCATTCATGTCACATAGACCATTCTGCATGGCTTTCCAGATACCCCAGAGGCAATCTTGAATGTTGAGGTTAAAATCCGAAGGTCCTCTGCCTGCATCTCGGAATGGCATAAATTCTATTTCTGCAATTGGGTGGAATGCCTCCCAGGGTGCACGACGTTGGACAATCATCTATAGGAAGGTGTACTCAGGATCATCAGAGCTCGCCAAAACCGGGCAAATAGTTACCACATAAAGCGCCATAAGCAATGCGGCATTGGCCTTCCTCCTAGGGTCATCTGAAGAGTATAGAACCAGTCTATGTGACGCCAGCTCTTTATCCTGTAAAGGTTTAGTGAACAATAAGTGGGCACGTGCATGAGTGGCACGAGGAGGTGGCGCTGCAAGAACCCTATCGCACCTCGAGGAGTTCATGCATAAGGATGCATGCTTTGTATACCATTGCGATATTCAAAGGGCCCCAATCCTGGAAGAAGGAGAGATAGAGGAGTTGGTCGTCGATTGTGAAATAATAATAGGAAACGTTATCGTCAGGTGTCGCTGAGGGGCCGCCCCGTGTTCGAGAGCGTACGCGTGGTTGGCTTCCTGGATCCGCAGCAACTCTGTTCAGCACCTGTGAGTTGGGTGGGGGGTGGGGAAAGGTTGTGAAGTAAAGTCTGATAAGAATGTGTCCGGTTAAACTGGTAGCTGTGAGTAGCTAGTTTGCTTATTTACCTGTCGCCAAAGCAGCAAAGCGGTTCACACTTTGGAGCCATTTATATTGAGAGGTAGGGAAAGAGGAGGCACCTTCGGTAGCAGGTCGTCGACGTTGAAGACAAGAGGTTTCAACACTTTCGGCTAAGTCACGTGGCTATTAATCACTTTCCCACGTGCGGCTTCTTGATTTCTTATTATTTAAATTGGACCTACCTACCTACCTACGAGATTGAAGAATTGTCGATCCAATGCTTGATTGCTTTGTACCCGTGTAATTTCTATGATGGTGAGATGGCGCTATTCCAATTTCTGACCAAGGCCGCAAGTGAGAGAGAGAACGGATCAATCTATTTGTCTTTGTTGTTTCACGCGTTCTACCTGTAGTGTCTTCGTGATTCAGGCATTTCGACTTCCCATCCCCCACGTCCCGGGCCCCGGCTTTCTTTGCCTTTCGAGCTATTGCAGATCTGTGTACTCTATACGGCATCCAGACCACCTTGTGCACAGTCCAATTACAATGCCAGAAACCCAGATTTTCAAGGTCAAAGATTGACAATTCATGCTATCCAAAAGAACTGACCCCAAAAATTAATCACTTATATAGGCTACTTACAGTGGGATACCTGTCTACGAAATGTAAGCCTCATTCAACGCGACTTGGCGCTACCAGTGGATAACGTGACACGCGCAGGATGTGCAAGGGGGTCGCGGTGATGAGACGGCGTTCAGACTCGTGGTTAAACGCGACTCAGATCTTGAAAGTCGCAGGTTTCGACAAACCCCAGCGTACCCGTGTTCTTGAACGCGAAGTTCAAAAAGGCGAACATGAAAAAGTGCAGGGAGGATATGGAAAATACCAAGGTTCGTCTTTCACCGTTCACGCTGGCTTTCTTAGAATAAAGCAATTTCCAGGGACATGGATTCCCCTTGAGCGGGGCTTAACGCTCGCCAAGCAGTACAACTGTGAAACTCTACTACGGCCTATCATTGAATTTACGCCTGCAGCTAAAAGTCCTCCTCTTGCTCCTAAACACCTCGTCGCAAATACTGTCAGTCGACCTGCACGGAAAGCTGCAGTCAGCGACATTCCGCAAGCTGGAGCCATAATTAACACACGGTCATCTCGCAGACAAGCTCCTATTGAGGAAGAAACGGACCACGACACATTATCTATTCGCGGCTCAGAAGATGGTTCAATGACATCCTCACCGTCGGAGGCATCTTCAAGTTCACGCACACCGTCCCCCATACGAAGTCCCGGACCCTCGCGTGGATCTAATGGTAAAGAAGAGGTCACTCAATCTGGACGGAAGAATAAGCATCGACAATCAGTGGACAATCGGCATGATGCACTCTCTGAAGCTGTAGATCCAGACGAGGAACCACGTTCATATGCCGACCAGATATTGGAATATTTTATCTCTGACTCGAATGAATCCCCCCCTCTTCTTGTGAACCCTCCCGCAGATTTTGACCCCAACATGGCTATTGATGACGATGGCCACACACCTCTTCACTGGGCATGTGCAATGGGGCGCATTCGCATAGTCAAATTACTTTTGACCGCAGGCGCAGATCTTTTTAAAGTAAACAAATCTGGCCAAACTGCACTGATGCGGAGCGTCATGTTTGCTAATAACTACGACGTTCGTAAATTTCCGGAACTATTCGAACTGCTGCATCGGACCACCCTTAACATTGACAACTATAACCGCACTGTTTTCCATCATATCGTTGACGTCGCGATGACCAAAGGCAAGACACACGCAGCAAGATACTACATGGAGACGGTTCTCAGTCGACTAGCGGAGTACCCCAAAGAATTGGCAGATGTAATCAATTTTCAGGATGAGGACGGAGAGAGTGCCCTGACAATGGCTGCACGGAGTCGTAGCAAACGGTTAATCAAAATACTCATCGATCATGGCGCAAATCCAAAGATAAGGAATCATGACGGGAAAAGTACTGAAGACTATATCTTGGAAGATGAGCGTTTTCGCTCATCGCCAGTTCCACCCTCCCGTGCAACATTCATGTCCTACCGAAATATACATGCTGCTTTCCCGCCTTCAAATGCCCCACTTGGACACTCCTTTACGCCCACTAATGGCGATAAACCACCATTGCACCATTCCGTTGCTGCGCAGAAAGCAAGTACTCGATGTGTCAATGACATAGCAGCATTGATGGACAGTCTAGCTGCATCATTTGACCAAGAACTTAGAGACAAAGAACGCGACATGACTCAGGCTCAAGCTTTACTTGCGAATATTCAAGGCGAGATTTTAGAGAGTCAACGTGCTGTTGGGCACCTCAAAGGGCAAGCCGAAGGGTTGTCTCGATCCAAACAACAATTGCAAGAATTGGAGAATGGTCTTGTTGATAAGATGGGTCAAAGATATCGTTTAGGCTGGGAAAAGTGGGTCAAGGACGAGGAGCAACGGGAAAAGACAATTCGGGATGCTGCGAATGGCCAACTGATTGTAACTGCCTCTACTGCGTCATTCCAGATCGATGAAGACATGGACATGGATGATTCGCCTGGGGAAGAGAAAACGAAAGGAAAACGAAAAACATGGGTTCAGACGGAGGATATTTCAGATTTGCTTGCTCTCCATGCTGACATACCGACCAATGCTGAAGACCTTAGCCGGAGTTGTGAAGCACTGCGGGAGGAGATAGCACAATACCGGGAGCGGAGAAAGCTCATGTTTAACGAATTGGTAACGTTCCAGGCAGAGGCTGGCACGAGTGGTCGGATGGGTGAGTATAGGCGGCTGATAGGTGTTGGCTGTGGGGGGGTTCCTCCGAGTGAGGTCGACCAAGTGCTGGGAATGTTGCTGGAGGTGAGTTCTACTGTTTTTTTATTGGCCTGTCTTCTTGACACCTGTCGCACTTGCGTATTTAGACACTCGAGTCGGAGGAACCTAGTTCGTCATCAACGGCCTGGAGTGGTTCTAAACCTGGCACAGCTGTATGATGTGATGTTCTGCGTTCCTTCTGTAGTTATTGCTTCTCATTTTTAAATTGGCATTGATTAATTTATCTCAAGCATCTATTGTACCAGCGTTGTAGCATCATCATTATTGTCGTTGTATCATGCATGGGCAGTGGCGTCCTTGAAGAATAAATTGACAGACACAGCCTGAGCTCAGGACTGATAATGTGACTCTACAATAAATATGATATTACATAATATTTAAGTTATCTGCGAGAAGCGAGGTGCGACCAGGAGACCGTCCCTTCACTTCATCAGCGAGCTCTCCCTCTCGGCCCTTCGTAACCTATGTCCCTCAAATATTTAACGAGAAGGACAGCTCTAAATGCAACTACAAAAAATCCGGCTCTATGCAATTTCAATCATCTTCGCAGCATTCCTCGAGCTTGGCTAATTCGGAGGTCGAAACACGACCCAAAATTGAAGTCTGTCCGAGCCACGGACCGAATCAAGCTTTGGAATATTGTTCCAGGCGATCAAATTCGTTTGCGAGGAGATGAGGATAGTAAAATACACGAGGTGCTGAGTATAAACCGACTCAGCAATCGCGTTTTCTTGAAAGGCCCTGGAAATGTGTGTCCTGAAATTTCCTCTCCTTCTGCGTTTGTACTTACTCAGTCGCCTCGAAGACACAAGCTAAGGCAGACGGGCAACCTCCGCCAGGGAAGAATGTTCATTACTCACGATGCCAGCTCTATGTCGGAGACTTTGAATTGCCCACTCAGAATGACCCTACGAGTATTCCAGAGTTGCAAGCGTCTGTGTCATTTTTATAACTCTGTCGTATTCATAATCTCATCTGGGCACGTAATAGTGTGTTTGCTTCGCGTGTAGGCACTTCTGCGGCGATTTGGAGTAACAATTTCAAGCGTTATGTTTGGAAGCGATATGCGGTCTCCACTATTCCCAAATTCCCTGGATGGCATACGGGGCAAAAAATACGCATTCCTTGGCCCCCCACACAGAAACGAAAATATCCGGAAGGTGGGTGCTAGCCGAGTTTGCTGAACTCAATTACTCATGATGTATATTCTGCAGCTGGTATATATGACACACCTAGGGACGAGGTTGCACGGTTGACATATCAACTACCAACGTTCGATCCATCGCCTTCTGGACCCATTCTTAGACCACCACCAGAGGAAGAATATCTGAGCTTGCTTTATAATCCCCATCTTGGCAAGTCATACGACGGGTCCTTCCCTTTTGAAGTATATCTGGACCGAGAGCTAGCCAATTCTCATTCACGGGCTAAGAAACTTGAAAGATTCAAGATATACCAAGCTAATACTCAGCTACTACTAAAGAAGATTATGGCAGAAGAGCTTCAAAACTTGGATGGTCGGAATGTCAGACAGGCAAAGGCAGATGCAGCGTTCAGATGGAGGGAGCAAGTAAAGGAGGACAAAGAGAAGAAGAAGAAGGCGAGATGGATGCACTCTGCTAGAACTGCAGAATTGGACAGAAAAGCGTCCAAGAGGACCAAGAAAGACGAGAGGAAGAGACGCCTGCTCACTGAAATGGTGCTCAAGGAGGAGCCCAACCAATTCATTCCCAAAAGTCAAAATTGACATTTATTTTATTATCTACGTAAAATAATAGTTAATAAATGCCCTTTCACTGTGTCAACCCTTCAGTTCTAGTCGTATATATGAAACCACACCCTCCATTCCTGACGTCTACCTCGTTCCCATGTCTCTTCCATCTGAAGGACTTTATGGTCCTGTTCCACAATCAGAAAACTCCAACATTGCAGAGAACGGACTAGGTATCGATGCAGGACCACAGAATCTTCTGACTCCAACTGATCCACTAACTTCCAAGTTGGTGGAGACACGCATTCGATGGATACATTTTATTTTAGGATCCTCTGTTCTTTTACCCTGGAATGGTACAATTTACACTGCATAGTTCCACTGAATTCAACTCACTATCGTTTTCAGCGATAATTACTGCAATGCCCTTTTTCTTATCTCGGCTTGATAACTCGCCACTCAGCTCAACTTTCAGCTCATATCTGACGACTTCATTCACTGCCTCTAATTTTATTTTCCTGGCTCATGCTACCGCGACCGTGAAAACTGTTAGCTAAGCGTGATCATATATCGCAAGTCTTTGTCCTGACGGGCGCTATTACAGACTAGCCCTTCCAGCCAAACACGGTCATCCATCATTTGGCTCACAATCTTGACCTTCTTTCTGACTCTCAGCACCTGCTTTGTACCTTCTCCGAGAATATTTTCTGCATTCGTTCTATTCAATGCTGCTGCACAGGCGGCAGCGGGGGGTTACCTTCAAACTTCCGTAATCGCCATCGCCTCTCTTTTCGGTCCCCCAGCGGTCCAATCCATGATGGCTGGTCAAGCTGCTGTCGCTGTTGTTGTAAGTGGCGTGCAGGTCATTAGCTCTGCAATGTCCGTTGCCGGCAAGCCTCGCACGTATATCAGTGGATCTGCAGAAGAACAATCAGCCTTCACATTTCTTGCTTTATCGACCGTCTTTCTTTTAGTCAGTGCTGGAGTTCACGCTTGGTTGATCCGCATGCCAGTTTACAAACTTGTCGCTGCCTCTTTGGAACGCAAATCGAAGATTCAACCCAATGCTATACGAGAGGACGAATGTCGAGAATTGATTCCGAGCGGGCCAACTGCACTGCAGAGCGACAAGGTCAACGTCATAAGGGTTGCAAAGATTAATGTCGTATATGAGGTGGCCGTTGCCTACGTTTTCTTGATTACACTGGTACTTTAGTTATTAACCAAGCATATATGTTACTTACGTCTTTTTAGGCGGTGTTTCCTCCCATCACGACCTCCATTAAACCGACAAACCCAAATACCCATCCGTTGCTTTTTACTGCAATCCATTTTCTAGTTTTCAGCATCGGGGATTTTCTTGGACGATACGCCTGTTCGTTCCCGAAACTGCTGGTGTGGTCGGCCAACCGACTTCTCACTTTATCACTCGCACGGACACTATTCATTCCGTTATTTTTAATGTGCAACGTCCAACGAGGATCCACGACGGTTGTAGACGACCCTATCATCAGCTCCGATTTGTTGTTCATGGTCATCCTTTGCTTATTTGGATGGTCGAATGGATATGTATCAAGCCTCTGCTTGATGTCTGCATCATCATTGGAACATAATCCTAGACTCAATGGAAGGGCAGAAGATATAGACGTTGCCGCTACGGTGACGAGCTTCTGTTTGGTAGGTGGATTAGTGTTAGGAAGTGTATCCAGCTTTGCTGTTGAAGCTATGATTTGCGGATGCAACCCTTTTAGCAAATGATTTACTATGCACGAAGTACTTACATACCATAGTCAAATACGCTTCGGAGCTCGTGAATATATTGACAATGAGATATACGTGACAAATTTAAATAATGCTTGGTCAATCCTGCTTATGAGAAGCCCGCTGATATATTTACAACCGCCACCTCAGCCTCCGCGGAGGTGGCAGGAAAACCTTGCTGGAGGACAAGGCAAGATTCAAAGCATGAGGCAATGTTACGACGGGTATATATGGTAGTAGTTGACAGAATTTTACCAGGTTCAAACCAGGTTTCAGAAACAGGAGGCAGCTTGTTTTTGAAAGAAGATCTTAAGAATAAACGGAGATAGTACTGGGGTTCCGGTTCGAGCCACTCGGTCAACGCGTGGACAACATGGGCTGCCAGACACCATACGACACCTCCTCCAAATGATGCAACTGCACTCGATCCCATGGAATAGGGATGACATTGGCCTAAGAATAAGTCGTCATATGCGCTTGCAACCAAATCGATCTAGACTTACCTGCAAGTAGTGAACACAGGCTCTTGATACTCGCCTCGCAAGGGTTTGGAGGTCAACGCGGCCATCGTAACCGTCGAGAGGAATTTCATATGTGAGGGATGAATAACCAACCCACTAAGGATGAGACGAAAATTTTTCAGATGGTAATGGCACAGAGAGCCTTTAGTACACACCTTGATTCTAAGATAGATCCGCCTGCGACTGTCGGCGTGTAGATCATGAAAAGAGTATGCATCATTTCCAGAGAGCCGGATATGTGATTGTGCTTCGTCCAGTCCAATACCAGCGACAAATGAGCCTTTTCGCCTAAACTTGATGTGGATAGAACTTGGGAGACGGTACGGATCAACTGCAGGTGGCATTGTCGCGAAGGACACAGTTGAATGACGACGGTGTCGGGGATACGTCATCGACGACATGGCATGGTGTCCAACAGGTAGTTGACGTTCGTCGTAATATGAATCGTCAATGTTGTCATATCCTAATGACCTGTGGTTGAGAGATAGCCTAGTTGAACTGTGGTGTCGACTCTTACCTGATGTTAGTCGACGGGCGATGGGTACCACTGCATTGCTAGGGGGCGCATAGATCTGATATGGCTGTTGATACTGTTGGTTGAAATTAGAAAGAAAAAAGAATTATTGTAAAAGCTCACTTCGCTTCCTGGGTGACTCAGATGAGACGTAGGAATTCCGTCGGGATAGACTTGGTGGGGGTAAGGAGTACCTGGGTAGCCAATGGAAGGACGACGAGAGATAGAACGGCTAAGATAGGGATCGTAGTTGTCGTAGCCCGAGTTATAGGTCATACTGAAGAGGTTTGTATCTGGGGAGCAGGACTATGACATGGAGCGGAGGAGGAAGTAGTCCAGTTGGAAGTCCTTTATACGCAGTTCAATGGCAACAATGAGGTTTACTACACATGCGGAAGGTGATGATGCCTCAAGGACGGGTCGCGGATAAAAGACAGGCAATGTTACTGGAACAATGTGACTAGTCAAAGCCCATCTTATATGGAAGTTCGTAGAACTGGTGTCCGGAGGGGCGAGGTGTGCCGGGGTTTATGTTGCGTCGCGAATTGTGCCAATGGTCACACAAGGCAAGAAAGTGGCCGAGAAACAGACTTTGTTCTCGTTGAGTTGCGCCCCTTGGAAAATCGGAAATGAAGAACTCATGGCAGACAATGAAAGAATTTGGTCAGACCCTTCTCCTTCCCTGTCGTTCTGAGGGCCTCAAGGGAGGCATGTGTTTGTGAAAACTGTGACAAAATTATGTAATCGTGTCCCGTGATCACTCCGCACGGGTGAAAGGAGGGATTCCTTGCGTGGATTCTGGTCCATATGAGAGAAAAATGTGAAGATGCCACAGCGGTACAACCTCTTTCTTTTTTGTTTTGTTTTGTTTTGGGAAACGCATATTATTTGTGAATTCGATGCGCGTTTAAGTGCTTGGCTGATCATAAACGCGAACAGTCACGATCATCGTATGTCACGTTTAGCATAACATCCCAAAGTTACCAGTGACTGGTTTTGGCCAGTTTCTAATAGGCTAGGTGGCCAAGTTACTTCCTCCTTCATTTTCTTGATATGCTCTTGGGAAAGGAACATTCTTTAATAGCAGATTCAACTGTCTCGTCCTCGCCACATTCAGACTCTAACACGCTCACGTATATTCACCGACCAGCGAAGACTTATGGACGACGACGTGACGATGGGCCAATTGACGGGCTCGACGCCCCAAGCTCATCCCTAGCGCCCAGCTCTGCATCGCGTGATAGCATACATAACACTGCGCCGCCCGGTCTTTCCGAAGAGGTTCCCCCGAGTTCACCACTGCACTTTTCGGATTGTGAAATCTCAATGAATAACGCAGACGAAGAAGATAGCCCACGGCCATCGTCAAAATTTGAATTTGCGTGGAGAAAGGAGCTAAGACAGCTTGATGAAGACGATGAACTGGACGCAAGTACTTCCTTCTTTTCAAAGACCAAAGACGACGCGTCAAAACAAATACTACTTGAAAGTACAAACGCGACGACATCTGCACCAATCGACGATGTTGACATTTTCGGTGGCTCACATTCTTCTGTAGATACTCGGTCACCACTTCACAGCGTGTCTTTCCGTCTTTCGTCTCCCCAAGTCAGCACGCGCACGCGCGCACGACGCAATTTGAAAGCTATTCGTGATTCGGACTCAGATTCAGAGCCCTCAAAGGAATCTCCTTCAACCACTCCTGCATCCACTTTGCACCTCCTGAATACACCCAACTCCGGATCATCTTCTACACAACCTACGTCTGAAGATGACATGCCGGCTAAAGTCTCCACTAAATTGCCAGGTCGAAAAAAGATGGCCCCTTCGTCACGTGTCAGCGTTACGCCACTTACTTTCAATCAAGGTCCAAACAATGAGACAAGTGAGAAAGTCCGGAAGAAGAAAACCAAGTTAAAGGTATGTGTGACGTGATTTTTTGCAAATAAGTCTAACTGTTCCTACAGGCGCCGACCAAAAAAGACTTGGTAGATACGATAAAAGAACGAGGTCGATTGGCTGCCCAATCTACTGTGGTTATTCCAAGAAATGAGAAAAAAACCAAGTTCACGGTAGGAAACTTGCTAGCGAAAGTGTACGTCCTTCGTCTGCAAGTTGGCCCTCAACTAATTTTATATAAATTCCAGGCAAGATAGAGTCTTCAAGTCCCAGTCGGTGCTTGGAGACCGGATGCCGGCTTCAGACCCGATAGAAGCATTTTCCTCACCCAATAATGCCAAAATTGGCACCTCCGAGTATAATGTTTCCCCTCGTCGTCGACCACGTCAGTCGGCAGCGCTGTCAGATAGAGACCAAGAATTTCCAGATCAAGATGATTCCGATGATTCCGACTTGCCTGAGATTTCAAATATGTTCAAGCAGAACGTCGAAGATTCTAGAAAGAAGCAAATTTTGAAGGAATCTAAAGAGAGAGCGTTGGCACGCCTGCAGCGGCCTTCCCCAATGGATGGTGGCGATGATGATGACGATCTGGAAATTGTAGCATTCTCAAGTGCAAAGGCTGCGGTAAAGGAGGAGGACATTCAGCGCAAATCGGGGAACAAGCTACGAATCTCTGAAGGGCGAAAGCGACAGATGCAATTTGGCAAAGTTAGCCTTACAATGCAAGAAAAGGACAAGGAACGGACGTTTATTCTTTCACCTGGCCGGGGTGGCCTCGTGAAGTTGGCCGATCAAACCACGTTGAATCAACTCATAGCGATCGAGGCTCGTAAAGAGGCGCAACGAGTAACAAGAAAGAAGGAGGAAGAATGGCGGAAACATGGGGGTCAAGTCAGTACCAATGTAATAGGGCAAGGGTTATCAAATGTGGTCAAGACCATCGCGGAGAGAGGTCTGAAAGCCGCAGAAGCAAGAAAAGCAGGCAAAGCGGATATGGATGACAGTGAGGATGAAGGAGGTAGTGACGAGGATTGGGAACCAGAACTAATGGGTTCTGCTTCTCCCAAAATTCTGCCAGCAGATGCGGATTCGGAACCCGATGAAAATGTGCCGCCTAACCAAGATGTCACTATGATTGACGACTTTGAAGTCATGGAGGATGATGCCAACATCCATGCGCGTACGGCACGTCGATGTATCGTTGATTCGGAGTCTGAAGACGAGAACCAGACCCAGAATGAGAATGCACACCCTGGAGTATTGGCAACACCAAGAGAGGAGAGACATCGACGCTCGACATCGTCATGCGAACTGCCTACTGAAGATGAATATGACAAGGAAAACAATGTAAGCCTGATGTACGATCGCAGCGAAGACAAAGAAAACAATGCAGTTGTTCGCCATTCGAGTTCCATCTTTGATATTCGGGGTGACTCTCCTTCCCTACCTGACTTTACGCAGTCCAACTCGCAGAATGAAAAGGCGCTTCTCGACGAGGAACCCAATTCGGACAGGAGACGGCCTTTGGGAGAGTTGTTGTCGGAAGATAGCCCTATAACTTCGCCAATCGGACACACTAATCTCACTCAGTCTTTCGCAGCTAAGCTACAGCAGGCATCTCCTTCATCAGATACTCTTGCACCTTTCCTAGCACGTGAAAAAGGGCTTCAGCCAGCTTTTGATAGTTTTTCACAATTTTCGGAGGGAGAACCTGACATATTCCGCCCTGCTCCACTACTACAGCCAGGATTCGCTGACTTGTTTGAATTTGCGACAGAAAGGCAGAAATCGCTGAGAGAGTTATGCGGTGATGTATGTCCTCCATTTTCAACTTCTCACCCAAGCTGAACATCGACTTTTTTTACTTTCAGCGTCATTCAGGTGCCGAGGAATTGAAGAAACTTCGGCATACAGATACTTTGAATTTGACGCAGGATGTCACGCTAGCCTTCCAGGCTGAGAACAAATTAATTCGCAAAGCTGACACCATATTTGAGAAAGAGCAAGCCTTTGTCCTCGAAGCTGCGACAAGGAAAATTCACAACTCCAAGCCTGAGTTGTATGTCAATGAGCTCGGGTGAGTGCATTACTTTCTTGCCTTGGTGCGCGAGTCTAATACCGTAACAGCTTCCTCACTCAGACCAGACCTGGTGTCCAAAGCCCAGAAGTCTACCGACCACCCTCTCCAACACAGAGCCTTTCGGGTGTCAGTAGGCAACAATCTTTCTTGTCTCCATTCCTGATACGACCGCCTCTTCGCACGTTGTCATTTACATCCCAACTTGACACTCCCGAACGAGAACCTCCACGCCGTTTGAAGAGATATAGCTCCCCTTCACGCTCGCGAAGTCCCTATGAACCTGAAAGTACACAAAAGTTAAACGCTTTTGAGGTCCTTGCTGGTGGTAGAGAAACTACAGCCAAGAAGGACCATCGGGAACGGAAACGGCTTGACTTGTCCGAGTTTCTAGTGGATGAAGCCGCAGAGTCAGATGATGACGATAAATTTGGCTTTACAAAGGCGACATCCAAAGACGACGAGGAGGATGAGGAGGACATGGACAAGACACTCGATGTATTAATGGACGACAGAGACATGGACGAAGATGTTGTCGCTGCTAACCTTGTGCATGAAAAATTCAAGTACGTTGATTTTTTCGCATTCATGTAAAAGTTTTGCTGATACTTCACACAACAGGGAGCAGGAAGATGAGCAGGACAAAGAGATCGAAAAGCTTCATTTGGCCGCAATTCAGGGAGAACTACGTTTGAAACGTAATCGTGGCGTTGGTGTTGATGATAGTGATGAAGAGAGCGATAATGAGGAAAATGAGAGAGCCCGTAGAACGATGAAGAGGCTTCGGACCACCGACCGTGGTGACATCAAAGATCTAGGTGCTTGCTTTCTCTCTTTGTTCCCATATTGATGCTGAACATGGTAATGCAGAGGCTAACGCAGATACGCGGGCATTTGCCGACACGTATAATCAAAGTCTCAAGGATGATGATCAAGAATTCGCTTATCTTGAAAAGGAATCTCAGCCGGAGGCCCCCGCTGCCGATGTAGGATACAAGAGTAATGACGATGGTGAGGAGGAAGAGGGTGAACCACAGGAATATATCTCGCCCGATGAAATGCGAAGACTCGTGCGTGGGCGGGCTAAAGAGGAGGTACGTCTAATCTCGTTCTATCTTGCTTTCTCTCACTTACTGTTGACCTAGATGGATGAGTATGGCATGGACACGAACGACGTATCATGGCTTGATCTAAAAGAGGAGGAGCAACCTCGTGTGAAGACACTAAATACCCTCAAGCGTCACATGGCTCGGTCAAAGAATCCTGAACAGTCAGAAGTGGAGGAAAGCCTGGTATGCCCCGTTTCTTCTTAGCAAACAGAGTCCTGGTTGATCATGATGGACTTTGATAGGGTCCAGCATTTCGTAAAAGTGTGCCAAATACAACTGGTTTGAACAAACGTTTTGTACAAGAAAACAAATTACGGAACATGGGTACTTCTCGATCAGTTGGAGGGTCAGCTGTGACTGGTCATACAAAAAACACATCGAAGATGGGTGCACCATCCAAGGTAGTAAGACCAGGTGCAGATTCTTCGTCTATCTCGATTGTTAACAGACAAGTCAAGCCAGCGGAAAGCATGCTTTCTGTCCTCGGCAATAAACGATACCATTTCGCGTAGCTTATTCCCTTTCAATGTAATACTTATGGTATATGTAATTGCATAGCATTTTGTGACTAGCTCTACTGAAATTCCTAGAACGTTCGAATTATTTCGATAATATAAACAGCACTTAGGAATATCGACGTGGAAAAAAGCGTTGAGGAAAGGTTGGTCGTACAATTTATTTGAAATCTGTTTGGGTATCGTAATATAAAAGTTACGTCGAAAGGGAATTTGGGGGGTGGTGACCAGAGAGGAGTTAATGATGTTGCTTTCCTCCAAAAGGTTTTCCAAAGCGCATCCAAGAGGTTTTCGCATTCGAACGTGAGGGTATGGTGTAAGTTCGTGGTGCCTGGCGTGGATGGGAGGCACTGCGCCGCTTTCTGTTGCTGGTTTGAATCTGGAATTAAATGGATGAATTATTTGCGACTGACGGAAGAACGTGATTGGGATGACAAACTTTATGTCGTAGCAAGATAAGCTTCGCCATGTTAGCAGGGGGTCCTGTTTCACGAAATGGATTTCCTGATATTTATACAGCTGAGATATATATAGGTGCGGGATAAAAAAGAAAAGGACGTACGCGAAGCAACCAAAGCTAACCCAGATTCATGGACATCGAGGGACTCATCAATGGACATGATAGAGAGCCAAAGACCTGGCATGAATATATAGACGAAGAGGAGGGCAGCAAGGGAGCTCAATGCCATGAGGGCCAACATGGTAGCCGAGCGCGGGTGCGCTGCCCCGCTCAAATATGGGGGGAGGGGGAGAGAGGCACGGCTGGGGGAGCTGTTTTATATTTTAGTTGCGCCAGTTTTTACTCGTCGTTCGATTTTTTGGGGAGCCGTGCTGACTAAATTGTTTTGACCGCCATCAACGGAACTTGCCGATAGCAGGAACCCCTATGTTTTTCTTTTTATTTTTCAATTACAGTAACAACATGACCGCAGGCTCGAAGCTGCTCTCTACCCTCACAGTTACAACAATCGGACTGACGTGCAAAGCTTTTCTAAACTCGGGCCTATGTTCAATACAAGTCAACGGTCTCCAGACTTTAAAAGATGCTCTCAAAAATCACAAACGAAATTCTGGCCAAGGAATAATCACAGGTTCGTGCTACTTTCAACTCCCTCACCGTCAATTTGATGTGTCATAACAAGTGTCCAATCATATCTCAACGTACGTATAAATATTCCAAGGATGCACTCGTGATTGAACATCTAATGCAGTCTCGATGACCCGGTGATTTGGGGCATGCTTCCAGCGCAATATTATTTGAGTTCAATGACAACCCGTTGGGCCCTTGGGGCTTCCGATATCATGTTCACCAATCCGTAAGTATTCGTCTGTCGCCTATCACCGGAAGCTATATATCAAATTCATCGTGGTTTGTGCCAGGAAGTGTTTTTTCGACCTTCTTTTCTCTCGGACAAACTATTGAAACATTCCGCGGGAAGGGAATTTATCAAGCTGCTGTAGACATCGCAATACAGAAAGTTAACCTTGGAGGTTGGGTGCGTTGAGCTTGGTATGATCATCTCAATCTAAGTTACGTATTAACGTCCCAGGTCCATATATATGGGGAGGGCAAAGTCAACCAGCCAGATACATATGTCAAAAGTGATCAAGGACATATTTGCCTACCGCGGTTCAAATGGGGTGTGTCAGTATTACTTTGAATATCATTTACTGTGTCCGCGTCGTACTCATCATATATACAGTGGACGTATTCTGATGGAGGCTAAGGTGCTACCAGTGGTAATACCAATGTGGATCACAGGTTTTGACCAATTGATGCCTGAAGGTCGACCTTTCCCATACAATTACCTACCTCGTATTGGCGCTTGTCTTGGTGTAACATTTGGGGATCCAATCGCCACAAACGAACTTTTGGAGGCACTCCACCCTTCTACAAGTCATTCAAATGCCTCCCAACCTTTCACGGGTCACGAGTCAAGCGCGTTGATTGGACCCTTGGCAGATAGTTCAAGAACAGCATTGATGAGGCAGAAAGTGACGGCGATTATCCATCGCGAAGTAGAACGGTTGGGGTCTCTACGAGATGCTTAGACTTGAAATAAATATTTTCTTATAATACTTTTACTATGTTAGAAGTTAGAAAATAGTCGTTACGTCATGATGATACCAAAGAAATGCAAGGTTTTCGATCTGTAACAACGAAGAAGCGCTACTACTCAGAACCAGGGTTATGGATTCCAGCAGTCGGGCAATAAATTGCAAGGACGATGCGTATCATTCCGTACCCAGAGTCAGAGCCGTCGCTACACTCTCACATTGTGACAGGAATATCATCTCTGGCTGGCCGGGATAAAACCACGCACACAAAGCCTTTATGGATATTGCGGTAAGAGAAATGTGGCATGGAAGGTTGCGCCTACTCACAATCATGCAGTAGAAGGATACCATCGCAACGCCTTCCGCCCAGTTTGTCTTTGAATCGGCAGTAACGTAGTTAACGATGAAGCATGAACCTATGACGAGCGCAACTTCAAAGAGATCTGCCAGATTATTTTAGTCAAGTGTCCTCGGCATAAAACTTCCCATGCGCACCAAATAGAAGAGTAAGGGGCTTGTCAGTCCACCATCCAAGTAAGACAAGGAAGGGCATCCAAAACATTGTGAATTGAATGCTAAGGTCGATTGCTTCTGCTTTGGCCAAGGTCGTCGGCGGTGTTGGCTCGCGGAAGAAGTGGCGAAACATGTAACGGACAAAGTAGGTCACTGCAACAACTCCATCTGCGGCGAAGGAAACGATAGGTAGCAAAATTAAACCAAACCACCTTCCATATGCGCTTAGTCACTTTTGACACAGTATATCATCTGCGATGCACTCACTCCAGTTGGATATTAGCTCGCACGAACTCGATGCTTTCTACAAGCTTTCCTGTGTATCAGAGCTTTGCCTTGAGCATCAGTCAACAAACAACCTACCCATTGAGCTGTAGCAGCCATAAGGCCTATGCAAATAATCAACATGGCGAGACAAACCCATTGGTTGACTTCAGGGTCCGTATTCCGCAAACATGCCATACGGACTTTGAGAGCTTCAGGAGTCCTTGTTTGAATAGTGACCTCATCCTTTTCTCCAGGAGGGTTGTGTAGATAGATTCGCGAACAAACGTAGCTAGACAGGGAGTATATTGGTCTCTAAGTTCGAGAAAAATGTTATGAGACGCACACTATCAGTAAAAGGATCGCTATGCCTCGACTCATTTCGAGTAATGTTCTCCGAAACTGGTCGGTGACGATACTCTGTGTTGCGGCTGAAGGAGAGAAACCCGTATCCTGCGCAGCAAAAAAAGCAGCAGGAAGCAATAAGCTCATAACTCTGTTCACACAGCGACACGTCAGGTGAGTGTATATCATGAAGCATATCGTATTAGCGCACCCAAGGGTCAGCAAAGAATGGTTGAGTTCTGTCGAATGTGGATGGAGGTCCTGCTGGATTATGCGTGCTCCTCCCGTAACAAATGCAGTTCCCGGCACTAACAAGAGATGCAGAATGACAACACCAACAATTGTGGACCTCAGCAGCTGCAGCCTGAAGTAAAATTTAAAATTAAGGGGAATAACGAGACGCGATGGGCTACTTACTCGCATCTGTGCAGTAAGATGATGGCCAGCGTCGCCTCTACTGCACTAAATAAGTCACAATTAAGACATTTTTCAGTTCACAAGTTGGAACTGACTTATTAAGCGTCACCACAAGCAAGTCTCCTAGGTCTTTGCCTAGGTAGTACGCCATCTGTTCTCCCCCATAATCAAATAGCCGCTCCAGGGGTATAATTGCAAAGAAAGAAACTGGGTATGGACAATGAACCTATACTTTTCTGTTGAATGATGAAAAAACATTACGAGTAAAGGTAGCTGTATGAGGCCAATGGAGAAAGCGAGACACCCAGGCCACTGGTATCAATAATAGTAGGATATTCAGCCCTCAATAAACCGATGTCAATACTCAAGTAGAATCAGAAGAGAATAAATCGCACAGGATGAAAACGCCAGCGCTCGCAAGCTGTCCTTCACTCCTATTTTATTTTTCCCCTTGCGAGTAAACCTATCCCAATATCTGACCAGCTCCTCCTTATTTTCCTGGAGATTTAAATGCTGGGAGATGCGGTAACTGCGTCTTTGTGATCGCGATTCTGGGGAGAGCATTGGGGTGTCACTGGTAACCGCAGTTGGGTTAGAGTCTGATGCTAAAATAAATTCTTCTTCCTCGAAGGGTTGCGGATAATTTCTCTGGCGAGTAGCGACATTAGGATCTCTGGTGCCAGTGGGTGACAACATTCTCCTCGTGGTGGGCAGGAGGATATAGTCTAACTTGATTTTATACGCTGGCAGATAATGTACGCCAGCAAGCTGTGCCCAGGCGACGGGTGACACTCTGACAGATAGACAGGTCCGCCCACAGTTCTTGACAGCGTCACATTCAAAAGAAGACAGATGGACAGACAGATGGAAGTGGCACGTAAACACCAGTACTGCCTGCAATATACCTTACTAAATTTGGGGCATCCCATGACCACAAGGATTCCGAGGTTCTCATCAATTATCGATGGCCATCGATAATTACCACCACCACCATCCCATCCCCCCAGCATCTGTTCGACGGTTGCACGCTGCACATAATGAGTGTAAGTTCTCGGAGGTTCTCGGACATCCAACATGACCCAGAGGTCTTCCCCAAATTTAGTTAGGTATGACACCGATACAAATAAAGTGGGCGCTGTATTTGTTGATCGCACACACCTTACAGCCTACAGGGTCTTGCACTGCCGTAACGAAGTTTGAGAAATTGTATTTGTATATGTTGTACCGTGACCTCGACAAATCGGGATGTAACCGGACCTAACTTAGAGCTAGTTCGGATGCGTGCATAGTATGGAATCACAAACATTTGCCAAGGTTGCCAGTGCAGCAACCACAGGCAGAGTTGTAAATTTAACAAGATCAGCTTCCACCATGTACAAAGATGATGAAGCAGCTCACCAGGCAGCACATCAACTGGCAATGTGCTGACTTTACCAATATATCATCCTTTTTATCAGCATTCTCCGTACTGCCCTTGCTGGCACTCTAGATGTGCAATCAACTTGCACTTGGGAAGCTTACCATACTTGCATCCTTACTGGAGAGGGATGGGTAATGGACTGCCTGAAGGTCACCCCAACTGTATTTGGTCTGAGCTTGGAGTATCTTGTGATGTATTTTTGGTGTTGGTAGAGGAACTTTGACAGTTGGGACATGGAAATTTGAAATATGTTTCACTGGAGGAACAGTTGGCAATTTTTCTTTATATGTTGGCCACAGGGCTCACTGTTAGACACATTGGAGAACACTTTCAGCAGTCCAATGAGACTATATCAAAGTGAGTGAAAGATGGAGGCAAGCTGCTGCATTGAATACTGATATATAATCATCAGGAAAACATAGTTTTACCCTAGAGCATCTTAGGACTCCCCAGATGCCCTGGGATGCCCTAGGTCACTCAGGGCATCCTATATTTCTCTCAAGGCTAGGTTCCATCTAATGAACAAGGATATGTGAAACTTAGTCTGTCATATTTGGATGGGATAGGTCCACTATTTATACAATACATTGATATACTATGCAAACCACTACTTTGAGTGGTTAATGATGATGCATGATTTAACAAGAACAATAAGACTTGTTGCTAGTCCATATGACATCAGGAAAAGCCCCATTTGCTTATCTGCTGAAATAAGCTGAGATCTGTGTTGGTAAGTGGGGGGCAAGTTGATCCAACTGACTTACTAAATTCAGCAAAGGTCAGTGATGTATCCACTGACAGTCAGCAGGTCAGTCACTTATTCAATACTTATTCTGTTTGATTTTTTTGCCAATCTGTAGTGATCCATAGATGAGGGTGAAATAACTAATTAGTAGATATGCAAGTTGTCATGGTCCGTGCTTGGTCACGTTCTTTCTGAAGAACAATCAAAGGACGGCTCCGATGGAGTCTCCAATGATGGCCGCCTCACCATTGTTCAGTGCCACCATTACCACCAGCCACCTTCATCGGACTTATATCGGAGCTCCGTCGGAATACTCCCTCCACTCCGCTACCACCAAAACAACCTGCATTCTTATCATTGTCATTACCAACCAACAC